>Ga0207687_10000026_pt1 | contig 173968 bp, 175 predicted proteins | sample KBSM54metaG_FD_184399 | JGI IMG/M metagenome (GOLD analysis project Ga0207687, IMG submission 184399) | Miscanthus rhizosphere microbial communities from Kellogg Biological Station, Michigan, USA - KBS M5-4 metaG (SPAdes) (version 2) | ecosystem: Host-associated > Plants > Roots > Rhizosphere...
TTGTCTATGTCGGCGCGGCTGACCTCGTACTTTTCGGCGACGTTGACCGCGGTCAGGCCCATGTCGATGTAGGCGTTGGGCTGGCCGTTCTCGCCGATCAGGTTGGGATTGCGGTCATCGGCGCCGGCGGGCTCGGTGCGCTCGTTGAAGCGGCTCACCCACTCGACTCCGGCGGCGATGTAGACGTCGCCCTCGCCGGCCTTGATCGCGTTGCCGGCGTGGCGAATCGCGTCGAGGCTGGAGGAGCAGTAGCGCGAGACGGTGACCCCGTTGACCTCCTGCGGCAGCTTCTCGGAGAGCAGCGAGATGATGCGGCCGATGTTGAAGGCCTCGAGGCCCTGCGGCATGCCGACGCCGCAGAAGACGTCCTCGACCAGGGCGGGATCGACGCCGGAGTTGCGCTCGAGCAGCTGGTCGACCACGAAGGCGCCCATCTCCTCCGGGCGCAGCTGGGCCAGTGAGCCCTTGAAGGCGCGGCCGATCGGGGTGCGGATGGTGTCGACGATTACTGCCTCGGGCATGCTCTGTCTCTCCTTGGAAGCTGGGTCGGAAGTGCGCGCCGCAGGGTAGTGGATTGAGCGCGCAGGGCTCCGGGGCAAGCTCTAAGTTAATGGCGATGTCGCTGGACGGCCTGCGGGCGTGGATAGGGGTGGTTGAGCGCAAGCTGGCGATGCGCACCCGCGTCTTCCTCGTCCTCGTCGCGATTGCGATCGGCGGCGCCGCGGCCGGCATCGTGCTTGCGATCGACGCCCAGGACGGCTCGGTCAGCAAGGACGACCTCCAATCCGTACGCGACGAACTGGCGGGGACCGGTGCCCCGGCCGATGCGCCACAGGCGAGTGAACTCGAAGCGCAGATCGAAACCCTGCGAGGGGAAATAGCAGCCCTGCGCAGCGAAAGCGAAGCGGGAGGCGGCGCGTCGCTTGAAGGCGCCGAAGGTCCTCCCGCGAGCGGCAGCGGCGGGGCCAGCGCGCCCGAAAATCAGCAGCAGCTGAAAGAGGCAGGCGAAGAAGCGCTCGAAAAGTCGCAGGCCAAGCACAAGTAGGACTTAGTGCGGATGCGCACGAAATAACCGCGCACCGTCCCCTGACTGCGTTACATTCGCCGCAATTCGACCTCGCGACCACCGCGAGCTCTGCCAAGACAGCGGCAGTGAAAGGAGTTCCCCTGATGCCTGAGGGTTACTGCGTCAAGGAGCGCAAGAAGGTCGAGATAAAGGACGCCAAGCAGGTGACGATGAAGAACGGTCGCCCGGCGATCCAGGGTGTGTGCCCGGACTGCGGCACCAAAATCTTCAAGATCGGCAAACTCGAGTAGCGGCGGCCTGAACCGGCACCAGCGGGCATTCGTATCCCGGAACGAATGCCACCTGGCGCCCTGACAGATGAGCGGGACGTGCGTGAGGCCTACTCGGCTCACGCACCCGAGCTGTACGGCTTCGCGGTTCGTTCACTGGGCGACTCCGGCCTCGCCGAGGAGGCCGTACAGGAAACCTTCTTGCGCGCCTGGCGCGCCGGCGAGCGCTTCGACCCCCAGATCGGCTCGCTGCGCACCTGGCTCTTCGCGATCCTGCGCAACGTCGTGATCGACCTCGGCCGCGCCCGAGCCGCCCGCCCAGGGATTGCCGAGAAGGGCATCGAGCCCACGGTCGAGCCCTTCGACGAGGCGCTGCTCTCCTGGCAGATCGAGGAGGCGATGCGGCGGATCGGCGAGCAGCACCGCCGTGTCCTGGTCGAGACCTACTACCGCGGCCGGCCCTACGCCGAGGTCGCCGAGGAGCTGGGCGTGCCGGAGGGAACCGTCAAGAGCCGGGTCTACTACGGCCTCCGCGCGCTGCGGGTCGTGCTCGAGGAGATGGGTTATGAAGACTGAGGATTGCCGACACTGGAAAGAGGAGCTGGGTGCCTACGCGCTCGGCCACCTCTCGCCCGGGGAGCGCGCGGGGATCGAGGCCCATCTCGAGGGCTGCGCCGCCTGCCGCGCCGAGGCGGATTCGCTGGCCAGCGTGGCGCGGCTGCTGCCCCACGCCGACCCGGCTCAGCTCGGCCCCGCCCCCCAGCCGCCCCCCGAGCTCGGCAAGCGGATCGCGGCGACGATTGGCTCGGAGCGCCGCGCCCAGCGGCGGCAGCGGCGCTGGCGCTTCGGCTTTGGCCTTGGCGCGGCTGCGGGCGCTGCCGCGGCGGCGGCTGTGCTGGTGATCTTCGTCCTCGGCGGGGGCGGGGGAGGCGAGCCCGAGCAGCACGTCGCCTTCAACTCACTGCCCAAGGGAGTGAAGATCGGCGCCACCCTGCAGCCCCAGGCCTTCGGCACGGAGATCCACATGTACGTCAAGGGCATCCGCTCCGGCACCCTCTGCCGGGTCTACATGCGTGGGCCGGACGGCCGCGACGTTTCGGCCGGCACCTTCCGCTACCGCTGGGGCGGCGACTCCGACGCGACGCTCGCCGCCGCGCTCGACCTCTCCCGCGCCGAGGCGCTCGTGGTGCACGCGGGGGATCGCACCTTTGTCGCGCCGCTCAACCGCGACGCGACCACCATCCGCAACTCACCCCAAGAGGAGGAAACGACGTGACCAAGACTTTTCCCGCGATCGCCGCCCTGGCGCTGGTCTCATTGCTGGCGATCGCCGGCTGCGGCGGCAGCGACAGCAGCAGCTCGAGCTCCGGCGGCCCCTACGGCGGGGGCGGCGAAACAGCCGAAGCGACCAAACCCGCCTCGAGCGAATCCAGCGGCGGCGCGGCGGCGGTCATCACCGCTTCGACCGCCGGCGACCTGGGCAAGGTGATCGTCGACTCCGAAGGCATGACCCTCTACGACTTCCACAAGGACAAGGGTGGCAAGCCGGCCTGCTACGGCGCCTGCGCCAAAGGCTGGCCGCCGCTGCTGACCGAAGGCAAGCCGCAGGCCGGCGAAGGCGCGATGGCCTCGAAACTCGGCGCGGTCGAACGCAGCGACGGTACGACGCAGGTGACCTACGCCGGCCACCCGCTCTACACCTTCGCCGGCGACAAGAAGCCGGGCGAAGCCAACGGCAACGACGTCGAGGCCTTCGGCGCCGAGTGGTACGCCCTGCTGCCGAGCGGCGAAGAGGCCGAGGGCTAGGAAGAGCCGGCGGCGCGGCGCTTGCGCGCCGAGAGCGACGGCGGAACGAGCTCGCGGATCTCGGCCAGCAGCCGGGCTGCGAGCTCGCCGGGGTCCTCGCCGGGTTGCGCCTGCCCGTCCCGGGGCTCGAAGAAGCGGGTGCGCAGGTGGGGACGGCGGGGAAAGCCGGTGAGGTCGCTGGTGCCGTCGATTGCCACGCAGACGAGCTTCGCCTCGGGGACCTCCAAGGCGAGGCGGCCGACGCCGCTGCGCGCCCGCAGCACCTTGCCGCGCGAGCGAGTGCCCTCCGGGAAGACGCCGATGCAGGAGCCGCGGCGCAGTTCCTCGATCGCCCGCGCCAGGGCGGCGGCGTCGCCGGCCCCGCGCTCGATCGGGATCTGTCCCATCCCGCTGAGGACCGGCCCCAGCCCGCGCACCTTCCAGAGGTCGGCTTTGGCCAGGGCCTTGATCTGGCGGCGGCGGATCGCCGCCACGCCGACCGTCACCGGGTCCCAGTGGCTGTCGTGGTTGCCGACGACGAGCACCGGACCGCTCGGCGGCAGCGCCTCCAGGCCCGAGACCTCGAGCCTCCCCCAGGCTCTCACCACCGGACGGCAGACCGCCATCGCGGTCCTGTACATCGGACTCGGCTCGCCAGGGGGAGGTCCGGGTGTGGCAATGCCGTCTTGCCGGGTAGCGGTTCCCATGAGATGCGCCACGGTAGTCGATCCCTGCGCAGAGATGCGCCCGAGCTTCACCCCCCGCGACGGGACGGGCCTCGGCCATCCCGCGTGAGAGCATCAAAGTGATGAAAATCACGTACCCCGGCCGCGCGACAGTCGAAGGTACTCGTCTCGCATCGGCGGCCTCACGCGTTTTCCGATCTCTAGCTGTGTCAATTACAACTATCTAAAGTGTCATCTGTGACACAGCAGAAGCCCCTCGAGCTGATCCTGGCGCGCAACTTGATGTCCGCGCTCTCCACGCCGGCCTTTCTCGTCGACGAGGGCGGCGTCCTCGTCTTCTACAACGAGGCGGCCGGAGCGCTGCTCGGCAAGCGCTTCGAGGAGCTCGGCACGGTCGGCGCCGAGGAATGGGGCTCGCTCTTCGGGCCCTTCGACGGCGACGGCGAGCCGATTCCCTACGACGAGCTGCCGCTGGTGATTGCGGTGCGCAACGGGCGGCCAGCTCACGCCGACTTCGAGATCAGCTCCGCCGACGGCGCCCGCCACCAGGTCGAGATCTCCGCCTTCCCGATCCTCACCGCGCACGGCTCGCAGGGTGCAATCGCGGTGCTCTGGCCCTCCAACGCCAACAGCAACGGAGCGCCAAGCTGAGATGAAGGTCAAGCTCTGGGGCACGCGCGGCTCGATTCCCTCTCCGGGGCCGGAGACGATCCGCTACGGCGGCAACACCTCCTGCGTCGGCGTCACCCTCGCCGACGGCTCGATGCTTGCCCTCGACGCCGGCACCGGCATTCGCAGCCTCGGCCTGGCGCTCGCCGCCGAGCCGGCCCGCCTTCACATCCTCCTCACCCATCTTCACCTCGACCACATCCAGGGCCTCGTCTTCTTCGCTCCCGCCTTCCAGGCCCAGACCGAGATCGTGATCTGGGGCCCGAGCTCGCCGGAGGCCTCGCTGCGGGACCGCATCGCCCGCTACATCTCGGCGCCGCTCTCGCCGGTCGAGGTGCGCGAGCTGCCCTGCGACGTCTCCTTCCGGCACTGCCCGCAGGCCGAGTGGGAGATCGGATCGGCACGGATCCGCGCCGCCTCCGTGGCCCACCGCGGCCCGACGCTCGGCTACCGAATCGAAGACGGCGACTCCTCGCTCGCCTACATCCCCGACCACGAGCCGGCGCTCGGGGCCGACCTGGACGCGCTCGAGGAGGACTGGATCTCCGGCCTCGCCCTAGCCCGAGACGCCTCGCTCCTGATCCACGACGGCCAGTACTCCGACGCCGAGTACCCCGGCCACGTCGGCTGGGGCCATTCCTCGCTTTCCCATGCGATCTCCTTCGCGCGGCGCTCGGGTGCGGAGCGGACGGTGCTCTTCCATCACGACCCGATGCACTCCGACGAGCAGCTGGACCGGCTCGCCGCCGAGGCGAGCGAGCGCTGGCTGGCGCTGGGAGGCGACCCAGCCGCAATCGAGCTCGCCGTCGAGCGGGCCGAGTACGACCTCTCGGTGCCGGCGCCGAGCGCCGTTCCCGCAAGCTGAGCGCCCGCGGGCGGTTCCCTCGCAAAAAGCGCCTTCCCCCCGCTACGCTGGCGGCCGGGATGACGCCGACCCCTGGTACTCCTCGCCTCGACGCCGCGGCAGAGAGATCCGAGCTGGTCCGGCGGGCGCTGGAGACCGCGCGGCGCGCCCACGCGGGCCAGCTGCGGCACGGCAGCAACGGGCGGCCGTTCATCGACCATCCCGTCGCGGTTGCCGAGCGCCTGGCTGAGCAGCGCCACCGCGACGAGGTGCTGGCGGCCGGCCTGCTGCACGACGTGGTCGAGAAGAGCGCGACCGGCATCGAAGAAGTTCGTGCTGAGTTCGGCGACACCGTCGGCGACCTGGTCGCGGCGATGACAGAAGACGAGGCGATCCCCACCTACGAGGAACGCAAGGACGAGCACCGCCGTCGCATCGCCGAGTGCGGCGAACCGGCGCTGGCGATCTTCGCCGCCGACAAACTGGCCAACGTTGCGATGCTGCGCGAGGCCTACCTGCTGCTCGGCGAGGCGGTTGGCGACGAGCTCGCCGTGCCGCTCGACCTCAAGGTCTTCATCTGGGAGGAGGACCTGGAAATGCTCTTCAGCGAGGCGCCGGAGATGACACTCACCGACCAGTTTGCCGACGAGCTGGTCAAGCTCTGGGGCGACCGCTTTAAGAGCGTGCGTTCCCAGTCAGGCTGAGTCGCCGCCGCAGCGGCAGCACGTACCAGAGGAGGGTGAAGGCACTCGCGGCACCGATGCCCGCGATCGCGGTGACAGTGCCGCTGCTGAAGAGAACGTCGGTGATCAGCACGATCGCGCCGGTCATCGCCAGCGCCAGGAAGGTGAGGCCGGCGATCGTCAAGCGGTTGGCGAAGTGAATCAGCTCGCGCTTCTGCTGCAAGCGAAAGGTGACGCGGTGATAGGGGGATGGGGCGATTAGCAGAATTGCCGAGAGCGCCGTGCAGAGCAGGGTGAAGAAGTAGATGCCCTTCTCAAAGCCGTTGATTTTGGTGAAGTTCTGCTGGAAGGGAACGGCGAGCAGGAAGGCGAAGAGCACCTGCACGCCGGGCAGGGCGACGCGCAGCTCCTGCAGCAGCTCGCTGAGGTTGCGGTCGAGGCGTTCGCTCTCGCTCTCGTCGCGTCCCGACGGGCGTTCCTCCATCCCTGCACCATAGGGAACGTGACGACCGCTGTCGTTCTCTTCAACCGCGACCTGCGGGTTTGCGACAACCCGGCCTTGGCGGCAGCGGCGAAGGCAGAGCGCACCGTGCCGCTCTTCGTCCTCGACGAGGCGCTGCTTTCCTCGCGCTTCGCCTCGCCAAACCGGGTCGCCTTCATGCTCGAAGCGCTGAGTGATCTCGACGAGTCGCTGCGCAAGGCGGGCGCGAGGCTCTACCTTCGGCGCGGCGATCCGGTCAAAGAGGCGATGGGGGTGGCGCGCGAGTGCGGCGCGGCGGAGCTCCACACCAGCGCCGACTGGAGCGCCTATGCGGTGCGGCGCGAGGAGCGCCTGCGCCGGGCCTGCGCCGAGGAGCGAATCGGCTTTCGCACCCATCCCGGCACGACGATCGTGACGCCGGGAACGGTGACCCCGGCCGGCGGCGATCACTTCAAGGTCTTCAGCCCCTTCCACCGTGCCTGGGAGGACGTGCCCGCGCGGCCGCGGGCGGCGGCGCCCAGCAGGCTGGCCGTGCCCTCGCGGCTCGCCGCCGGGCGCCCGCCGGCGCTCGGCGCGCTGCTGCGGGGCAAGCCCTCGCCCGAGCGCGCCCCGGGCGGCGAGCGCGAGGGCCGCAGGCGGATGCGCGCCTTCCTCCGCGACGGCCTCGGCGCTTACGCCGACCGCCACGACGACCTGCCCGGCGACGCAACCTCCAGCCTCAGCCCCTACCTGCGCTTCGGCTGCGTCTCGTCGCTGGAGCTGCTCGGCGAGGCCCGTGCGCGTCGCGGCGGCGATGCTTTCGCCCGCCAGCTCTGCTGGCGCGACTTCCACCACCAGGTGCTGGCGGCGAACCCCTCGCTGCCGAATCGCGACTACCGGCCGCGGGGCGATCGCTGGTCGCGCTCGCGGCGGGCCTTCGAGGCCTGGCGCGACGGTCGCACCGGCTACCCGATCGTCGACGCGGCGATGCGCCAGCTCCAGCGCGAGGGGCGAATGCACAACCGGGCGCGGATGGTCGTCGCCTCCTTCCTCACCAAGGACCTCTACATCGACTGGCGCTGGGGCGCGCGCCACTTCTGGGACCTGCTCAGCGACGGCGAGATCGCCAACAACGCCGGCAACTGGCAGTGGGTCGCCGGCACCGGCAACGACACCCGGCCCAACCGCGTCTTCAACCCGATCCGCCAGGCGCACCGCTTCGACCCGCAGGGCACCTACGTTCGGCGCTACCTGCCTGAGCTCGAATCGGTCGATGGCAAGGCAGTGCACGAGCCCTGGCGGCTGGATGACGCGCGGCGGCGCCAGCTCGACTATCCCGAGCCGATCGTCGACCACGACGAGGCTGCCGCCACCTTCCTCGCCCGCCGCACGTAGGATCGGGGCGTGGGACGGCTCGCGGTGGTGCTCGGCAGCAGTGCGCTCGGCCCCGGCGGCGCCAGCGTTGCCGCCGCGGGCGCCGAGCACGGTGCCGCGATCGTGCAGCGCCATGACGGCGGCGCCTATGTCCTCCCCCACGAGATCGACCACGAGGCCAACCTGCGGGCGCTGGCCGAGCAGGGTTGCGACCGCGTGCTGGCGATCGGCTCGGTTGGCTCGCTCGACGCGAGCCTGCCGGTCGGCGCCCTGCTCTGTCCCGACGACTTCATCGCCCTCCACCTCGGCCTCTCGACCTTCCCCGACGAGCGCGCCCACCGCGCGCCGCGCTTCGACCCGGCCTGGCGGGCGGAAGTGATCGCCGCCTGGAACGCCAGCGGTGAGGGCCTGCGCGATGGCGGCGTCTACTGGCAGGCGATCGGGCCGCGCTTCGAGACGCCGGCCGAGATCCGCCTGATGGCCGCACACGCCGACGTGGTCGGGATGACGATCGCGTCTGAGTGCATCGTCGCGGCCGAGCTGGGCCTTGCCTACGCCGCGGTCTGCGTGGTCGACAACCTCGCCAACGGGATCGGCTCGGGGCCGCTGGAGATCATCGAGCTGGAAGCGGCGCGGGCCGCCAACGCCCTGCTGCTGCACGACGGGCTCGCCGCGGTGCTGCCACAGCTGGGCGCGGTCGGCCCGTGAGCGACGCGCCGCTGGCCGTCACCGGCGCGGTCCTCGACGGCGAGACGGTGGGCGTGCGCTGCGTCGGCGGCGAGATCGCGGCGCTCGGGCCTGCCGTGGTGCCGGAGCCCGGCGACGAGACGATCGAGGCCGCGGGCGCGCCGCTGGTCGCGCCGCTGGTCAACGGACATACACACGCGGCGATGACCCTCTTCCGCGGCTACAAGGGGGACCTGCCGCTGATGCGCTGGCTGCGGGAGGCGATCTGGCCGGTCGAGCAGAAGCTCCAGCCGGAGGACGTCTACTGGGGAACGCGCCTCGCCTGCCTGGAGATGATCCGCACCGGCACGGGGCGCTTCTGGGACATGTACTGGCACCCCGGCGAATCGGCGCGCGCCATCGTCGACGCCGGCCTGCGGGCGACGATCGGCGGGCCGCTCTTCGACGCCGACGGCAAGACCGCGGCGATGCAGGACAAGGCGCTGGCCAACCTCGACGAGCTCCTGGGCTTCGGGGGAGCGGCCGGCGCATCGCTTGCGCCGCATTCGATCTACACGGTCAGCGAAGCCCTGCTGCGGTGGGTGGCCGAGACCGCGGCGGAGCGCGGGGTCTCGATTCAGATCCACCTCTCCGAGACCGAGCAGGAGGTGACCGATTGCATCGAGCAGCACGGAGAGCGGCCCGCCGCCTATCTCGACCGCCTCGGCGTGCTCGGCGAGCGCACCGTGCTCGCCCACGGCGTCTGGCTCGACCGGGCCGAGCTCGAGCTGATCGCTGCCCGCGGCTGCACCGTCGTCGCCAACCCGGTCGCCAACATGAAGCTGGCCGTCGGCGGCGTCTTCCCCTACCCCGCCGCCCGCGAGGCCGGCGTGCGGGTCGGCCTCGGCACCGACGGCGCCGGCTCCAACGACTCGCTCGACCTGCTCTCCGACCTCAAGCTCTTCGCCCTCTCCCAGCGCCACGCCGCCGCCGACACCACCGTGATCCCCGCCGAAGAGGCGTGGAACATCGCCACTGGCGGGCAGCGGCTGGAGGCCGGCGCAGCCGCGGACTTCCTGCTGCTGCGAGCGCACGCACCTGAGCTGGCAATGGGGGATCTCCGCGCGGACCTCGTCTACGCGGCGAGCGGCTCGGTCGTCGACACGACCGTGGTCGGTGGGCGCGTGCTGATGCGCGAGGGCCGGGTGCCCGGTGCGGAGGAAGTGGTCGCGCGCGCCGTCGAGCGCTCCCAGCGACTCGGCATCTCCGCTTAGCGTCGCTGTATTTGGATACCCCCCGGGGGTATGTGTTACGGTGTTTTCGTGGCGGACGTCATCGACACGGTCCTCGAGGGGTTGAAGCAGTCCTTCCTGATGGCCTACGAGGTCTGGTGGGCCCTGGTGCTCGGCTTCGCGATCTCCGGAATCGTCCAGGCCTGGGTGCCGCGCGAGCGGATCGAGGCGACGATGGCGGGCGATGGAGCCAAGCCGGTGGCCTGGGCGACCGGCCTCGGCGCCGCCTCTTCCTCCTGCTCCTACGCGGCGATCGCGATCGCCAAGAGCCTCTTCCAGAAGGGCGCCTCGGCCGCGGCGGCGCTCGCCTTCCAGTTCGCCTCGACCAACCTGGTCTGGGAGCTGGGCCTGGTGCTCTGGGTACTGCTCGGCTGGCAGTTCACCCTCGCCGAGTACCTCGGCGGCATCCTGATGATCGTGCTGATGGCCGTCTTCCTGCGCGCCTTCGTCTCACCGCGCCTGGAGGAGCAGGCACGCCGCCACGCCCAGGAGGCGGACCCGGGCCACGAGCACGACCACGGCGCGGCGGCCGAGGAGACGAGCTGGCGCGAGAAGGTCGCCACGGCCGACGGCTGGAGCGAGGTCGCGCTCAACTTCCGCGGCGACTGGCGGATGCTCTGGAAGGAGATCAGCATCGGCTTCCTGCTCGCCGGCTTCATCGGCCTGCTCGGCGACGACTTCTTCAACGCCCTCTTCATCAGCGATGCCCCGGGCTGGCTCGTCGCGATCGAGAACGTGATCGTCGGCCCCCTGATCGCCGTGCTCAGCTTCGTCTGCTCCGTCGGCAACATCCCGCTCGCCGCCGTGCTCTGGTCCGGCGGGATCAGCTTCGCTGGGGTGATGGCCTTCATCTTCGCCGACCTGATCGTGCTGCCGATCGTCGCGATCTACCGCAAGTACTACGGCTGGGCCTTCACGCTCCGCATCGTCGCCCTGATGCTGGCGACGATGATCGTCGCCGCGCTGGCGATCGACGCCCTCTTCAGCCTGGCGGGGTTGGTTCCCGAGACGCGGCCCAGCCGGGAGGACGTCTTCGGCTCGGTCGAGCTCGACTACAAGCTGGTCCTCAACATCATCGGCACCGCCATCTTCGCCGCCCTCTTTTGGCTCAGCAGAAGGGCGCAACCCGGAGCATCGAGCTGCCCGGCCCACGCCCAACACGCTTAGCGCCACGAGCCGAGGGGTATAGGCTCGGGCCGAGTGCCCAGCGACGAGGTGACTGAGCGAGGGTCGAGCAGCGGCGCGTCAGCGGTCCGCTACGCAGGCGCCACCAAGCGCTATCCCGGCTCTGCCAAAGCGGCGGTCGACGAGCTCACGCTCGAGGTCCCGGCGGGTGAGATCTGCGTCCTGGTCGGCCCTTCCGGCTGTGGCAAGACGACGGCGATGCGGATGGTCAACCGCATGGTCGAGCCCAGCGCAGGGGACATCCTGATCGGCGAGCGGTCGGTGCGCGAGCGCAGTCCGGCCCAGCTGCGGCGCGAGATCGGCTACGTGATCCAGCAGATCGGCCTCTTCCCCCACCGCACGATCGAGCAGAACATCGGCGCGGTCCCCCAGCTGCTCGGCTGGAAGAAGGAGCGCACGAGCGCACGCGCCGCCGAGCTGCTCGAGCTGGTCGGCCTCGATCCCGACCTCGCCGGGCGCTACCCGGCGCAGCTCTCAGGCGGCCAGCAGCAGCGCGTCGGCGTCGCCCGCGCCCTCGCCGCGGACCCGCTGGTGATGCTGATGGACGAGCCCTTCGGCGCGATCGACCCGATCAACCGCGAGCGCCTGCAGAACGAGTTCCTCCGCCTCCAGGCGGAGATCGGCAAGACCGTCCTCTTCGTCACCCACGACATCGACGAGGCGATCAAGATGGGTGACCGGATCGCGATCATGCGCGAGGGCGGCAAGGTCGCCCAGTACGCGACCCCGGCCGAGCTGCTGATGGACCCGGCCGACGAGTTCGTCGAGGACTTCGTCGGCGCCGACCGGGCGCTGAAGCGCCTGGCGCTGATGCGGGTCGCCGACATCGACCTCTGGGAGGCGCCGCTCGCCCACGTCGGCCAGGCGACCGGCGAGGTGCGGGCGAAGCTCAGCGGTGCCGAGGTTCCCTACCCCTTGCTGGTCGACAGCGAGCGCCGCCCGCTCGGCTGGCTCTCCGAGCGCGACCTCGAGGGCGCGCAGGTGCCGGCCCGCCCCGACTCGCCGCTGGGCCCGCTGCTCGACCGCGACGACGTGATGCGCGACGCCCTGGCCGACCTGCTCCAGGGCGAGGCGCAGTACGCCGCCGTGGTCGACCACGAAGGCCGCATCGACGGCGTGCTCTCGGTCGAGATCATCTCCGAGTTCCTCGGCTCCCCCGCAGCCAAGACCGAGGAGCACTCGGCGACGGAGCGGCCCCATGGCTAGCCCGGTGCTCGTCGCCGCCGCAGGCGAAGTTGGCAAAGGCTTCTTTCATGAACGCACTTCCGAGAGCCTCCCCTGCCAAGCGAAGCCGGATGAGGTCTTCTGCTTCGACTGGGCTCGCGACCACATCGACCGCTTCGGCACTCCAGCGCTCCAGCACATCGAACTGGTCGTTTTCTCGGTTCTGCTGGGTTTCGTGGTCGCGTTCGCTCTGGCGCTCCTGGCCCATCGGCAGGGCTGGCTGAGGCCGCCTCTCCTGGCGCTCACGGGTGTGCTCTACACGATCCCCAGCATTGCCTTTTTCTTCCTGCTCCTGCCGATCACGGGCCTCGGGCGGGACACGGCGATCATCGTCCTCGCTGCCTACACGCTGCAGATCATCTACCGCAACACCATGCTCGGCCTGGCCAACGTGCCGGATTCCGTCAAGGACGCAGCCCGAGGAATGGGACTGACGGAGCGGCAACTGCTCTGGCGAGTGGAGCTACCGCTGGCGACCCCTGAGATCATTGCCGGGCTGCGAATCGCAACGGTGAGCACCGTCGCGATCGCCACCCTGGCCGTATTCATCGGCGCCGGAGGCCTTGGCACCCAGATCTATGGCAGCGGCAACCTCACCTTTCCGACCAGTGTCATCATCGCCGGCGGAATCGGCATCTTGATGGCCTTTGTATTCGACGGGTTGCTTCTGCTCGCCCAGCGCGCAACCACACCCTGGCGGCGAGTGAGGCCGGCGTGACCGCCTCGCATCCGGTCTTTGCCTCCTTTGGCGGCGCAATCGAATTCATCTTCACGCCACAGAGCTCCAACGTCACGGGCGGCCAGAGCGTTGGGGGCCTTTCCCAAACGATCGAACTCATCCTCAAGCAACTCGAGGTGACGGTCCTGGCACTGGCACTGGCACTGATCATCGCCCTGCCGATCGGCCTCTATCTCGGCCATCGAGGCAAGGGAGAATTGCTCGCGATCGGGCTCGGCAATGCCGGCCGAGCGATCCCGGAGCTGGCCCTGATCGCGCTGGTCGCCGCCCTGATCGGAGTCGGGCTCGTCACGGTCACCCCGGCGCTGGCCATCCTCGGCATCCCTCCGATCCTCACCAATGCCTACGTTGGCGTACGGCAGGTCGATCGCGCCATCGTCGACGCTGCAAAAGGGATCGGTATGAGTGAACTCGAGATCCTCCGCAAGGTCGAGTTGCCGCTCGCCCTCCCCATCGTGATGGGTGGGGTGCGCGGAGCGACAATCGCGATCGTCGCCACCGCTACGATCGCCCCGCTCGCCGGTGTGGTGACCCTTGGCGACTACATCATCAACGCCAGCATCTACGGCGAGAACGGGCGGCTTGCGGGCGCCATCCTGGTGGCGTTGCTCGCCTTGATCCTCGAGTTCGGGCTTGCCGCACTGCAACGTCGGCTCACTTCGAAAGGCTTGAGGTTGAAAACCGCGTGAGTCTCGTCCACGCAAACGACAAGAGAGGAATCCAATGAGGCCCCAGTTCACTCGTCTGCGCGCAGCAATCGCCTTGCTGCTCGCCCTAGCCCTCAGCCTCGGCGTCGTCGCCTGCGGCAGCAGCGATGACGACAGCTCGAGCAGCAGCGAAGAAGGTGGGAGCGCGGGCGCGATCGTCTCCAACCCTGAAAACGCCAAGGTCAACCTGACGATCGGCTCAAAGAACTTCCCCGAACAGGAAATCCTCGGGGAAATCTATGCCCAGGCCCTCAAGGCTGCTGGCTACAAGGTCAAGAGCGCCCTCAACCTCGGCTCTGAAACCGTCGCGCTGAAGGCAGTGAAAACCGGGCAGGTCTCTGGCTACCCGGAGTACGCCAGTACGGCGCTGACGTCGTTCTTCGGCCTCGAACCGGAAGAAGTTCCTTCGGACGCCAGCGGTGCGTGGGAAAAGGCAAACGCCGAATTCGAAAAAGAAGGGCTGACAGCATTCGAACCCACTCCGTTTGCCAGCGCCAACGCCGTCGGCACGACGAAGAAATTCGCCGAAGAAGAAGAATTGGAAACGATCTCCGACCTCGACGGCAAGTCGGAAAAAATGACGCTCTACGGCTCGCCCGAGTGCCGTCAGCGAATTGACTGCCTCGCGGGCCTGGAAAAACTCTACGGGCTCAAGTTCAAGTCATTCACGCCGGTTGACATCGGCCTGCGTTACACCGTGTTGGAAAAGGGTCAGGCGGATCTCTCGATCCTCTTCACCACCGACCCACAGCTCGCAGCCGAGAAAGACAAGTTCGTCATCCTCGAAGATGACAAGCACGTCTTCCCCGCCGGCAACGTGATCTTCGTGACCAAGAAGTCGGTCGCCGAAAAAGCGGGTCCGGATTACGAAAAGACGATCCTGCAGGTCCAGGAAGGACTCAACCTGAAAGTCATGCAGGAGCTTGACGCGAGGGTCGAACTCGAAAAGCAGACGCCCAAGCAGGCGGCTGCCGCTTACCTCAAGTCAGCCGGCTACGTCGGCTAGGACCGAGCGCTCAGCGGCGCGAGTCTGCATCCGTGCGAAGCAGACTCGCGCCGCCCAGGCAGCGCTGAGGCCCGAGATGGCGGCGAGCAGGAGGGCGAAGCGCGGGTCGTAGGCCTGCGACAGCCAGCCCGCCAGCGGTCCGCCGATCGGGGTGGAACCGAGGAAGACGACCGAGTAGAGGGCCATCACGCGGCCGCGCATCTGGGGCTCGACGGCGAGCTGAAGGGATGAGTTGATCGTCGCCGCGAAGGTGACCGCGGCGGCGCCAAGCAGGGTCAGCATCACCAGCTCGAGGGACAGGGCGGGCATCGCCGCCGAGAGCAGGGCGAGGACGCCGAAGGCCAGGGCGCCGCCGGCGATCAGGCGCGGGCCGGTGTGGCCGTGCGCGCCGTTGACGAGGGCCCCGCCGATCGAGCCGACCGCCATTGCGGAGACCATTGCCGCGTAGGTCGTCGCGTTGCCCTCGAAGCTGAACTTGGCCAGCAGCGGCAAAACCACCTGGAAGTTGAAGCCGAGGGTGCCGACCAGAGCCATCAACGCAAGCGGCACGGCCAGCTCAGGGGTGGCGCGCACGTAGCGCAGGCCGGCGCGGATCGCCCCCGGCTCACGAGGGGCGGCGGGCTCGACGTGCAGGCTGCGCGGATCCATACCCCAGAGGGCGACGATCATCGCCACGAAGGTGAGGGCGTTGAGGGCAAAGCAGGGGACGACGCCGAAGCCGGCGATCAGCAGGCCGGCGAGCGCCGGGCCGGCGATGCGCGCCATCTGCACGATGACGCTGTTGAGGCTGACCGCGTTGACGACCCGGTCCGGGCCGACCATCTCGAAGACGAAGCTCTGCCGGGCGGGGTTGTCGATCGCGTTGACGCTCCCCATCGCGAAGACGGCGAGGAAGACCATCCAGGGGGCGACGATGCCGGTGGCGGTCACGGCGAAGAGCCCGATGGCCGGGATCGCCATCAGCGCCTGCGTCGCGATCAGCAGCCGGCGGCGGGGGATGCGGTCGGCGAGCACGCCACCCCAGGCGCCGAGCAGAAGCATCGGCAGGAACTGCAGGGCGGTGGTCAGGCCGACGGCGACGCCACTGCCGGTCAGCGTGAGAATCAACCAGATCGCCGCCACCGTCTGCATCCAGGTGCCCGACAGAGAGATCAGCTGGCCGGCGAAGTAGCGCCGGTAGTTGGGTACCTCGAGCGAGTTAAACGAGCGGCGCAGGGCGGCACTCACCCGCGCTCATCCTCCAGCATCCGCTCGAGGATCTCCGCTGCCCTCTCCAAGGCGGCGACATCGGCGGCGGGCAGGTCACGCATGCGACGCGCCAGGTAGGCGTTCTTGCGACCGCGCAGGCGGCGCAGCCGCTCGCGGCCGGCGGCGTTGACGCTGATCAGGTTGCTGCGCCCGTCATCTGGATCGGGCGTGCGGTCGATCAGTCCCTCCCGCTCCAGGCAACCGAGCGTGCGGGTGATCGTCGGGCGCTTGACCCGCTCGATCTCAGCCAGCTCGCTGGGGGTTAGCGGGCCGTGGCGCTCGATCGTCGCCAGCGCCGCGGTGGAGGTCGGCGTCAGGCCACTGGCCTCGGCCGCCGCCTCCTGCCGCAGCCGCCGCGCGGTGCGCACCACTCCCATCCGCAGCCGCGCGGCGGAATCGGTGAGAGGGGTATTGCTTGTCGTCTCGGGAGTCATTGATTAGCTTCGGTAATTAGTTTAGCAAACTATCTTCCGGTGCGCCTTACGTTGCCCGTACAGGCATAGAGTGCACCGGAAGGAGGGTGTAGCCATTATTGGGTAGCGTTTTGGCGATGAGCGAAGTGGCAATCAGCGTCAAAGGGCTGCGCAAGTCCTATGGCGAGCAGGAGGCGGTCGCCGGCATCGACTTCGAGGTGGCTGCTGGTGAGGTCTTCGGCTTCCTCGGCCCCAACGGCGCCGGCAAGACGACGACGATCGAGATCCTCGAGGGCTACCGCGAGCGCAGCGGCGGCGAGGTCGAGGTGCTTGGCATCGACCCGGGGCAGCCCACCCGCGAGTGGCGCAGCCGTGTCGGCCTCGTCCTGCAGGAGTGCGAGCTCGACCCGCTGCTGACCGTGCGCGAGGCGGTCGACCTCTTTGCCACCTTCTACCCGGCGCCGCGCCCGGTCGACGAGACCATCGAGCTGACCGGGCTCGGTGAGAAGCGCGCGGCACGGGTCGGCTCTCTCTCGGGCGGCCAGAAGCGCCGCGTCGACGTCGCGATCGGGATCATCGGCGACCCCGACCTGATCTTCCTCGACGAGCCGACGACCGGTTTCGACCCCACCGCCCGCCGCGACGCCTGGAACATGATCGAGGGACTGAAGGCGCTGGGCAAGACCGTCTTCCTCACCACCCACTACATGGAGGAGGCCCAACACCTAGCCGACCGGGTGGCGATCCTGCGCGCAGGGCGGATCGTCGCGCAGGGCCCGACGAGTGAGCTCGGCGCTCGCCTCGGCCGCCGCACCGTGATCGGCTTCCGGCTCGACGGCGGGCTCACGGCCGAGGAGCTGCGCTCGCACCTCTCCGCCCCGCTCCAACTCGCCGGCGGCGAGGCCAGCATCGAGACCGAGCAGCCCCAGCGCGACCTCTACCGGCTGCTCTCGCTGGCCGAGGAGCGCGGCGTCACCCTTGCTGGCCTCGAGGTGCGCAAGCCCAGTCTCGAGGACATCTTCCTCGACCTCACCGGCGACGCCGCGGAGGGTGAGCGATGAGCGACCGCCGCATCGTCCTCGCCCAGGCGCGCGCGGCGATCCTCGTCGCCCTGCGCACGCCGCGCGCGCTCGTCTTCACCTTCTTCTTCCCACTGATCTTCCTCGTCCTCTTCAACTCGATCTTCATCAAGGGCGGCGACCAGACGGTGACCCTGCCGACCCACCTGAAGCTGAGCGCACAGGCCTACTTCATGGCCGGGATCACCGCCTACTCGATCTCGCTCTCGACCTTCACCACGCTCGCCGTCTCGATCACCACCCAGCGCGAGCGCGGCCAGCTGAAGCGGCTGCGCGGCACGCCGATGCCGTCATGGACGTTCATCCTCGCCCAAATCCTGCGCGCCACGGCACAGGCGCTGGCGATGACCGTGCTTCTGGTCGCAATCGGCGTGCTCGCCTACGGGGTTGAGTTTCCCGGAGCCAGCTTCCTCGGCTTCCTCGCCTATGTCGCCATCGGCACCGCCACCCTCTGCACCCTCGGCATCGCCCTCACCCCCTTCACTCCCACTGTCGACGCCGCCTCGACGATTGCCCCCTTCACCGTCGTCATCCTCGCCTTCTTCTCCGGCGTCTGGATCCCGATCGACCAACTCCCGCACTGGCTGCAGGAGGTAGGCCGCATCTTCCCGCTGTACCACCTTGCGATCGGCCTGCAGAGCACCCTCTCCCCCGAAGCCAGCGGCGCCGGCCTCGAAGCCGACAACGTCACCCCGCTGCTGGTCTGGGCCCTGATCGGCGCCTTCGTCGCCACCCGCCGCTTCCGCTGGGAGCCTTTGGCGGGGACCACCTGAGACGCGATCTCGGCATCGGCCGAACGTCCAGGCGGGGTGCATCGCTTCAGCTTTTCGTCCTGGTTGCCGACCTGATCGTGTTGGGCCGGCGAGGTCCCTATTCGGCATGGCGATTCCCCAGGCGACAGCGAGCGCGGCCCAGCCCAAGCAGAGGGGCCGCAAGCACCGTCACAAGCACGCTTGGAAGGACGTGCACTACCGCTGGGTCCCTGACGGCGAGTGTGGCTGGCGGGTGCAGAAGTACACCGTCAAGCACAGGCACAAGCCCAGGCGCGGGCACCATCGCGGGCCGGGTCCCAGGCCGGCGGATCGCTGCGCCCCCAGCGTTGCGGTCCCGGTCGACCGCGATCCCCGCCCACCCGGGACCTACCAGGGGACCTTTGGCCCTGCGCAAGCCAAGCGCCTGCTCGAGCGGGCCGGCTTCGGCGCCCTGCCAGGCCAGGCCGAGCAGTTGGCCGGCATGGGCCTGCTCGGCGCGGTCCAGTCGCTGACCCGGCCGAGCGGGCAGGCGGCGCTGCACGGCCCCGCTCCGGTCGACGACGACAACAACCCGATCGCTCCGGCCGACTCCTACGGCCACGACCACCTCTGGTTCCTCGACCGCATGGTTCGCTCGGACCAGCCGCTGGTCGAGCGGATGGCGCTCGTCTTCCACGACTGGTTCGCCACCTCCAACGCCAGCGTCTCCCGCCAGCAGCAGATGATCGACCAGTCGAACCTCTTCCGCTCCGCCTGCTTCGGCTCCTTCCTCGACCTCTTCAAGGCGGTCACCGTCGACCCGGCGATGCTGCAGTGGCTGAACGGGGCCGAAAACACCAAGGAGGCGCCGAACGAGAACTACGGCCGCGAGATGATGGAGCTGTTCTCGCTGGGCGCCGACCGCGGCGCCTACACCGAGGACGACATCCGCGAGCAGGCGCGGGCGCTGACCGGCTGGACCTACGACTGGTCGAACGAGCTCGGCGCTCACAACTTCCACTTCGACCCCCAGCGCCATGACAAAGGCAACAAGACGGTGTTCGGCCAGACCGGCAACTGGAGCTGGGAAGACGCCTGCCGGCTCTGCGTCGAGAACCCCCTCCACCCCTCCTTCTTCGCCGAAAAGCTGTGGAGCTACTTCATCCCGCAGCCGCCCTCCCCGGGCGCCCGCGAGGGCTTGATCGACACCTACCGCGGCTCCGGCTGGGCGATCCGGCCGGTGCTCGAGGCGATCCTCGCCAGCCCCGAGCTCTACGAAGGGCCGCCGATGGTGAAGCCGCCGGTCGTGCAACTGGCCGGGATGCTCCGCGCGCTGGGACGCCCCATCGACACTACCGCCTGGGTCTGGCTCTGCGAGGGTGCCGGGCAGCAGCTCTTCTGGCCCCCCAACGTCTCCGGCTGGGACGACACCCGCTGGCTCGACACCTCGCGCCTGCGGGCGCGCTGGAACATGGTCGACTATGCCCTCGACCAGATCTCGGTCGATGCCTGGGGCGGCGAATACAGCGCCACGGAGACCGCGGACGAAGCCCTGGCGCGGGCTCTCGCCTCGTGGGGCTCCCCCGCCCTGCGCGAGGAGCACCGCGCCGAGCTGCTCGACTTCGCCCAGCGCAGCGAGAAGCTCGCGGTCGCGAGCTGGCAGCGGGGTCCCTACCGGGCGATGCGCCAGAACGCGCTGCTGCAGCTGATCGGCGTCAGCCCCGACCTGATCATGCAATGAGGAGGAGCTGACGATGGGCAGCTGCTGCAACGACTACACCCGCTCCCAGCTCCTCCGCTCCGCCGCGGCGGAAGCTGGCCGGGGCCTGCCGGCGATCGAGGCGGGCATGCCCGACCCGGCCGGCACCGGGCTCTCGCGGCGCAGCTTCCTCTCCTGGAGCGCCGGGATGGCGCTGGCCGTCTACGGCGCCTCGAAGATCCCGCTGGCCGCCTTCGAGGAGGGCATCGCCAAGGCGGCGACCACCGACAAGATCCTCGTCTCGATCTTCTTCGACGGCGGCATCGACGCGCTCAGCGTGCTCGCCCCGGTCGGCGACCCGCGCTACTCGCAGCTGCGGCCCAACCTGGCCCTTCCTGCCGACGCCAGCATGGAATTCACCGAGGACCCGCGCCTGCAGTGGCATCCCTCGGCCGCCGGGCTGGCAACCCTGCACGCGGAGGGCAAGGTCAGCGCCTTTCCGGCGATCGGCTACGACCACCCCGACCAGTCGCACTTCACCTCGCGCCACTACTACGAGATCGGCGAGCTCGACGTCGGCTCCCACACCGGCTGGCTCGGCCGCTACCTGGACCAGGTCGGCGACGAAGACAACCCGCTGCAGGGACTCTCGATGGACGGCTCGCTCTCGCCGATGATCGCGACGGCGGAAAAGCCGGTGGCGGCGATCGAAAGCGTCGACGGCTACGACCTCTGGTCGCCGGTGAGCGACCCGATCTCGAGCGAGATGTACAAGAGCTTCGCCCGCTTCGGGGCCATGCCCTCGGACTCGCCGGCGCTGACGCAGGTACGCCGGGCCACCGCCCAGACCGACAAGCTGCGCACGGACCTGGGCGGGGTCGGCAATTTCAGCAGCCCGGTCGCCTACCCCGACACCTACTTCTCCCACAAGCTCGCCGGCCTCGCCGCCTTCATCGCCGCCGGGCTGCCGATGCGAGTGGTGACACTGCGCGCCTCCGGCGGCTACGACACCCACGCCGGCGAGGCCGATGACCTTGCCAACGGGCTTGGCGAGACCTGCGCGGGCGTGCTCGCCTTCCAGCGCGACCTCGAAGCGCGCGGGCTCGCCGACCGGGTCCTGATCGAGATGTGGAGCGAGTTCGGCCGCCGCCCGGAGGAGAACGGCTCGCTTGGCACCGACCACGGCGCCGCCGGCTGCGCCTTCGTCGTCGGCTCCAAGGCCAAGGGCGAGATGGTCGGCGAGTTCCCCGGCCTCTCCCAGCTCGACCAGAACGACAACGTCCGCGTCACCAGCGACTTCCGCGGCATGTACTGCTCGCTGCTGGAGGAATGGCTGGAGCACGACGCCGCCTCTGTCATCCCCGGCGCCTCCTCCTTCGAGCGGCCGGTCCTGGTGAAGGCGTGAGGCGATGGGCGGCGATCCGGCCTGGCCTGGCCGGAGCCGCGCTGGCCACCGCGCTCGTGCTCGCGGCCCTCGCGGGCGGCTCGATCGCGCCACCCGCCCTCGCCGGCCCGGCGGCAACCGCGGAAGGATGCACCTGGAAGCAGCACTCGAAGCGCGTCGCCAAGCGGGTGCGCCGGCACGGGCAGTGGCGAAGGGTGAAGCGCCTCAGGCACTGGTGGACGTGCGAAGCGCCTCCCGCGCAGAACGCGCTGGCGTCCCAACCCACGCTGCCGGCCGCGACCACTCCCGAACCGCCCTCCCCCGTGGAACCCGAACCCGAAGCCGGCCACCTCGGCGTCAAGGCGGTCGAGTACAGCTACACGCTCTCCCGCCCCGAAGTCAGCGGCGGCGAAGTGATCGTCGAGCTCAACAACCAGGGCGAAGACCCCCACAACCTCGTGCTCGAACACGAGGGGACGGAAGACCCCGACCTGGAAATCCCCTCGACGCCCTCCCTCTCCCAGGCAAGCTCCCGCCTCAGCCTCTCCCCCGGCACCTACCGTCTCTACTGCAGCCTCTACAAACACGAGGCAAAAGGCATGGAGGCGACGCTGGTGGTCGGCGGCTAGCCGCGCCCTCCTAGAATCCCGGCGCATGCCGGAGACGCCACAGGACGCGATCGCCGCCCAGCTGCAGTGGCAGGCGGATGCCTGCAGGATGATCGGCTCAGAGCTGTACGCCGGGCTGCTGGAGCGCGCGGTCGCCGATGTCCGCGAGCAGGGACCGGCCTGGGAGATCCTGCGCGGCCACGAGGAGGACCCGCGGTTCTCGGTGCTCGGGCTGCGCCTGCTGGGCGGGGTGAACCGGCTGGTGCTGACCGGGCGCGAGCCAGAGCTGGCGGAGGCCTACCGGGCGGGAGGCGCGGCGGCGGCGTGGGATTGCTTCCACGGCGTGCTGCGTCGCAACGCGGCCGAGCTGCGCGAGCTGCTCGACCTGCCGGCGCAGACGAACGAGGTCGGCCGCTGCGCCGCCCTCATCTTCGGCTTCGGCACGGTCGCCGCCGAGACCGGGTTGCCGCTGCGCCTGCTCGAGGTGGGCGCCAGCGCGGGCCTCAACCTGCGCTGGGACCGCTTCCATTACAAGGCGGATGGTTTCTCGTGGGGGCCCGGCGACTCACCGGTCGCGCTCGAGCTCCAGCTCGAGGGCAAGCCTCCCCCCACCCTGCCCGCCGAGATCGAGGTCGCCGAGAGGCGCGGGTGCGACGCATCGCCGATCGACCCGACGACGCCCGAGGGCCGTCTCACCCTGCTCACCTACGTCTGGCCCGACCAGGCCGAGCGGATCGCCCGCATGCGGGGCGCCCTGGAGGTCGCGGCGACAGAGCCCGTCGAGCTCGATCATCAGCCAGCAGCCGCCTGGGCAAAGCGCATGCTGGCCGAGCCCGCGCCGGGGATAGCCACCGTGATCTACCACTCGATCGTCAGCCAGTACCTGAGCGACGAGGAACGGGCGGACCTCTTCGAGACAATCCGCGCGGCCGGAGAGCGCGCCACCGCCGAAGCGCCACTCGCCTGGCTGCGGATGGAGCCCGCCGACGACCGGGCCAATCTCGACCTCTCCCTCTGGCCCGGCGGCGAGGACCGCCGCCTAGCCCGTGTCGGCTACCACGGCAGCCCAGTCGAGCTGCTCTAGTAGCCCTGCCTAGTAGCGGTAGTGATCCGGCTTGTAGGGGCCCTCGGCGGGGATGCCGAGGTAGGCCGCCTGCTCGGCGCTTAGCTCGGTCAGCTTTACGCCGAGCGCGTCGAGGTGGAGGCGGGCGACCTTCTCGTCGAGGTGCTTGGGCAGCACCGTGACCTCCTTGGCGGCGAAGCCCTCGGGCTGGCCGAAGAGCTCGATCTGGGCGATCACCTGGTTGGTGAAGGAGTTCGACATCACGAAGCTCGGGTGGCCGGTGGCGTTGCCGAGGTTGAGCAGGCGGCCTTCGGAGAGGACGATGATCGAGTGGCCGTCGGGGAAGCGCCACTCGTCGACCTGCGGCTTGATGTTGATCCGCTCGGCGCCCGACTCTTCCAGGGCCGCCATTTCGATCTCGTTGTCGAAATGGCCGATGTTGCCGACGATCGCGTTGTGCTTCATCCGCGCCATGTGGTCGACCGTGATGATGTCCTTGTTGCCGGTGGCGGTGACGAAGATGTCAGCGCTGTCGACGACTTCGTCGAGCGTCCGCACCTCGTAGCCCTCCATGGCTGCCTGCAGGGCGCAGATCGGGTCGATCTCGGTGACGATCACGCGGGCGCCCTGGCCGCGCAGCGACGAGGCACATCCCTTGCCGACGTCGCCGTAGCCGCAGACCACCGCGACCTTGCCGCCGATCATCACGTCGGTGCCGCGGTTGATCCCGTCGACCAGCGAGTGCCGGCAGCCGTAGAGGTTGTCGAACTTCGACTTGGTCACCGAGTCGTTGACGTTGATCGCCGGAAAGAGCAGGTCGCCGGTCTCGGCCAGCTGGTAGAGCCGGTGGACGCCAGTGGTCGTCTCCTCGGTGACGCCCTTGATACCGGCCGCGATGTTGGTCCAGCGCTGCGGGTCGGCCTCGAGCGAGCGCTTCAGCGTCTCGAGGATGATGCGGAACTCCTCCGATTCGGCCGAAGCGGGATCAGGCACCTCGCCCGCCTTCTCGAACTCGACCCCCTTGTGGACGAGCAGGGTGGCGTCGCCGCCGTCGTCGAGGATCATGTTCGGCCCGCCGTCGGGCCAGAGCAGGGCCTGTTCGGTGCACCACCAGTACTCCTCCAGCGTCTCGCCCTTCCAGGCGTAGACGGGAATGCCGGCCGCGGCGATCGCGGCGGCGGCGTGGTCCTGGGTCGAGAAGATGTTGCAACTCGCCCAGCGCACCTCGGCGCCGAGCGCGACCAAGGTCTCGATCAGCACCGCGGTCTGCACCGTCATGTGCAGCGAGCCGGTGATGCGGGCGCCCTTCAGCGGCTGCTCGGCGGCGAACTCCTCGCGGGTCTTCATCAGGCCGGGCATCTCCACCTCAGCCAGGGCGATCTCCTTGCGGCCGAAATCGGCGAGCTCGATGTCGGCGACCTTGTAGTCCTGGGTGGCGGTGCTGGTGCTCATCGCGGGGCGTCTCCTGATCGGTTGGTTGCCGAGTCATGGTACGCAAAGGGGGTCGGCCCGGCTGCGTCGAATCAGACTCGGATGGCCTCCGAGCCACAGCAGGCGCCCACCGTCTACCCGCCCGGGATGGACGCTCGCAGCACGCGGGTCGCCGAAAAGCTGAACACGCCGATGCTGGTCGCTGCCGCGTTGACGCTGCCGATGGTGGCGATCAGCGAGTCGCATCCAGGAGGCGCGCTGGAGGACGTCGCTCGCCTGCTCAACTGGGTCACCTGGAGCGCCTTCCTGATCGAGATGTTGGTGATGCTGGCCGTCGTCCCCGATCGCCGCGCCTGGCTCCGCCACCATCCGCTCGATCCGATCATCGTCATCCTCACCCCGCCGGTGCTGCCGGCCGGCCTGCAGAGCCTGCGCGTGCTGCGGCTGCTGCGACTGATCAGGCTGCTGCGCCTGGCGCAGCTCTCGCGAGAGGTCTTCTCGCTGCAGGGCCTGCATTACGCGATGCTCCTCGCCGTCCTCACCGCGATCGGCGGCGGTGCCCTGTTCGTCGCCTTCGAGAAGAGCTCCCAGCATCTCACCGACTGGGACGGGATCTACTGGGCGGTGACGACGATGACCACGCTCGGCTCCAACATCTACCCGACCACGACCGGCGGCGAGATCGTCTCGACGATGATCCTCATCGTCGGCATCGGCTTCGTCGCCCTGCTCACCGGCGCGTTTGCCCAACGTTTCCTCAGCCCCGACATCGTCGAGGTCGAGGAAGAGCTCGAGGCGGAGAAGGTCAGCGCCGAGGCCCTCGCCCTGCGCGAGCTTCGCAACGTCCAGGAGCAGCTGCAGTCGCTGGAGGTCGCGGTCCAGCGCCTGGTCGACGAACGCAGTCCCTAGTCCTCGGCGTCGCGCTGCTCGGCGATCTTCGACTCCAGCTCCTGCATCACGTCGGGGTCGCGCAGCGTCGTCACGTCGCCCATCGCCCGGCCCTCGGCGATGTCGCGGAGGAGGCGGCGCATGATCTTGCCCGAGCGCGTCTTCGGCAGGTCGTCGGCCCAGATGATCCGCTTCGGGCGGGCGAACTTGCCGATCCGCTCGGCGACGGTGGCGCGGATGTCCTCGAGCAGCTCCTCGCTCTCCTCGGTGTTGCCCTGCAGGGTGACGAAGGCGCAGATCGCCTGGCCGGTGTCCTCGTCGGACTGGCCGATCACCGCCGCCTCGGCGACCTTCTCGTGGGCGACGATCGCCGACTCGACCTCGGCGGTCGAGAGCCGGTGGCCGGAGACGTTGACGACGTCGTCGATGCGCCCGATCACCCAGAAGTAGCCGTCGGAGTCCTTGCGGGCGGCGTCGCCGACCAGGTAGGTCTCCTTGCCGAAGCGGGAGAAATAGGTCTCGACGAAGCGATCGTCGTCCTTGTAGAGGGTGCGCAGCATCGATGGCCAGGGCCGCTTGAGGACCAGGAGACCCTGGCCCTCGACCGGTTCGCCCTCGTGCTCGTCGACCACCTCGGCCTCGACTCCCGGAAACGGCGTCGTCGCCGAGCCTGGCTTGGTCGCGGTGATCCCCGGCAGCGGCGTGATCATGATCCCGCCGGTCTCGGTCTGCCACCAGGTATCGACGATCGGGCAGCGCCCGCCGCCGATCACCGTCCAGTACCAGAGCCAGGCCTTGGGATTGATCGGCTCGCCGACCGAGCCGAGCAGGCGCAACGAGGAGAGATCCGATTTTTCGGGGATCTCCGCCCCCCACTTGATGAAGGTGCGGATCGCGGTCGGCGCCGTGTAGAGGATGGTGACTCCGTAGCGCTCGACCAGCTCCCACCAGACCCCCTTGCTCGGGTAGTCGGGCGCCCCCTCCCACATCACGCTGGTGGCGCCGTTGAGCAGCGGCCCGTAGACGATGTAGGAGTGGCCGGTGACCCAGCCGACGTCGGCGGCGCACCAGTAGACGTCCTCCTCGGGCTTGAGGTCGAAGACGTAGCGGTGGGTCGCCGCAACTCCGGTCAGGTAGCCGCCGGTTGTGTGCAGGATGCCCTTCGGCTTCGCGGTCGACCCCGAGGTGTAGAGGATGAAGAGCGGGTGCTCGGCGTCGAGCGGCTCGGCCGGGCACTCGGGATCGGCCGCCTCCATCAGCTCGTCGTAGAAGCGGTCGCGCCCCTCTCTCATCGGGCAATCGATCTTGGTGTGGCGGACGACCACGATCGTCTCCAGGCTCGCCAGATCGTCCATCTGCTCGTCGACCTGCTCCTTGATCGGCGCCGTCTTGCCCTTGCGCCGGGCGCCGTCGACGGTGACCAGCGCCTTCGCCTCGGAGAACTCCATGCGCTCCCGCACCGCCTCGGCCGAGAAACCGCCGAAGACCACGTTGTGGGGCGCGCCGATGCGGGCGCAGGCGAGCATCGCGACGACGACCTCGGGGATCATCGGCAGGTAGATGCCGACCACGTCGCCCGGGCCGACGCCGACGTCCTTGAGCGCGTTGGCGAAGCGCTGGGTGTCGGCGAGCAGCTCGGCGTAGGTGACGTCGCGCTCCTCCCCCTCCTCGCCGCGCCAGTGGAAGGCGACGCGCTCGCCATTCCCAGCCTCGACGTGGCGGTCGAGGCAGTTGGCCGAGGCGTTCAGCTTGCCGTCGGCAAACCACTTGTAGAAGGGCGGGTTGGACTCGTCGAGCCCCTGGCTCGGCTCCTGGGCCCAGTCGAGCAGTTGCTTCGACTGGGCCAGCCACCAGGCCTCGGGGTCAGCGGCGGCTTCCTCGTACACCGCCGGATCGGAGAGCAGTGCCCGCGAGCGAAACTCCTCGGGCGCCTCGAACTTCTCAACCTCGAGCAGCTCGCTGAGCCGTGCTTCCAGGCTCGACGATTCCTCGCGCGTTGCCATTTCCCGCTCCTTCCCTCATCAGTTGCCCAATGGCCGGACCGGCAGCACCGTCCGCCCGAAGGTCGAGTTCACGACCGCCGCAAAAGATGCATACCAGGCGGCCGCCGCCGTCGCCAGCCCGAACCAGCCACCGATTTCGACCAGGCCTTCGTTGCCGCCCGAGTTGCCGATGCCGAGCAGGAAGAAGGTCGTCGCCAGGAGGACGAAGACGAGCGCCACGGCCGCGTTGGTCCGCAGCGAGGCGACGAACATGTAGGTGGTGAAGATCCCCCAGCCGATCAGGTACAGGCCGACCGCGTCGCCGACGTTGGCGGCGGGAACGTCGCCCTCGAAGAAGGTGACGAAGGCCCAGAAGGAGATCCAGAAGGCGCCGAAAGAGGTGAAGGCGACGGCGCCGAAGGTATTGCCGGTGCGGAACTCCCACATGCCGGCGAGGATCTGGGCAATGCCGCCATACGCCAGCGCCAGGCCGAGCACCACCGGCTCACCCGCTTTGCTGATCAAGCCGGCGTTGAACATGCTGAGCACGAAGGTCGTGAGGGCGAAGGCGGCGAGTCCGAGCGGGGCGGGATCCGCGGGAGTCCAGCCCTCGCGCACCTGAGCAGCGCCAACCGGCTGCTGCCCCCCGTTCCCGACCTGCGCTTGGTGGTGGACAGCTGCTGACTCCATGATCACTCCTTCCGTCGGCCGCGCCAAACGGAAGGCCGCCTGGTCGCGGCGCATGCAAACCGGTTGATAACTACCCGGTACGGGCCAGCGCTACCCTCAGCCAGTGTTTTTCCGCCAGATAATTCACGAGGATCTCGGCTGCGCCTCCTACCTGGTCGGCGACACCGCCTCGGGCGTCGCCGCGGTGGCCGACCCGCAGTGGGACATCGACCCCTACCTGCATCTCGCCCGCCTGCACGGCGTCCGCATCGAGCACGTGCTCGAGACCCACAACCACGCCGACCACGTCTCCGGCCACGGCCGCCTGGCCCGGGCAACCGGCGCGACGATCCACGTCCACGAGCTCGCCGGGGCCCAGTACCCCCACGAGGCCTTCGCCGACGGCTGGAGGCTGCCGCTCGGCGAGGGCGCCAGCATCGAGGCGATCCACACCCCCGGCCACCGGCCCGAGCACACCTCCTTCCTGCTGCGCGACGCCTCCCGCGGCTCAGAGCCCTGGGCGGTCCTGTGCGGCGACTCGCTCTTCGTCGGCGACGTCGCCCGTCCCGACCTCGCGGTCGAGCCGCGCGAGGGAGCCGCTGACATCTTCCGCTCCCTGCACGAGCGGCTGCTGGCGCTGCCCGACGAGGTCGAGGTCTGGCCCGGGCACCTCGGCGGCTCGCTCTGCGGCAGCTCAGGGATTGACCTCAAGACCTCCTCGACGATTGGCTTCGAGCGCCGCCACAACCGCGCCCTCGGCTTCGCCAGCGAGGCCGAGTTCGTCGAGGACGCCGTCGCCACGGCCGGCAGCAAGCCGCCCAACGTCGAGCACATCGTCTCGCTCAACCGCGGCCCCCTGGTCACATCGATCAGCGCGCCCACCCGCCTCACCCCGCACGGCTTCGAGGCGGCGATCGCCGCGGGCGCGCTGGCCGTCGACTCGCGCACCAACGAGCAGTTCGACGAGGCCCACATCCCCGGCTCGATCAGCGCCTCTGGCTATGACACGGGCTTCGCCACCAAGGTCGCCGAGATGGTGCCGGTCGACGCCGAGCTGCTGGTCGTCGCGGCATCCGACGGCAACGAGCTGGAAGCGGCCGAGCTGCTCGCCGCCGTCGGCCTGCGCGTGCGCGGCTTCCTCGGCGGCGGCATGACGGCGTGGCGGGCGGAGGACCGGCCGGTGGAGCGGATCGAGGCGATCGACCTGGCCGAGCTGGCGCGCCGGCTCGACGGCGCCAAGGGGCCACAGGTGCTCGACGTGCGGGGCGAGGCGGAGTACGCCGAGGGCCACGTCCCCGATTCGATCCACATCCCCTTCGCCGAACTTCAGAAGCGACTCGATGAGCTCCCCCGCGAGCGCCCGATCGCGACGATCTGCAAGGCCGGCAAGCGCAGCGGCCTCGCTGCCTCGATTTTGCAGCGCGAAGGCTTCGAGGGCGTGATCCACGTCGCCCGCGGCAACGCGGCGATGTGGGATCGCGCGGCCGCGGCGACCTAGCTGGCTCTAGTAGCCCGGCGGGTGGCGGGCGACGAAGCCTTCCGGCGAGTCGACCGGAGAGCTGTGCCAGCGCGGGCCCGGGCCGCCGACGGTGTCGAAGGCGAGGCCGGCGATGATCATCCAGGCGTGTTCGGCGTTGGCGTAGACGGTGATCCACTTGCCTGGGCCCGGTTCGCCCCAGGTCTCCAGCCCGGTCGAGTCGAGCGGGCTTTCGAGGAAGCCACCGCCGTGCAGGGCGAAGCTGACCGCGCCTGAACAGTCGTAGCCGGAGGATTCGAAGGAGCCGTGGCCGCCGCCCCAGATGTAGGGGGTGGTGGCGATCGAGTTCGCGGCTTCGATCGCGGCGGCGATCGCCGGCGGTGCTTCGCTCGGCACGCTGGCCTGGCTTTCGGAGATGTAGCTGGCGCTCTCGCCCGGGGTCAGCGGCGCCGGCGTGCCGGTGACCGGCGCCGGGGCGCCCGTCGTGCTGGCGATCTGTTCTGAGATCGAGGCGAGGTTGCTGCTCAGCGCTTCTTCGCGCGATTCGAGCGCTTCCATCGCTTCGCGGCGCTCGGCCTGGGCGGCCTTCAGCTCGGCGAAGCGTTCCTCCGCTTCCTGGCGGGCGGCGGCGACTTCGCGCTCCTTGACCGCGATCGCGTCGCGGGCGCCTTTGATCCGCAAGCGCTCCGCGGCCATCCGCTTGACCGCGGCGCGAGCCTGGTCGCGCAGGCCCTTGACCCGGGTTGCCACCGAGTCGTCGTACTGCTGAATCTGGTTGAGGTAATCGGCACGGGTGTTGACTTCCGACCAGTCGGCGGAGTCAAGCACGACGTTGACCATGTCCGGACTGCCCGACTCATAGATCGCCACCAGCCGGTCGCGCAGCACCTGCAGGGCGCGCCGCAGGCGGGCGCGGACGCGAGCCAGGTGGCGCCGGTCCTTTTCCAGCTCCGCCGTCGCCTTGTCGAGCTCGTCCTGCTTGGCGGAGAGTTCCGCCTCGACCGCCTGCTGCTGCTGGCGCAGGCCGGAGACTTCGCCGATCATCGAGTCGATCGCCCTGTTCTGTTCGGCGATCGTGTCGGCCAGCGCGCTCTGGCTTTCGCGCACGTGGCTGAGCTTCCCCTGCGCCGACTGCAGCTTTTCCTGGAGGTCCTTGGCGGGTGCCGAGGCGACCAGGCAGAGCAGCGCAAGCAGCAGCGCCGCGGGCAGCAAGAGCCGCCAAGAGTTACCGCGAAGAGGAACGCGCATCGGCGGCGCACGGTAGCGAAGACGCGACGCGATTATTAGGAAGCGCTAATAACTTGCAACTTCCTTTGCAGAAAAGGCCTGCAAGGAGGAGAAATCAGGCGCGCGCCGGCCAAGCGGCGCGCGCCCTGGGCACGGCTAGGCGAGCAGTTTCGCCTTCGCCCGATCGAACTCCTCGGCGGAAAGGGCTCCCTTTTCCTTCAGCTCGTTGAGCTTGTGCAGTTCGTCCGCGGGGGTGGTGTGGGCTTGTTCGCGGACGTAGGAATCGAAATGCTGCTTGGCCTCCGCCTGCGCCTTGATCGTCCGTTCGCGCATGCCGCTGCCGCGCGCGATCAGGTAGATCAGGGCCGTCAGGAAGGGGATGAAGACGAGGAACAGCACCCAAGCCGCCTTCGCCCACCCGGAGGTCTCGTGATCCCGGAAGAGATCGCTGAGGATCGTGATCAGGATCCAAATCCAGATCACGAAGAAGAAGACCTCGAAGGCAACGAGGAGGGCTTCTCCGAAATTGATGTCGGCTAGGGGCACTTGGGTCCTTTCGACGGTGACGAGTACCGCGAAAGCTATCTCAACCAACCACGATCTTGCCGTGCATGAAGGGGTGGATCTTGCAGTGGTAGCTGAAGGTCCCCTTCTGGCCGAAGCGAACTTCCGCCGCCCTGCCGCCCTTTATCTGGCCGGTGTCGAAGGCGCCTCTGTCGGTAGCCGTGTGCGTCGTGCCTGCGGTGGCGTTCGAAAACAGGACCCGCGTTCCCTTGCTCACGTGCAGCGTGCCGGGCAGGAATTCAAAGTTCTTGATCCTGACCGTCGTGGCGGCGCTGGCCTGCGCCGGTCCCGGGGCCGCGGCGGGGGCGGCTTGGCTGGCGAGGAGCGCGGCGGCGAGCGCTGCGCAGGCGGCGATTCGCTTCATCGGCCCTTTCTACGTGGCGCCCCTCCCCCAGGTTCAAAGCAATCGCGAGAAAAGCACCGCCGAGACCGCGGTGGCCAGGTTGAGGCTGGAGACCCCGTCGCGCATCGGGATCGCCAGGCGCGCGTCGGCGCGCTCCAGCAGCTCCTCGCTGAGGCCATAGCGCTCGGTGCCGAAGGCGAGGATGGCGCGCGGGTCGAGCTCGCTCTCCCCGAGCCTCTCGCCCTCGGGATCGATCGCGAGCAGCGGCCGGTCTCCTTCGGGAAGCGAGTCGAGGCGGGACACGGGCAGCGCGAAGTGCAGGCCAGCCGCGCCGCGCAGCGCCTCCGGGTGCCAGGGGTCGTTGCTGCCAGTGGTCAGGACCGCGGCGGCGCCAGCCGCCGCCGCCACTCGCACGCAGGCTCCCATGTTGCCCATCGTGCGGGGGTCCTCGAGCAGCACGACCGGGGCCTGGCGGCCGTCGGCAAGAACCGCGGCGAGGTCGACGGCCGGGCGGCGCGCGATCGCGACCACGCCGGTGCGGGGCGCGTGGGGGACCAGCTCGGCAAGCGCCTGCTCGGAGACCGGCGCCGTCCGCTCGGCCAGCGTGCCCGCCAGGTCGGGGGCCAGTCCAGCCGCGAGGCGGTCCAGCTCGCCCGGATCGGAGGAGACCGCCTCGAGCAGCTCGGCGCCGAAGCGGAGGGCGTGCTTGAGGGCGTGGAATCCCTCGAGCAGGGCGAGGTCGCGATCGCGGCGGGCGGCGCGGTAGCGCTGGACGACGGGGTCACTCACCGCTCAATCATGCCCGGATCGGACGAGCTAAGAGGCTTCCGCGATTATTCCCGACAGGGCGCTCGCCTTGGTCAGGCGATCGACAAACGGGGTCAGGTAGCGAGCGGTCAGCCTGCCCTCGCGCAACGGCCCCTCCGGTCGCTCGCTGAAGCTCGACGTGTCGCCGTGGCCGCCGGTGGGCCGGCCGTAGAGATAACGCGGCTGGTCGCCGGTGAAGAGCACGCCGCGCAAGACCGGGTCGAACGGCTTGGGCTCGATCGCCGCCCCAGCCGCGGCGGCAATCGCTTCGGCGACCGTGTCGGCCTGCTGGGTCGCCAGCGCCCCCTGCTTGACCGGAAAGGTGGTGACGTCGCCAACGGCGTAGACCCGCTCGAGGCCGATCACCCCGCCGTGCTCGTCGACGCCGACGAAGCCCTCGTCGTCATGGGGAATGCCGCCGGGCGGCCTGCCCTCGAACCGCGGCATGCTGATCACCGCGTCGGCATCGACCTCGCGCGCCGGTGCGACGCGCAGGCGTCCTTCCTCGAACCTCATCGGGTGGGAGGCGGTGAGGAGCTCGACGCCGCGCTCGCGCAGGAGCGCCTCCACCTGTCCGGCGGCGCGCCGGCCGAACACCTCCAGCGGCATGTCCTCGGGGGTGACCACGGCTACGCGCGTCTGCCCGTTGCGGGCCTTTTCCAGCTCGGTGACCGCGAACAGCGCCATTTCGTATAGCGGCAGGGCCCAGCTGTACCCGGCCGGCATCGTCAGCACGAGACGCCGCAGGCGCCCGCCGCGCAGGGCGGCGATCACCTCGCTCACCTGGCCTTCGCTGGCACCCCAGAAAGTGACGGCCCCCGGCACCGCCCACTGCATGCGCGAACCGGTGGCGACGATCAGGCGGTCGTAAGCGACCCGTTCGCCGTCCTCGAAGACCAGCCGGTGGCGCTCGGTGTCGACCGTGGCGACGGTCCCCGGCCGATAGGTCGCCCCGCAGCGCCGGGCGAGGCCCTCGAGCGCATAGCGGAAGGAGCGCACCGCACCATAGGGCTCGGCCACCACAAACGGGCGGAAGACGAATTCGCTGCGCGTATCGCAGAGCTCCACGTCAACCAGGTCACCTGCCAGGTCGTTGAGAGCGAGGGCGGCCTCGATCCCTCCCAGCCCGGCCCCGGCGACCAGCACCTTCTGCCTGGCCCCGCCCGGCGTCCTTTCCGCGCTCACTCTCGGATCCGATCGGCTTCGGCGAAAAGGGCAGCCGTTACCTCGTCGTCGGAGACCTGATCGAAATTCCGGTACCACTGGCCAACGCCGTAGAGGAGCGTCGGTTCGAACAGGCAGACCACCTCATCGGCCTCCGCGCGCAGGCGGGCGGCGGAATCCGGCGGGCAGACGGGGACCGCGAGGACGAGGCGGCGGGGGGCCAAGCCGCGGATGTCGCGCAGCGCCGCGGTGTCGGTCACACCGGTAGCGACACCGTCATCGACGACGATCACCAGCCGGTCGTGGAGCCGGCACGCCGGCCGGCCGCCGCGATAGGCATCGACCCGGCGGCGCAGCTCGGCGGTCTCGCGCACGACAATCGACTCGAGCGTGCGGTTGTCGATGCCGAGAACCGCAAGCGCCTCCGGGTCGAAGACCCGCGTGCCGCCCTCCGCGATCGCACCGATCCCGTACTCGGGATTGTGCGGCGCGCCGAGCTTGCGAACCGCGAGGAATTCCAGCGGCACGCCCAGCGTCCTGGCGATCTCGGCGGCGACCGGCACCCCGCCTCGCGGCAGGGCGACGACGACTGGCTCCTCCTCCGCCCATGGGCGCAACCGCTCTGCCAACTGGCGGCCGGCGTCATGACGATCGGCGAAGGGAGCCTCAACCGTGTCCCTCGAGGCCATCACCACCTGGATTCTCCAGGCACGAGGGAACCTGTCATCGGGGTATTTCCGGGCAACCTGTTCGGCTTTTCCCCGATGCCGGGAGCGGCGAAACGGGTCATGCCTTGGCCGAGCGATCAGGTTCGCTTGCTCTCCTCGCGCCGGTGGCGGCGAACGAGGGGCGCCACGTAACCGATCAGGGCGCCGATCGCGACGGCGGCGAGCAGGGTGACGATCAGCGGCGCGTCGAGCGTGACGAAGAGGACGTCGACGCGCACCTGCTGCGAGTTCTGCAGGCAGACGATGACGACGAGCGCAACCAGGATGCCGACGATCCAGGCCCGCCAGTTGGTCCCTTTATGTTGCTCGGGCATCCTGGCCCCATCCTAGAGGCGGCCGCCGGGCATCGAGATCGATTCGCCCCGGCATCCGGGGCCAATCGATCAGTCGCCGCCGTTCTGCTCTGTCAGCCCCGGCGCGAAGGACTTCACCTTCGGCCCGGCCGCAAGCCCCAGTGGTTCGAGTCCCAGCAGGTCCTCGCTGGAGCGCAGCAGCGAGTAGGTGTCGTAGGCCGCCGAATCGGTCGCGCCGGGCTGGGCGAACGGCGAGACGAGGAGGGCACCGGTGCGCAACCCCTCACCCGTCGGCGCTGGGCCTTCCGGACTCGCCGGGTTGACGGCCGAGAAAGCGACGACGAGGGCGCCGTCCGCCTTATACGCGGGGGAGGCGAGGATCTTCGGCACCCAGGTCGAGAGGAAGGCATCGGCGGCGGCTGCACCTTCGACCGCGCCCGGTGCGCATTGTGCGGCCGTACCCGCTTCGCAGGGCGACGGCGCGATGAACGAGTAGCCCGGCGTCTTCTCGGCTTTCGCCAGGTCTCTGTCCAGCTGCTCGAGCGGCACGTCGTTTTCGGCGCAGTCGCCGAGATCGAGCAGCGAGTGGAAGTAGGTGAAGGGGTTTTGGCTGGGCGCGTAGCCGCCGGGCTGGGCGGCGGTGCTCGGCTCGCCAGGATCCGGGTGCACGCAGTCGGCGGGCTTGCCCGCTTCGTCGACCATCCCCCCCACGTAGGCGTGCCACTTGAGCTGGGCGATGGTGAGCTGGTCGGCAATCGTCTGCGTTTCGACCGGGTAGACGCAGCCGGGGCCGCTGAGCACGCCCTTGCTGTTCGGCGCCGTGGTGAACGCTTCGTATTCCGGGCAGCCGGCCATGGTCGCCGGGTTGGGCGGCTGGCCGCCGATCGCGGCGATCCCGTTGGGCAGGGCACCGGCGTCGAGCGCCGCGTAGTGGTCGAGCAGGACTCCCTGCGGGCGCAGGGTGCCGCTCAAGTAAGGCATCTGCGACTGCGTCCCGAAGGCCTGTTCGTAGCCGGGGCTGCTCAGCGAGATCACGAAGACGTGCTTGACCGGCCCGGTTTCCGGCTCCGCTTCGGGCGCTTTCTTTGCCGGTTCTTCGCCGGTAGGTTCGGGCGCTGGCGCCGGGGCGGGCACAGGGGCCGGCGGCGAATGGGACGGTTCGGCGGGCGCCTCCGATTCTTTGGGAGGCGGCGCCGGAGCGCTATGAGCAGGGGAGCTCGACGGCGCTGGGGCGCCGAGCACCGCGGCGTTGTGCGCGCCGAGGTTGCGGGCGAGCAGCGCCGCCAGGGCCCCACTCCCCCCCGCCCCGGTCATCGCGCTGGCGACGATCGCCGAGGTGGCGACGACCGAGGAGGCGACGAGCAGGCCGAAGCGCTTGCCGGTCAGCGAGGCCGCGGCGGCGATCGCTTGGGCGGCCTTGGCCCGGATCGCTGCCCTCACGGCGCCACCGCCGTCAGCGAGTGGCCGCACTGGGGGCAGAAGCGATCCGCCGGTCCATAGGGTGAGCTGCAGCTCGGGCAGAGGCCGGCGGCGTCGGAGCGCTGCAGCTCAAGCGCTCGCTCCAAGGCCAGCAGCTCCGCGTCGACCCGCTGCAGCTCAGCCGCCTTGCGGGTGAGCACGTCCATCCGCACGTGATCGCGGATCGCCATCTCATAGAAGGCACCGCCTAGATCCGTCTGCATGATCGTGAACTTCTCCAGCAGCCGGTCGCGCTGAGCGCGCAGCTCGGCGCTCTCCTCCGGCGTCGGCTCCGTCTTCGGCGTCGCGCTCACGGTTCGCCCGCTCCTCCCGGCGCCGCTGGCGCCGAGCCGGGATCGCCGCCGACGACGACCACGTCTGGGATGTTCTGCTGCGCCTTGATGTAGTTGCTGCCGACCTGTTCGGGGTTTTCTTCGACCAGGTGCGTGTCTTCTTCGACCTTTTTCGCGGGCGGCTTGTAACCCAGCACCTGGTGCACCTCGCCGTTGCTGGTTTTGGCAACCACCTTGCCGCCGCCCTTGGTCGACTTCTTCGCCACTTTGGCTTTTTTCGCCTTGCCGGCGGTGCTTGCCGCCGTCGCACCCGGCGTCGCCCCGGCGATCGCGGTCGCCGGCTGGTTGCGCAGTGCTTCCAGCAGCGCCTCGTTGCCGCTGCCGTCGTTGCCGCTGCGGCCGACGACGACGCCGATCGCAACCGCGATCGGCAGCAGGGCAAAGAAGCCGACGGCGGCGGCACGACTGCCCGAGCCTTTTTTGGCGGCCGGCCGGGGCGGCGGCCGGTGGGCGCGCTTGCTCATCGCGGCGAAGTAGCGCGAGGACGGGTTGGCGCCGTTGCCGCGGCGGGCACCGCAGTTGACGCAATAGCGCTGCTGCGGGTCGAGCGGGGCGCCGCACTCCTCGCAGGGCTCGTACTGGCCAGGACTCGCTGGGCCGCTCAATTTCCCTTCTCCTTCCCGCCGGGCTTGGCGTGGTGCTTGCGCTTCTGCGCGCGCTTTTCGAGGATTCGCCTCGATTCCGCCTGCTTCGCCGCGGCCTTGTCCTGCGTCGTCTCGCAACCGCTCGCGGCGAGGGCGAGCAGGAGGACGAGCGCGGCCATCGCGGCGGCGCGGCATGTCACGCGCCTAGCCGAACGCACCGCTGACGTACTCCTGGGTGCGCGGCTCGCGGGGCGAGCCGAAGAGGGCGGTCGCGCTGGCGTACTCGACCAGCTCGCCGAGGTACATGAAGGCGACGTGGTCGGCGATCCGGTAGGCCTGCTGCAGGTTGTGGGTGACGATGACGACGGCGACGTCGTCGCGCAGCTTCACGATCAGGTCCTCGATCACCTGCGTCGACTGCGGGTCGAGCGCCGAGCAGGGCTCGTCGAGCAGCAGCACCTCGGGCTCGGCGGCGAGCGCGCGGGCGATGCAGAGCCGCTGCTGCTGCCCGCCGGAGAGGCGCAGCGCCGGGTGGTCGAGGTTGTCCTTGACCTCCTCGAAGAGGCCGGCCCGCTGCAGGGCGCTGTGGACCTTCGGCTCCAGCGTCTTGCGGCGCACCCGCCGCGAGCCCTGCTCGCGCAGGACGTAGGCGATGTTGTCGAAGACGCTCATCGGGAACGGGTTCGGCTGCTGGAACACCATCGTCACCCGGCGCCGCAGCAGGGTCGGCTCGATCAGGCGAATGTCGACGTCGTCGAGCAGGATGCGGCCGGTCAGGGTTGCCGTGCGGGTCAGCTCCGTAAGCCGGTTGAGCGAGCGCAGCAGCGTCGTCTTGCCGCAGCCGGACGGGCCGATCAGGGAGAGCACCTCGCCCTGGCGGACCGGCATCGAGACCGACTTGACCGCTTCGCGATCGGCGTAGGAGACCGAGACGCCGTCGATCTCCATGCGCCGGATCGAGAACTGCGGCGCCCCAATCGAGCGCCGGGCGGCGGTGAAGCCGCCCGAGGCCGGGGACTGCGCCGCGCCGGCCTCGCCCTCCTTGGCGGCCGGGGGCGCGACCTCGCGCGCCGGGGGCGTCTCGACGAGCGGCAGCCGCCTGATCGGCGGCGGCACAGGGGTCAGTGACTCCACGTTCCTGCCTTTCTCGCGCGGCGGTGGACGATGTCGACGGCGGCATTCAGCGCCAGCACCATCAGCAGCAGGACGAAGGCCGCCGCGTAGGCCTTCTGCGGCTGGTTGAGGTTCCCGGTCGGGGAAGCCTCGTAGACGAAGTTGGTCAGCGTCGTCCCCGCCCCGCGCAGGTAGTTGAGCGGGAAGGCGCTGCCGACCGGGGCGAAGTTCTGGGTGGCCCCGAGGAGGACAACGATGATCGCGGTGTCGCCGATGATGCGGCCGAGCCCGAGCATCGCCCCGGTGGCGACCTGCGGGCGCGCGGTTGGCAGCAGGATCCGCCGCACCGTCGCGATTTTGGTCTTGCCGACCGCGTAGGAGGCCTCGCGCACGTGCTGGGGAATCGCGCTCAGCCCCTCACGGGTGCTGGCGACGACCAGGGGCAGGGCGACCAGCGAGAGCATCGCCGCGGCGGCGAAGAAGGAGCGGCCGAAGACGACGCCTTCGGAAGTGCGGCTGAGGAAGCCGAGCGCGGTGCTGGAGAAGATCACGGTGCCGAAAAGGGCGAGCACGATCGAGGGGATGCCGGCGATCGCCTCGATCGTCGATTCGGTGATCCGGGCCAGGGCGGCCGGGCGGCCGTACTCGACCAGCCAGACGGCGATGCCGACCCCGGCCGGCAGGGCCAGCGAGATGCCCATCACGGCAACGATCAGGGTGCCGATGAAAGCGTCGGAGAAGCCGCCCGATTCGGCCTGGCTGAAGCCGCCGCTGGCAGGGGTGACCAGCATCGAAGGCTTCAGGTACTTGATCCCCTGCAGAAGCAGGTAGACGACGATCGCCACCGCGATCGCGCAGAAGAGCAGGCCGAGCGCCCAGCAGGTCGCCAGGCCGATGCGGTCGGAGAGCCGCCAGGTGGCGCTGCCCTCGACCGCCCCCTTGCGCGGCGGCTGGGGTTGCTGAGACGGCGCGGCGGGCGGAGCTTCCTGCGCCGGAGGCGTGACGACCGAGGAATCCATCAGGCGGTCGCCCCGTATTTGCGCATCGCCCGCCGCGCCACCCAGCCGGCCAGGGAGAAGAGGGCCGCGGAGAAGAGCAGGAAGGCCGCGATCGCGAACAGCGTCGCGTTCGAGGGCGCCGAGCCGAGCGAGTCGATGTTCTTGACGATCGTCGGCGCCAGCGGCCGCGAGGGCTCGTAGACGAAAATCAGCCCGTCGGCGGGGTTGGGCGCAAAAGCGACCGAGCCCGAGACCATCGCCAGCATCACCGCCTCGCCGATCGCCCGCGCCACCGCCAGCACGGTGCCGGCGACGATCGCCGGGCGGGCGCTGCGCACGGCGATCTTCCAGGTCGTCCGCCAGCGGTTGACGCCGAGCGCCAGCGAGCCCTCGAGCCAGCCAGGGCGCACCGAGCGCAGGCCGTCGGAGAAGATCGAGATCATCAGCGGCGCGATCATCACGGTGAGGATCAGCACCGCCGCGAGCAGGCTGTAGCCGCTGAGCGAGATCACCCCCGCCACCGATGCCTTCTGCGGCTCGGTGACCAGGTGGTTGCCGATGAACGGCACGATCACCAGCACGCCGAGCAGGCCGTAGATCACCGACGGCACGCTGGCGAGGAAGCGGACGACGGGCTGCAGCACGTCGCGCATCCGCTCCGGCGCGAACTCGACGATGAAGACGGAGACGAAGAGCGAGCAGAACATGGCGAGCAGCACGGCGCCGCCGGTGATCAGCAGCGTGCTCCAGATCAGCGGCCAGGCGTGGAAGGTGTAGACGTAGCCGGCCCCTTCGAGGCCCGAGAGGTAGATCTGGTTGAGCTGTTCTTCGACGTCGCCGCCGGAGCCGAACCAGGCCAGGCCGTTGTGGGCGAAGGAGGGCCAGGCGTGGACGAAGACCGTGACGATCAGCGCCAGCAGCAGGCCGACCACCGCGCAGACCAGCGCGCCGAGCAACCGCTCGGCGCGCTGGTCGGACCACCTGGGCCCGTCCTCAGGGAGGTACCCCTCGTCCATCTAGTGCTTCTTGGCCTTCTTGTTGAAGGCTGGGACACCGCCGGCTTTCGAGATCACTTCGCCGGCGAGCGGGTCGCGCCGCGCCCAGTCGATGAACTTCGCCAGGGCCGGCGAGATGCCGCTGCCGTCACCGGGAAGGACGAGGAAGAGGTAGCGGGAGAGCGGGTACTTGAGCGGCTCGACGCTGATCTTCGACGCTTCGCAGGGAACGCCATTGACCTTCAGCGCCTTCTGGCCCTTGCCCTGCCAGGCGAGGCCGTCGTAGCCGATCGCGTTGGGGTCCGTCTTGACTGCGTTGACGACGAGACCGTCGGCGGTCAGCGCGTTGACGTTCGAGGCTGGCAGTTCGTTGTTGAGCACCGCCTGGAGGAAGAAGTTGTAGGTCCCTCCGTTGGTGTCGCGGCCGACCGGATCGATCGTCGTCGCCAGGCCCGAGCCGGGCAGCTGGCTCCAGTTGGTCAGCAGCCCGCGGTAGATGTCGTGGGTCTGCTGAATCGTGATGCTCTTCAGCTTGTTCTTCGGGTTGACGTCGATGCAGAGCCCGTCGAGGAACATCTTGATGTAGGTCGTGCCCGCATCGCTGGGCAGAGGCGTGCGGGCCTGCCCCGCGAACTGGCTGGTTCCGTTCTGCACGTCCTTGACGCCGGCGTTGCCGCCGTTGGCGGTGTAGACGAAGTGGACTTTGTGGTTGACCTCTTTCGTGTAGGTGCTGAAGAGCGCCTGCAGGACCGGCTGGGCCGCAACCGAGCCCGATCCGATCAGGGTCACGGCCCCGGCAGAAGCCGGCAGCGCGAGAGCCACGAGTGCAACCGCCGAGATGACGAGAGTCCTGATTCTCATGCCTGTTTTGCTTCCTTCCTTGCCGGGTACTGGAGTTTCTTGATTGGCTAACTCGACATGAGCCTAGCAGCTTCTGTACTTTATTGACCTCTTTACTAAAGAAGGCTGCCTCGGCACGCCCAGAAGGAGGTTCAATTGCTCAGAAGACGACTGTCCACACCCCGCGCGATCGCCGTGGTCGCGCTGGCGGCTGTGCTTGCAGCGGCGATCGCCGTGGCGCCATCACTTGCCGGGGCGCCCTTCATCACGAAGCAGGCCGCCGGCAAGCTCTACGTGACGAACAAGAAAGCCGCCACGCTGTACCTGAAGAAAAAAGCGGCCGGCAACATCTACGTGAAGAAGGTGGAAGCGCCGCTGACCCCGGTCGTCGGCGTCGCCGCGGGAACCGCGGTCTTCGGTCCCTCGGGCGCAACCTCGCCGGGATTCATCCCGACGGCCTTCACCACGGTCGCCACCCCCGGCAACGCCTCGGCGGTGGTCACCTTCTCCGGCCAGGCGACCTGCGTCGCGCCGAAACCGACGATCGAAATGGCCTGCCCGGTTCAGATCCTGGTCGACGGCCAGTCGCTGGGCAAAGTCAACTTCGCCCCGGCCACCGCGGCCTCGCCGCCGGCGGCGCCGCTGACCTACACGATCACCCAGACCACGGTGCTGCTGAAAGGCGGCCACGTGATCGCCGTCCAGTACGCCGGCGCCAAAAACGTGGTCTTCACGCTGAAGAGCTGGAACCTCGCGGTCCAGGCCTACCCGGAGCGCCCGGAAGCGCCGGCGCCGGAAACCGCGAAATAGGAACGGGGCGAAGCGGCAGCCTCGCAAGACAAGCGCCCCCGGAGTGGAATCCACTCCGGGGGCGCTTGCTCGAGGGAGGCCGGGAGAGCCTCAGTGCCCGCGCAGCTGGAACCGCGCTGGGCGTGGGAGCGGCTCGCCGAGGATCAGGCGGGCCCGGTAGTAGAGAGCTTCAAAAGCCTGGGTATCGAGCTCCTCCGTACCGCTCTGCTCACGGCCTGGCTGGGTCGCGATCCCTTCCGCGGGCCCACCCCCTACCGGCTGGCGAAATACGCCGTTCAGCCTGCCGCGCGAGACGAATTTCGTGTGCTCTGGTCCGCCACTCACCTGCTCCTCCTTTCTTGGGTTTATTGACCATCTAAGTCGACAATAGCATGTGGCAGCAATCGCCGTTGTGGGTACATGGATCAGATGTCCAATCTGATGCTCGGGCCCCTGCTGCGCTACGTCTCCGAAACCGAGGCGACAATCTGGGTCGAGACCGACTCTCCCTGCGAGGTCGAGATACTCGGCCGCCGCGAGCCGACGTTCTCGGCCTGTGGGCATCACTACGCCTTGGTCCGGGTCGAAGACCTCGAGCCCGGCGGCTTCTACGAGTACGAGGTGCACCTGGATGGCGAGCGCCGCTGGCCCGACGGCGAGCACGACCTGCCGCCGAGCGCGATCCGCACTTTCTCCCCCCGGCAGGCGGTCGACATCTGCTTCGGTTCCTGCCGCGTCGCGGTCCCCCACGAAGAGCCCTACACGCTGACCAAAGACGAAGACGAAGACGGGCACGAGCTCGACGCCCTGCACGTCCTCGCCGAGCAGATGGTTCGCGACAATCGCGATAACTGGCCCGAGCTGCTCTTTCTGCTCGGCGACCAGATCTACGTCGACGAGGGCTCACCGCGGACGCGGGAGAAGATCGAGGCGCGCCGTGACACCAGCGAGCCGCCCGGCAAAGAGATCCTCGACTTCGAGGAGTACAGCTGGCTCTACGAAGAGTCCTGGAGCGATCCGCTGATCCGCTGGCTGTTCTCCACGATCTCCGTCTCGATGGCCTGGGACGACCACGACATGAGCGACGACTGGAACATCTCGCGCTCCTGGCACGAGGAGATGGACCGCAAGGAGTGGTGGCACGAGCGCGCCGTCGACGGCATTGCCAGCTACTGGATCTACCAGCATCTCGGCAACCTTTCGCCACGCGAGCTCGACGACAACGAGCTCTACGCCAAAGTGCGCGGCAACCGCGACGCGACCCCGTTGCTGCGCGGCTGGGCGAAGGAAATCGAGACAACCGCGGCCGGGGCCCGCTGGAGCTTCTGCCGCGACGTCGATGGCACCCGAGCGCTCTTCCTCGACGCGCGCGCTGCCCGCGTGCTTACCAAGGAGCGGCGCTCGATGTTCGACGACAAAGTCTGGGAGTGGGTTGTCGACCATGCCAGCGGCGACTTCGACCACCTGCTGATCTCCACCACCGTGCCCTTCCTCCTCTCCCCCGGCTTCCATTACCTGGAGGCCTGGAACGAGCGGCTCTGCGACGGCGCCTGGGGCCGCCCGTTCGAGCGCCCCAGCGAGAAGCTGCGCCGCGCCGTCGACTTCGATCACTGGGCCGCCTTCCAGTTCTCCTTCCAGCGCCTGCGCGGGCTGCTCGAGGAGATCGGCTCCGGCAAGCGCGGCAAGCCGCCCGCCTCGATCGTGTTGCTCTCCGGCGACGTCCACCACGCCTACATCTGCGAGGTCGGCTTCAAACCGGAGGCCGAAGTCGAGAGCGCCGTCTACCAGGCGGTCTGCTCGCCCTACCGCAACCCACTCGACCGCAACGAGCAGCGCGTCGTTCGCGCCGGCTTCTCACGTCCCTTCGGCGCCTTTACCCGCGCCCTCGCCCGCGCCGCGGGCGCCCCTGACCCCGGCATCCGCTGGCGCCTGCTGGAGGGTCCCTACTTCGACAACCAGGTGGCAACGCTGCGCCTCGACGGCCGCAAGGCGATCGCCCGGCTCGACAAGACCGTCGCCGGCGAGGAGAATGAGCGGGCGCTCGAAAAGACCTTCGAGCGCCGGTTGACCTGACGGGCCCTGACTCAATTGGCGAAGTCGGGGCGGGGCGCCACCCGGCAAAGCGCACCCCGCCCCGTCGCCCCTTCAGGCGGCTGCAGTTACCTCTGCGTCATCGCCGCCCTGTGGGTGACGGGGAGTCGAGGCCCCATCACCGCTGGGCGGCGAATCACCGCTGAAGCTCTTGGTCGTGCCCGGCCGCAGGTAGACGATCTGGCCCTGCCGCAGCTCGAGCTTCTGCAGCTCGGCGCGTGTCAGCTGGGCCCAGACATCGGTCCCGTCGGCAAGCACGAACTCGACCCGAATCTCGAAGCCGAGGGCGACGATGCGCTGCACCATCGCCTCCTCGGTGTTCTCGTCGGGGTCGAGCACGACGTCCATGTCATGCGGGCGCACGAAACCGTCGCCGAGCCGGTTTACCTCGCCGACGAAGCTCATCACGAACTCGTTGGCGGGGTGGTCGTAGAGGTCGTCGGCGCTGCCCGACTGCTCCACCCTGCCCTCGTTCATCACCACCAGCTGGCCCGCGACGTCCATCGCCTCCTCCTGGTCATGGGTGACGAAGATCGTCGTCACGTGCATCTCCTCGTGCAGGTTGCGCAGCCAGGTGCGCAGGTCCTTGCGCACCTTGGCGTCGAGCGCGCCGAAGGGCTCGTCGAGCAGCAGCACCTGCGGCTCGACCGCCAGGGCCCGGGCCAGGGCCATGCGCTGGCGCTGGCCGCCGGAGAGCTGCGACGGGAAGCGGCCGGCGAGGCCGTCGAGCTGGACCAGCTGGAGCAGCTCGTGCACGCGGGTGGAGATCTTCGCCTTGTCCCACTTGCGGATCTTCAGGCCGAAGGCAACGTTGTCGTAGACCGTCATGTGCTTGAAGGCGGCGTAGTGCTGGAAGACGAAGCCGACGCCGCGCTTCTGCGCTGGCTTCCCGGTCGCGTCCTCGCCGTTGATCGTCACCTGCCCCGAGTCCAAGTCCTCGAGCCCGGCGATCGCCCGCAGCAGGGTGGACTTGCCGCTGCCGCTGGGACCCAGCAGAGCCGTCAGCGAGCCGTCGGGGACATCGATCGATACGTCATCGAGCGCCTGAAAGTCACCGAAGCGCTTGTTTGCTCCCTCGACTGAGATTCCCATCAGGCGTCCTCCTTTCGTTTGAGCAGGTTCATCGCGAACAGGGTGACCAGCGCCAAGAGCGCCAGCACCAAGGAGGCGCCATAGGCGCCGGTGGAGTTGAAGTTGGCGTACTGCTTCTCGACGAACAGCGGCAGGGTCTGGGTCTGCCCGCTGATCGAGCCGGAGACGATCGTCACCGCGCCGAACTCGCCCAGCACCCGCGCGGTGGTGAGGACGACGCCATAGGCGACGCCCCAGCGGATCGACGGCAGGGTGATCTTCCAAAAGGTCTGCCAGCCGTTCGCACCGAGGGTTGAGGCGGCCATCTCCTGGTCGGTGCCGATCTCCTGCAACACCGGCACCGTCTCACGGACCACGAACGGCAGCGAGACGAAGATGCTGGCGAGGACCATCCCCGGCACCGAGAAGAGAATCTCGATCCCATTTTCGCCGATGAACGCGAACCAGCCGCCGGTTCCGTAGAGGAGGAAGAGGGAGAGGCCGATGACGACCGGCGAGACCGCGAACGGGAGGTTGATGATCGCGTCGATCACCGGGTTCGCCTTCGACTTGCGGCGGACCAGGAGCAACGCGCAGCCGACCCCGAAGATCGTGTTGAGCGGCACCGCGATCACGACCATCAGCAGCGTCAGCTTCAGTGCATGCAGGCCGTCGGGCGAGGTGATCGCGTCGAGCGGCGGTCCGATCCCGTCTTCGAAGGTCTTGTAGAAGATCATCACCAGAGGGATCAGCAGCAGCATCGTCAGGTAGCCGAGCCCGAGCGCTCGCAAGCCCCAGCGGCTGGCGGTATTGGCGCCCATCAGGCACCGCCTCCCGAGACATCCTTGTTCTCGACGGCAACGATGAAGTCAGTCGAGCCGCGGTCGTGGCGGATCGCCCAGCGCTGGATCAACGAGACGGCGGCAAGCAGCAGGAGCGAGGCGGCGAGCAGCACCACCGAGACGGCGGAGGCGCCGATCTCGTTGCCGGACTCGATCTGGTTGCGGATGAAGACCGAGGAGACGGTCGTGTCGGGCAAGCCGCCCGCGAAGAGCAGGACGGAGCCGAACTCGCCCAGCGCGCGGGCGAAAGCGAGGGCGACGCCGGCGGCGAGGCCGGGAAGGAGGTTGGGGAAGATGATGCGGCGGAAGATCGTGAAGCTGCCGGCCCCGAGCGAGGCGGCGGCGGCCTCCATCTCACGGTCCATCTCCAGCAGCAGCGGCTGCACGGCGCGGACGACGAAGGGAAGGGTGACGAACATCAGCGCTACGACGACGGCGGCCTGGGTCGCCGCCAGGTGAATCCCCAGCGGGCTGTCGTTGCCGTACAGCGTCAGCAGGGTGAGGCTGGCGACGATCGTCGGCAGGGCAAAGGGTAGGTCGATCACCGCGTTGACCGCGCTTTTGCCGGGGAAGTCGTCGCGGACCAGCAGCCAGGCGAGGATCGTGCCGAAGATCCCGTTGACCACGACGACGATCAGCGAGCAGACGACCGTCAGCTTCAGGCTCTTCAGCGCCAGCGGCGAGGTGACCTGGTCCCAGAAGGTGCCGAGGCCGCCGGCGAAGGCTTCGCTGACGACGGCCGCCAGCGGCAGCAGCACGATGATGCTCAGGTAGAGCATGACCGTGCCGCCGCCGACGCCGACGCCGAGCCCGGGCAGGCGGATGCCTGCCCGGGGCGATGCTGGGACTGACGTTGCGCTTGCCGGGTGCGCTGACATCAGCCTGAGGTGGAGACCCCGAGTTCAGTCTCGATCTTGGCGACCGAACCCGTTTCGTCGTCGAAGAACTCGTCGTTGACTTTGCTCCAGCCGCCGAACTGGCTGATCTTGAACAGGTCCTTCGGGGTCGGGAACTGCTTCGCGTCGACCAGCTTCGGGTTGACCGGGCGGTAGCCGTTTTCGGCCCAGATTTCCTGGCCTTCGTCGGACCAGATGAACTTGAGGAAATCTTGCGCCGCCGGCTCCGGGGCGCTGGTGGTGACCGCGATCGGGGTTTCGATCAGGATCGTCGAGGGCGGCACCACGTATTCGAGGTCTTCGCCTTCGTTTTCTGCCTTGATCGCCTCGTTCTCGTAGCCGAGCAGGACGTCGCCCTGGCCCTGGGTGAAGGCGGCGAGCGCGTCACGGGCGCTGCCCGGCTGCGCGACCGTCTTTTCAAGCAGGGTCTTGACGCCGGCGAGGGCCTCGTCGGGCGACTTGCCCTCGTTGATCAGGGTGCCGTAGACGGCCATGATGTTCCAGCGCGCGGCGCCGGAGCTGAACGGGTTGGGAGTGACCACGTCGACGTCCTTGCTCAGCACGTCGTCGAGGGTCTTGATTCCCTCCGGGTTGCCCTTGCGGACGCTGATCACGACGACCGAGTCCTGGGCGATGCCGCCGTAGGGCTGCTTGTCCCAGTCCTTGGCGACGAGCCCGCCTTCTTCGACCAGCCGTTCCATGTCGCCGGCCTGGGCGAAGTGGACGACGGAGGCGGGCTGGCCGGCGACGACCGCGCGGCTCTGGTCGCCGGAGGCGCCAAAGGAGTTGCTGAAGCTGACGTCCGTGCCAGCGGAAGTTTTCTCGAAGGCCGGCTCCAAGCTTTCTTGGTAGACGGATTCGGGCGTGGAGTAGCCGACCACGTCGAGCTTGCCCCCTGCTCCCGATCCTCCGGAAGCGGAGCTGTCGTCGCTGCTGCTGCCACAACCTGCCACTACGACGGCGAGAGCGAATACCGCGGCCAGCAGGACCGCCGTAACGCTGCGCCGCCGGGTTACCTTGCGAGCGTTCCGCATGGAAAGAATCCCTTCTTTCTTTACTGATTTAGTTTTTTGAGTGACTTAGTTCTAAAAGAGAGCCCGGCAGGCTAGCACAAAGTCGATCAGAAAAGTCGTAAAAGTCCCTAGAGCCAGCCGTCGCGGCGAAAGCGGCGATGGAGCAGGACGCAGGCGATGGCGATGAGGACCAGGACGGTGGGGTAGCCGAAGCGCCAGCGCAGCTCGGGCATGTGTTCGAAGTTCATCCCGTAGATGCCGGCGACCATGGTGGGGACGGCGAGGATCGCGACCCAGGCGGTGATCTTCCGCATGTCTTCGTTCTGCTGGACCGAGATCTGGGTCAGGTTGGCGTGCAGGGCGCTGCCGAGCAGCTCGCGGAAGGCGGCGATGCGGCCGCTGGCGCGGCGCAGGTGGTCGTGGACGTCGCGGAAGTACTCGTGCAGCTCATCGGGAATCGCCTCGAAGTGACCACGGGTGATCTCGTCGACGACGAGCGCCAGCGGTGCCACCGCGGCGTTGAAGTCGAGTACCTCGCGCTCGAGCTTGTAGATGCGCTCGGCCGGGTTGGCGCGCTCGCTGGAGAAGACCTGGCGCTCGACCTGCTGAATGTCCACGTCCACCCCGCCCGCCGCTTCCTCATAACCGTCGACGACGTGGTCGAGGATCGCGTACAGCACCATCGCCGAGCCGTGGCGGAGCAGGTCGGGACGGCGCTCGATCCGTTCGCGCACGCCGTCCAGCCGCCCCTCGCCATGGCGGACGACGATTATGAAGTCGGGGTGGGCGAAGATCAGCAGCTCGCCGATGTCGATCACCTCGTCGGAGTCGATGTAGTGCGCCGTCTTGACGACGACGAAGAGCGTGTCGCCGTAGAGCTCGATCTTCGGCCGCTGGTGGGCGTTGATCGCGTCCTCGACCGCGAGCTCGTGCAGGCCGAACTTCGCCGCGATCTCCTCGAACTCCCCGGCCTCCGGCTCGAAGACGCCAAGCCAGACGAAGGCACCGGGCCGACGGCAGGCCTGGCCTGCCTGCTCGAGCGACAGTTTTTCGCCGTCGCGGCGGCGGCCTTCCTCGTAGACCGCGCAATTGACGATCACAGCCTCAGTATCGCCGTTGCGCCGGTCCTACTCAGCCGGGAGAGATTCCGCCGCCGCTGGGGGGCGGTGCAGCCGGGGTTTCCGGCGCTGGGGCAGCTTCTTCGGGAGCGGCTTCTTCCGCCCCTTCTTCAGCTTCTTCGTCCCCGCCTTTTTCCTTGCCGGAGTCTTCTTCTTCGCCCGATTCTTCTTCTTCGTATTCGTTGTATTCGTATTCGCTCGACGATTCGTAGGAGCCCGAGGTGTGTTCGCTGTCTAGGCCGGAGAGTTCAGGCAGAGTCGAGGGTTCGGGAAATTCAGGACAATCGCCGGCTACGGCCGATTCCATGAAGGAACGCCAGATCGGGCCTGCCGTCGGGCCACCGAAGCCCGTTTCTTCGCGCGACTGCGGGTGCCCGACCCAGACCGCGGTCGAGTAGAGCGGCGTGTAGCCGACGAACCAGGCGTCGGAAAGGTCCTCCGAGGTTCCCGTCTTGCCGGCCTCGGCGCCGCAGCCCATGTAGGTGTAGCCGGCCCCGGTGCCTTGAGTGATCACGCCCTCGAGGATCTTGGTCACGTCGTAGGCCTGCCCCTCGGTCAGCACCCGTTCCCCCGAGTCGGGGTCGGTTTCCTCGACCTTGCCGTTGGGAAACTCGACCCGGCTGATCGCGGTCGGGTCGTGATGAATGCCGCCGCTGGCCAGGGTCGCGTATCCATCGGCCTGTTCGAGCGGCGTGACGCCAATCGCGAGACCGCCGATTGCCTCGGCCGGCACCGATTCCAACGGCGCTTCGATGCCCATTTCGTGCGCGGTCTGGGTGACGTTTTCTGGACCGACGTCGAGGTCGAGCTGGGCGAAGATGACGTTGACCGAGTCCCAGGTCGCTGCGTCGAGCGACATCGTGCCGCCGCCGGGCTCGGCGTTGTTGACGGTCCAGGTGCCGCCGCCGGGGATGTCGAGGGTCATCGGCGAGGTGCCGCTGTAGTAAGTGCTGGCTGGGTCGATTCCCTGCTTGATCGCGGTCGTCAGCACGTAGGTCTTGAACGACGACCCGGGCTGGCGATGCGCCTGCCAGGCGTAGTTGAATTCGCTTTCGCTGTCGGAGCCTTCGGTCGAGGCGAGGGCGACGATCTCTCCCGTACCGGGGTCGACCGAGGCGAGCGCCGCGGCTGGGCCCCCATCCGGGTAACAGACGCTGCAGGAGTCAACCGCTTCCTGGGCTCGTTCCTGCAGTTCGGGGTCGATCGTCGTGTAGGCCTTGAGCCCGCCCTTGCGCACGGTGTTGATCCCGTAGCGGTCGATCAGCTCCTGCTGCACGAGGTCGAAGAGGAATGGGTCCTTAATCACCCGGTACTTGTGGCCGGGGCTGAGCCCGAGCCCGCTCTTGCGTGCTTCGGCGTATTCGCTGCCGTCGATGTAGCCCTGCTCGTGCATCGCGTCGAGCACCTCGTTGCGGCGCTTCGTCGCCGCGTGCGGGTCGAGGAAGGGGTTGTATTCCGAGGGAGCCTGCGGCAGCCCGGCGATCAGTGCGGATTCCGACAGCTCGAGTTCTTTGGCCGGCTTGCCGAAGTAGGTCTGCGCCGCCGCCTCGACGCCGACGGCGGTCTCGCCTTCGACGGTCCCGTAAGGCGCCGTGTTGAGGTAGGCGGTGAGGATCCATTCCTTCGTATGGGCGTCCTCCATCTCGTAGGCGAGGTGCGCTTCGATCAGCTTTCGTTGGATCGTCTCTTCGGGGTCCTGGATGTAGAGGTTGCGGACCAGCTGCTGGGTGATGGTCGAGGCGCCCTGCACCGGCTTGCCGCCCGCGAGCAGGTCCTTCCAGGCGGCGCGCGCGATCCCCGACGGGTCGAGGGCGCCATGCTCGAAGAAGTTCTTGTCCTCGATCGCGATCGTGGCGTCGCGCAGCACCTGCGGCATCACCTTGCCCGGCACCGGCTGGCGGATGTTTTCCGCCTGGATGAAGCCAATCAAGGTCCCGTCCTTGGCGTAGATCGCCGAGGAGCGGCCCTTCTGCACCGGCTTGAGGCTGGAGAGCGGCGGTGCCGACTCATAGACGTTGACCGCCCAGCCCGCGGCGACGCTGCCGGCAACCACGGCCACGGCGAAGAGGACCCCGACCGGGACCAGGAACCGCTTCAGCTTCGAGTGATGGGACCTGTACCTGCGCAGGCGGGTGCGACGGGGCATTCGACCGCAAATTGTAGGGAGAGCGCTAGGCTGGCTGGGCGATGACGAGGTTCCTGCACACTTGCTACCGAATTGGCGACATCGATCGCTCGGTTGCCTTCTACGAGCGGATCGGATTCGAAGAGACCGGGCGGATGCCGATCGGCGATGAGGCGATCAACGTCTTCATGAACCTGCCGGGCGAGGATCCGGTGCTGGAGCTGACCTACAACCACGGCGTCACCGGCTATGAGCACGGCACCGGCTACAACCACATCGCCCTCGCCGTCGATGACCTCGACAGCACTCTCGATGCCCTCGCCGGCGACGGCATCGAGCCCGAAAAACCGCCCTACCGCCCCGGCGGCCGCACCGAGGGCCACCGCATCGCCTTCCTCCGCGACCCCGACGGCTACCGCATCGAGCTGATCGGCGAGTAGTCAGGGAGGCGCGTGATGAGCGACCTCGGCGCACTTTCCCTTGGGCTCGTCGTCGGGCTTTGCGTCGTGGGCGCGGTGCTGCTCAGAAACGAACAGAAAGTCAGGGAAGCGTGGTGGCGGTGGCGGGGCATGGAGCTTGTGGTGCATCCGGCCGGGCCATCCGCGACCAAAGGCAAAGCGCCCGTCAAAGGCTGGATGGTTGTGTTCCTCGGATTGATGACGATCGCCTGGGGCAGCATGGCTGCCGCCGCCGACGATGCGCCTCACATCATCCTCGCCGCCCTCTATCTACTGGTCTTCTACGTCAACTTGCGTAGGTACAAGCGGTCCCACCGTCCCACTTTGACCAGCTCCAAAGCGGAACCGAAAGCCTCGTAACCAGCGCGGGGCACCTGTCCGCGCCGGTGCCTCAGTCGACGGCGCGCCGCTTCAGGACCCACTCCCGCCTGATCGGGAAGCCGGCCCGCTCCCAGCCGCTTTGTGTCTTCCCCACCGCGCTCTCGGTGACGACGTCGCTGGCCAGCTCCCAGCCTTCGGCCCCGTACTCGTTGAGCAGTGCCCTCGGTCTGGACCCGGTGACGGATTCGTCCTCTGAGGACCAGAGTGGAATCAGCTCGGGGTCCTTGTCGCCGGGACGCCAGATCTCGAGATCCTGCCTCTGGCTGTAGCTGATCCTTCCGCTCGGCCATTTCTTCGGCTCTTGGCTGGCGATGAAGACGATCGTCATGTACTCCCAGCGCTCGCTCACTTGAAGAGCAGCATCAGGTCGAGGAGATCATCGTCTTCTTCCCGGCGAGCGACCGCCTGGTCCAGCTCGCGTGCGCGGGCTTCCTGCTCTTCCTTCATCGCGTGGATCGCACCGGGGTGAGGCCCGCCCGGCCATGCTTCGATCGCAGGGTTCCAGGCTGGGGGGCTCATGTCATATGGCCCATCCACGAGATCGCGATCCTACCCGGCCGCCTGCAGGGCCGGGGCTAGCCCTTCACCACCTCGAACTGGCTCATCAGGCCGTGGTCCTCGTGGTCGAGCATGTGGCAGTGGATGATGAACTTGCCGGTGTAGTCGGCGAAGTGGCCGGCGAGGAGGATGCGTTCGCGGGGGAAGAGGAAGAAGGTCTCCTTGAGGCAGTCTTCCCAGGGTGGCGGGCGGCGGCCGTTGCGAGCGAGCAGGTACCAGTCAGTGTGGTGCAGGTGCATCGCGTGGGCGACGTCGGTGCGGTTGACGATTTCCCAGGTCTCGGTAGTGCCCAGCTTGGGGTGGGCGTCGGCGTAGGCCGGGTTGAAGGTGCGGCCGTTGATCAGCCAGGTTGTTTCGAAGGCCCCGCCGATCGATATCTCCCAGGTGTGTTTGGGCCTGGCTGAGACGTGCTTGGTCCAGGCGGGCAGCGGGCGGAGCTTGCGCGGCACCCGCGTTCGATCGGGGAGGCGCCGCGAGTCGACGCGGAACTGCATCAGCGCGCCGACGTAGGAGTGCGCCCCCAGCGGGTGGCGAGCGCCATGGTGGGGACCGCTGCGAAGCTCGACGTTCTCCCCCGTCATCGCCGCGAAGTCGACGATTACCTCGACCCGCTCGCCCGGGGAGATGAAGATCGCCTCGCGGCGCACCGGCTTTGGCATCAAGCCACTGTCGCTGCCGATCTGAACCAGCGGCGCTTGATTGGAGAGATGGAGGCTGTAGGGGCGAAAGCGCGAGGCGTTGAGGATGCGCAGGCGGTAGCGCTGTGCCGACACCCGATGGTGCGGCAGGTGGGCGCCGTTGACGAGGATCGTCTCGGCGTTGACGCCGTCGGCGGGCGGGCGCCCTTCGGCCGGTTCGACCAGCTGGTTGTGGCGATCGAAGGAGCGGTCGGCGATCATCAGCGCCAGGTCGCGCTCCCCCGACGGCAGCGGCAGGCCAGCCTCGAACTCGTCCTCGACGATCCACATCCCGGCGAGCCCGTGCCAGACGTTGCGCGCGGTGCGGTCGAGGCGGTGGTCGTGGTACCACTGGAAGGCGGCCCGTTCCGGGCGTCCCTCCTCGATCAGGTCGTAGACGTAAGTGCGCCTCCCCCCCGGCTCGATCAAGACGTCGTTGCCCGACTGCCGCGGCGAGAGGCCGCGCGGAATGTCGCAATAGAAGGAGATCGAGTGCGACTTGGTCAGCCCGCCCGGCTGGCCGTCGAACTGGGTGCGGTTGTGGCCGCCGTGCAGGTGCACGCTCAGCTCGCCGGCCTGCTTCGGCAGCTGGTGCAGGAAGGTCACCGCGGTGCGCTCGCCGGCGGGACGTCGGATCGTCGGGCCCGGAAAGCAGCCCCCGTAGGTCCACATCCGCGTTCGCCGGCCGGGCAGCGCCCGGACCTCGGCTTCGCGAATCGGGATCGTCAGCTCGGCGCCGCGCAGCTCCGGCGGAATTGGCAGCGCCTGATGGAAAGGGGGATGGCGCGACGCGGTCGCGTCGCCCGCCCGCAGCAGGGCATCGGGACGCACGCCGAGCGGCAGGACCGTGGCGAGCGCACCGCTGCCCAGGGCGCCGAGGAAAGCTCGGCGCCCTAGGAGCGGGGAATCTGAGGAGCCTCCAGACGTGTTCGGAGCCTCCTAACGCGCGCTAGCTGACCGGTGCCGGCAGGACCTGGATCGAGCCGTGCATCCAGGGATGGATAGCGCACATGAAGTAGATGGTCGTGCCCGCGGCGGCGCTGACCTTCTGGGTGATCGAGGCGCTCGGCTTGGTCCCAGTGAACCAGGAGTCGCCCTTCTTGGTCAGGCTGCCGAGCGTGTCCCAGCCTTCGGCGCCGACCTCGACCGGATTGACTTTCACCGGCCCATTGCCCTTGACGCCGTGCCAGTGGGCTATCGACATGCAGATGTGCTTCGGCGTGAAGCAAACCTGGCGGGCCTTCGGGGTCTTCGGGATCGAGCCCTTGGTGACCAGCGAGAAGGTGTGAGGACCAACCTGTTTCGCGTTGGTCTGGTTCAGCACCTGGAGTTCTTCGCCGGCGACGATCGTCGTCGGCGCTTCGAAGCGCAGGCCGCCCTTGCCGGCCTTGATGTAGACGGTGTTGGCGGGACCAAGGCTGCCGGCGCCGCTGGCGAGGGCGGGAGCGAGGACCAGGGATGCAGTCGCGCCGACCGCGAGGGCGATGCCCAGCCTCACTGACAGTGCGGGGGAAAATCGCTTCAACTTGCTCTCCTTTCGGCGCCCGCCTCCCAGCGCACACCTGGACGAATGGTCGGGAGAATCTACATATAGGGCCCGCAGGCTTCAAGCGCCAGGGGCCGTTCGGTGCGGTGCCCGGCGGCCGCGGCTGGGAAGATGCGCCGCGTGAGCGAAGAGACCAGGGAGGACTTGGCGGAGGTCCTGGCGCGGCGCGCCCTTACCCTCGACGAGGCGCGCGACGAAGCCGTGGGCCGCCGCCATGCCACCGGGGGGCGCACGGCTCGCGAGAACCTCACCGACCTGGTCGACCCCGGCTCTTTCGTCGAGTACGGCCGCTTCGCGATCGCCGCGCAGCGCGGCCGCCGCGAGCTCAGCGACCTGATCGCCAACACCCCGGCCGACGGCCTGATCGCCGGCACCGCCCGCATCAACGGCGAGCTTTTCGGCGAGAGCGCCGCCTGCGCCGTGCTCTCCTACGACTACACCGTGCTCGCCGGCACCCAGGGGGCACTCGGCCACCGCAAGAAGGATCGCCTCTTCGAGCTGATCGAGCGGATGCGGCTGCCGACGGTCTTCTTCGCCGAGGGCGGCGGCGGGCGGCCCGGCGACACCGACTACCCGGTCGTCTCGGCGCTCGACACCCGCGCCTTCGCCCTCTGGGCCAGGCTCGCCGGCCTGGTGCCGCGGGTCGCCGTCGTCGCCGGGCGCTGCTTCGCCGGCAACGCGGTCATCGCGGGCTGCTCGGACCTGATCGTCGCCACCGAGAACAGCTCGCTCGGCATGGGCGGGCCGGCGATGATCGAGGGTGGCGGTCTCGGCAAGGTCGACCCGGACGACGTTGGCCCGATCGAGACCCAGGCGGCCAACGGCGTCGTCGACTTGGTCGCCGCTGACGAGGCCGAGGCGACGGCGGTGACGAAGAAGCTGCTGGCCTACTTCCAGGGACCGACGCCGCCGGGCGATGTGCTCGATCAAGCGGTGCTGCGCGACATGGTCCCCGAGCGGCAGCGCCGCGCCTACGCGGTCAAGCCGATCATCGAGACGCTCGCCGACGCCGGCTCGGCGACCTTCCTGCGCGAGCGCTACGCGCCGGAGATGGTCACCGCGCTGGCGCGAATCGAGGGCAAGCCGCTGGGCTTCATCGCCAACGACACCCGCCACACCGCCGGGGCGATCACCAGCGAGGCGGGCGAAAAGGCCGCCTCCTTCCTCGAGCTCTGCAACACCTTCGGCCTGCCGGTCGCCTCGCTCGTCGACACGCCCGGGATGATGGTGGGGCCCGGCGCCGAGGCGACCGGGCTCGTCCGCCGCGCCTCGCGCCTGCTGCTCGCGGGGGCGGCGCTGCGGGTGCCGCTCGTCGCCGTGATCCTGCGCCGCGGCTACGGCCTCGGCGCCCAGGCGATGACCGGCGGCAGCATGCACGAGCCGCTGCTCACGGTTGCCTGGCCGTCAGCCCACCTCGGGCCGATGGGCCTCGAGGGCGCGGTGCGACTCGCCCTGCGCAAGGAGCTCGAGGCAATTGCCGACGAGGGCGAGCGCGAGCAGCGCGTGCGCGACCTCACCGCCGCCGCCGAAGAGAACGCCAAGGCGCTCAACGCCGCGGCGCTTTTCGAGATTGACGACGTGATCGACCCGGCCGAGACGCGCTCGCTGATCGCGGCGACGTTTGCCGCCGCTCAACCCGCCGGCTAGTTCCGCCGCCGGCCCGAACGCCTCTCCACCTCGAGGGCGGTTGGTCTTCGACACCCAAGGCGGGAACCGGGGCTCGCCCCGGTGAAAGCCGCCGGGATTCGGGCCGGCAAAACGGAATCGCTCGGCAGGCTGCTACCCGCGCTCGGCGCGCTCAACCTCGGGCTCAGGCAAGCCCCTCGAGCTCGTACTCGCGCATGAAGCCCTCGAAGAGGCGGCGGTGGCCCTGCTCGTCGCGCAGGATCGAGATCACCATGTCCTGGGTGACCGGATCGACCTGGTCGGTCTCCTCGATGATCCGGGTGTAGTGCTCGATCGCGCCGGTCTCGGCTTTGATCACGCCGCGGATCACGTGGACGACGTCAGTCTGCTCAGACGACGGCTGCAGGAAGGATTGTTCGGCGGCGAAGCCTTCGGACCCGGGCACCACCCCGTACAGCTCCTTGATCCTTTGCGCGAAGAGCTTTGCGTGGCCAAGCTCCTCTTCGATGTCCTGCGCCAGCGACTCCTTGATCTCCTGGGCCCGCACGCCGTCGAGGTTGGTCGAAGCGGCGAGGTAGCTCATCACCGTCTCGATCTCCATCCAGTAGGCCTTGTTCAGCAACTCGACCACGTGCTCGCGCTTCTCGCTGTTGGCGCCGTCGAAGATGCCCTTGCTGGGACTGGTGCTGGCCTCCATCGATTTCCTCGCTCCTCGGTCGTTTGCAGGTGTGCTTTCGCTACCCTGAGCCAGCCCACCGCAATCGCGGGTGGCGTAGGCTTGCACCGGAGAGAGCACGGCCCCCAGGGAGGCATCAATGCCCAGCGAGCAGCGCGAAATCGCCGATGGAACGCTCGTCGTTCGCAGCATCGAGAGCGACGGCAGTCGCGTCGTTGCCTTCGCCGGCGAGCTCGACCTCGCCAACGCGGGCACTGCCGAGAGCGCGCTCGAGGGCCCGCTCGCCGATGGGTCGCTGCCGGTCATCGTCGACATGCGCGAGCTCGAGTTCATCGACTCGACCGGGATCGCCCTGCTCGTCTCGGCCCTCAGCCGCAACCAGGACGGGGGGCAGATCAGCTTCATCCCCAGCGACTCGCCCGCCGTGACCCGGGTGCTCGAGCTGACCGGGCTGGCCGAGCGCCTGCCGCTGGCCGAGGCTTAGGCCCGCGCCAAATGGCCGAGTACGTGCAGGTGCTGACCACTGCCGGCTCGGAGGAGGAGGCTGAACGAATTGGCACGGCTCTGCTCGAGCGGCGGCTCGCCGCCTGCGTGCAGGCGCTCGGGCCGATCACGAGCCGCTATCGCTGGCAGGGCAAGCTCGAGGAAGCGAGCGAGTGGCAGTGCCTCGCCAAGACCGAGGCCAGCCTCTACGAGGAGGTCGAGGCGGCGATCCGCGCCGTCCACTCCTACGAGGAGCCGGAGATCCTCGCGATCCCCGTCCTCGCCGGCAGCCGCGGTTACCTCGACTGGGTCAGCGCCAGCCTCCGCGACTAGCTAGGCGCGCAGCTTGTAGCCCTGGCTGAAGAGGCGGAGGTTGACCAGGAAGAGGGCGCCGGTCGCGGCGGTCAGGGCCAGCAGCGAGAGGGCGATGCTGACTTCGCTGAAGCCGACGAAGCCGTAGCGGACCAGGTTGATCATGTAGTAGATCGGGTTGAAGCGGGTCAGGGTCTCGAACGGCTGCGGGAGCAGGGCGGCCGAGTAGAAGACCCCGCCGAGGAAGATCAGCGGCTGCAGGATGAAGGTCTGGACGAAGGAGACGTCGTCGAACTGCTCGGCGCGGACCCCGGTGAGGACGCCGAGCTGGGAGAAGAAGAAGCCGACGAGAGCAAGCGAAGGGACCAGGACCAGGACGTGGTCCACCGGCAGGCCGACCAGGATCACCGAGATGCAGAAGGTGATCACCGCGACCATCAGGCCGCGCATGAAGCCGCCGAGCGAGAAGGCGAGCAATAGCTCCATCGGCGAGGCCGGCGAGGAGAGCTGGTCCTGGATCGCGCCCTGGAACTTCTGCTGCAGGATCGAGGAGGAGTTGTTGGCGAAGGCGTTGGTCGAGAAGGCCATCATGATCAGCCCCGGGATGACGAAGAGGATGTAGTCGATCCCGTGCAGGTGCTTGATCCGCGAGCCGAGCGCGGCGCCGAAGACCATGATGTAGAGGAAGGTTTCGAGCAGCGGCGCGCCGAGAGTCTGCTTCTTGATCTTCATGAAGCGGTTGACCTCGCGGCGCCAGAGCGTCGCGAAGCGAATCTGCGCCGCGCTCACGGCGTGACGACCTCAGCGTGCGAGCGCGAGAGCTCTTTGCGCCCGACCAGGGCGAGGTAGGCGTCCTCGAGACTGGCGACGCCGTAGCGCTGGGAGAGCTCGCTGCTGGTCCCCTCGCCGACGATCTGGCCGCCGTTGATGAAGGCGATCCGGTCGCAGAGCTGTTCGGCCTCCTCGAGGTAGTGCGTGGTGAGCAGGATCGTCGTCCCTTCCTGGTTGATCCGCTGCACGTAATGCCAGAGCTCGAGCCGCAGCTCGACGTCGACGCCGGCCGTGGGCTCGTCGAGGATCAAGAGGCGGGGCCGGTGCATCATCGCCCGTGCCAGGATCAGCCGCCGCTTCATCCCGCCCGAGAGCGTGCGGGTGCGTTCGTCGCGCTTCTCGGTCAGCGAGAAGGTCTCGAGCAGCTCCTCGGTGCGCTCGCGCCGCTCGCGCTTGGGCATGCCGAAGTAGCCGGCGTGGTAGTCGAGCGTCTCGGCGACGGTGAGGAACCAGTCCAGGTTGGGCTCCTGCGGCGCCAGCCCGACCGCCTGGCGTGCCGCGCCGTAGTTGCCGGTGGCGTCGTGGCCGAAGACGTGGATCGAGCCGCCCGTCGGCTGCGCCAGCCCGGTCGTGCAATGGATCAGCGTCGACTTGCCGGCGCCGTTGGGACCGAGCAGCCCGAACAGCTCGCCCTCGGCGATCTCCAGCGAGACCCCGCGCAGCGCCTCCACCCCGGTCGGGTAGCGCTTGAACAAATCCTCGATGTGCAGGGCCGCCTCAGGCACGGCGACAAACCTAGAGGACAGCCGCCCCCGGCTGACTTCGCCTTTTTTCCCACCTGTTGCCAGTAAAGGCGAAGTCAGCGGGAGGAGCTCGTGGCGGCGCGGTCGAGCTGGCGGTTCATCACCCGCATGAGCAACCTGTAGGCGGGTTCGAAATGGCGCTGGATCCCGTGCAAGATGCGACCGTCGGGGGAGGTGAAGACCATGTAGCGGTTCTTCTCGATCGCCTCGAGGATCTTCTCGGCGACGCTCTCGGGGCTGACAGCGCGGCGCTCGAAGAGAGCGATGAGCTTGCGCACCTTTGGGCTCTCGCGATCGATGCCGACGATGTCGACGGTGCCGACCAGCGGCGTCTTCACCGCGCCCGGGCAGACCAGGCTGACGCCGATCCCGTGTTTGCGCAGGTCGAAGCGCAGCACCTCGGAGACGCCGCGCAGGCCAAACTTGGCGGCGCTGTAGGGAGCGTGCCAAGGCAGGCCGAAGAGCCCCGCGACCGAGGCGACGTTGACGATGTGACCGCCGCGGCGGGCCTCGATCATCGGCGGCACGAAGCACTCGAGCACGCTGATCGGGCCGATCAGGTCGATCTCGATCGTGCGCTGCCAGTGCTCGTGTTCGAGCTGCTCGATTTTGCCCCAGGTGGAGATGCCGGCGACGTTCATCACCACGTCCATGCTGGGCGCGAGCGCGTGCACTTCGGCCGCCAGGGCGACCACCGCCTCGTGGTCGGCGACGTCGGCCGCGGCGAAATGGGTGACGGTCCCCCCCGCCGCGCGGATCTCGGCGGCGGCGCTCTCCAGGCCCTCGGCGTCGCGATCGGTGAGGAAGAGCTCGGCCCCGCGGGCGCCGGCGGCGAGCGCCGTCGACCGCCCGATCCCGCTCGCCGCGCCGGTGACCAGGCAGCGCCTGCCGGCCAGGCTCTCGACTCCGGCCTTCACAGGCGGGCCGGCAGCTCGGGCTGGACTTCGAGCGTGTTGAGGGTCATCGCCAGCATCTCGTAGTGGCCGATCAGCAGGCAGAGCTCGATCAGGCGGACCTCGTCGAAGTGGGCGGCGAGGCGAGCCCAAAGCCCGGTTTCGATCAACCGCTTGTCGTGCATCTCGTCGGCGGCCCGCAGCAGCAGCTCCTGGCGCTCGGACCAGCCCGGCGCGTCGGGGCCGGTCCGCACCCGCGAGATTTCCTCCTCGCTGAGCCCGGCCCGGGCGCCGATCCGCTCGTGCTGGCTCCACTCGTATTGGCTGCCTGTGTTGTGGGCGACGCGGAGGATGACCAGCTCGGTGTCGCGGCGCGGCAGCTTGCCGCCCGGCATCAGTCCCCCGGCGAACCAGAGCCAGCGCCGGAAAAGCCCGCGGTGGCGGCCGAGCGTGGTGAAGATCCGCGGCGGCTCGCCCCGCGTCGCCAGCCCAGCGAGACGGGCGATCCCGGCGTTGAGCAGGCCAAGCTGCTGCCTGTTTCCAGGCGCGATGCGCGCTTTGCCCGACGCCTCCATCGGCGCAGACCGTAGCCCACGAGACCCTCCGCCGTTCCTTTACGCGGCATTACGGAGTAAAGGAACAGCGCAACGGAGAGGGGGCGCATAGGCTGCCGGGGGTGACCCAGCCGCTTCTCGCCGTCGACGCGCCCTCGATGCTGTTCCGCGCCTTCTACGCGCTGCCGGACTCGATCAAGGGCCCGGACGGGCGGCCGGTCAACGCGCTGCTCGGCACGGCCAACCTGATCCTCAAGGAGGTCGAGCTGCACGAGCCGCGCGCCGTCGTCCTCTGCTTCGGGCCCGACGCAGCCTCCTACCGCACCGAGCTCTACCCGAGCTATCACGAGGAGCGCGAGGCGGCGATGCCCGACGACCTCTCGCCGCAGTTCGCGCAGGCGCACGACTTCTTCGCCGCCTTCGGCTGGATGGTGGCGACGAGCAAGGATCTCGAGGCCGACGACCTGCTCGGCACCTTCGCCAAGCGCGAGGCCGAGGCGGGCGGGCGGGCGCTGCTGCTCACCGGCGACCGCGACATGTACCAGTGCGCCGGTGAGCGGGTCACCGTCCTCTACGTCAAGACCGGGACCAAAGGGGCGGAAGAGGTTGGCCCTACCGAGGTGGTGGAGCGCTACGGGATCGAGCCGGAGCTGGTGCCCGACTTCATCGCCCTGCGCGGCGACCCCGCCGACGGCCTGCCGGGGGCCAAGGGGGTCGGCCCGAAGACGGCGGCCGAACTGCTGCGCCGCCACGGTTCGCTCGAGGCGATCCTCGAGAACGCGATCCGCGAGCGCCGCCCGGCGCTGCGCAGCGCCCTGATCGAAGCGGCCGAGGACCTGCGCGCCTTCAAGGACATCGCCACGCTGCGCGACGCCGGCGTCGAGCCGCCCGCCGACCGCGCGACCGACTGGGCCGGCGCGGCGAAGGCCGCCCACGACCTCGGCATGAATCGCCTCGCCGAACGCCTGCTCGCCGAAGCCTGAGCGAGAAGCTCACGCGGCGTGGACCGAAGGCGTCCCGCCGTGGTACTACTTGACGCACTTTGATCAGTGCCGACGCGGACAGGATCGTCGACCTCTCGGTGACTCTCTCCGAGCACCTGCCAAGCACCTGGCCGGAGCACATGCCGTTCGCGCACAAGAACTGGAGCTGGTTCGAGGAGGACGAGCTGCCGACCGGTGCCTGCACCTGCTCGCTCGGACCCTACGTCACCCACTTCTTCATCCTCGACGAGCACGCGGGCACCCATGTCGATGCCCCCTCCCACTACTTCCGGGACGGGGACAGCTCCGAGAAGATCGACCTCTCGAAGCTGATCGGCCCAGCCGCGGTCGTCGACCTGCGCCACCTCGACGGCGAAGCCGAGGACGGGGCCAGCCCGGCGATCACGGTCGCCCACCTCGAAGCCTGGGAGGAGAAGCACGGGCACTTCGAGCCCGCCGAGGTGGTCCTCTTGCTCACGGGGTGGACCGACAAGCACTACGTGCGCGGCGAGGACGGCCGGGCCTTCCTGCACGAGCCGGTGGTTCTGCAGTCGCGGCCGGCCTGGCCCGCGCCGGAGCCCGAGGCGGCGATCTTCCTGCACGAGCGCGGCGTCACCACGGTCGGCATCGACGCCCCCAGCGTCGGCTCGGCCGAGGAGGGCAACGAAGTGCACCGCGCCGGCCTCAGCCGTGAAATGGCCTTCATCGAGGGGTTGGCCAGCCTCGCGCGCCTGCCCGCCCGCGGCGCCTCCTTCGTCTTCCTGCCGCTGAAGATCGCCGTCGCCAGCGGCGCCCCCGGCCGCGCAATCGCGATCCTGCCCTGAACTCAGGCTTTCGTCGTCCAGCAGATCTCGATCTGCTGGACGAGCGCCTCGGCCACATGGCGAACGGGCGCGTAAGCGAGGTAATCGACTCCAGTGGTGAGGGCCACCTGGATAGCGGTCTTCTGGGCGGTGCTTCGTTCGTAGTCGATCCCCATTTTGACGGGAATCGACCCACCCATCTCGAGCCCGACAGCGAGTCTCCCGTGTGTCTCCGTCTCGAGGACGATTTCGCGGGTCTTGACGTCATCTGGCGGCGCTTCGGCTAGTCCGTACCGCTCAACCGCAAGGCCATCCAGCTCCGACCTTGTTCGCTCGCAGCAATCCAGCGCCGCTGGAATCGCGCGGGTTTTCTCCCTGGCTGGCTCGGCGTTGAAAACCTTCGCGCGCATTCCATAGGCAACCTCGGTCCCGTTCACGACGGTCTTCCCCGGCAGCAGTTGCAGCTGAGCCGGAACCACGGTCTCCACGCAGGCGCTTCTAGCCGTGTAGCCGTCCTTGACGCTGACCTTTGCCGAGAAGCCACCCCCAGCCCCCACCCCCAAAATCTTCACGTTGGCCTCGATCGCGTCGGCATTCGCGCTCTCCGACGTGTACGTCGCCTCGCAGCCCTCACGACAAGGCCGGTGAAGGCGCATGATCGGCACCCAGATCTCGGTCGGCTCCGGCGGATCGGGATCGGGCACGAATTCCATGTCCGCCCTGCCCAAGCGCAACCCCCCGCGGTGCCAGAGGCGTTCCGGGCCGACGATCAGATCGCCCCGCCTCAGGCCTCCCGCGACGTCAGCGTCGACGTTCATTGCAAGCTCCCGTAGCTCGCCGCGTCCGAAGCTCACCCGAGCGCTCTCGGGGCCCTCCGTAATCTCGGTTACCCGCCACCTGTCCGCCCCCCGCACCAGTGACGAGGCCATGCCGTAGTCCTCCTGCAGGGCCGAGCGCCACACGTCGACGGATGAGGATCCGGCCTGCTCCGCCGTCTCCCCTTCCAGCTCGCCCACCTCGATTTCGAATCGCTCTGCCAGGCGTGTGTGGAGGTCACCGGCCTCCATGCCCATTTGAGTTCCGAGCCTTTCGATCACCGTCCCATCCAGGGAAAGGTCGTCACCTATCTCGATCCGGCCCAGCGGCTCGCCGCCACTCTCCTCCACGACTACCGGAACCACCACCGAGACCGGGCCCTCCTGTCCGGGCAACTCTTCGAAATCCGTGATCTCGACCAGGCTAGTCATTGCCGCCGTTAGGGTCTCAGGCTGAAGCGAAGCTCGTCTCGCCGGCGGTCTCGCGTGCCGGGGCAATCGAGAACTTCAATGCCCCGTCGTCGACCGGGCCGCGGCGGATCGTGCGGATGTCGAGCACGTAGTTCTGGCGCAGCTTCCAGGGCTCCTTCGAGCCCTGTTTGGGGAATTCGTGCAGCGAGCGCAGCACGTAGCCGGAGGTGAAGTCGAGCAGCGGCTCCTCCTTGATGCTCGGGTCCGAGATCTCCGGCGCGCTTTTGCGGTAGCCGTGCGCGTCCATGTGGGCCAGCACGCGGCAGACGTATTCGGAGGTGAGGTCGGCCTTCAGGGTCCAGGAGGCGTTGGTGTAGCCGACGGTGAAGGCGCAGTTGGGGACGCCGTTCAGCATCATCCCCCGGTAGGCCATCTTCTTCGAGAGCTCGACCGGGTCGCCGTCGACGACCAGCTCCATGCCGCCGAGGAAGAGCAGGTTGAGGCCGGTGGCGGTGACGATCACGTCGGCCTCCAGCTCCTCGCCGGAGTCGAGCTTGATTCCGGCCGCGGTGAAGCGGTCGATCGTCTCGGTGACGACCGTTGCCGAACCCTCGCGGATCGCTTTGAAGAGGTCCCCGTTCGGGACCAGGCACATGCGCTGGTCCCAGGGGTTGTACTTCGGCTTGAAGTGCTTGTCGACGTCATAGCCGGGCGGCAGCGAGTTTTCGACACCCCGACGGATGAGCTTTTTGACCAGCCGCGGCCGGCGGCGGCTGAGCTGGTAGAAGAGCGACTGGATCACCACGTTCTTCCAGCGCACGATCGGATAGACGGCGCGGTCCGGCAGCAGCTTCCTCAGCCTGCTCGCGATCGGGTCCTCGGCCGGCATCGAGGCGATGTAGGTGGGCGAGCGCTGCAGCATCGTCACGTGCGCGGCCCGCTCGGCCATCGCCGGCACCAGCGTTACCGCGGTGGCGCCGCTGCCGATCACGACGACGCGCTTGCCGCTGTAGTCGAGGTCCTCGGGCCAGTGCTGGGGATGGACGATCTCCCCCTTGAAGTCCCCCCTGCCCTCGAACTCGGGAGTGAAGCCTTCGTCGTAGCGGTAGTAGCCGCTGCAGACCCAGAGGTAGTTGCAGGTCAGGCTCACCCGCTCGCCGCTGCCGGTGCGCTCGGCCTCGACCTCCCAGTGGGCCTCCTCGCTCGACCACTCGGCGCGCACGACGCGGTGGCCGAAGCGGATCCGCCTGTCGATGCCCCCCTCGCGCGCGGTCTCGCGCACGTACTCGAGGATCGAGTCGCCGTCGGTGATCGACTTCGCCCGGGTCCAGGGCTTGAAGCGATAGCCGAGGGTGTGCATGTCGGAGTCCGAGCGGATCCCGGGATAGCGGAAGAGGTCCCAGGTCCCTCCCAGTTCCTCACGCGCCTCGAGAATCGCGTACCTGCGCCACGGAAATGCTTCCTGCAGGTGATGCGCGGCACCGATGCCGGAGAGGCCGGCACCGACGATGAGCACGTCGAGGTGCTCGCTCGATTCCCCGTTAGCAGTCACGCGCCGTCATTTTCGCATGCTGGCTGGTCAGCCAACCGTGATGTCGGTCTCACATCATCCTTACTAGGCTGGCCGCCGTGAACGTTCTGATCGCCGCCGACATGGAGGGCATCGCCGGCATCGACGACTGCGGCGACTGCCTGCCCTCGCACCCGGCGGCCTACGCGCGGGGCCGGCGGCTGATGACCGGCGAGGTGCTGGTCGCGATCGAGGCACTGCGCGAGGCGGGCGCCGGGCGGATCTCCGTCGGGGACTGGCACATGGTCGGCACCAACATCGAACGCGAGCGGATACCAGCCGGGGTCGAGGTGAGACCGATCGCCGAGCTCGCGCTCAACGAGGACGAGCCCTCGATGGAGAAGGCCCACGGCGGTCCTCTCGACGCCGTCGTCATGCTCGGCCACCACGCCAGCACCAAGAATCCGCGCGCCTTCTGCTCGCACACCTTCATCTGGGAGATGGAGGTCTCACTCGGCGGCGTCCCGCTCAGCGAGGTGCGCACCTACGCGCAGGCGCTGGCGGCCGAGGGCGTGCCGGTCCTGGTCGCCAGCGGCGATCGCTGGATGCTCGAGGAGCTCGACGAGGGTGAGCTGGGCGGCGCCCGCCTGGTCGCGACCAAGGAGGGCGAAGGGCGGGCCAGGGCCCGCTCGCGCGAGATCGCCGCGGTCCACGCCGAGCTGGCCGAGGCGATCGCAGCCGCCTGCGCCGCCCCTCCCCCGCCGCCGCCGGCCCGCGACTACCCGGCTGAGCTCGTGATCGCGGTCGAGGGCGAGGAGATTGCCCGCGAGACCGTCGGCAGCGCCGGCCAGCTGCTGGCCGCGATCGCCGGCGCCTTCAGGACCAGCCAGGTCTCACGCGAGTACCGCCAGCTCGCCAAGCTGCTGCCGGCCGGGCACGACTCACGCCTGCGCGCCGTTCAGCGACGCGCAGGCAGCCTGCTATCTAGGCCGGTGATGGCGGCAAAGGAGCGTCGCTGGCTGGAACAGGCTCCGTCGCAGTCTCGCCCTGCAGGGCGAGCAGGTTGAAGTAGATCACCGAGGCGGCAAGCGCCGTGATCGGCGCGGTCACGGTCGAGGCGATCAGGCTGAAGAGGGCGAGCATCGCGAAGCTGTCGGAGATGCCGACGCCGATCGCCCGCAGCACGAAGCTGACAATGGCGGTGATCAGGAAGACGACGACGATCACGCCGAAGACCTGCCAGCCATTGCCCTTGACCAAGGCACGGGAACGGCCGAAGGCGTCGATCACGCCGCTGTGCTCGACCACGATCACCGGGGCGATCACCGACCAGATCGTCAGCAGGATCAGCCCGGGGACGACGAGCAGAACGAGGCCAATCGCGATGCCGATGCCGGCCAGGATGCCTGCGCCGATCAGCGGCAACACCACCGGCCAGGTCTCTTCGACCAGCTGGCCGGCCGAGGAGTCGCGCGTGCCGTCCTGGACGTCGCGGACGAGGCTGACGACCATGCCCTGATAGAGCGTCCCCGCGACCACGCTGACGGCGAAGGCGACCAGGCTGAGCAGGACGCTGCCGGCGAGAAGGCCGGTGACGATCGCCACGACCAGGAAGATCCCGAAGGCGAGCGGCAAGAGCACGCCGGCCTGCTGGCCGTAGATGGAGAAGATTTGACTGAGAGTGGAACCGACATCGAGCTTTCTATTCATGGGCGTTGCTTCGACCTGACTTTGCGTGAACCTTCGATTTGCATGGGTTTTCTTACTCGTAGGGCGCGTAGCGGTTGTGCAGCATCAGGTCGTTGCCGTCGGGGTCGGTGAAAAGGGCCATGTGGCAGACGCCGGTGTCGAGGGTCTCGCCGTTGAACTCGACGCCTTTTGCTTCCAGCTCGGCCCGGGCCGCGGCGACGTCGTCGACGTGCAGCGCCGGGTGGGCATTTTTCTGCGGCGAGAACTCCATCCCCATCTTGGCGGGCTCCCAGATCCCGAAGCAGGTGTCCCCCACCCAGAACTCGTACTGGCTGTTCTCGTCCGGGCGCAGCCCGAGCGTCTCGACGTAGAAGCGGCGAGTGCGGTCGGCGTCGGTCGAGGGGACGCCGATGAAGTCTGCCTTGCTGATCACGATTCCTCCGTTCGCGTTGGGAGCGCTTGCGACGGTAGCTCAGTGGGTAAGTGCCGGGCAAGCGACGCGAAGGAGCACAGATGCGGCTGGGGGGTGACATCGAGATCGGCCGTCTCGGTTACGGGGCGATGCGGATCGCCGGCAAAGGCGTCTGGGGCCCGCCCGAGGATCCCGAGGAAGCGAGGGCGGTGCTGCGGCGGGTGGCGGAGCTGGGCATCGACCTGATCGACACGGCCGATTCCTACGGGCCCGAGGTGAGCGAGGAGCTGATCGCCGAGGTACTCCACCCTTACGAGGGGATCACGGTCGCGACCAAGGGCGGGCTCGAGCGGACCGGCCCCGGCAAGTGGCCCCGCAACGGCCACCCCGATCACCTCAGGCAGGCCTGCGAGGGCTCGCTGCGACGACTGCGGGTCGAGCGGATCGACCTCTACCAACTGCACTCACCAGACGACGCGGTGCCTTACGAGGAGTCGATCGGGGCGATGAAGGAGCTGAAGGACGAGGGCAAGGTGCGGCACGTCGGCATTTCCAACGTCAGCGTCGACCAGCTCGAACAGGCGCGCGAGATCGTCGACGTGGTCTCGGTCCAGAACCGCTTCAACCTCGAGGACCGCGACGCCGAAGACGTGCTCGAACGATGCGAGCAGCTCGGCATCTGCTTTTTCCCCTGGTTCCCGCTCGCCGCCGGGGACCTGGCGGCGCCGGGCGGGGCCGCGGCCGAGATTGCCGGTGCGCACGACGCCAGCACCGGCCAGATCGCGCTCGCCTGGCTGTTGCACCGCTCGCCGGTGATCGTGCCGATCCCCGGCACTTCCTCGATCGCGCACCTCGAGGAGAACGTCGCCGCGGCCGAGATCGAGCTCTCCGACGAGGAGTTCGAGCGGCTGGGCAGCGCCACGGCTTAGTCCCGCCAGGCTGAGCGGAGAAACACCAAGGCCGCCCGCGGGCGGCCTTGGGTCAGGTGCTTGGAACGAGCATGAGAACTGCGACCGAGTGGGACAAAGCCCGGCATCCCATGCCCGCCGGTGCCCGGGGTGGATTCCGCCGGGCGCCCAAACCAGTGCGGCGCCTAGCGGCCCTGCACCTCCAGAGTCCCCTTAAGCATGTGAATCAAGTTAGGACCACCTCCTTTCTCTGGTGATCCGATTGAAGCAAACCGGGTGGTCGGCCGCTACTTCCGCCTCGAGGCCCCCGGCCCGCGCTTGGCAATACTGGGGGGAGTGGCCACCTTGGTCTACTCGATGGGGATCTCGCTCGACGGCTTCATCGCCGGGCCGGGCGGGGACATCTCCTGGACGGCACCAAGCGAAGAGCTGCACCGCTTCCACAACCGCCAGGCCGAAGCGCTCGAGCTCCACCTCTGCGGTCGCCGTCTCTACGAAACCATGCTTTTTTGGGAGACGTGCGAGGAGCAGCCCGGGATGACGGCGGTTGAGCTCGAGTTCGCGCCGATCTGGCGGGCGATGCCGAAGCTGGTCTTCTCGCGCACCCTGGCCAGCGTGGAGGGGACCAATACCCGGCTCGCTACCGGCGACGTCGTCGAGACGGTTCGCCAGCTCAAGGCACAAGGCGACGGTGAGATCGGGGTCGGCGGGGCCGGGCTCGCCGCCGGCCTGATCCGGGCCGGCCTCGTCGACGAGTACAGGCTCTTCGTCAACCCCGTTGTCCTTGGCGGCGGCACTCCCTTCTTCCCCCCACTCGACGGGCCGGAGAACCTGGAGCTGGTCGAAGCGCGCGACTTCGGCTCGCGCGTCGCCTACCTGCGCTGCCGCGCGAAAGACGCGACGCACTCGCCCGGCAGCTGAGCGTTCAGCTGCAAGGAAATGGCAGTGCCCGTACAAGGAGCACGGGCCGGGTAACGGAACTCCGCGGCGGGAACTGCGTTCTAGGGGGACGTGGCTAGGATCGCGGCGATGACTGGGAGACGCGCCGGGGGGCGAAGCTGGCTGGGCGCGCTCGCGGCGGCGCTTGCCTTCCTCTTGCTGCTGGCGGGCGCCCCGGCGGCTTCCGCGGCATCGTCCCAAGCCGGGAGCGATGGGGCGATCGATCCCCAGCAGGCCGTCGCCAAGCCGCTGACCAGGATCAGCTTCTGGGCGGGCGAGGCCGTTCCGGGCACTGATTGGGACGAACCCAACACCTACTGGAAGCGACGCGACACGCACTTCTTCACGCCGCGCCTCTGGCGCGTGCTGCGCGACAACAAGATCCCGCTCTACTTCAACCTCCGCTACAAGCGGGACTTCGGCCCCGTTCCGCCCGGCAAGCCGCACCGCAAGGACGCGCTGCGGATCATCCGCACCGCCAACCGGCTCGGCGTGCCCGTCTGGGCCTGGGTGCTCGTCCCCTACTCCAGCGGCTACTGGGCCTGGGAGGGCGACTCGACCGAGCAGTTCGCCGCGGTCAGGTCGCTGGTCGCCTGGGCCAAAGCCAAGCACGTGCAGTTGCGCGGGCTCGCCCTAGATCCCGAGCCGCGGCTGCGCACGCCCTTCGAAACGACCTCCGCGATCATGGGCGGCGGCGACAACCCGGTCTTCTCGGCGCTCTTCAAGCAGGCGCTCGACCCGGTCGCCCAATGCGCCGCGTGGGGCGGCTACGCGCGCATCGTTGGCTGGGCCAAGCGGCGGCGGGTCAACATCGTCGCGGCACCGATGCCCGCCGCGCTCGACGACATCGGCGACCGCAGCCTGGCGCTGCAGGACGCGGCCGGCTTCATCCTCCCCGATGCCCCCTGGGACGACCTCTACTTCCAGGCCTATCGCAGCGTCTTCGCCTACTACTCGGGACACGACCCCGGCCCGGGGATCGTCTCCGCCTACCTGCGCACCGCCCGCCGCGAATTCGGCAGCGCCGGCCAGGTCAGCCTCGGCTCCGCCGGCCGCGGCCCCTACCGCCGCTTCGCCAGCCTGCTCAACGACGTCCGCCTCGCCGCCACGCTCGGCGCCCGCGAGGTGCCGATCTACTCGCTCGAGCGCACCCTGCGCTCCTACGGCGGCCCGGGCGCCCTGACCCGCCTCGTCCACGCCGCCCAGCACCCCTACCTCGGGCCGGCGGCAAGCCGCTCCGCCGCCACCACCAGTGGCGCCCGCACCCTGCGCGGCGCCGTCCACCGCGCCGACCGGGCGGCAACCGCGAGCACGCCCGAAGTGAGCGCTGCCCGCGGTACCGCCCTGCGGGCCAACTCCTGGCCCGGCGGGTGCGGCTAGCTCAGCCCGTAATCCCGTGGATCACGGGGTAGTAGCCGCTTGCGTGACCGGTGACCTTCGGGTGGTAGCTTTCGCTCGTCGGGTTGGAGAGGCCGTTGATCCACTCTTTCGAGGAACCGCCGCCCCCGTCGCAGACCGCGTGGCCGACGAACGGCGGGATCACGTCGCCGAAGTGGAAGTTCGCGCCCGCCCGCGTCGCCGCGGCGCTGGTCACGCTCTTCAGCTGGTCGGCGGTTTCGTTCAGCCGCGTCTCCTCGCTCGGGCTGAAGTAGGTGAGTGCGTTGCAGTCTTCGCCGTTGAAGAGCCGCGGGTAGTCGAGCACGACCACTTGCGCGCCCGGCGCATGTGACTTGATCGCGTTGTTGACCAGGTCGAGCCGGCCCGGCAGCGTGTTTTTGATGTAGGCCTGGGCGGTGTTGATCGCACCGTTGCAGTCCGATGCCCACGACGGCAGGGCGCATTCGGTGATCACGCTCGAGAAGCCGGCGTCGTTGCCGCCGATCGTGTAGCTGACCCAGTTGGTGTCAGAGGTGACGCTGGCGACCTGGGTGTTGAGGACGTCCGCCGTCGTCGCCCCGGAACAGGTGGCGTTGACGAACGTCCAGGCCGTGTGCGCTTCGTGCAGCAGGTACGGATATGCGTAGACCGAGCGCTGGCATTTCGATTCGTAGAACGTGCGGGTCCCGGTCCCGGACGAATACGAGTCTCCCAGCGCGACGTACTTGGTCGCCCACGCCGAACCGGCGAAGGCAAGGCAGAACGCCGCCACGCAGAAGACCGCGGCAATGCGACTCCACTTCATTTGACTCTCCTCCTCGTAAATCGACCGGGTTCCCTGCCCGGCGGCACGAGCCGCGACCCGCACCCCAGCCGTTCTGGCTAATCACTCAAGTATTCCTGAGCGAAGGCGAAGTTGCCTGCTGGGCAAAGGAGCGAGGAGGCCCGGCTCGCCCCTGTCGTAATGTCGACTCATGCCCGAGTCGCCACTGCAGACGCTCGAACGGTGGGAGCTGAACGGGGCGATCTGGCGGACGAGATCGCTCAGCGAGGAGGGAGCAATCGTGGCGCTCCTCACCTGTTGCGGCGAGCCGGTCGACGAGCTGCGCTCGGCCGATCCCGAGCTGCTGGGCTACCTCGCCGACCGGCCCAGCTCCGAAGAACCTCCTCGCTAGAGCTTCACCTCCGGCCCCGGCGGGTCGTACACGCTCGCCAGCCGAGCCAAGGTCAAGGCGCCGAGCATCAGGCCGAAGTCACGCAGGGCGATGTCGTAGTAGCCCGAGTAGGTGAGCAGGTTGACGATGATCCCGCCGAGCCAGGCGGCGACGACATAGGCGCCGTAGCGCGGCTTCAGCGCGACGAAGACCCCGGCGACGATCTCGATCACGCCGACCAGGTGCATCGCGGTCGAGGCGCTGCCGGGAATGATGTCGTTGATCCAGGGCGCCAGGTAGCCCTCCCAATCGACCATCACGTTGAAGAACTTGTCGAGCCCGAAAAGGATCGGCGCGACGGTGAAGGCAATCCGCAGCAGCGTGAACGCCTGGTAGGCGGGGTCGCCCTTGAGGCGTTCGCTGAAAGTCGGCGCAAGGCTTGCTTCGCGTGGATCGAGCGTGGCTGTGGTGGACATCGAGACCCTCCGTTCGTCGTTGGGGCAGTTGCCTCTGTTCAGCGCTCCGAACCGGCCGGGTCTTACCTGGCGTAAGAATTGATCCCCGATGCGCGCCAACGAGATGTGGCCCCAGCGACGATGACGATGCCCAGCCGCACCGCCGGCGCCCTCGACGCGCCGAGCGACGACGGGCTCTGGCTGCGCCGCCTGCGCGCAGAGGGGGCGGAGCGCGAGGCGGCGATCGCGGAGCTCCACAAGCTGCTCCTGCGCGCGGCGCGTCATGAGATCGGCCGCCGGCGCGGCTCGCTCCCCCACCTGCGCGGCGACGATTTCGAGGACCTGGCGCAGCAAAGCGCCGACGACGCGCTGCTTGCCCTGCTCGGCAAGCTCGACGACTTCCGCGGCGAAAGCCGCTTCACCACCTGGGCCTACAAGTTCGCCCTGCTCGAGGCGGGAGTCAAGCTGCGCCGCCGCGCCTGGCAGGGGCGGGAGATCCCGCTGGAGGCGGAGGGCTGGGCGACGCTCGCCGATGCCGGCCCGCCGGCCGAGCGTGCCGTCGAGGAGAGCGAGCTCTTCGCCGCGATCCGCGAGGAGATCGAGGGCTCGCTCAGCGAGCGCCAGCGCGAGGTGCTGGTTGCGGTGGCGCTCAACGGCGTCCCGATCGACGTTCTCGCCGAGCGCCTCGGCAGCACCCGCGGCGCCCTCTACAAGACCCTTCACGACGCTCGCCGCAAGCTGCGTACGGCGCTGGCCGCACGCGGCTTCGGCCTCGAGCGCAACCGAAAGGAGGAGCGATGAGCTCGAGTCCGGAGCCACACGAGCCGAAAGAGCTGCTTGGCCGCCTGCTGGGCCCGGACGCGCCGGAGCTGAGCTGCGAGGAGTGCTTCGAGCAGCTCGACCGCTACGTCGAGCTCTCGCTCGGGGGCGAGTCGGCCGATGAGCGGGTGCCGGGCATGCGCGCCCACCTCGAAGGCTGCCCCCCCTGTGCCGAGGACTTCGAGAGCTTGCGCGCGCTGGCCGCCGGGCAGGGCTAAATACCTAAATCCGGGTCCGGATTGCTATTTTCACAGCCAGGCTGTGTAAACGGCTCTCGTCATCGATTTCGACCTGGGAGGCCCCACGCATGGACACGCAGGCAGCGACGGCGGGCCGCTCCGCCGAGATCCTCGACGGGCTCGACGTCGAGCACGGCAAGCGCCAGTGCGGCAAGGGCGCGCCGGGCTCCCGCGAGAACCCAGAGGTCCACGAGAACGTGCCCGGGCACGTCATCCCGATCCTCGCCGGGGAGTTCGACGACTTCAGCTCCGAAGCGGGCGGCTTCCTAGCCGGCGAGCAGGGCGAGGACACCTTCATCCCCTTCCGCCTCAAGCAGGGCGTCTACGGCCAGCGCCAGGCCGATGTGCAGATGATCCGCGTCAAGCTTCCCTTCGGCGGCGTCTCGCCCGAGCAGATGGAGGCCTTCGCCGACGTGATCGAGCGCTGGGTGCCGCTGCGAAAGGGCCACATCACAACCCGCCAGAACATCCAGCTGCATCACGTGCCGCTCGCTGACGCCGCCAAGCTGATCCGTGAGCTCGGCGATGCGGGCCTCTCCTCGCGCGAGGGCTGCGGCAACACGGTGCGCAACGTCACCGCCGACCCCTACGCCGGCGTCGCCACCGACGAGGTCTTCGACCCCACGCCCTACGCCGGCGCCTACGTCCGCTACTTCGTCCGCCATCCCGTCACCCAGGCGATGCCCCGCAAGTGGAAGACCGCCTTCTCCGCCTCGCCAGCCGACCGCGCGATCGTGCCGATCCACGACATCGGCTTCCTGCCGGTGCGCCGCAACGCGGTGCTGGGCGAGGGCGAGCGCGGCTTCGAGGTCTGGGTCGGCGGCGGCACCGCGATCATGCCGCGCCTCGCCCACCAGATCTTCGACTTCGTCGGCGCCGACGATGGCGAGTACCTGCGGGTGACCGAGGCGATCGTGCGCATCTTCGACCGCCAGGACTGGCTGCGCAAGAACCGGGCGCGGGCGCGGATCAAGGTCCTGCTCGACAAAATCGGGCCAGAGGCCTTTCGCGAGCTGGTCGACGAGGAGCTGAAAGGCGAGTGGACCCACGAGCGCGACTACGCCGCCGAGCTGGAGCGGCTGCGCTTCGCCGACGACGAGGAAGCGCGGGCGCCAGGCGTCCCCGCCGGCCTCCGCTCACCGAACGGCGACCGGCCCGAGTTCGACCTCTTCTGCGAGCGCAACGTCACCGCCCAGCGCCAGGCGGGCTTCTCCGCCGTCGCGGTCAAGGTCGCCCGCGGCGACCTCACCCCCGAGCAGTTCCGCGGCCTGGCGGCGCTGATGCGCGAGTTCTGCGGCGGCAACGCCCGCACCACGGTCGAGCAGAACATCGTCCTGCGCTGGGTCCGCGACGAGGCGCTCTACGAGCTCTGGAACCGCCTGCGCGGGCTCGGTCTGGGCGGTGCCGGCGCCTTCGAAATAGATGACGTGATCAGCTGTCCCGGCACCGACAGCTGCAAGATGGGCATCACCGCCTCGATGGGGCTCAACGAGGCGATCCAGGACCGGCTCGAGGAGATGCAGATCGTCGACTCGCTGACCCGGCGGGTGCAGATCAAGATGAGCGGCTGCCCCAACGGCTGCGGCCAGCATCACATCGGCACGATCGGCTTCTACGGCGCCTCGCTCAAGGTCGGCAACCGCCAGATGCCCGCCTACATCCCCCATATCGGCGGCCGCGCCGCCGGTGGAGAGGTCGCCTTCGGCAAGCGCCTGAAGACGCGCCTGCCGGCCAGGCGCGTGCCGGACGCCGTCGAGCGCTGGCTGCGGATGTATGAGGCCGAGCGCTCAGAGGGCGAGGACTTCGAGCGCTTCGCCGAGCGGGTCGGCAACGAGCGCTTCGAAGCCGAGGCGAAGGACCTGACCCTGCCGGCCGAGTTCAGCCTCGAGACGATGCAGGAATTCATCGACTGGAACCGCTCCAGCCCCTACGAAGTCGTCCGGGGCGAGGGCGAGTGCGCGATCTAGGCTCGCCGGCCGGGCCGCGACAACGCTGTGCAAAGCTGGCGGCAATGGACCTGCCTTCGCCCGCGGAGGACGCGCTCGCGCAGCCGACCCGGGCCCGGATATTCGCCTTCCTCGTCGAGAAGCGCGCGCCCGCCGACACCGCGGAGATCGCCGCCCACTTCGGACTGCACCCCAACGGGATCCGCCTCCACCTCGAGCGGCTCGAGGAGGGCGGCTTCGTCGTGCGCAGCCGTGAGCGCGGCGCGGCCGGGCGGCCGCGGGACATCTGGACCGTCTCCCCCGAGGCCCATCCCGGCGGCACCTCGCCGCGCGCCTATGCCGATCTCGCGGCCTGGCTGGCGCGCTCGATCCCGGCAACCGCGGCGCGGCTGCGCGAGGTGGAAAAGACCGGCCGCGAGGTCGGCACCGAGCTTGCCCCGACGAAACGAGCCGACGCCAGCGGAGCGCTGCGCGACGCGCTCGCCGCCCTCGGCTTCGAACCGAGCCTCGAACGCGGCGAGGGGGGCTTCTGCTGCCGCCTGGGGAACTGCCCGTATCGCGACTCGGTCCTCGAGAACCAAGCAATCGTCTGTGGCCTGCACCGCGGCATCACCGAGGGAATGCTCGCCAAGCTCGACCCGAAGGCGAAGCTCGCTCGCTTCGAGCCCCATGACCCCGACCGCGCCGGCTGCCTGGTCGAGGTCGTCGCTGGTGGCCCGCCGGTTACGCCGACAGCTCCCCCACCAGCGCGGCGGCGGGCCTGACCTCGTCGATGCGTGCGACCGTCTCGCCGGCGTAGAGCGGGCCGGCGTCGAGCAGGTTCTCGGGCCCGTCGTCGGTCGGTCCCGCCGGAGTGAGCAGACGGCTTCCCGGTCGTTGGGTCCGGGCCATGCGCCAGAGGAGCGCTTCCGGCGTGTAGCGCGCGCCGGGTGCGAGCAAGCGGTTGAGCGCTCGACTCGCGCGCGGCCCACGCGGGCCACCCTTCAGCCAGTGCTCGGTGGCGGCGTTGGCGACCACCCGATGCGGAGCTGGCCAGCCAGCGCCGAAGAGCTCGGTGCGGATGGTCTCCCCGGCCTCGAGCAGGCGGCGACGGTAATCGGGGTGGGCGCGGCTCTCCTCGGAGAGGAGGAAGCGGGTGCCGGCGACGGCGGCCTCAGCTCCGGCCTCGAGCGCCCGGCGCACATCGTCGCCCTCCGCTATCCCGCCCGCGATCCAGACGGGACAGCCGCTGGGAAGCTCCCGCTTGGCGCGCTCGAGCAGGTCGAGGGCAGGCAGGTTCCCCCGCACGTGTCCGCCCGCCTCCACGCCCTGCACGATCACCGCATCCGCTCCGGCGGCATGGGCGGCACGTGCCTCAGCCACCGTGCCGCACTGGTGCAGCCAGGTGCCTCCGGTGCGGCGCCGCGGCCTGCCCCAGAAGGTGACGACGACATCGGCGCCGGCGGCCGCCTCGAACCAGTCACGGCGGGCGAAGGGCAGCAGAATGTTGACCGCGACGGGGGCCCCGGTGAGCGCTCGTGCCGCCGCCAGCTCACGACGGATCGCCGTGGCGCCGTTGACCGCAATCGTTCCCAGCCCGCCCGCCTCCGAGACGGCGGCGGCGAGCTCGTGGCGGCTGATCCCGCCACCCATCCCCGCCTGCACGACCGGCACATCGAGACCGAGGCGCTCGACCAGCGAGGTCACGCTTGCAGTCTAGGTTCGCGCGGAGTAAGAAGTTGGGTAGCAGCAACGCAAAGGGGTACGAGTGGCGGAGATGCAGCGAAGAGGAGCGAGATGGCGGCCTGGAAGCTGCCACTAGTCGTCAGCGCGATCGCGCTGCCGATCATTGCCGGCTTCTACGTCGGCGGTCCCGGCCTGGGCATGGCGGTCGGCGCCCTCGCCGCCGCGACGATCATCGTGCTGGCGGTGCGCAAGCCGCCGCTCGAGGAGGTCGCGATTGCGGCCGCTCCCGACGCGCGGCCGCGCCTGCTGGTCGTCCTCGGAACGGCGCTCGAGCTCTCCGGGGCCGTCGCGATCGCCGCCCTCGCCGAGGACGCCGCCGTCGCCGGGGTCCTGCCCGAGGTGCTGCTGGCCGCCCCCTGCCGCAGCAGCTTCGCCGAGCGCTGGGCCTCCGACCTGGAACCGGGCCGGCAGCGCGCCCAAGCGGACCTGGACCAAGGCGCCGAGCTCCTCGCCGGCCTCGGGCTCACCGCCTCCACCCGCGTCGGCGACGAGGACACGGTGCAGATGACTGAAGACACCCTGCGTGGCTGGGCCGCCACCGAGCTCGTCCTCGTCGAGAACAGGACCGGCGCGGCGGAAGCGCTGGGATCCCGCCTCCCGATCGAGCTTCACCGGGTACAACCGGCGGGCGGGCAGACGGAGGTCCTACCGGCCCCGGCTCAACCCGGAGTATCGATCCAGCGCACGATTCGCCCGTTGCGCACCTCGTGATACGCGGGCGGCGCCGGGGGCGGGTCATCCAAGAGGCAGGCAATTACCTGCGACGGACCGTGTAGCTGGTCCTCCACCGCTGTCGTCCAGTGCACGTCAGGATCCAGTAGCCGTTCGAGCCGCTCCCAGTCCCGGTTCTCGATCGTGGTGAGGACATCTCCCACCGCTGGAACCTGCTCAGCCATGTCGCGATCGCATTTGCCCTCAGCGCGGGCCGTCGGTGTGGACGAACAGGACCGGACCGTTGAGGCGACCTTCGTCGCCCAACGCCAGCAGGCCGGCCATCGCCTTCGCGGTATAGACGGGGTCGAGGGCGAGCTGCTCCCTGGCGGCGAGGTCGGCAGCGCGCCCAGCGGCCTTGGTCGGGTGGCCGTAGCCGGGTCCGATCTGATCGCGGGTGAGGTCGAGCATGCCGGGCTCGAGGCAGAGGTCGCCGGGCTGCGCTCCTCGGTCCTGGAGCAACTTTGCGGTGCGGCGGGCGAGGCGGGCGAACACCGGCGCGTCGAGGCGTAGCCGGTCGTTGACCACCACGCCGGTGACCCGGCTGCGCAGGCCGGCGAGCTGGAAGCCGAGCGCCAGGCCGGCGGCGGTGCCACCGGTGCCGACCGGGACGACGACGTGCGACGGCTCGGGCAGCGAGCCGTCCTCGACCTGGGCGGCGATCTCCAGTGCCGCCTCGACGTAGCCAAGCGCTCCAACCGCCGAGGAACCGCCGGCCGGCAGGAGGTAGGGCGGGCGGGCGCCGCGGGCGTTGCGTGCGAGCAGCCAGGGCAGCATCGCCACGGTGCGGGCCTTGGTGCGGGTGCGGTGGATGCGAGCGCCCGAGGCCTCGAGCCGCGCGAGCTGGACGCGAACGTGCTCGTCGACCGGCTGGTCGACGAGCGCCAGCGCAGTCGCGAGACCGTGTTCGCGTGCATAGAGCGCGGTCGCCAGGCCCCAGTTGGTGCCGAGGCCGCCGAAGGTGAGGATCGAGCGCCGGCCGCGACGCTTGGCGTCGGGAATGAGCCACTCGAGCTTGCGCACCTTGTTGCCGCCCCAGCCGCCCGCGCCGAAAGCGCCGTCTTCCTTCACCCAGATGCCGAGGCCTCTCAACTCGCGAACCGGCGTCGGGCGAGCGGACAGCGACAGGTGCGGAAGGGCCTCAGCCAGGGCCGGGAAGCGCTTGTACAACCAGGGTGTCACCGCCGCAGGATGAATACCACCGTGCGCATCGCCTTTTCTCGAGCCGCATCGGTCGCCTTGCCGGTTATCGCAAGCCTCACCTCGGGCAAGGTCCGAAGCGCTTCCCGTCCCCGCTTGGAGAGCGTCAACGCCATCTCTCTTTCACCCGGTTCGCCGAAGCCGACCGACGTTTCCTTGAATACCGTGACGGCCTTGGCTGCCCCTTCCCGCTTAGCGCTGGAGACTAGCCTCGCCTTGCCAGCCAGAACGACCTTTGCTTCCCTGGTCACCGCCGCGCTGACCACCAGCCTTCCGGTCCGCAACAGCTCGCGCAGGGACTCCCTGCCATGGGAGAGTTCGATTCCCAAGGGCGGCTTGGCCGGTTCGGGCGCCGGGCCCTCGAGGGACACCTGGGGCTCGGGTTTTGCCGTGACCGTGTATTCGATTGAAGTGCTGCCAGTCAGGAGGTCATTGGAGAGGGCGGTCACCGTGTATTTGTGCGTACCTGGCGTCGAGGTGTCCAAATGACCAGAACCTCCGCTTCGGGTTTCGACGCCGTTTGAGTCAGTGCAGGACGACATGCCGGTTCCGCCTTTCCCCTCGTGACACGAAAAGCCCGTCGGAACCGACTGTCCAACGACGTAGCTGCCGCCTCCGCCTGGGCTAGAGATCAGTGCGGTGGGAGGCGCCGCAATCGTGAGATTTGCCTGGCCCGTCGCGTAGTCACCCCAAGGATCGGTCAATTTAAACGTGAACGAATCAACGCCTAAGTAGTCCGCATTGGGTAAGTAAGTAAACGATCCATCTTCTTCGAGGTTAAGTGAACCATGAAGAGGAGAGACAAGGACGCTCGCAGTGAGCGGGACGCCTTCGGGGCGCGAGGCCCGGCGAAGCACACCAAAGCGGGCAAGAACCATGCGTTGCACGCCGGGTCGAACCGTGTAGTTATGGGTTGTCGCGGCGATCGGATTCGAGTAAGCGATCGACACCCGCCCATGGCCGCGCTTGACCCCATTGCCAAAGACGGCCGTGAGTCCGGGTGTGGCGAAGCTGGAACCTCCTCCGCCACCGCCAGAGGCGGCCTTGCTGCCACATTCGTCGCTGGCGCCGCCGCCGCCCTGGCCGCCGCCGATGTAACCGCCCCCTCCACCGGCGCCGCCCCCCGGCGCCTCGCCGCCTCCCGCCAAGCTGCTGCCGGAAGCGCCCGAAGCCCCGGGGGCGGCCCCGGCGCAGCCGCTGGATCCGCTCAGTTCGCCGCCGGCACCCCCCGCCCCATCTTCATCGCTGCCTTTTCCGCCGCCACCTCCACCCAGCGTCGCTCCGCTCGCCTGCGTCGCGGTTCCGTCGAGCCCGGGCGTGCCGTACTGGCCACCTTCGCCCCCCGCCCCTCCCAGCAGGGGTTCCTCGGCGGACATGTCGAATCCAGGTGCGCCCGAACCGCCACCCCCACCCGCCAGAAGCATTAGCGTCGAGCCTAGTTTCACCGAGCTGTAGCCTCCTCCGCCGGCGCCGAGCGTGCCGTTCCCGCCACCGCCGAAGCCACCGGCTCCTCCCTCGGCGGGGGACTCGCCCATACCGCCGACACTCACGATCGCCTCTTCCCCGACGCTCAGTGGCCCCAACGTCGCTTCGACTCGAGCCCCAAAGCCCCCCAAATCCGTCGCGGGGGTTGAGCCGCCGCCCTGAGCCCCTTCGACGGAGAAATTGGCCTGGCCGACCCCGGCCGGCACCGCCCACGACGCCTCCGCCCCCGAGCTCCAGAAGCTGACCGCGCAGGAACCGCTCGCGCATGCGGGGCCCTCGATCGGGCCAAGCGTCGCGTTCGCCGGCCCGGAGGGAACGCTCAGGTTCCCCGTTTTGTCCTCCGCATAGACAACGTAGGCGTGTTCGCCGGCCGCACCGAAGGAATCGACGATGCTGGTGTCTTTTCCGCTGAGCCCATCGATCCGGAGGCCATCGCGGTAGATCAGGTAGCCGTCTACACCGACGTTGTCTTGGCTGGCATGCCAGCTCAGCCGCACACCTTCGATTTCGGGCGTTGCAGTGAGATTCGACGGTGCACTGGGTGGTTCTCCGTCGATTTCGACCGCCTGCGCTGCCGGGCATGGGGCGAGAATGACGGCACACATCGCGCACAGTACCCAAAGCATCCATACCGTCCGTAAACAGTTGCGAACCCTTATGCCGCTCAAGGCGATTACCCGCCCTTCCAGAGTTACCGTGGATCCATTCGACGCCGGATTTCGACGGCTGCTAACTAAAGTTACTGTTTTGCGCCTGGCCTTGGTTTTGCCACCCCCGAGAGGCGGTGGTACGTATGCAGGCGGCGACCAGGTCGAAATGTGGGCCTGAGAAAGGCGTCGGCGGTTCAGTCGCCGACGTAATTTGCCAGGTGCTCGCCGGTGAGGGTCGAGCGCTTGGCGACCAGGTCGGCCGGGGTGCCCTCGAAGACGACTCGGCCGCCTTCGTTGCCGGCGCCGGGGCCGAGGTCGATGATCCAGTCGGCGTGCGCCATCACCGCCAGGTGGTGCTCGATCACGATCACCGACTTGCCGGAGTCGACCAGGCGGTCGAGCAAGGAGAGCAGCTGCTCGACGTCGGCAAGGTGCAGGCCGGTGGTCGGCTCGTCGAGGACGTAGACGCCGCCCTTGTCCGCCATCCGGGTCGCCAGCTTCAGCCGCTGCCGCTCGCCGCCGGAGAGCGTGGTCAGCGGCTGGCCGATCTTGAGGTAGCCGAGCCCGACGTCGGCGAGCCGCGCGAGGATCTCGTGTGCAGCGGGCAGGCCGGCCTTGCCGCCCTCGGCGAAGAACTCCTCCGCCTCTCCCACCGACATCGCCAGCACCTCGCTGATGTCCTTGCCACCGAGCTCGTACTCGAGCACCTCCGCCTGGAAGCGCTTCCCTTCGCACTCCTCGCAGGTGGTGGCGACGCTGGCCATCACCGCCAGGTCCGTGTAGATGACGCCGGCGCCGTTGCAGGCCGGGCACGCCCCTTCGGAGTTGGCGCTGAACAGGCCCGGCTTGACGCCGTTCTCCTTGGCGAACGCCTTGCGGACCGGGTCGAGCAGCCCGGTGTAGGTCGCCGGGTTGCTCCGCCGCGAGCCGCGGATCGGGGCCTGGTCAACCGAGACCACCCCGTCCCGCCTCACCACCGAGCCATCGACCAGCGAGCTCTTGCCCGAGCCCGCCACCCCGGTGAGAACGACGAGCACGCCAAGCGGGATGTCGACATCGACGTTGCGCAGGTTGTTGGTGCCGGCCCCGCGCACCTCCATCGCCTCCGAGGACTCCCGCACCGTCTCCTTGAGCGAGGCGCGGTCGTCAAGGTGGCGCCCGGTGATGGTCTTGCTCCGGCGCAGCCCTTTGACCGTGCCCTCGAAGCAGACTGTGCCGCCGTCCGCCCCCGCGCCGGGGCCGAGGTCCACCACGTGATCGGCGATCGCGATCATCTCCGGCTTGTGCTCGACGACCAGCACGGTGTTGCCCTTGTCGCGCAGTTGCAGCAGCAGGTCGTTCATGCGCTGGATGTCGTGCGGGTGCAGCCCGATCGTCGGCTCGTCGAAGACGTAGGTAACGTCGGTCAGCGAGGAGCCGAGCTGGCGGATCATCTTCAGCCGCTGCGCCTCGCCGCCCGACAGCGTGCCCGACGCGCGGTCGAGGCTGAGGTAGCCGAGCCCGATCTCGACGAAGGAGGCGAGGGTGCCCCGCAGGGCCTCGAGCAGCGGCGCCACCGAGGGCTTGTCCAAGGCCCCGACCCACTCGGCGAGGTCGCTGACCTGCATCGCGCAGAGGTCGGCGATGCTCTTGCGCTTGATCTTCGCGGAGCGGGCCTCGGCGCTGAGCCGCGTCCCCTCGCACTCGGGACAGGTGGTGAAGGTCACCGCTCGCTCGACGAAGGCACGGACGTGCGGCTGCAGCGAGTCGACGTCCTTGGCGAGAAAGGAGCGCTGGATCTTCGTGACCAGCCCTTCGTAGGTCAGGTTGATGTCGTCGACCTTGATCTTGGTCGGCTCCATATATAGGAGAGCGTCGCGTTCCTTCTTGCTGAACCTGGCGATCGGCTTGTCCGGGTCGAAGAAGCCACAGCCCCTGAAGATGCGGCCGTACCAGCCGTCCATGCTGTAGCCGGGGATCGTCAGGGCGCCTTCGCTCAGGGACTTGCTCTCGTCGTAGAGCTGGGCGAGGTCGAAGTCGGTGACCGAGCCTCTCCCCTCGCAACGGGTGCACATGCCGCCCGTGCGGTTGAAGGTCGCGACGGTCGTCTTCTTGCTGCCGCGTTCGACCGTGATCGCGCCTTTCGCCCGCACCGAGGCAACGTTGAAGGAGAACGCGTTGGGCGAGCCGACGTACGGCTTGCCGAGCCGGCTCGCCCAACGCGGCAGCATCGCGTTGGCATCGGTGGCGGTGCCGACCGTTGAGCGGGCGTCGCTGGCCAGCCGCTGCTGGTCGACGAGGATCGCCGTGGTCAGCCCGTCGAGCACGTCGACCTCGGGCCGCGCCTGGGTTGGCATGAAGCCCTGGACGAACGTGCTGTAGGTCTCGTTGATCAGCCGCTGGGACTCGGCCGCGATCGTGCCGAAGACCAGCGAGCTCTTGCCCGAGCCGGAGACGCCGGTGAAGGCGGTCAGCCGCCGCTTCGGGATCTCGATGCTGACGTCCCGGAGGTTGTTGACCCGCGCGCCGTGCACGCGGATCAGGTCGTGGCTGTCGGCGGCCGCCCGCGCCACTACGACGCGGCGGGCGGCTGGTCGATGCGCACCAGGTTGCCCGACGGGTCGCGCACGGCGAGGTCGCGCGTGCCCCAGGGCTGGTCGGTTGGCTCCTGCACGATCTCGGCCTCTGAGGCCTTCAGCTTCTCGAAAGTGGCGTCGAGGTCGTCGCTGTGGAAATGGACTCCGTTGAGGGCGCCCTTGGCTATCAGGGCGGCGAGCCCGTCCTGGTCAGCGGGACTGCCGTTGAGGTAGTTGGTGATCACGATCGAAACGCCGGGCTGGGAGGCGGCGCCGACGGTGATCCAGCGGAAGTCGCCTTTGTCGACGTCGTTGCGCAGCTCGAGGCCGAGCGTGTCGCGGTAGAAGGACAGAGCCTGGTCGGGGTCATGAACTAGGACAAAGCATTGGGAGAGAGTGAGGTTCATGCCCGCAAGGCTAGGGAGCCGGCATGTTCTGCGTTTGTCCGATCCTGCTCGACTTTCGGCGGCCGGCCCGGGCGGGTGAGATCCCTGGCGATGCAGCCCGGAACCTTCGCCAGCGCCCCGTGGTCCCGCGCCCGGTAGGCCGTCGGCGTCTCCCCCACCAGCTCGGTGAAGCGGGCGCTGAACGAGCCCAGCGAGGCGCACCCGACCGCCCAGCAGGCCTCGCTGACCGAAATGTCGCCGCGGCGCAGCAACGCCTTCGCCCGCTCGATTCGCCGCGTCATCAGGTAGCCGTAAGGCGTCTCGCCGTAGGCGGCGCGGAACTGCCGCGAGAAATGCGACGGGGACATCAGCGCGGTGCGGGCGATCGCGGCGACGCTGAGCGGCCGCTCGTACTCGCGGTCGATCAGGTCGCGAGCCCGGCGCAGGCGCGCGAGGTTGGCGAGCTCCTCTGCCGTCACGATGCGAGCGTAGCGAGGCGGTCGGGATCGGCAAGGGCGTCCATGGCGACGATCCGGCCAGTAGCGCCCGACATGTCGAATTCGCGCGTCCCCGTTCGTCGCATTGGGTAGAGGGCTCGAAGGAGCCCCGCGACCGAAGGAGGATCGAGATGGGAAAGCTGATCGCCACAACGCAGGCCACCGTCGATGGGGTCATCGACCCCGTCGGCGAGTGGGTGCAGCCGGACGGGGACCACGGCGAGTACTCGTTCGAACGGCAGGCCAGGTCCGCCGGGCTGGTGCTGGGCCGCAAGACCTACGAGGGATTGGCGGGATATTGGCCGGGCAAAACGGGCAAATGGGCCGACATGGTCAACGCGATGCCTAAGTACGTCGGGTCGAACACGCTGTCCGGCGGCCTCGAGTGGAACGCGACCCTGCTCGAGGGCGACCTCGCGGACTCGATCCCCCGGCTGAAGGAGGAAGCCGACGGCGACCTCTTCATGCACGGCAGCGGCGAGTTCGCCTACGCCCTCGCCGAGCGGGGCTTGGTCGACGAGTACGAGGTCTACCTCAACCCGCTCGTCTGGGGCAAGGGCAACGTCCACGTGCTCGGCGACAACGGAACGATCTGGATGGAGCTCGGGGAGGTGAAGCGATTCGACTCCGGGGTGGTCCTCCTCACCTACTCGGCGAAGTCTTGAGCGCAGCCGCGCCGATGACACCGGCCTCGATCGCCGCCGCTGCGTAGGCGGCGGCGAGCGTCGCAACGGTCTCGTGGGCGTTGAGGCCGCTCGGGTTGGGGACCACCCAGAGCGCGGCATCGGACCATTGGATCGCGCTCTCGAGCGTCTCCGGCTGACGTCCCAAGACCGCCGCGCGCTCGCCAAAGGCGTCCCGGTAGGCGGAGATGCCGGCGATCGCGACGACCTTGGGATGGTGCTCGGCGACGAACCGCAGCAGCTGCTCCCCGCCTTCGCGCAGCTCCTCGGCCGAAAGCTCAGACGCCCGCGCGCTGGCCCGCCGCACCAAGTTGGTGATCCCAATGCCCCGCTCGACGAGATGCGCGCGATCGGCATCGGTCATCCCGGCGGCCCGGTCCACCTCGTAGTCGGTGATTCCCGCCGCCGCCAGCGCCGGATAGAAGCGGTTGGTGGGATGCGCGAAGTGGGTCTGCACCGCGGCCGTCCACAGGCCCGGGTTGATGCCGACGAAGAGCAGCTTCAGCCCAGGCCCGACGAGATCGTCGACCTCGCAGCCGCGGAACTCCTCCAGTTCGGCGCGCGTGAAGCTCACGGCGGCCCTATGGCACGATCGTGAAGCTCAGCGACTTCGGCGCGGAGCGCGTCCCGGCGGGATCGGCGGCGGTAATCACCAGCGTGTAGCGCCCGGCCTTGAGCTTCTTCCTGGCCGAGAGGCGGCCCTGGAAGGCCACTTTGTTGGTCCCGTCGTGACCGGCGAAGGTGAGCCTGCCCGCTGTCACGGTGCGGCCGCTGACACGCCGGGTGAAGCTGAAGGTCACGGTTGCCTGGGCGTTGAGAGAGAAGGAGAAGGTCGTTCCGACCGGCGTCTTCGCACTGCTGGCTGTGGCGAGGCGATTGCCCTCACGCCATCTCGCCGTCGCCTGGCGGACGTTCTGCACGAGCAGGACGTGCGGAGGTTTGCCGGGATCCGGACCGCAACAGGGGGGCTGCGGCGGGACGGTCGGTTCGGTCGCAGGAGGTTCGGGTTCAGCGGATTGGTTCGCAAAAACCCACGCCGCGCCGGTGCCGCTGTTGTCCCGCCAGGCGCCGATCAGCGCCGTGGCGCCGTCGGCGGAAAGCGCGACGTTCGTGCCGAATTCACCTTCTCCGGCCCCGTCGACTGGGGTGAGCTTCGGTCCCTGCTGGGCCCAGGTGGAGCCCGAGCGGGTGAACAGCCATGCCGCCCCCCGGGTGCTGTTGTCCGCCAGGCCGCCGACCAAGGCGGTGTTGCCGTCGGCGGAGAGGGCGACGGCGACGCCAAAGCGGCCTTCCCCGGTCTCGCCCCCGCCGGTCAGCTTCGGTCCCTGCTGGGTCCAGGTCGAGCCGGAGCGGGTGAAGACCCAGGCGGCTCCCTTGCTGTGGTCGTCATTCCAGCCGCCGATTAGGGCGGTGTTGCCGTTGGCGGAGAGGGCGACGATGGTGCCGAACTTGCCGTTGCCGGCCTCGTCGTTGGCGGTGAGCTTCGGTCCCTGCTGGGTCCAGGTGGCACCCGAGCGGGTGAAGACCCAGGCGGCGCCCTTGCCGCTGTAGTCGCGGTGACCGCCGAATTCGCTGTCGTCGTTCCAGCCGCCGATCAACGCCGTGTTGCCGTCGGCGGAGAGGGTCACGTTCGTGCCGAACATCCCTTCGCCGTCCTCGTCGCTGGCGGTGAGCTTTCCGCCCTGCTGGGTCCAGGTGGATCCCGAGCGGGTGAAGACCCAGGCGGCGCCCTTCCAGCCGTCGTCAAGCCAGCCGCCGATCAGGGCGGTATTGCCGTCGCCGGAGAGCGCAACGGTGTAGCCGAACCAGGGGTTCCCAACCGCGTCGTCACCGGCGGTGAGCTTGCCGCCCTGCTTGGTCCACGTGGAGCCCGTGCGAGTGAACACCCAGGCCGCGCCCTTACGGTTGTCGTCGCCGGGCGCGCCGATCAACGCGGTGTTGCCATCGGCGGAGAGCGCCACGCTCGTGCCGAATCCAGCTCCGCTTTCGCTTTCGCTCCCGGCGGTCAGCTTCGGTCCCTGCTGACTCCACACCCCGCCCGTGCGCGTGAACACCCAGGCCGCGCCCTTTCTCCCGTCGTCGTTCCAGCCGCCGACAAGGGCCGTGTTGCCGTCGGCGGAGAGAGCGACGAGGACGCCGAACTCGCTGTTGTCCTCTTCGCCTCCGGTGAGCTTCGATCCTTGTTGGCTCCACACTCCGCTCGAGCGGGTGAATACCCAGGTCCCACCGATGGCGGCGTCGTCCTCCGGCACACCGACCAGGGCGGTGTTGCCGTCGGCGGAAAGCGCCACGCTTCTGCCGAATTCACCGGCTCCTGTCTCGCCGCTGCCGGTGAGCTTTCCGCCCTGCTGAGTCCAGGCGGCGCCCGAGCGGGTGAAGGCCCAGGCGGCCCCGGCGTTGCTGTTGTCGGCGGGGCCGCCGACCAATGCGGTGTTGCCGCCGGCGGAGAGTGCGACGTTCTCGCCAAACCTTCCTTCTCCGGTCTCACCGGTTCCGGTGAGCTTCCCTCCTTGCTGGGCCCAGGTAGAGCCTGAGCGGGTGAAGGCCCAGGCCGCGCCGGTGTTTCCGCTGTCGCGGGGCCCGCCGACCAGGGCGGTGTTGCCGTCGGCGGACAGTGCCACGCTCGTGCCGAATGCGCCTTCTCCGGTCTCGCCGGTTCCGGTGAGCTTTTCTCCTTGCTGGGTCCAGCTGGCACCCGAGCGAGCGAAGGCCCAGGCGGCGCCCGCGTTTCCGTTGTCGCTCCAGCCGCCGACCAGGGCGGTGTTGCCGTCGTCCGAGAGCGCCACGCTCCTGCCGAATTCGCCCTGCCCGGCCTCGCCCGTCCCGATGAGCTTTGCGCCTTGCTGGGTCCAGGCGGAACCCGAACGGGTGAAGGCCCAGGCGGCGCCCTCGTTGCCGTTGTCGGCGGGCCCGCCGACCAGCGCGGTGTCCCCGTCAGCCGAGAGCGTGACGCTTCTGCCGAACCTTCCTTTTCCGGCCTCTCCGCTACCGGTGAGCTTTGCTCCCTGCTGGCTCCAAGTGGTGCCGGAACGAGTGAAGACCCAGGCCGCGCCGACGTTCTCGTCGTCGGCGGGGCCGCCTATCAGCGCCGTGTCGCCGTCGTCTGAGAGCGCCACGCTCGTGCCGAATTCGCCTTCGCCGACGTGGGCGAATTCGCCTTCTCCGAGGTGACCCGTGCCGACGAGCTTTCCCCCCTGCTGGCTCCAGGTGGAGCCCGAGCGCACGAAGACCCACGCCGCACCAGCGCCGATGCCAGTTTCACCGTCAACGATCCCGTAGCGCGCGCCGATCAGCGCGGTGCTGCCGTCTCCCGACAGCGCCACCGTGTAGCCGAACCGGCCGGTTCCGACCGCGCCCGCGCCCGTGAGCTTTTTGCCCTGCTGGATCATCGGATCGATCCGCAGCGGATAGGTCGCGCCACGATCCGCGACGCGAATCAAGACGTGGCCTTTCACCAGCTGCAGCCACGAGCGCAGTACGTGCCCGTGCGCGTCAGTCGCGACCAGGCCGCCGTAGCGAAGCGTGGCACCCCCGCCGGTGAACAGGACCGAGCCGTCCCGCAGCCGGGCGGCGAGGTTGCCGGAGAGAGCCAGCGAAAGCGTCAGCGGCCCGGCGCCGGAGCCCGGGCGAGCCGCGACGTCGAAGCCCTGCTCGATTCCGAGTGGGCCGTTCGCGTACCACTCCGCCAGCGCTCCGTGCGCATAGCGGGCACGGTTGGCGTGCGTGCGTGGCACAGCGGGCTCGACCGGCCGAAGCGTGCTTCCACGCCCGTAGGCGGAGAGCGCCATGCCAAGCTGCCCCGCGCCCGAGGCAACCATGACGCCGCGGCGCGAGAAGCGAGCATGGAGGTGCTGTGCGGGGTTGGCCGCCCGCAGGCCCTCGAGGCGATAGGCCGGCGCGTCCTGCCCCAGCGATGCCGAGACAGGGCCCTGCGCGGCAAGCGGGAGGCTTCCCAGGCCATGGCCAGTTGTCGCGACGGGAGCGGAGGTCTCACCCGGCAGCCCCTGAAGCACCGCCACGCTCCCGGCCGCCACGATCATGCTCGCGAGAAAAGCTGCGACCCGGGGTCGCAGCCAGCCGCTTCGCGCCGCAGTGGCACGCCCAAGCCCAGGGAACCCATGGACAGCGACTTCCGCTCGCATCACTCGCTCCCCACCGTAGCGTCAGGCAGTGCCCGAAGCGAGCAGGACCGCGTTTGAGAGGCTCAGCGGCCCCGGGCCGCCGGCCGCTTCCGCGGCAGCTTGCGTGATCGCGCCCCAGGCCTCCTCTTGGGCCTCGCCCGCGTGCTGCTCGATCATCGCCCGGATCGGCGCGGCGATGGCCCTGACGTAGGCGGTGAAGCGCTCGGGGGAGTCGAACTCGAAGGTGACCTCGTTCCGCTCCACGGCGATCTCCGAGAAGCCGCCCCCCTCGAGCAACCCGCCAATGGCGGCTGGGGTCGGCCGGGAGAGGGGCCCCGGCGTCCCGGGCGGGGGCGGCGGCACGCCCAGCCGCTCCATCGTCGTCCTCATCGGAATCGAGAGGAACGGGACCTGGTCGGATTCGCCCCACGAGGCGATCGCGATCCGCGCACCCGGCTCGAGGAAGCCTCGGATGCGCCCCGCGGCGGCCTCCGCATCGGGCTCGAAGATGATGCCCCAGCGCGAGACGGCGGCGTCGAAGCTTCTGTGCGGAAAATCGAGGCCGGAGGCGCCGGACTCGATGAACTCGACGTTGCCCAAGCCGGCCGCCGCAGCGCGTTGCCGCCCAAAGGCGAGCATCTCGGCGGAGATGTCGGTGGCCACGACGCGCCCCTCCGGGCCCGCCTTGCGCGCCGCGGTCAGCGCCGGCTCGCCATAGCCGGCGGCGACGTCCAGGACCCTGCTTCCCGGCCGCACCCCGGCGAGCTCCACCAGCCGCTCGCTGATGTGCCTGTCGGCGTGGTCGTTGAACTCCCTCCACTCGTTCCAGCCAGCCGCGGCCGAGTCCCAGTTCCTGTGCTGCACATCGCGGAAGTCGTCTGGGTCGATCGCCTTGGATTCCATGTCGCCAGTGCTCACCTGCCTTGCCTGGACTCGACCATCTTGGAGCCCAGGTAGGCGGTCTCGCGGTAAGGCGTGCGGGCCGGGACCCCGTACTCCCCGGTGGCACTTGGGCCGAAGATCATTTCAGCTTGGGCGAGGACCTCGGACGTGTCGGGGTCGAAGATGAGCTCACGGCCAAATCCACGTTCGCGAACCCAGGCCAGCGCGTCGCCCCGGCGCCCGGCGACGTCGGTGACGCCGTGCCTGGTTGCGATGCCCGGTATTTCGGCGAGTGCCCCGAGAGCGGCGGCGCGCAGCGCCTGGCTCGTGATCGGTTCGCTGAGGATTTCCATCAGCCTTTCGGCCGTCACGCCGCCCCTGTGCGAGCGGGCGGGCGACGGATCTACCGCCGAGCTGCCGGAGGGGCGGTTTTCGATCGCCAGGCGGAGCGCTTCGGGCTCGGTCGGGAGGCGCGAGAGCTTGGTGACGTTGGCGAACGCGTGCCGGCCCCGCCAGTCGTGTGACGGGAATTCCTTCACGAGGCGGCCGGAGCTGTCGCGGTCGACGTGATGTTCGCTGGGGTCGTATTCGAAGGGCGGCGGCGAACCCGCCTCTTCCCAGCGGCTCTGGCCAGCGCTGGAGAGGAACTCGATCCGGCCGAGGACTTCGCGAACACGCGTCGTCCCTTCGGCAGCCGTCCAGACCTCTTTCGTCGTCGGCACCAGGGCGGGGAGCGCGTTGCCCTCGGGGCCGAGGACGTTCGCCGTGAAGTGCCTCGGTTTTGCCCTTGCCCCGGTGCCCCGGCCATCCGGCTCCCAACCCTGCAGCTGGACCACCTTCGTCTTTCTGTAGAGGTACTGCCCGGGCCCCGGAGGCGCCAGGGATGAGGCGGCCTCGCCTTCGGATCCTGGGGGGATCCCGATCGCGCCGATGCTGCTGGCCGGCTCCGGAACCGGCTTGCAAGGTTCAACCGCTCCTTTGACCACCTGGAACTGGGCTTGGAAGCCGCCTTCGGGATCTCCGGCGAAAGGATTTGGCGAGCCGGAGATGACAACGCTTTGGCCGGAGCGGAACGAGTCGGGGTCGAGGCTGATGCTCGGGATCGATTCACGAGCCTGCGCCGGGGAGAGATCGCCGTGCATGTATTCCCGCCACTGATGGCGGTACTGCTGGCGGCTCATGATCCCGATCGTCAAGGCCGGGCCCCGGCCACCCATCTCGAACCCACCCGTCCTCCCACCCATGGCCGTTTTTACGGTCGACGGCGTGAGACGCCGGTCGCGACAGGTCACTCCGGCAGGCAGCCAATTCACCTGGGCCGGGATTCCCGCCTGCTCCAGCGCCCGTTCCAGGCCGGCGGCGTCTTCGAGACTGAAGACCTCGATCGTGACGCCGCCGCCCTGCTGCGGCTCGACCGCAAAGGCCCGTGGGGGGTTGTCGCCGCCGGAGTTGAAGACGAGCGCCGCGACGGCGACGGCGATCACGGCGACGGCGCCGAGTGCCAGCCGCGGAGCGCGGCGCCAGGCCGGCGTGGCCGTCGCGCTTTCGGTGGCGGCGGCTCGCTCAGCTACCACCGCCTTCAGCTCGTCCAGCAGTCTCTGCTCGAAATTGCCGTCGGGACCCTGCTTCCGTTTCACGATTCATCCACCTCGTTCGCAGTCGATTCGGTTGAGGCCGCCTCGAGCTCGGCGCGCAGCTTGCGCCGCGCCCGGTGCAAGCGCACCCGGGCGGTAACCGGACGCACGCCCGCCGCGGCCGCGGCCTCGGCGACGGTCAGCTCGTCGAGCGCGACCAGCTCCATAACCGCCCGCTCGTCCTCGGAAAGGAGGTCCATCGCCGCGTAGAGGCGACGCGACTGGGCGGCGGCGTCGATCCGCGCATCCATCCGCGCCACGTCCTCTTCGGCAAGCAAGGCGCTGCCGCGCAGTCGCTGCTCCCGCGCCCACTCCCGGCCGCGCCGCCGCCGGTCGTTGGCGACGAGAACGCGAGCGATCCCGTAGAGCCAGGCCTTCGGCGTACCGCGCCCCTCCCGGTAGCGGTGCGCCGAATCGATCGCGGCGAGGAAGATCTCCGCGGTCAGGTCCGCCACCCGCTCGCGGTCCTCCACCCGCCGTGCGACAAACCGCTGCAAGTCGTCGACCTGCTCCCGGTAGAACACCTCAAAAAGCTGAGGATCCGTACCGATCCAGCGCAGCTGGTCTGCCCCGACCCCCTGCGCCTGCGCCGCAACCAAGCGCAGCCTGCGACTCAGCGCACTCGGCGCCCTGGCCACCGCTTCCTCTATCTCCATGTCCCTTGTTGGTCGCAAGGGAGAAGAGCGTTACCGACCTGGAGCCCAGCCGTCGCCTACGGCTCCACGCAAAGTCGCTCGGCGGCGATCCAGTTGCCGCGACGTGCGACTTCGCGGCGAGGGCTCGCCCCGTCGCAGCCGCCGGAGGGACCGCCCCGCACGCTCGTCCCCGCCCGCCCGGCGACCGTCGCGAGCAGCAGGGGTACGGGGTTGACCGGCGTGTCGTAGTGGCGCACCTCGAAGTGCAGGTGAGGACCGGTCGCGTCCCCGGTCGAACCGACGTACCCGATTCGCGTGCCGCCGGCCACGTCCTCCCCGACATAGGCGGTGATCGTGGACATGTGCCCGTACCAGCTCGTGTACCCGAGGCGGTGCTGGATCACGACGAGGTTGCCGTAGCCGCCGCCGTTGTAGGCGGCGTAGATGACCGTGCCGACGCCGGCGGCGGCGATTGGGGTGCCTTCCGGCTCGGGGAAGTCGACACCGGTGTGCGTGTAGCCGTTCCGCGGTGCGCCGAACGGGTCCCCGATCGGGCCCGGGACAGGCCGCAGGAAACGGACCGGGCCAGTGGGCGCTTCTCCGTTGCCCCCGCTCGCTCCGGACCGCAGCGAGCGGATCGTGACCGGGCCCGCCAGACCGTCGGCCCCGATGCCAGCTGCTTCCTGGGCACGCACCACCGCCGCCCTGGTCAGCGGGCCAAAGAGACCGTCGGCCCTGCCGGGACCATGGCCGGCGCGCTGAAGCAAGAACTGGAGCGCCGCGATGTCCCAGCCTTTGTCGCCGTATCGCATCACCCTGCTGCCGAGCCCGGGGCTGCCGCGCCAGCCGAGCGCCCGCCGGGTTTCGGGGCCGGCGATCCCGTCGACGTGCAGCCCGCGCCGGTGCTGGAAGGCGCGGATCCCATGGCGAGTGAGCGGTCCCTTGACCCCGTCGACGAGGCCGCTGTAGAGCCGCAGGGCCTGCAGCGCCGACTGCAGGGCGGCGACTTTTGCGGGCGACGCATCGGCGACGGTGGGCGCAACGAGCGCGGCCAGGACCAGCGCCAACGCGCCGGTTCTGCGAACCAGGCGCATTCACCGACGGTGAATGCAACCCGTACGCAATTCAAATGCCCAGAAGCAAGGCAAGGATTCGTTCATCCAGCACAAGCGTCAGCCTCCCCTAGGATTGCCCCGTGCCGTTCACCCTCACGAACCTGAAGCGGGACCTGGAGGATCTCGGGTCCAACTTCGACGGCTCGCCGGACCTGGAGTTTCACGCAGCGACCAAGGCTCTCGAGCTCGAGCGATCCGGCCTGACCCACCAGCGCGTCCCGCCCGGCTATCGCTTTCCTTACGGTCACACGCACAAGACGCAGGAGGAGGTCTACGTGGTCGTGCGCGGCAGCGGGCGAATGAAGATCGACGACGAGATCGTCGAGCTCGAGGAATGGGACGCGGTCCGCGTCCCACCCGGTTCGTGGCGAGGCTACGAGGCCGGCCCGGAGGGCCTCGAGATCCTCGTCATCGGCGCGCCCAACCTCGGCGAGAACCCGCGCGACGACGTCGAGGGCCAGCGCGACTGGTGGACTGGCTAGCGTCCCGCGGCACGCCCGCCGGCTGTCGCGCGGTTGGTCTCGAGCTGAGCCTCGGTCAATCTCCTGGTCCGGCGACAGACTTGGCGATAGAAGCGCAGCTGGTGGGACCGGCCGAAGATCCTGAAACCGGTCCGGGTGAGGAACGGGCCTTTAGTCGCAGGCCGTGAGATCGCCCTGAGGTGGAACTCGACATCACCGGTGTCCAGCCACTTCCACAGTTCGTAGTGCATCACGCCCTGCTCGAAGTGCCCTTCCAAGGTCCGATAGCTCCAGCCGAACACCCTTGCCCGTCGCCCGCCCAGGTCCCTGGTCTCGTCATAGACCTCTCCAATCCTCACCCCGACCCTGAGGCGCAGGCCGGCGAACTTGATGCGGAGCAGCATGTCGCGCCCGCGGAGGGGGCGGGTCTTGTCATAGAAGGCGGTGACGACACCGGGGTCAGCCAGCTGATAGCTGTCCATGAGCTCGCGAGCGACCTCCCAGCTGCCTTCCCGGGCCGGCGGGCCCGAGCCCTCGTGGGGCAGGGGTTCGACCATGTCGTCGATGCGCCAGTGGCGATCGGCACCGAGGACATCGGGGTCGGACGGGTCGAAGTTGACCTGCCGGCTGGCGAGGGACGCCAGTCGCCCCGCATCGCGTCGGCTCCTCCCGTTAGCGCGGCCGCCAGGCAGGGCAGCCGGAGCGATCGTCCGGGTGGTGATCACGACGCCTCCCTCCATCCTTCCCTCGGCGAGGCGGACGATCCTCTGCAGGACCGAGGACCACATGTGCAATTGCACCTCCTTGGAGACCCGCAGGCGACTGTAGAGAAGGTCGCTGAGGCGGCCTCCGTTGCGGGCCCACGACTCGATTTCGAACCACAGGGACCTGTGGTCGACGCTCACCCTGAATTCGATCTGACCAGCCTCCAGGTGGCCGGACAGTGTCGCCAGCCGAAACGACGTCGCGTCCGAGACGATGACCCGGACGGGGCCGTCCCATGGGCCCGGCATTCGAACGACATAGCAATGGCCCGTGTCCAGCCTACCCTCGTCACCCTCGAGCTTTTGAAAGGTGGCGAACTCAGAAGGCGCCACGGTGTCGAGGTTCTCCGACATACGCGCCATCAGCCGCTCGGGGGTTAAAGGAGAGCCGACGATCCGGGTCCGATAGATCCTGTGTACCAGAGGCCCGACTCCATCCTCGAGTTGCTGGAGGTCGCCGAGATCCGCATCGCCAGGCAGGTCCGGCGGCGCATCGGCGGGCCACACACCGGTCATTTCCCAGCGGTGTATGGGAGTGGTACTCCACAGGTAGCGCCACGAGGCAATCGCAACTCCTATCGGCCACCGGGCGGCGGTCGACCATCGCCGTCGCATCGACTGTGGGTGTGCCACCCCTTGCTTCTACCCCTTCGACCGCCCGGCACTCGGCTTCGCGCACCTGATCCGGCAAGATGAGGGAATGCCGAGGCTGAACCTCGACAGGTGGCGACCGCGAAGCCAGCATCTCTACGCGCTTGCCATGGGCAGCATCGGACTTTGCATCGCTCTCTGGATGCGCGCAAAGACGATAGGCGAGGACGAACGGGGCAACGCCGAGCGCCGGGCCCTCTTCATCGGACTGTGGCCGCCCATGTTCTGGCTGATCGGAGACGCGCTTCGGCGGGCGGAGATGCGGCGAGCTCGAACCAGCCTGCTCCGGCGGGTCTTGCGATAGCCAGGGCGGGACGAGAGCGGCCCGAAAGCGTCGTGCGCTAATCTACAACCAGATGGTTGTAGATAAGAAACCGATCAACGACGAGGAGAAGGCCGCCAACCTGCTGTTCGGGGCGCTGGCCGACCCGATCCGCCGCGACATCCTCCGCCGCGCCCACGAGGGCCGGCTCTCGGTCTCGGCACTGGCCCGCGAACACCCGATCAGCGTGACGGCGATGCAAAAGCACGTCGCCGTGCTGGAGCGGGCCGAGCTGGTGAGCAAGCGCCGGGTCGGCCGCGAGTCGATCGTCCACACCGAGACCGACGCCCTCGCACGCGCCCACGCCGCCCTCGATCGCCTTGAGGCGGACTGGCGTGGCCGGATTGAGCGGATGGAGCAGATCCTCGAAACCGACAAAGGAGACAGCTGATGCCCGTCACCGACGTAGACAGGAACATCGACGCCCTGACCCTGACGATCACGGCCGAGTTCGACGCCGATGCCGAGCGGCTCTGGCAGCTGTGGTCGGACCCGCGCCAGCTGGAGCGCTGGTGGAGCCCTCCGTCCCATTCGTCGACCTTCGTCGAGCACGAGCTCACGGTGGGCGCGCGCACCACCTACTTCATGACCGGCCCGGACGGCGAGAAGCACCACGGCTGCTGGCGGGTCGAGGAGGTCGAGCAGCCCCACCGGCTGCACATCAAAGACGACGCCGTCGACGACGAGGGCAGGCCGGAGGACGGAGGCCCGGCGGCGATGACGGTGACGATCGCCGAGACCGGCGGCACCGCGACGATGTCGATCCAAACCCACTTCGCCGACCGCGAGTCGATGGAGCAGATGATCGAGATGGGGATGGAGCAAGGCATGACCGAAACGCTCAACCAGGTCGACCCCCTCCTCGGCGCCGCGAGGGCGTGACGAACTGCATCCACGAGAGGCATTGCCTGGAGGGCGACCCTGTGACGGGCCGCCCTCCAGGTCGGTCAGTTGGTAATGGTTATCACTAGGCGCTGTTTCAGGTGGCCCGCGGCGGTCATGCGCACCGTTCCGGCGGCTCCAGCGTAAGCGCCGGTACCGCCGACGATTGCCATGTCTGGCTCGCGGGTGGGCTTGGCGCCGCCGGGGGGTCGAACGCTCACCCCGGCGCTCTGCAGCTCGATCGTTCCATCCGGAAGCAAGAGGTCGGCGCGGATCGAGATGCCCCGGTATCTCGGGTCGACAACGGTCTGGACGAACTCGCCACGTCCCGCCACCTTGCCTGCCCTCTTGAGGGTGGTCGAGAAGACGATCGTCTCACCCGGCGAGGCGCCCTTTCTCCCGCCCCCGACTTTGGCCATGGATCGCTGTTCGAACGCTGCGGTGAGGGTCATCGTTCCTTCCGGCGCGGCCGTGGCGAACGCCGACGGCAGGAAGGCCGCCGCTGCGACCGCCAGGACTGCCAGCGGGGTGATGCGTTTGAGCACTGCTGCCTCCTTCGGTTGCTTTAGCGCCAAGCTAGGAGAGCAACGGGCTGCGGGCATCGGGCTAGGGGACCGATCGCCTCCGACCTGAGAGCGAGATCCCCGGCCGCGAATTTCCTCCTCCGGAAGGAGGCCGACGGCGCCGAAGGCGATTAGCTTTCGGGCATGCACAGGGAGACACGCCGCCTAATTCTCGATCTCGCTCCCGCGCTCGCCCTCCTCGCCCTGGGAGTGATCCTGATGAGCACTTCCTATCAGGCTGCCGGCTACCAGGGCCCACGGCTAGGCAACTTCGCCTTCCTGCTGGCGGTGGTCCTGCCGCTGCCGCTGCGACGACGGTTCCCCGCCCCTGTTCTTACCGCCGTCTTCGTCGCGCAGGGAGCCTGGGTGGCCCTCTACTACCACGGCTCCCATCAGCCTCCCTTCGAGCCGTTCGCGGCCGGCGTCGTCGCCTGCTTCGCTCTCGGCTACCACGCGAGCGAGAGGCAGTTGCGAGCCGGGATCGCGATCTTCGGACTCACCGTCCTGGCGACCGCCGTCGACCTCGCGGCCGGAGGGGCGACGGTCGGCAACGGCGTACCGGCGTTGCTGTGGTGGGCCGCCGCGATAGCCCTTGGCCGGATCATGAGGAGTCGACAGACGCTCGTCGACCTGCTCCGGGAGCATTCCGACCGGCTGGAGCGCGACCGCGAGCACGCGGTGGCCGAAGCGGCGGCGGAGGAACGCGCCAGGATCGCGCGCGAGCTGCACGACGTGATCGCCCACTCGGTCAGCCTCATCGTCGTGCAGGCCGGGGCGGAGCGAAGGCTGCTCGCCGGCAGCGAGCAGCGAACGGCCCAGACTCTGGAGACGATCGAGAACTCCGGTCGCGAGGCGCTGACGGAGTTGCGCCGGCTGCTTGGGGTCCTGCGGGTTCCTTCTGAGGACCGGCTGGCCCCCCAACCCAGGCTCGCGCGCCTACCGGACCTCCTGGCCGAGTCGGCGGATGCGGGACAACAGGTCGAACTCGAGGTGACTGGCGACAGGGTTGAGCTCGCCCCCGGTCTTGACCTCACGGCCTACCGGATCGTGCAGGAGGGGCTGACGAACGCGCGGAAGCACGCTCCAGGAACGCTGGTGGCGGTGACACTTAGATGGCAGGAGCGGCTGCTGGAGATCGAGATTGACAACGCGGAGCCGCCGCCTGCAGTAGAGACGAACGGCGCCGGCCACGGCTTGATCGGAATGCGCGAGCGGGTGGCGATGTACGGAGGCAGCCTGGAGGCCGGGGCAAACCGAGACGGCCGCTTCCGGGTCCGCGCGCGGTTGCCCATTGAGGGGAAGTTGGGGGCATGAGCATTCGGGTCCTGGTCGTCGACGACCAGGAGCTGGTTCGCGCCGGCTTCGTCAAGCTGATCGAGTCGGAGCCCGAGGTGCGGGTCGTCGGGGAAGCCGCCGACGGGCTTGAGGCGGTGGAGGCAGCGACGCGAACTCGCTGCGACATCGTCCTCATGGACATCCGGATGCCGAACCTCGACGGGCTCGAGGCCACCCGAAGGATCTGCGCCAAGTCTGATCCCCCTCGGGTTCTGGTCCTCACCACCTATGACCTCGACGAGCACGTGTTCGAGGCCTTGAAGGCTGGCGCCGGGGGCTTCCTGTTGAAGGACGCGCCTGCCGACCAACTTCTCGCCGGCATCAGGGTCGTCGCGGCCGGGGAGGCACTGCTCGCTCCCGCCGTCACCCGAAGGCTGATCGAGGAGTTCGCCCGGCGGCCGGCGCCCCCTCCCGAGGGCCCTTCCGAGCTCGCGAAGCTGACGCCGAGGGAGCGACAGATCCTCGCGCTGATCGCCCGCGGCCTCAGCAACTCCGAGATCGCCGCCGATCTGGTCCTTGCGGAGTCGACGGTCAAGAGCCACGTCGGCAGCATCTTCATGAAACTCGACCTGCGCGATCGAGTCCAGGCGGTGGTCCTTGCTTACGAGACCGGCCTGGTTAGGCCGGGCGAATAGCCGACATCCGCTCGAGAGCCCCCGCCCCTTCTCGAGGTTCTAGAGGCCGAAAGACCTTGAAGTCAGTTCTGGCCACCGGCGACCGCCCGTCCCGCCCATTCGCGTTCTCACCGCGAACTTAGGTGGACCTGAGCCCTGCGCAAGGGCTGAAAATCAACCTCTTCCGAAACTCACCTTGGCCCCAGGGCTTGCCTCAAGACCTTTCGCCGATTTTGAGGCCAAAAACCCGAAAACCCCGTAAATGCGTGGCTTCCGTGAAATAGCGGGGCGGGATTCGAACCCGCGACCTTCGGGTTATGAGGCCGAACCAGAGGCCCGAAAGACTACGCGGGGTGCGGTTTCAAGCGCTTTCTGCGGAATCGAGCTACGTGGGGATCGGCTGGGGTCTGTGGGGGTTCTTGCCCCATTTCTTGCCCCAGTTGCTACCGATACCGGATCAGCATCATCGCCGTGTTGCTGGGCTCATTTCCCCGAAGCGTCGAATTGCGCCCAGCCGCCGGGGACGACCTTGCCGTCAGGCTGGGTCAGAGCGGCGCGGGTTTTCCTCTGGGACCCGGGTGGGTTCCTGTCCCGGACGCCGCCGTAACCAAAGCCGGGGCGCGTACCGCGTCGGGCCTCTCAGACCTCACCTTGCGCCCAGGGGTAAGCGCCGAGCTCCGGTCACTGGCCCAACTTCGCCAGCAGCAAGCTGGTAGTCGGACCTTGAATGAAGCTTCCGCCGATGAGGATCCCGCTCGGCAGCGTCAGGGCAGCGCCAGCGATCCCTTCGGGCCCGAGTTTCAACGAGTAGAGCCCTTCGCGCCCGAAGCCGCGATCAGGCCGACCATCCGGCAGACTGCGGAATAGAGCGAAGCTTCCACGATGTTTGGCGTCCTTCGCTTCGGTCCGACCGACCGTGACGATCTTCCCTTCGGGCCCGACCGCGACGCCGAGCAACACGCCGAGTCGTCGGCGCAGGAACGGCGCCTCGACTCCGTCCTTGCCGAAGCTCCGATCGAGGCGACCCGAGGGCAGGTAGCGGGCGAGGAAGGTGCGCGGCCTGCGGAAATTTCCGCCCACGGCGGCGACGATGATGCGGCCCCGGGGGGCGAGGGCGAGCGCATCGGGTTCGCAGCAAAAATTGGCGTGGACGTCCAGCGTCACCTTGCCATCGCCGCCGCCGAAGCTGCGGTCGGGACTGCCGTCGGGATCGAGTTGGACGAGGAGCACGCGCTGGTTCAGGTATCCGAGGAGGAGGACCTTGCCGCTCGCCAGGACCTCGACCGCGCGCAGCGTTGAATAGGAAGCGGCCCGGCCCTTGACGATGACGCGGCCGCCCTTGCCGAAGGCGGTGTCGAGACTGCCGTCGGATCGGTAGGCGAGGAGGACGCCGGCGGGAGCACCGACCCCCCGTTCGTCTTCATTGCGTCCGCCGGCAGCGAGGATCGTGCCATCTGGTGTGACGGCGAGGTCATGGAGCTGGGTGCCGCCAGGAGCTTCCGGCCGCCTGCCGACGATGCCGGCGGTGCCGAAGCTCTGGTCGAGCGAGCCGTCGGGGGAATAGCGGGCGAGGAGCGCTGCGAAGGAGTCCGGCCTGCGGATGCCATCCTGCGAGTACCCCGCGACCACGACCTTACCGTCTGGCTGCACGGCGACGGCCTCGGCCTGTGGTTCGACGTTGAATCCGCTGAAGGGAAGGTGGAAAAGTCGCGTATAGCCTTCGTCCCCGAACGAGGTAATTGGCATTTCGCCGCCTGCGAGCGCGACGACACCGAAGTACCCCTTTCCGCCCAATCCCTTGAGTGCGCCAAAGACCGCTCCGCCGTTGCCTGACGCGAGATCGACGATCCCAGCCTGCCGTTCCGCCGCTTCAGCCGGCAGCGCCGGCTCGAAGACACCGGTCAAGCCGGGCTCTGCGGACTCCGGGGTGGCTGCACGAACGCGCTCGACCGAGGCGACCGCCGTCAAGCCGACGATGGCGACAAGGATCAGCACCGTCGTTACAAGAGGTCTGGTTCTCATGCGTCAATCAAAACAGACTGAAACCGGGAGACAGCCTAAAGCGGCCTTGTGAAATCGAGGTCGGCTGATCTGCCCTGCTTGCTCGCCCTACCGCTGGCCCCTATTGCGGGAGGCCCTACCCCCTCTTAAACGCAACGCGATAGGCTAGAGATTCCTCAGCCTCCGGGCTGACGGTCGCACCCGATCCGGTTCTGGGCTTAGTAGGTAGATCCCCCAGAAGCTCAGGGAGCCGCGGCTGACCCTCGGGTTCCTTCAAGGACGGTCCGATTATGAGTCCGCGCCAGAGGCCCGATTGACTACGTGGGGCGCGGTTTCAAGCGGTTTCTGCGGAATCGAGCTACGTGGAAATCGGCTGGAATCTGTGGGGCATGTTGCCCCATTTGTTGCCCCAGAGAGGGCAGCAGGCTATGCCGGGCTTTTGGCCGATTAGGAGATCGTGGAGCGGAAGCGGTCGAACCCTTCGCTTCTCTTCAGCGAGATGGAGCGGACCGATCCGGGCCCCCGTCGATATGGCGAGGACAGCTTCTCCTTTCTAGACAGGGTCGATCAGAGATATTGGGAGTGCATCCGTAGCGAGCTGGAGAGCTGGTTCGCCGAGTACCCCGATGAGGAGAAGGCGGATCTCAGGGCTCGCTTTCGGGACAAAAGTCCTGCGCAGCACTATGCGGCCTGGTGGGAGCTGTACCTCCATCGCCTTTTCAGTCGGCTCGGGTTTCGCGTCGATGTTCATCCAGAGCTGGCCGAGGTCTCGGGGCGACCCGACTTCCGAATCACCAGCTCGCAAGGTTCGTTCCTGCTTGAGGCGGCGGCCACCTTCTCGGGCATCGTTGCCGAGGATCGAAACGGCGCGCGTGAGGACTGGATCATGGCTGCCATAGAAGAAGTGCGGGCACCGGATTTCTTCGTCGGCATCACCTTCGAGAAGGTCGGCATGGAACGCCCGTCGGCGCGCGAGGTCGTCAACCGCGTTGAGGCTTGGCTTGCGACCTTGGACCCCGATGCAATACCTGCCCTCGAGGATGCGCCAACCCGGCTATTTGAGGTGCGGGACTGGGAGTTCGAGCTGAAAGCCATTCCGGTCAAGCCCGAGTCAAGAGGGAAGCCCGATCATCGGGTCCTAGGTATGGGGCCGATGACCACCGGATACGTCAACGACGTCGACAAGCTCGAACGGACGCTGGAACGGAAACGGCGTCAACACGGAAAGCCGTCCGAGCCGCTCGTGTTTGCGGTGCTGCTGATGTCTCCAACGTTTGACAACGAGGACATCGAGGGTGCCCTGCTCGGCCGGACCGCCCTGATGCTTGATCCCGACGACCTCGACGCGGAAGGCACTTGGATACGTCAGCGCAACGGATTCTGGATGAAGGGCGGCCGCGCACGAGGCACTCGCGTGTCCGCGGTAATCACGGGCAGTTGCCTGCTGCCTTCAAGCGTCGCAAAGACCTGGCCCTGGCTCTGGCCCAACCCGTGGGCAGCGCGACCACTTACGGTCGACCTTCCTTTTCCTGTCGCAACAGCAAGCAAGAGCGGCGAAGTCAGCTACGAGGATCGAGGTGACGGTCCCCACGACATTTTTGGCCTTCCCAGCGAGTGGCCCGGTCCCGAGAATCGTTTTGAGCACGCCTGATCCGAGGCACCGCAAGCGCAATGTTCAAGCACTTCGTAAGGTGTGCCGCTTGAGGAAATCCACTTGGTCGCTGACGACCGTGTCAAACAATGGATCCACGTAGGGGTCGAAGTGCCCACAGTCGTAGCTAAGTACCTCGCCCTTGGGAATTCGCTTCGCGGCCTTGAGTGCCACGCCATATGGAGTTATCTCGTCCAGCTTGGCGAGCTGGAGGAGCGCAGGTGCGGTGATCTTCGCCGCGACCCGGCCGGGTGAATAGAACGGGACTCGGAGTGCGACGCGGGCCGCGACGTCGTTCTCGGGAAGAAGTTCCTCGTATCTGTCGCCAGCGAGGCGTTCGGTGATCCCAACCGCGTCGGGCGAGCTCATCATCCCCAACTCTCCAGGCACCGCCATGGCGGGGACGCGGTAGGGCCTCCGACCCAGTGCGCCGCCGAGCTGGTCATACAGCCCGGCGACCGCCAGCCGGGTCACCATCACGGGCGAGTTGGCGCGGACCGATGCGGGTCCGCTGACGTGGGGAACCTGGGCCACGATGGCGGCCAGATTCCGATCCTCAGCGGCGAGGCTCAGTACGTGTCCGGCTCCGAAGGAAGATCCCCAGGCGACCACGCGACCTCCATCGACGCCATCGAGGCCGCGGGCGTAGGCGAGTGCAGCCTGCCAGTCGTCCTGCTGGGCTCCGATGTTGAGCACCCGACGCGGCTCACCTGGGCTGTCGCCCCACCCTCGGTAGTCGAAGACGACCACGGCGAAACCTGCTTCGGCGAAGCGCTCAGCGTAGGCGGCCAAGCGCAGGGCTCGAATCGCCGCGAAGCCATGGCCCATGACGATGATCGGCGGACGCTCGACGCCGTCCGGCCTATAGAGCCAGGCCGCGCAGGACGTCCCGTGGGAGTCGAACGTCGTGTCCTCGCGGGTGTAGGTACTCATCGATTCGGGAGCTTAGACGCAGCGAACGTAGGTGGACTGAGACCGTCTGACAAGGGCCTCAATTGACCTCTCTCAGACCTCATGTTGCCCCAGGCGTTGCCCCCAGGGACCATTTTGAATCCCTTTGTCTGCGTTCCCAGAAAGATGAAAGCCCCGCATTTGCGGGGCTTTCGTGAAATAGCGGGGGCAGGATTCGAACCTGCGACCTTCGGGTTATGAGCCCGACGAGCTACCTGGCTGCTCCACCCCGCGGCGTTGGAGCCCATGCTAGCAACGTAGGGCGTGCTGTCTCATAGAGTGCCGCGGCATGAATTCGGGCTCGCATACGGTGGCCGTGATCGACATCGGCTCCAACTCGACGCGGCTGCTGGTCGCCGAGGTGGCTAGCGGGAGGGTGACGGAGGTCGAGCGGCAGAGCCGGGTGACCAGGCTCGGGCGCGGGGTCGACCTTTCCGGGCAGCTTTCCGCCGAGGCGATCGAGGCGGCCTGCGAGGCGATCGCCGACTATGTGGCGATCTGCCGCGAGGCCGATGTCGATCGCATCGAGGCGATCGCGACCAGCGCCGTGCGGGACGCCTCCAACGGCAGCGCCTTCGCCGCCGAGCTGCGCGAGCGCTTCGCGCTCTCGGCCCGTGTCCTCGATGGTGAGGAAGAGGCGCGGCTCACCTACCTCGGCGCCACCTGCGAGAACACGCCGGCCGAGCCGACGCTGGTGATCGACATCGGCGGCGGCTCGACCGAGCTAATCGTCGGCACCGGGGACGAGATCTCCTTCCACACCTCGCTGCAGGCTGGAGTCGTGCGCCACAGCGAGCGCCACATCACCAACGACCCCCCCACCACGATCGAGCTGGAGGCGCTGGCCAGTGACGTGCGCGGCTTGATCGAGCGAGCGATCGCCGGCCAGCCCGGCGCCGCGGCCGCGGCCGGCATCGCCGTCGCCGGCACGCCCACCTCGCTGGCCTCGATCGAGATCGGCCTCGAGCCCTACGATCCCAAGCAAGTACACGGGCATACGCTGGCCCTCACCTCGATCCAGCGTCAACTATCGAAATTGGCCTCTGCCCCTCTGTCCAAACGGGCCGAGATCGTCGGCATGCACCCAGACAGGGCGCCAAACATCGTCGCCGGAGTGGTCATTCTGGTGGAGGCGATGCGCGCATTCGCCCTCGAAAACATCGAAGTCTCCGAGCACGACATCCTCTACGGCTGCGCAATATCGGCTGTATCCGCTCTGGACTGCGGGTAAGCGCATATTCTCAATGCTTGGTAATTCCGTGTTCCTAACTGGACAGCGGTGTCAACCCCACCCCGACAAATGGGTTAAGCAAGCCATCGAAGCCCCAAAATTTGTAGGTCGGCCTCATCGATTGCAAGTAGTCGCATCCGGGCCTGCTAGACGTATCGGATAGCCGGGCACATAATCGACACATCGGGAAAGAGGTGGGGCACAACCACCAAAGGCCCGATGAAAAGGACTCGGACGATTGCCGCATCATGGCGCCTCCCGCCGTCTGGGTCCACCAAATAAGAACTGGTCCCTGAAGACGTACCCCTGCCCGTCCTGAGGGACCAACTTGAAACGACCGCCAGCGATGGCGGTCGTTTCTCTTTTCGGGAGTAAAGGGACGTCTGCCCGGAAGCCGCCTCAGGCCAGGTTGGACTTGCGCGGGTAGACGACCTCGGGATCGGTGAGCACATTGACCAGGGTCGGCCGGCCGGACCCGAAAGCCCGCTCGAGCGCCGGGCGCAGCTCGCCGGGCTCGCGCACGAGGATCCCCTCGCAGCCCAGCGCTTCGACCATCTGCTCGTACCGGGTCTCGGGCCGCAGCTCGGCCGCGACCGAATAGCCGTAGAGGAACTTCATCGGATGGTGCTCGAGGGCCCAGATGCCGTTGTTGCCCATCACGCCGACGACCGCCAAGCCGTGGCGAGCCATCGTGTCGAACTCCATGCCGGCGAAGCCGAAGGCGCCATCCCCGAGCAGGAGGCAGACCTGGCGGTCGGGATGGGCGAGCTTGGCGCCGATCGCCTGGCCCGGGCCGGCGCCCAGGCAGCCGAAGGGGCCAGGATCCATCCAGCAGCCCGGCTGGTAGGTATCGACGAAGCGCCCGGCATAGGAGACGAAATCGCCGCCGTCGCCGACGACGATCGCGTCGCGCTCGAGCACCTCGCCCAGCTCCTTGTAGACGCGCACCGGGTGCAGGGGCGAGCGAGGGTCGTTCAGCTCGCCCTCCTCGGCGGCCCGCTTCTCCTCCTCGACGCCGCGCAGCTGCTCCAGCCATGGCGAAGTCGCGACTCCGCTGTTCCTTCCCCCCGTCGTTCCTGGCGAAGGCACAGCGGAACGGATGGCCGCCAGGGTCGCAGCGACGTCGCCAACCAGGTCGACGTCGGGCGCCCGGTTGGCGCTCAGCTCGTTCGGTGCGGCGTCGAGCCGGATCAGCTTCGCCTCCGCGGCGATGCTGGCGCCGAAGCCAAGCCTGAAATCGAGCGGCACGCCGATCACCAGCGCCACGTCAGCACCGCCGAGCCCGGCGCCGCGGGCGCGGCTGAAGGCAAGCTCGTGGTCGGCGGGCAGGCATCCCCGCCCCAAGCCGTTGAGGAAGACCGGGATGCCGAGCTCCTCGGCAAGAGCGCGCAGCTCCCCCTCTCCCCTGCCCCAGTAGAGACCGCTGCCCGCCATGATCGCGGGGCGCTCCGCCCGGGCGAGCAGCGCCGCGGCCTCCTCCACACCGGCCGCAGGTTCCGAATCGACCGGGACGACAGGGGGAATCGCGGGCTCGGCCTCGGCGAAGACGACGTCAAGCGGATAGTCGACGAAGGTGGGGCCCCCCGGCGCCGTCGCGGCGAGATCGAGCGCCGCCGCCGTGCGGCCTGCGATCTCACCCGGATTCTTGACCGTCTCCGCCGACTTGACCAGCGGCGAGACAAAGGGCAGGTGGTCAATCTCCTGCAGCGAGCCCGAACCCCAGCGCAGCTCCGGTGCCCTGCCGCCGAGCACGCAGACGGGCGAGTCGTTGGCCTGGGCGCCGGCGATCGCGCTGATCCCGTTGGTCACGCCGGGGCCGGCGGTCAGCGCGGCAACGCCGAGCCCCCTCGTCGCCTTGGCGAACCCCTCCGCGGCGAAGACCGCTGTCTGCTCGTGGCGTACGTCGACGATCTCGATGCCCTCGGCCCTGCAGCCGTCGTATATGGAGAACAGGTGTCCCCCTGAGAGCGTGAAGATGTGGGTAACGCCCCTGGTCTTCAGCGCTTTCGCGACGATCCGCCCCCCGTGCTCCACAGCTTGAGCCTATAAGGGCCTCGCGGCTACCATCGCTCTGCCCGGGTGGCGAAATTGGCAAAAGCGGCGCCCTTAAAAGGTGCTGCCCCACTGGGGGGCTTGCGGGTTCGAATCCCGCCCCGGGCATCTCTTTCGCCTTTCAGCGCGTCTTATCCGTCCCAGGCATGCGTTTCGCGCGCTATTTGGGGCCTTTTGGGTTTCTAAAACCGCACTAAAAACTCTTTATATGCCGCAACTTGCCCGCTGCTACGGTGTCCTTGAGCTAGAAGACAAACGCCCTCCCCTGGTTCTAATCGAGAGGATTCGCTTGGAGGCTTCAGCTCTTACCCACGCCAGTCGCCGCGGACTTCTCGCCCGCCGTTCACCCCTTCTCAAGCTTCAAGGCGACGAAAAGCTGATCGCGATGGCCCGCGCCGGCAATCCCGGCGCCTTCGAGGCGGTCGTCGACCGCTACCAGGGGCGGCTGCTCGGCTTCTGCCGCCAGATGCTTGGCTCGACCGAGGACGCCGAAGACGTCCTGCAGGAGGTCTTCGTCAACGCCTACCGGGCGATGCTCGCCGACGAGCGCGAGATCAACCTGCGCCCGTGGCTCTACCGCATCGCCCGCAACCGCTGTCTCAACCACCTGCGCAAACCGACCGCCGACGCGCAGGAATCGATGGACATGGTGCCGATGGTCGAGGCCGCCACCACCGCCGAGAAGGTCCACAACCGCGAGGAGTTCCGCCAGCTGCTCACCGACGTCGGCAAGCTGCCCGAGACGCAGCGCTCGGCCCTGCTGCTGCGCGAGATGGACGCGATGTCCTACGAGGAGATCGCCCAGGCGATGGAGACCAGCGTGCCCTCGGTCAAGTCGCTGCTGGTGCGGGCGCGGATCTCGCTCGCCGAGGCGAGCCAGGCCCGCCAGCTCACCTGCGGTGAGGTGCGGATCGACCTCGCCGAGGCCGCCGAGGGCCTGCGCAAGCTCTCCGGCCCGGTCCGCCGCCACGTGCGCGACTGCGAGGAGTGCGCCGACTTCCGCTCCCAGCTTCGCTCCAACGACAAGGTGCTGGCGGCGCTCGTGCCGGTCGCGCCGCTCGTCGCCCTCAAGGGATTCTTCGCTTCCAAGCTTGGCCTGGGAGGGTCGGGGGCCAGCGGTGCGAGCACCGCTGCCACCGGCGCCGGCGCAACCGCGACCGGCGCCGGGGCCGCCGGCGGCCTCGGCGCCGCGCTCGGCGGCGGCGGCGCGGCAGGCGGCCTCGGTGGCATTGGCGGCGCGGTCGGAGGCGCAATCGGAACCAAGGCGGTCGCCGGAGCCCTCACTGCCGCTGTACTCACCGCCGGTGCGGTCGGGGTCGAGCAGCAGGCCGGCCAATCGCCAGTGGCAACGCCCTCGTCGATAACCCGCAGCTACGAAGGCCCGCCTGCGCTGGCCTCAGCCGAGCCCGCACACCACGCCGTCGCGGTTGCACCCGCAGAAGCGCAGGTCGCGGTGACGGAAGCTCCAGCGCCGCCCGTCGACCCAGAACCGGTCGCGACCGAAGAGCCCGCGACGACCCCCGCAACGGACGACGAAGCGGGAACCGAAGAATCGACCGGCAATGGCGGCAGCGAAGCTCCCGCCTCGACCGAAACCACCCTTGATGGCGCAACCCCGTCGGGCACGACGGCAGGCGCTCCCGCGGGCGCAGGCGCCGTGGTCGTCACCGTCGGCGGCAGCACCGGCTCGACGACCGGCAGCGAATCGGCCCCCCCAGCCGCGCCGCCGACCGAAACGGCTCCCCCGCCGACGCCGCCGGCTGAAAGCCAGCCGCCGGCCGAAGAAGTCCCGCCCGCTTCACCCGCCAGCAGCGAAACCCCCGCCGCCGAAGGCTAGGCTCAGGCCGCGCCGCCCCTGCGGCTGGCCCGCCTATCGCAGGCCGATCACCTTGAGCCGGCGCATCAGGCAGGTGCCGGCGAACTCGCGGGTCTCCGCCAGCGAGTAGCCGAACACGTCCCTGGCTCCCTCTTCCATCGCCCAGGGCGGTGAGAGCACGCCGTCGGCGACCGGCAGGGCTTCCTCCAGCGTGCGCCGGATCGCCGTCTTGTAACGCTCGTCCTCGCCCGCCTTCTCACGCAGGAAGACCGAGCCGAAGGCGACGTGGCGGTGCTCGTCGCGGGCGACGTTCTGGAAGCCCTCGACGAAGGCCGGCAGCGTGCCTTCGCGTTCGTTGTAGTCCATGATGAAGTGCTGCCCGGTGAGGGCCAGCATTCCCTCGATCACCATGTGGTAGATCGTCACCGCCTCGACCAGGGCCTCGCCGTCCTCGGGCTCGGCCGAGAGGCGGTCGGTGCGCTGCTTCAGCATCTCGTCGAAGAGGCGGCTGAAGTTCTCGTTGAGGTGGCGGGAGGTCTCCTCCAGCATCGCCGGGAGCCGGTCGGACTCGAGCACCCCGACCTCCCGGTAGAAGCGCTCGAAGAAGCGCACGTGGCGAGCCTCGTCGGCGATCTGGGTGCAGAGGAAGATCCGCTGGTCCTCGCTCGGCGCCGCGCGCATGATCGGGCCCAGCTCCTCGGCGACCTTCTGCTCGCCGATGAAGAACGAGGAGAGCCCGTACATGCGCTGGAAGCGCTCCTGGTCGTCAAAGCGCTCGTTCCAGTCCTCGCGGTCGCGGCTGAAGTCGAGCTCCTGCGTCTGCCACTGCTGGCGCTCCCAGAGCTGGTAGAGCTGCTCGTAGGTGAGCAGCTTGACGTCGGCGGTGCGGTCGGCCGCCTCGATCAGTCCCGGATCCGTCGTTGCCTGGAAGTCGGGGCGCTCGGTCCTCGGCTCGGCCATGCGACGGCCTGTCTCAGCCGGTCGTGTGCGACTCGCCCGGCGCCAGCACCACGACCTGCGAGGAGGTCTTTGCCTCGACCTCGCTCTTGAACGCCTGCGGGTCGGCTTCGATCGCGGGGAAGGTGTCGTAGTGCATCGGGATCACCGTGCCGGCGCCGACGAATTCGGCCGCGATGACGGCGTCGCGGCGGTCCATCGTGTAGTGGCCGCCGATCGGCAGCAGGGCGACGTCGACCGGGCTGCGTTGCGCGATCAGCTTCATGTCGCTGAAGAGGCAGGTATCGCCGGCGTGGTAGACGGTCGTCTCGCCGAGCTTGATCACGAGTCCGGCTGCCGGGCCGATCGCGATGCCGTGCTCGGCGCTGAAGGGGGACTCTTCGGAGCCGGGCACGGTGTTGGTGTGCCAGGCGGGCACGAGGCTGATGTAGCCCCAGTCGAACTCGACCGTGCCGCCGAAGTTGGGATCGCTGACGTCCTCGATGCCCTGGCCTTCCAGCCACTTGGCGAGCTCGACGATCGCCACGCACTTGGCACCGGTGCGCTTGGCGACCGGCACTGCATCGGCGACGTGGTCGGCGTGGCCGTGGGAGAGCGCGATGTGGGTGGGCTCGACTTCCTCTCCCGTGGTTACCGCGACCGGGTTGTTGGGCTTGAGGAAGGGGTCGATCAGGACCCGGGTCTCGCCCTCGCTCAGTTCGAAGCACGACTGGCCGTGGAATTTGATCTCCATCTCAGCGCTCTCCTTCTAGGTTCTCGGTCTCGTTCAACTCCTCATGCAATGCCCAGCCGACGGCGACTCCAACCATCATCCCCATCCGCGCCTCCTCGGCCAGCAGCGAGCGCACCGCGACGATCCGCTCCTCGGGATCCGGCGCGGTGGCGGCTTTCAGCGCCTCGGCATCGTGGGACTCGCCGAACCATCCGCCCTCGGCAAGCGCCGCGGCAAGCACCTTCTGAAGCTGGGGCGCCGCCCGGGCGACGATCTGCTCCGCCTCGGCAAAGCGCTCGGCGTCGGCCAGCCGCTCGATCGCTGCGTCGAGTTGCTCGTCCGAGGGCACGGCTGGGGAGCCTAGTCGCCCGGCTAAGGCCTGGCTAATGAGAGTCGCGCAATGCGGAGGCGGCGAGGCCGGCAAGGGCGCCGACGGCGCCGCCGATGAGGCCGGCGAAGGGATCGGCGCTCGACTCGAAGATCGGCAGCGCCAGCAGCACCGCGGCGGCGACGATCACTCCAATCACGTCGTAGTCGTCGTCGATCGCGTGATGAGCCTCGGCGCGGCGGATCGCAAACCAGGCGGCGACGGCGCCGAGCGCCATGCCGTTGCCGCCAGCGATCACCTCGATGTCCCCCTGGCCGTGGGCGATGCCGCTGGCGACGAGCATCCCGAGGGCGCCGCAGGCGAGCAGCAGCACGGCGGTCGCACCGGTGCCGAGGCGGCGCTCGACTCCCGTGCCGAAGATCGCCAGGCCAACCGCGACGACGAAGAGGTAGCCGACGTCCGTATAGGCGAAGGGCGCGGTGAAGAAGCGCCACCACTGGTCCTCGAGCGGCACGACCAGGCCGCCGTAGGCACCGATCGCACCGCCGGTCGCCTTGAGGATGAGCAGGAGCCCCGCCGAAACCAGGATCACGCCTATCGTCGCGTAGGGACGGAAGGCGGCGCTTGCCTCATGCTGGCGGCGGCGCAGGACCCGGGGGCGCCTGCGGCGGCGGGGCTTGGCCTCCAGTGCGTCGCCGCGCCGTTCCAGTTTCGGCGCACGCTTGCGCAGGCGCGTGCCGCAGTACGGGCACTCGGTTACGTAGGGACTGACCTCCGAGCCGCAGTTCTTGCAAATGACGCTGAGCTCAGTCTCGCTCATGACTTCGAGGATAAACCCCCGCCGTCAAGCTCTCGAAGCCCGCTGCCGATGGCATACTCCGGTAACACCCATCTTCGAGGAGGAACAAGAGTGGAGTTGAAGAGCCTGACCGAGCAGAAATCGCTGCTGGCCACCCTGCCAGCCGGCAAACGCGCCCGCCTGCGGCGCCTGCTCTTCGAGTTCGGCCCCGGCAACGGCACGCTGATGCTGCTGCCGATCGACCAGGGCATCGAGCACGGCCCTCGCGACTTCTTCCCCAACCCGGCGTCGAAGGACCCCGACTACCAGTTCCGCCTCGCCGCCGAGGCCGGTTACTCGGCCCTCGCCTGCCAGATCGGCATGGCGAGCAAGTACTACCCCGACTACGCCGGCCAGGTGCCGCTGATCCTCAAGGTCAACGGCAAGACCGACATCCCCTCCTCCGCCCACGCCTTCTCCAGCTGCAACGCCAGCGTCGAGGATGGCGTGCGGCTCGGCGCCGATGCGATCGGCTACACGCTCTACGTCGGCTCCTCGCGCCAGGACGAGGACCTCGCCCAGCTGCGCCAGGTGCGCGAGGACTGCGACCGCTTCGGCATGCCGCTGATCGTCTGGTCCTACCCGCGCGGCGAGGCAGTCGAGGCCAAGGGCGGCCAGAACTCCTTCTACGCGATCGACTACGCGGCGCGGATGGCGATGGAGATGGGTGCTGACGTGGTCAAGCTCAACATGCCGAAGATCGACGCGGACAAGGACAAGGACGCCCCCGCTCCCTACAACGAGATGCAGGTCGACCAGGCCGAGGCGATCCGCCAGTGCGTCGAGTCGGCCGGCCGGGCGCTGGTCGTCCTCTCGGGCGGCTCCCGGGTCGATGACGCGACCGTGCTGGGCCATACCCGCGACATCATGGAGGCGGGCGGCTCCGGCGTGATCTTCGGCCGCAACGTCTGGCAGCGCGAGTGGAACGACGCGCTGGAGATCATCGGGCAGATCAAGGAGTCCCTTCTCTCCAGCGTTCGCCGCATCCCTTAGCGGCAGGGCTTCTTCACATCCGCCGGGGGATGACTTCCCACCCTCGCGACTTGGGCGAGGGTGGGCATCGGCACGAGATCGCGCGGCCAGCTCGGCAGCCTCGTGCTGCTCGCGGTCACGGCACTGCTGGTCATCCGGCCCTGGGAGCAGGGCGGCGGCGGCACTGGAGACGGGCCCGCGTCCGCCTACGCCTTCGTCACCCGGGCCGTCGACGGCGACACGATCGAGGCGCGGATCGGCGGCCGGATCGAGGACGTCCGCTACATCGGCGTCGACACGCCGGAGACGGTGAAGCCCGACACGCGGGTGCAGTGCTTCGGCCCGCGCGCCTCGGCCTTCAATCACCAGTTGGTCGAGCGGCGGCAGGTGCGCCTTGACTTCGGCGTCGAGCGCCGCGACGCCTACGGCAGGCTGCTCGCCTACGTCCACCTCGGCGACCGCTTCGTCAACGCGATGCTCGTCCGCAGGGGCCTCGCTCGCTCCCTGACGATTCCCCCGAACGACCGCTTCGCGCCGCTGTTCCGGCGTTTGGAGCTGGGCGCGGCGCGGGCCGGAAGGGGCCTGTGGGGCGCCTGCCCAGCCTGAGCTGTCGTGACGGATCGCACATTTCCTCCCCCTGCAAGTCGCTGTGCAGCTTTGCTACGGTGCCCCGCGGCCCCCGGGCACCCTTTCTATGCGAATGCGCCAAAGCATCACCCAGTTCGAGACGGCCTTCGAACAGGAGACCTCCCTCGAGCGCCGCCGGCGCGAGCAGCTGCGCCGCCGCGCCGCCAACCGCTCGCGCGCCCGCCGCATCAGCCGCGTGGAACAGGCCGGCAAGGTGCGCTTCAGCGTTCTCGCCGTCTGCCTCACGGTCACCGTCGTCGTCGTCGTCGTCGCGATGTTCGAGGCGCTCGCGTTCCTGATGGCGTAGTGGCCGTGCGAGCGACCGCCCCGGTTGAATAGACTCGCGCCCGCTTATGGCAAGACGCTCACTGAAGCCACAACTGAACCAGATCCGCGCCTGGGTACGGCAGGGCCGCACCGATGCCTGGATCGCCCACCAGCTGGAAGTCAGCACCTCTGAGCTGCGCGAGTTCCGCAAACAGCACGGCTTTACGCCGGACGAGGAGGATGGCTCCACCGAAGTCGACCTGCGCGACGAGATCGAGGCCGAGATCGAGGCCGCCACGGCCGAGGAGGCCGAGGCCGAAGCGGAGGAGCCCGATGAGGGCGAGGAGGGCGAGGCCGAGGACGACGAGGAGAAGGACGCCGAGGCGAAACCGAAACGGCGGCGGCGGCGTGGACGCCGCGGCGGTCGCGGTCGCCGCAAAGAGATCGAGGCGACCTTCGACCACGGTGAGACCGACGGCTACGGCCTCTGGCTCGACCCCTCGGTCCAGGACAACCCGGTCTACACCGAGCACTGGGCGGGCAAGCGCGAGGTCACGGTCCGCATCGAGGCCGATCAGATCGTGATTCGGCGGCCGGGCGCACCAGCTGAGCCCGACGGCGAAGACGACTGAGAGCCGCTCCGACCTACTGGGATCGGGCCTGAGGCGTATCGGGGATTCGGCGCAGGGGCGCGTTGGCCGCCGAATTACAGGCGGTCGGGTCGAGCTCCCCGTTGAGCTTCCAGATCGTGACTGGGCCGCTGCGTTGGATCGGTTTCGCTGCGGTATCGCCGCGGAGCCAGCTTGACTCCGGTGATGGGATGGGGTCGCTGGTACTGATGAAGTTGAGGAAGGGCGAGGTGACCAGGTAGTCGAGGCCCGCCGCGTTGACGGCGGTGCGGAAGGCGGCGCAGGTTGGGAGCGCGTCGTAGGCGCCATGCGGGCCCTTTTCGCCGAGGTAGACGACGCGGTTGGAGAGGTCAGTGCCGAAGAAGCCGTACTGGAGAAAGCCGGCGGTGGTGCCGGCGATCCCGATCCGGGCGCCGCTCTCGCCGCGCGCCCACTGGTAGGCGCCGTCGAGCTGCATGCCGGGGATTTCGGACCCAGGGCCGAAGCGGTCGCGCAGGTAGTGCCGCTGCAGCGGGTAGCCGATCGCCACCAGCAGGAGGGCGAGGGCGGCGAAACCGACGGTGACGGCGGCGCGGGAAGCCCCCCGGGCGCGGGCGAAGAGCAAGCCGGCCGGAACTACGACGACGAGCAGGGCGAAGGGGATGCCCAGCGTCCGCGCCGGGTCCCTGAGCGCCGCGTCGGCGCGGTTGGTGATCACGAGCAGCAGGAGCAGGCCAACGAGCAGCCCCCACTCTTCCCAGCCCCAGCGCGGCCAGAAGCCGCTCTCACGCCCCTCCACGGCCTCTCGCCCGCCGAACCAGGGCTGCGCCGCCAGGAGCACCATGCCCAGCAGGAGCGGCGGGATCGCGTAGCGGATGTTGATGCCGAAACCGACCGGAGCCCCCTCGGCGCCGGCGGCGCTCAGCGGGGTGAAGACGTAGGCGAGGAGCCCGAGCAGCGCCACCGCCCCCATCCAGCGCAGGATCGTCTCGCGCCCCCGCAGCAGGGCGAGCAGGCCACCGGCGAGGGCGGCGAGGATCACCAGCGGCCAGAGAGCCCCGAAGGCCTGGTGCAGGCCGGGCTCGAAATAGTCGCGCCAGACGCCGGTATCGGTCGCGTAGTGGACGATGTTGAAGTCGGGCCGCCCTTCCTGCAGCCGCTCCGGGTGCGGCAGCCCGATCGGGCCGATGCTCGTCGCCTGCGGCAGTGGGTTGCCAGCCACGATCAGGTTGCGCAGGTACCAGTAGCCGCCGCCCAGCAGGGCGGGGACGAACCACCAGGCGAAGCTGGCCCAGCGGCGGCCGGGGGGCGCCAGGACGACTACGGCGAGCGTCAGGATCGCGGACATGGCGACCGCGGTTGACTTTGTGCCCACTGCGAGGCCGACGGCTAGGCCCGCTGCGGCGATTGGCCAGGCAAGGGGGGTCGGGCCAGAAAGGGGGGTCGGGCCGGCGGGTCCTGTCACCGCAGGGGACCCCCCACCCCCTGCGGTCGCTAAAGCGTCCTCGGGGGCGGGCCCCCCTACGGTGCCACCCCCCGGCAGAAGCGCCCCTTCTTGACGAAGACGGGCCCAGGCGTTGACGAGGATGGCCACGGCCGCCAGGAGCAGAGCAGCGGCGACGAGGTCGTTCTTGGCGGCGCCAGGCTCGCGGACGACCAAGGTGTGGCACTCGAGGACGACAGCTGCAGCGACGACGGTCAGGTGGCCCCTTCGGTAGGGACTTCCGATGCACCACGCGGCTAGGAACGCGAGCCCTAGGAAGCTGAAGTTGAGGAAGAGCGACAGCGTGTCCCTGTGGACCAGCAGGATCCCTGTGGCATGGAGAAGCTCCGAGTTCTGGGGGTAGAACCAGTTCGTGAAGACCGTCTCCGTGTAATGGAGCCCGGTGGTCGAGTGGCTCTGGACCATGTCCGCCGCAAAGGGCATGTGGTACCAGAGGGAATCGAAGTTGAAGATCCCTCGGTCCAGGGCGTCCTTCGCTGTCAGTCCCCAATGGGCGAACACGAGGGCGATTACTGCCCAGGTGACGAGCAAGGCAAAGGGGGTCGGGCCGGCGGGTCCTGTCACCGCAGGGGACCCCCCACCCCCTCCGGTCGCTAAAGCGTCCTCGGGGGCGGGCCCCCCTACGGTGCCACCCCCCGGCAGGAGCCTCCATGCCGAGGCCGCCATGAGCACCGAAGCGGCCACCAGGGCCCAGTCGTAAAAGAGGCCGAAGGTTCCGAGGAGCTCTCCCAGCCAGATGAGAAGGGCGATGGCTACGACGGCCTCGACCAAGCGAGCTGGCGCTCCTTGCCAGGTGGGAATCAGCTTTCGGCGGAGGCGGAAGGCCGTGAAGCCGATCGAGAGGCCCACCGCGACCAGCGACAGGGCGCTGAGGATGTAGCTGCCGGCGCTAACCACCGGGCGCTCCGGTGAAGCGGGCTAGAGGCCGCGGACGACCAGGGGGGTCTCTTCGGGGGCGATCATGCCCTGGGCGCGGGCCTTGGCGTTGAGCACGATCGGGTCGTCGGCGTGCTGGACGCGCCAGTGCAGGCGGGTGTTTTCGTGCTGAACCTCGTGCAGCCGGACGCGCGCGTTCGTCGTCGCCGTGTAGGTCTTGACGAAATCGATCACCGGGTTGAGGTAGGAATAGAGCACGGCCGCGAGCACGAGCGTCAGCGCCACGCGGCCGACGCGATCCCAGTGGATGCGGCTTGCGCCGCGCCTGGCGGCGGGCTTGCGCCGCGCCGCGGGCTTGCGGCGGGCGGTGCCGCGGGACGGCGTGGGTTTGCGCTTGGCGCCGCCTGAAGGGCGTTTCCGCGCCTGCGCACGTGCTGCCATGCCCGCTCCTACGCGGTCGGGCGCCGCATTCCTTCACTAACTCGACCGCTGGTGGAACGCCTGCAAGCCGGGAAATCTCGCCCCGGAGCCCAATTCCTCCTCGATCCGCAGCAGGCGGTTGTACTTGGCGACCCGATCGGAGCGCGAGGGCGCCCCGGTCTTGATCTGCCCTGCCCCCGTGGCCACCGCCAGGTCGGCGATCGTCGTGTCCTCGGTCTCCCCCGAACGATGCGAGATCACCGCCGTGTAACCAGCCTCACGGGCGATCCGGATCGCCTCCAGGGTCTCGCTCAGGGTGCCGATCTGGTTGACCTTGACCAGGATCGAGTTGCCGACGCCGAGCTCGATGCCGCGCCGCAGGCGCTCGGGATTGGTGACGAAGAGGTCATCGCCGACCAGCTGCACCCTCTCTCCCAGCTTCTCGGTCAGCAGCTTCCAGCCGTCCCAATCCTCCTCGTCCATGCCGTCCTCGATCGAGAGGATCGGGTAGCGCGAGCAGGCGTCCTCCCAGTAGGCGGCCATCTCGGCAGGCGAGAGCGAGCGATCCTCGTGCTCGAGCACGTAGGAGCCGTTCTCGAAGACCTCGCTGGTCGCCGGGTCGAGGGCGATGAAGACATCGCTGCCGGGCTCGTAGCCCGCCGCCTCGACGCCCGCCAGAACCGCCTGCAGCGCCGCCTCGTTGGACTCGAGGTTGGGCGCGAAGCCGCCCTCGTCGCCAACCGCGGTGGCGTGACCGGCGGCTGCGAGGCTCTTCTTCAGCGCGTGGAAAACCTCGGTCCCGACCCGCATGCACTCCGAGAAGCTGCCGGCGCCGGCGGGGACGATCATGAACTCCTGGAAGTCGACCGAGTTGTCGGCGTGGGCGCCGCCGTTGAGCACGTTCATCATCGGCACCGGCAGGACGCATGGCTCGCCCTCCCCGTAGAGCTTCGCGAGGTAGCGGAAGAGCGCCTCGCCTTCGTACATCGCCGCGGCCTTGGCGGCGGCGAGCGAGACGCCGAGGATCGCGTTCGCGCCCAGGCGGCCCTTGTTGGGCGTGCCGTCGAGCTCGATCATCTTCGCGTCGAGCGCCGCCTGGGCGGCGGCGTCGCTGCCCTTCAGCGCCGCTGCGATCTCGCCGTTGACGTTGGCGACGGCTTGCGAGACGCCCTTGCCGGCCCAGGCGTCGCCGCCGTCGCGCAGCTCGACCGCCTCGAACTCGCCGGTCGAGGCACCGGAAGGCACCGCGGCCAGGCCGCGCGCCCCGGAATCGAGCGCGACTTCGACCTCTACGGTCGGGTTGCCCCTCGAGTCGAGGATCTGGCGGGCGTGAATGGAGGCGATGCCGCTCACGGGGAGCAGCATCCTATTCAGTGTGACGGCGCTAGCTCGCCGTGAGGTGGCGCTATTCGCCGCTGGCGGCGGGAGGGACGCCCCCGGGCACCACGCCGCCCGGGATTTCGCCTTCGGGCGCGACCGCTTCTTCGAGTCCGGATGGCCGCGGCCGCTGGGCCAGTCGCTGGCCTTCCGGAGTCAGCGGGCTGACCGTGCCGGGCTTCGCGGGTTTGGTCTGGGCAACCGGAGCCGGGCAGGCTTTGGCCGCTTTTTTCGGGCTCGCTTCGTAGCAAGCTTCTTCGGCTTCGGCCGGGCGCCCGCTCGCTTCGTAGTTCGAGCAGCGCGAAATCGTGTAGTCCGCGGCGCAGAAGGTCCGCGCCTGCCACGTTTGGCTCCAGTTGCGGGCGAAGGCGCTGAAGTGCTGCTGTTTGCCCTGTTCGGCGAGCTGCTGGCTGATCTGCGACTTGGCTTCGTCGAACGACTGCACTTTCTCCGGGGTGATCTTCATCACCTCGAAGAGCGTGAAGGTTTCTTCTTCGCTCAGCGGGCCTTCCAGTTCGCCCTGCTCGGCTTCGAACACCTCCGGGCCGAGCGGTTCGCCGAGGGTTTCTTCGCTGACCGCCGACTGCAGGCCGCCGTTGCTTTTGGTCGTGTCGGTGGAGAATTCCTTCGCGACTTTTTCCCAGCTTTTGATCGAGTCGTCCTTTTCGAGCGCCGCCTTGGCTTCTTCGACCTTCGCCTTGTCTTTGTTCTTGATCAAGCGGATGTCGCGCGATTCGGGCGTCGTGAACTGGCTCGCCTTGGCGGCCTCGTAATAGTTTTCGAGTTCGCTCTTGCTCGGGACCGGGGCTTCTTCGGTGACCTGGGTCTGGACTTTTTCGCTGAGCATCTGAAGTTCCACCCGGTCATTGACGTCAGCTTCGGTGAAGTGAGATTCCTTGAGGAATTCTTCGTACTGTTTTTCCGTTTTGAAGGCCTGTTTCTTCAGTTTTTTCAGTTCTTTGGCAATTTCGGCCTTCGTCACCGAGATGCCCTTTTCCGCCGCAACGCCGCGAATCCAGACCGATTCGATCTTTTCGCCCAGCGCTTTTTCCTTCATTTCTTCGTATTTCGCATCGCCCGGTTTGGGCACGGAGACTTTTTCCTGGGCGGCGGTCTGTTCGAGCGCGTGTTCGAATTCTTTGATCGTGATCGTGCCGAGACCCTCGGGGGCGTCTTCGATCACCACGGCCGCGTCGGAGGGCACGCTGGGATCGCCGATGCCCTCAGCGACGGCGAAGATCACGAAGAGGAGGATGAAGAGGGCCGCAAAGCCGAGCAGCGCGAGCCGCTGCAGCCCCGCCGACTTCCCTCCCTTGGCGCTAGTGCGTGCCACCGATCGGGCAGCATAAATCAAATGCTCGGGGAAGGGGGTCCTTGCTCAACCGCTGACGCCCGCCCCGGCCGTTTCGCCCTGCGCCTGCTTGGCGTCGCGGATCGCGTCGGCCAGCGCCAGCACGGCCGCCAGGCGGGCCTCCGGCTCGTCGGGGACCCGGACCGCCGCCGTCTGCTCGCGCCACTCGTAGATCGCCCCCTCCAGCTTTCCGGCCAGCACTCCGGCGGCCTCCGAGTCGAGCTCGACGCCGGTGACGCTGAGGCGGCCGCCGCGGAACTCGACGCTGCGCGCCCCCGCCAGGCCGAGCTCGATCCGGGCCCGCTGCAGGGCGAGCAGGTTCTCGGCCTCCGGCGGCGGCGGCCCGAAGCGATCGCCGATCTCGTCGCGGATCGCACGCAGCTCGCCGGGCTCGCGGGCGGCCGCGATGCGGCGGTGCACGTCGATCTTCGCCGCCTCGAAGGGAATGAAGGCGGCCGGCAGGTAGGCGTCGACGGGAACGTCGAGCCGCACCGGCTCGGTCGCCTCCTCCCCGCCGTCCCCCGCCTCGCGAGCCGCCCCGACCGCCTCGTCGATCATCTGGCAGTAGAGCTCGAAGCCGACCGCGGCGACGTGGCCTGACTGCTCCTCGCCGAGCAGGTCGCCGGCGCCGCGGATGTCGAGGTCGCGCATCGCGATCTTGAAGCCGGAGCCGAGCTCGGTGTGGTCGGCGAGGGTCGAGAGGCGCGCCGCCGCTTCCTCGGTCAACGCCTCGGCCGAGGGATAGAGCATGTAGGCGAAGGCGCGCTCGCGAGAGCGGCCGACGCGGCCGCGGATCTGGTAGGCCTGGGAGAGGCCGAGCTGGTCGGCGCGCTCGACGATCAGCGTGTTGGCGTTGGCGATGTCGAGCCCCGACTCGATGATCGTCGTCGTCACCAGCACGTCCGCCTCGCCGCGCAGGAAGCTGAGCATGGTGTCCTCGAGCCGTTTCTCGTCCATCTGCCCGTGCGCTTCGAGGAAGCGGGCTTTTGGCACCAGGCCGCGCAGGCGCTCGGTCGTCTCCGGCAGCGAGTCGATCCGGTTGTGCAGGAAGAAGGCCTGGCCGTCCCGCTCGAGCTCGCGGTGGATCGCCTTGGCGACGAGGTCCTCGTCGTAGGGCCCGACGTAGGTGCGGACCGGTCGCCGCCCCTCGGGCGGCGTCTCGATCGTCGAGATGTCGCGCAGCCCGGCCAGGCTCATCTGCAGGGTGCGCGGGATCGGCGTCGCCGAGAGCGCCAGCACGTCGACCTTGAGCTTGAGCTGGCGCAGCAGCTCCTTCTGCTTGACCCCGAAGCGCTGCTCCTCGTCGACGATGACCAGGCCGAGGTCCTTGGCGCGCACGTCGCGCGAGAGCACGCGGTGGGTGCCGATCAGGATGTCAACCTTGCCCGCCTCGAAGCCCGCCAGGACTTCTTTCACCTCGGCCGGCTTGCGCAGGCGGGAGACGCCCTCGACGACGAACGGCAGGTCGGCGAGGCGCTCGCGAAAGGTGCCGAAGTGCTGCTGGGCGAGGATCGTCGTCGGAACCAGGATCAACACCTGCTTGCCGTCGGCGGCGGCCTTGACCGCCGCCCGCAGCGCCACCTCGGTCTTGCCGAAGCCGACGTCGCCGCAGACGAGGCGGTCCATCGGCTGGTCGGCCTCCATGTCGCCCTTGACCGACTCGATCGCTTCGACCTGGTCGGCGGTCTCGCGGTAGGGAAAGGCTGCCTCCATCGTCATCTGCCACTCGCCGTCGGCGGCGAAGCTGTGGCCCTTGCGGGTGCGGCGCTCGGCGTAGAGGTTGAGCAGCTCGCCTGCGAGGGCGCCGGCCGCCTTGCGCGCCCGCGCCTTCATGTTCTGCCAGCGCTTGCCGCCGAGCGCGGAGAGCGCCGGTTCGCCGCCCGCGCCGACGTAGCGGCTCAGCTTGGCGAGCTGGTCGACGGGGACGAAGACGCGGTCCTCGCCCTTGTATTCGAGGTAGAGGTAGTCGCGGGTGACCCCGCCGACCTCGCGCGTCTCGAAGCCGGCGAAGCGGGCGACGCCGTGATCCTCGTGGACGACGTAATCGCCGACTCGCAGGTCGCTGAAGGCGAGGCGGCCGCGGGCGGCGCCGGGGGCGCGGGCTTCGGCGCGGCGGCGCCGGTGGACGAGGCGGCGGAAGGGGTAGACGGCAAGCTTCAGCTCGGGACTGATGAACCCCTCGCGCAGGCGCGCCTCGGCAAAGGCCAGGGCGGGGTCGGGTGAGAGGCGGCCGTCTTCGAGCAGGCTCGCGTCGAGGCGGTCGAGGCCGTAGCGGGCGCGCTCGGCCTCACCGCGGTCGTCGAAGGCGACGACCGTGCGGTAGCCGGAGCGGACCTGCTTCTCCAGCTCGGCCTCGGCCTCTTTGATGCTGCGGGCGGGCGACTCGGCCCGGGCGGCGCGGAAGGCCTCCTCGCCTGCGTCGCCGGCGCCGCGGAAGGAGAGCGCGGCGCGGGCGGCGAGCGGCCCTGCCACGTCGACGTAGAGGTGGCGGGCGTCCTCGTCGTGCATCGCCGTCGTCGCGTCGTCCCAGTGGTCTCGCAGGGCGGGCTCGATCTCCTCGGCGGCGGCGAGGATCACGGCGGCGCTGTCGGGGACGAGGTCGAGCGGGGCGCCGAAGCGATCCAGCGGCAGGACCTCGGCCAGGCTCGGTGCCTCCTTGCCCTCCTCCTCGGAGGCCTCCATCGCGGCGAGCTCGGCGAGCTCGCGGTGCTCGGCGTCGAGCTCTGCCGCCGGCGCCAGCTCGACCCGCTCGGCGTCGCCGAGCGAGCGCTGGGTGAAGGTCGAGAACCAGCGCATCGACTCGACCTCGTCGCCGAAGAGCTCGATCCGCACGGCACGCTCCTCGGTGGCGCCGAAGACGTCGAGGATGCCGCCGCGCGAGGCGAACTGGCCGCGCTCCTCGACCTGCTCCACCCGTTCGTAGCCGGCCCCGTCGAGGTCGCGGAGGACCTGGGCCAGGTCGATTTCCTCACCGGTTGCGATCGCGAAGCCGGCGGGCCGCAGGGCCGCGTCGGGCACCGCCTCGGCGAGGGCGGTCGCGCTGGCGACCACCACCGCGTCCCGCTCGCGGCCGAGGGCGTCGAGCGCGTCGATGCGCAAGCCGACCAGGTGCGGCGGCGGGCTCACGTGCGAGGCGAAGCCGGTGCCGCGCGACGGGTACAGCCGCACCCGGCGCGGCGCCAGGTAGGCGCGCAGGTCGGCGGCGAGGTCGCGGGCCGAGCGGTCGTCGGGGCTGACCAGCAGCGCCGGCCGCTCGGCCAGGCCGCGATCGTCCTCGAGCAGGGCGGCGAGCAGGAGCGGCCGCAGCATCGAGGAGACCGGCACGTCGACCGTCTCGCCGCCCCCTGCCGCCTCGCGCACGCGGCCGCTGAGCGCGTGGACGCGCTCGTTTTCGGCGGCTATCTCGACCAGGGGACGAAGGCTCATGGCATGCGAAACGCCCGGGCACACTGGCCCGGGGACGGACCCGATTCTACGAAGACGATTTGGCCGGGGCGGCTCGAGGCCGATTTGGCTGGACAGCCAAGATTTGGGGGGTCGCCCTAGTATCCGACGCATGTCCGCGCTGGGAGACGTGGCAGCGGCACTTCTGCCGCCAGAGGCCGGGGGTCCGGACCCCGAGCGCGTCGCCGGCCTCGCCCGGCGGATGGTCTCGCGGATGCCCGCCTCCTCTCAAATGGGGCTGGGAGCGGCCTTGGTCGGCATCGAGACCCTCTCGCTCCTCCGCACCGGCCGTACGCTTGGCGGCGCCTCGGCGCGCCAGCGCGAGGAACTGGTGCAGCGCCTGCGCCGACTCGGCGGCGCCCCCGCGCTCGACGCCTTCAAGTCGATTGTCCTGCTCGCCCACGGCACCGACGCCTACGCCGGCGAGATCGCCGCGGTCGGCTCGCGCCAGCCGCCCTCGCGGCCGGATCCGAAGCTGAACCTGACGCCGGCGAGTGAGTGGCCGGCGACCGCCAGCTGCGACGCGATCGTGATCGGCTCCGGCGCAGGCGGCGCCTTTGCGGCCCGGGCACTCGCCCGTGCCGGGCTCGACACGGTGATCGTCGAGGAGGGCGAGCGCTGGACCGCCGGCCGCATCCGCGCCTCCCACCCGCTCGACCGCTTCACCTCGATCTATCGAGACGCCGGCACGACTATGGCGCTCGGCAACCCGCCGATCGCGCTGCCGCTCGGCCGCGCCGTCGGCGGCACCACGGTGATCAACTCGGGCACCTGCTTCGCGCCGCCGCCCGCGGTCGCGGCCGCCTGGCACGAGCACCACGGGCTCGGCCTCGCCAACCCTGAGTTACTCGGCCCGCGGGTCGCCGACGCGGAAGCGACGATCGGCGTCGCCCCTGCCTCGATGGAGGTGCTGGGGCGCAACGGCGAACTGGCGCTCGAGGGCGCCGCCGCGCTCGACTGGCGGAGCGCGCCGCTGCGCCGCAACGCCACCGGCTGCCGCGGCGCCTGCCAGTGCGCGATCGGCTGCCCCAACAACGCCAAGGGGGGCGTCCACCTCAACGCGCTGCCGCAGGCCTGCGAGGCGGGCGCGCAAATCGTCAGCGGGCTGCGCGTGCAGCGGGTGCTGAGCGAGGACGGGCGGGCGACCGGCGTGCTGGCGCACCGTGGCGACGGCCTCGAGGCGCGGATCTCTGCGCCGCTCGTGATCGTCGCCGCGGGAGCGATTCCGACCCCGCCGCTGCTGCGCCGCAGCGGCCTCGGGCGCCACCCGCGGCTCGGCCGCAACCTCTCGATCCACCCCGCCACCGGGATCACGGCCACCTTCGAGGACGAGGTGATCCCCTGGCGCGGCGTGATGCAGAGCGTCGGCATCGAGGAGCTGCACGAGGAGGAGGGCGTGCTGCTCGAGGCGACCTCGAATCCGCCGGGGATGGGTGCGATCTCGGCGCCCGGCTACGGCGCCCACCTGATGAGCCGCCTGGATCGCGCCGCCAACACGGCCACGCTCGGCGCGATGATCGCCGACGAGCCCTCGGGTCGCGTATTCGGCAGCCGCTCCCCCGTCATCGCCTACCGCCTGGCCAAAGCCGACCAGCGGCGCCTGCGGATCGCGGTGGAGGCGATGAGCAGGGTGATGCTCGCGGCCGGCGCCGCCGAGGTCGAGCTGGGCGGCGGCGCGCCGCGTGTGCGTTCGGAGGCCGAGCTGCCGAACGCGGTCGAGCGCCTCGACGTCCGCCGCCTCCGCCTCGCCGGCTTCCACCCCAGCGGCACCGCCGCCGCCGGCTCCGACCCAGGCCGCCACCCTGTCGACCCGGAAGGCCGCCTGCGCGGAGTCGACGGCGTCTGGGTCGCCGACGCCTCGATCCTCCCCAGCTGCCCGGGTGTCAACCCCCAGCTTTCGATCATGGCGATGGCAGCAGGTGTCGGCCAGGCAGCGGCTGAAGGTCTGTCCCGGTAGGGGTGGAACGTCTTGTACTTTTTCGCCGCTGAGCTTGAGGCGCCAGCCGGGGACTCTCCACCGAAAAAGTTAAGTGGAACCCCTGCCGGGACAGACCTTCAGCCGCGGTAAGGAAGCCCCGGGCCGCTGCGCTGCCACTCGACCTGGCCGGCGCCCTCGGCGGCGGACCGGCCGACGACGTCGTCCCACTCGTGCAGCATCGCCTTGAGGCGGGCGACGGCCTCGGGCGGGTGCGCGGCGGCCTCGGCGGCCAGCGCGAGGGCCGACTCCTCGGTCCCCGCCGCGGGGGCGACGCGGTTGACCAGGCCGAGGCGCAGGGCCTCGTCGGCACCGACGGTGCGCGAGGAGAGCAGCAGGTACTTGGCGGTGGCTAGGCCGCAGAGCGTGACCAGGCGCGCCGGGCCGACCGGCACTCCGAGGGACGCACCGGGGAAGCGCATGCGCAGGTTGGAGCCGCCGACCCGCATGTCGCAAGCGACGGCGATCTCCGCACCGCCGCCGACGACGTCGCCGTGGCAGGCCGCGATCGTCGGCTTGGGGAAGGAAACGACGGCGTCGTAGAGGTCGGCGAAGAGCTGCATGCGGCGCACCTTGCCCTCCTCGTCGAGCTCCTCCTTGACGTCGGCGCCGGCCGAGAAGCCCATGTGATCGGCGGAGCTGAAGACCAGGGCCCGCACCGCCTCGTCGCCGCGGGCGACCGCCAGGTGCTCGAGCAGCTCGAGCAGCATTTGGGTGTCGATCGCGTTGCGCGACTGGGGTCGCTGCAGGCGCAGGACCGCCACGCCCCGATCGTCGACCTCGTAGCTCGTCACCCCTCGGCCTCGCTCACGCGCGGCAATCTATCGAGCGACCGCCGGCGTGCGATCGCGCCGTGCGGCCTAGCCACAAGCGCCAAGCCCGGCCAGGCGATTTCTGATCGGTTGATGACCCCATGGGGTCATAAAGGCATCGGTTATTCGCCCAGCTGCGCGACCAGCGTCTCGGTCTCCTCGGCGGCGCGAGCGATCAGGTCCTCGACCTGGTCGCGGGGCTCGCGGAAGCGCCCGAGCACATAGGAGGCGACGATCTCCGGGTCGGTCGAGTCAGGGCGGCCGACGCCGGCGCGCACGCGCCAGAACTCGCCGTCGCCGAAGCCCCGCTTGAGGCTCTTGAGGCCGTTGTGCCCGGCCAGGCCGCCGCCGAGGCGAACCCGGACCTCGCCGAAAGGAAGGTCTATCTCGTCGTGGAGGACGACCACCCGGTCGAGCGGGACCTTGAGCGAGCCTCGCGCCGGGCCGGCCGAGTCGCCGGAGACGTTCATCTGGGTCTGCGGCAGCAGCACCGCCACCCGCGGGCCGCCTGGCCCCGCCCGCCCTTCGCTCAGCAGCCCGCCGAACTTGGGCTTCGCCTTGGGCAGGTCCCAGCGCCGTGAGAGCTCCGCCCCGATCTCGAAGCCGATGTTGTGGCGGGTCGCCGCGTAGCGCTCGCCCGGGTTGCCAAGGCCGACGATGAGGATGCGCTCGCCAGCCTGCTCGCCCGGGCCGTCCTCACCGCGGCCGCGGCGAAAGATCGACAGGGCTACTCCCCGCCGGAGTCGCCCGAGTCGCCCTCGGAGTCGCCGCCCTCGGCGGGGGCTTCGCCCTCCTCGCCGACCAGCTCCGTCTCCTCCTCGACCTCGGGCTCGACGACTTCTTCCACCCGCGGCGGCGAGAGGGTCGCGATCGTCACCTCGTCGAGGTCCTCGGCGACGAGCGTCACGCCCTCGGGCACGGGCAGTGCCGAGAGCTGCAGGGTGTCGTTGATCTCCATCGCCGAGACATCGGCGACGAGCTGGTCGGGAATCTCGGTCGGCAACGCTTCGACGGTGACCTCGCGGGTGACGTGCTCGAGCACGCCGCCGCCCTTGACCCCGGGTGCCGAGTCAGCGCCCTCGAGCTCGATCGCGACCTCCGCCTGGATCGCCTCGTCGAGCCGCACCTCCTGCAGGTCGATGTGCTGGAGGCTGCCGCGCACCGGGTGGTGCTGCTGCTCCTTGACCACGACCGGGACCGCTTTCGCTCCCTCGATCTCCAAATCGAAGAGCGCCGCACCTTCGCCCAGCAGGGCGCGGATCTCCCTTTCGGAGGCCTGGAAGGGGCGCGCCTCGGAGCCGCCGCTGTAGACGACGCCCGGCACGAGGCCCTCGCGCCGCAGGCGGCGGGAGGTGCGCGAGCCGAAATCGCCGCGCGGTGCTGCCTTTAGGGTTTCGCGTCCTTTGGCCATCGGGACGGGAGAGGATAGAGAAAGAGGCGATTCCGGGCCTGTGACAACCTTCGGGCCGATGAGCGAGGGCTCGAAGATCCCCAAGGGCCGCGTGCGCCGCTCGGCCAAGCTGGGCTCGATCGTGGGCGGCCAGGCCGCCCGCTACGCGGGCACCAAGGCGACCAACGTCGGGCGCTCGGAGGAGTCGGGCAAGGAGCGGCTCGAGCAGCGCCACCTGGAGACGGCGATGAAGATGGTCGGCGCCCTGGGCCAGATGAAGGGCGCGGCAATGAAGCTGGGGCAGTTCGCCTCCTTCATCGACACCGAGTTCATTCCCGAGGAGTACCGCGAGATCTACCAGGAACAGCTGGCAAAGCTGCGCACCGACGCGCCGGCGATGCCCTGGGAGAAAGTCGAGAAGGTGCTGGAGGAGGAGTACGACGGCGAACCGCTCTCCGAGCTCTTCGCCGAGTTCGACCACGAGGCCTTTGCCGCCGCCTCGATCGGCCAGGTCCACAGGGCCGAGCTGCTCGACGGGCGCGCCGTCGCGGTGAAGATCCAGTACCCGGGGATCGCCGAGGCGCTCGACGCCGACCTGCGCAACGCGGGCACGATCGTGCGGCTCGCCCGCGCCCTCGCCCCCGGCCTCGACGCCAAGGCGATCGCCAAAGAGCTGCGCGAACGGGTGATGGAGGAGCTCGACTACGAGTACGAGGCGCAGAACCAGCGCACCTTCTCGCGCGCCTACCGCGACCACCCCTTCATCTATGTGCCGGAAGTGATCACACGGCTCTCGCGCCGCCGCGTGCTGGTCACCGAGCTGGTCGACGGGCTCGACTTCGAGCAGGTCAAGGAACTGCCCGACGAGGAGCGCAGCCGCTTCGGCGAGATCGTCTTCCGCGGCAGCTTCGGCTCGATCTACCACCTGCAGCACTTCAACGCCGATCCCCACCCGGGCAACTACATGCTGCTCGACGACGGCCGTGTCGCTTTCATCGACTTCGGCATGACCAAGAAGCTCGACAACGAGCAGATAGTGCTCGAGCAGCGCGCCTTCGACGCCGCCTCGCGTGACGATCCGGACGCCTTTCGCGCCGCCCTGCACGACCTCGGCTTCATCAAGAACCCCTCCAAGCTCGACGCCGAGCGGCTGCTGGAGCACATGGGCGCGGTCGGCGGCTGGTACATCGAAGACCGCGAGATCGAGATCAGCGCCAAGCGGGTGATGAAGATCATCGAGTCGACCAACGACCCGCGCTCGGAGTACTACGACCTGATGCGGCGGGAGGCGATGCCGGCCGACGAGCTGATGGGACGGCGGATGGAAATCGGCGTCGTCGCCGTGCTCGGCCAGCTGCGGGCGAAGCGCAACTGGCACCGGATCATGCGCGAGTGGATCTATGCCGACCCGCCGTCGACGCCGCTCGGCGAGGAGGAGTGGGAGTACTTCGAGGGAAGAGGCGTGATGCAGAGGCCGATCGTCGAGCGAGCGATGGAAGGAGACGGGCTGTGAGCAAGATCCGCCGCGGCTGGCAGTTGACCAAGAAGAGCTGGGGAGTCCTGCGCGAGAACCCCGACCTGCTGCGGTTTCCGCTCTACGGCGGCATCGCAACGATCCTCTGCGCCCTGATCGTCGTCGGGCCGGGCGTCTTCCTGATCGAGGAAGACCAGGCCGTCTTCGGCGGCGCCCTGGCCGTGATCGGCTTTTACCTCCTCGCGGTGATCGGCACCTACTTCAGCGTCGGCCTCGCCGCCGCCGCGAACATGGTCTTCCAGGGACAGAAGGCGACCGTCGCCGATGGGCTGGCGGTATCGCGCAGCCGCTTCTCGCAGGTCGCCGGCTGGGCGGCCGTCTCGGCGACGATCGGCATCGCCCTCAGCGCCCTCGAGAACCAGGGCGCGATCGGCCAGATCGCCGGCCGCCTGCTCGCCGTCGGCTGGTCGCTGATCACCTTCCTCGCCGTGCCCGTGATCGCGCTCGAGGGCACGGGGCCGTTCGAGACCCTGAAGCGCTCAGCCAGCCTGTTCAAATCGCGCTGGGGCGCCCAGGTGACGGGCAACATCGCGATCGGCGGTGCCGTCTTCCTCTTTGGCGTGCTCCCCTCGGCCCTGCTGGTCTTCGCCGGCTTCCTGATCTGGGCCTCGGCCAGCTTCGCCGGCGCCCTGCTGCTGGTGATCGGCGTGATCGGGCTGGCGATCTCGATGCTGGTCTCCAGCGCCCTCACCAACATCTTCGGCGTCGCCCTCTACCGCTACGCCCTCGACGGCGAGGCCCTGGGCGGCTTCACCGCCGAGGAGATGGAGTCCGCGGTGAGGACCAAAGGCGGCCGCAACGCGCCGCCGACGGCGACGCCGGGCACGATCTGAGCTCGCATCCGACTTTGACCCCACTCTGGAGGGGTCAATCTCCGATGCGTTGGTCCAGCTCAGCGAAAAGGCGAGGGTCGTTGGAGACGAGGCCGTTGACGCCCGCCTCGACCAGGCGCTGCATGCGGGGGAGGTCGTCGACGGTCCAGGCGATCAGCTCGACCCCGGCGAGCTCGGTGATGCGGGCGAGGCGGCGGCTGACGAGCGGGTGGTAGACCCACATCGACTCGACGTTGAACTTGGGCAGCTTCTCGGCTGCGAGCCCGGGCAGGCGCTGGCGCATCGCCATCAGGGCGAGCAGCATCGGTCCCTTGGCCCAGCGCTTCGAGGTCCAGTCCTTGGTCACCTTGGGATAGGTCCAGCCGCGGCGCAGCTCCGGCGCCAGTTCGAGAATGCGCTTGAGCGAGTAGAGCTCCATCGTCGAGACCATCGCCCGCTCGACCAGCTCACGCTCGCGCAGGGCGGTGACGATCTCCTCCTCGCGCCCCGGCAGCTTGATGTCGAGGTCGATCTCGACCTCGACGAGCGGCGGCTCGAGGAAGGCATCGAGCGCCTCGGTCAGCTTCAGCGGCGTGCGCCGCTCGGCGTCGCCCCAGTCGTGCGCCACGACCAGCGGCGCCCGCTGCGCCAGCGGCAGGTGCGAGTCCGGCAACCACAGCACGTCGAGCTCGATCGTGTCGACCCTCGCCTCGACCGCGGCGCGAAAGCTTTCGAGCGTGTTGCCGGGGGCGATCAGGTCGGCGCCCTTGTGGCCGACCAGGCGCAGGCCGTCGGGTGGCACTAGAAGAGCTGGTTCTCGCCCGCGAAGATCTCGGAGACCGAGTCGTCGGTGAAGATGCGGCGAATCGAGTCGGCGAAGGTGCCGGCCGTGGAGAGCACCTTGATGTTGTCCGGCGCGCCGGGGCGCAGCGGGATCGTGTCGCTGACGACGATCTTCTCGATGCCGGATTTCTCGTAGGCGAGCCGTTCGTAGGCGGGCCCGGAGAAGACGCCGTGGGTGGCGCAGGAGATCACCCGCGCCGCGCCCTCGTCGAGCACGGTCTGGGCGGCGGCGCAGAGGGTGCCGGCGGTGTCGATCATGTCGTCGACCAGGACCGCGGTCTTGCCTTTGACGTCGCCGACCACGTAGCCGATCTCGGCCACCTGCTGGGCCGGGCGCTCCTTCTCCATCACCGCCCAGTGGGTGCCGATGCGGCGGGCGAAGTTGCGCGCCGTCTTCACCCGGCCGGCGTCGGGCGAGACGATCACCAGGTCCTCGGCCGGGTACTGGTCGGCGAACCACTGGGTCAGCATCGGCATCGCCGTCATGTGGTCGACCGGGACGTGGAAGAAGCCCTGGACCTGGCCGGCGTGGAGGTCCATGGTGAGGACGCGGTCGACGCCGACGCCCTCCAGGCACTTGGCGACGATGCGGGCCGAGATCGGCTCGCGCGGGGCGGACTTCTTGTCCTGGCGGGCGTAGCCGTACCAGGGCATGACGGCGATGATCCGGTGCGCCGAGGCGCCCTGCGCCGCGTCGATCATCGTCAGCAGCTCGATCAGGGCATCGTTGGGGGTCATCCGGGTCTGCTCGTTGGCCGAGGTCGACTGGACGAGGAAGACGTCGGCGCCGCGAATCGACTCCTCGTAGCGGCAGTAGACCTCGCCGTTGGCGAAGGTCTTCAGCGTCACCTGGCCGAGGTCGACGTCGAGCTTGTTGGCGACCTTGGCGGCCAGCTCCATCGAGCTGCGGCCGCCGAAGACCATCAACCGCTTCGAGTAGTCGTGGGTGATGGCGCTGGCCGGCACCGTTTCGGGTCGCTCCTCGATCGTGCTCACGGGGTCTGCTCCTCCTGCATCTTGGCGGCCTTGCGGGCGGCGTAGCCCTCGATGTTCCGTTGCTCGTTGTCGCTGACGGCGAGCGCGCCCTCGGGCACGTCGCTCTTGATGACTGCCCCGGCGCCAGTGTAAGCACCGTCGCCGACTTCTACCGGCGCGATCAGCATCGTGTCAACGCCGATGCGCACGTTCTCGCCAATCTCGGTCCGGTTCTTGCGGAAACCGTCGTAGTTTGCGGTGATCGTGCCGGCGCCGAGGTTGCTGCCGGCGCCCACCTCGGCGTCGCCGACGTAGGCGAGGTGCGGCACCTTTGCGCCCGCGCCGATGCGCGAGTTCTTGACCTCGACGAAGGTACCCGCCTTGGCGCCGGCCTCGAGCTCGGCCCCGGGGCGCAGGTAGGCAAAGGGACCGACGTTGGCGTTGTCGGCCACCTTGCATTCGGCCAGGTAGGAATGCGGCACGGAGACGTTGGCGCCGAGTTCCGTGTCGATCAGCGTAGTGAGCGGGCCGACCGTGGTGCCGGCGCCGATCCGGGTCGCGCCGCGCAGGCTCGTGCCGGGCTCGATCCGGGCGTCGGGCTCGATCTCGACCCCGACCTCGATCCAGGTCGATGCGGGGTCGACGACGGTTACCCCGCTCAGCATGTGGCGCTCGAGCAGGCGGCGGCGGGCCTCCGCCTCGACCGCGGCGAGGTCGGCGCGGTTGTTGATCCCCATCGTCACCGCGATGTCGCCGGCGAGATGAGCGGCGACCGAGTGGCCGGCCTTGCGCAGGGCCGGCAGCACGTCCGGCAGGTAGTACTCGCCCTGGGCGTTCTCGTTGGAGATCTCGCCAAGGGCCTCGGTCAAGGATGTGGCCTGGAAGACGTAGGTGCCGGCGTTGATCTCGCGAATCGCCAGCTGCTCCGGGGTCGCGTCGCCCTCGCCCTTTGCCTCCACCACCCGCTCCACGCCCCCATCGGCGTCGCGCACGACCCGGCCGTACGAGCCGGGGTCATCGAGCTCGATCGTCAGCATTGTCGCCGCCGCGCCTGAGCTCTCGTGGGTCGCGAGCAACGCCGAAATCGTCTCCGCCGAGATCAAGGGCACGTCCCCGGAGAGCACGAGCACCGTCTCGGCCTCCTCAATCAACCCCATCGCCGCCCGCACCGCGCCGCCGGTGCCATTCGACTCGGGCTGAACCACGGTCTCGACCCTATCGGGGAGACCAGCGGCTATTTCCTGCCCCGGCGAGACGATCACCGCCACCCGTCCCGCGCCAGCTTCTTGCGCGGCTGCAATCGGCCACGCGACCATCGCCCGCCCGCAGACGGGATGAAGGACCTTCGGCAGGCTGGAACGCATTCGCGTCCCTTGCCCCGCCGCCATCACGAGGACGAGTGGCGAACTCACCCCAGGATCGTAGTCGTGAGGGGGGTCATGTGCCCCTTCCAGGTCACGACCCTCGGGCGAGCTCTTTACCGGCCAACGCCACCGAGACCAGCGTCCACCCAGCGAAGATCAGATCGATCCCGACCAGCAGGCCGATCGCCCAGTCCGCGCTGCTGGGGAACTTGGCGAGCACCAGGATCCCGACCAGCAGCCCGGCCACCCCGCTGAGCCCGACCAGCCCAGCCCCTTCTTTGCCGCGGGCAGCGAAGGCAACGGCGATCCGGGTCAGGCCCATGAAGAGGAAGTAGATGCCGAGCACCAGGGTCAGCGTGAGCGTGCCGTTGTGCGGTTCGACGATCAGCCAGAGGCCGACGATCACCGTCAGCAGCGCCCAGGCCAGGCGCAGGATGACGCTGCCGATCGAGTGCGCCATGAAGGCCCCGGCGACCAGGAAAGCGCCGGCGATGACGAGGATCCAGCCGATGAAGATCGCCGTGCCGACCGAGGCCACGGCCGGGACGAGGATCGCGATGCAGCCGATGAAGATCGCCAGGATGCCGATCGCCATCAGCGCCTTCCAGCTGCGCTGCAGCCCGGCGCGAACCTCCGGGTCCAGCGCTGGCGTCCCCATCTCCATGACGCGACCCTAAGCACCCCGGCGGACGCGATCAAGCCCAGCCGGGCGCTACGCTCGGGGCGCGTTCCGGGGTGGTGTAATCGGCCAGCACGCTTGGTTTTGGTCCAAGAAGAGAGGGTTCGAGTCCTTCCCCCGGAATCGCGGGCCTCGCTACTCCTCGCTGCCGCGCGGAACCTTGCCTGCTTCCGCCCCCGGCTCCATCGCCGGGCCGCGGGGCGAGGCGATGCCGAGCACGCGCATCGTTTTGAGGCCGAGGCCGAGCTTCTCGCGGCCCTCGGTTGCGGAGACGTCGTGGCCGCAGAGCTCCTTGACGCGCTCGAGGCGGTAGCGGATCGTGTGGCGGTGGGTGAAGAGCTGTTTGGCGGTGGCGGCGACGTTGCCGTCGTTGTCGAGGTAGGCCTCGACGGTGGTCACCAGCTCGGTCTCGTACTGCTCGTCGTAGGCGGCGAGCGGGGCGATCGTCTCGGCGTAGAAGCGCTCCAGCTCGCGCGGGTCCTCGCTCATCGCCGGCAGCAGCAGGCGGTAGGAGCCGGTGTCCTCGAAGGCGAGCAGAGGCCGCCCCTCGGCCTCGCCGACGTTGACCGCCAGCCGCGCCTCGTTGCCGGCCCGGAAGAGGTCGACCGGGTCGCCGGCGTGGCGGCTGCGCCCGATCGTCAGGTGGAAGCCGGGGAGGCTGTCTTCCAGCTCGCGCGCCAGCCCCGCCGCCGCCCGCTCGACTCGGGCGTCGTCCTCGGCCGGGACGATTACCGCGATCTCGGCGACCTCCTCGCCGCCGGGACTGGCCAGCGAGCCCGGCGCCAGCGAGCGCAACGCCCGCTGGGCCAGGGTCAGCACGCGGGCCCGCCACTCGCCGCTCTGGGCCGCACGCGGCGCCGCGTGCAGGATCAGCACCCCCGCACCCTTGTCGAGCCCCGCGCCGAGCTCGGAGCCGCGGGCAAGGATGTCGCCGCGGTCGGTCACCTCGCGGGCGAGCACGGCGGCGACGAAGGCGCCCGCCACCTCCTCGCTCTCCCACTCGGGCGAGCGCGAGCGCTCGAGCTCCAGCGCCAGCAGCGTCGTCACCATGCGGGCGATCATCGGCTCGGGGGAGGCGGCCCCCCGGTAGCGCAGCTCGCCGACCGCGGCGTCGGCGACCCGCAGCTCGACCCGGGTCACGTCCTCCCCCCCGGCAAGCAGCTTCTTCTCCTGGTCCGGCGAGGCGCCGGCAACGGCAAGGACGGCGCTGGAGCGGTCGATCAGGGCAACGCTTGCATCGAGCACTTTGGCCGCCGCGCGCGCCACCGCTGGCAGGCCGGCGCCCGATTCGACCGCCTCGGCGAGCGCGTCGAGGGTCCCGCTCTCTTTGGAAGGCGCCGTCACCCGGCCATTATCGGCCGTTAAACCCTCTTAAGCGAGATTGGCGAGGTCGTTGTAGTAGTAGACGATCGCCAGGCCAGCGACGACGCCGACGAGAACCAGGGCGGCGAGGACGAAGAGTGAGAGAACGCCGGCCGCGGCCTTCTCCCAGATCCGGCCGTAGGCGCCCACCGCCGGCAGCAGGATCAGGCCGACGAAAGCGACCAGGCTGACCACCCCGGCGATGCCGAAGAGCAGGTACTCGTTCTCAATCTTCTGCAGCGCGAGCGGCAGCACCGGGACCATTCTGCCGCACCGTGGTGATGGTGAGCGCGACGGCGGCGCAAAGCGAGAAGGAAGCCGCACCCAGCGCCCAGCCGGCGCTGACGTCGCTGAGGTAGTGGACGTTGAGGTAAACGCGCGAGAGGCCGACCAGGGCCGTCAGCGCAATGCCGGCGACGACGACGAGGGCGGCGCGGGCCATCCCGGGCCGCAGGCGCATCACGATCGTCACCGCCAGCCAGACGTAGAAGGTGGAGTAGGCGGCGTGGGCGCTGGGGAAGGAGGAGCCCGAGACCTCGATCAGGCCACCCCCCGGCCGCGGCCGGTCGACCGCGTCCTTGATCTCGTGCACGCCGGCGAAGATCAAGACGACGCCACCGAGCAGTACGCCTAGCTCGGGCCAGCGGCGGCGGGCGACAAGCAGAACGGCGCTGAGGAAGGCGAGCGCGGCGGTGATCCCGGAGGAGCCGAGGTGGGTGACGACCTTGGCGATGCTGGTCAGCCACTCGGCCCGCAGCCGTTCGGCGATTTCGATCGCGGTTGTGTCCCCGGGGGTGGGGCCGGTGTCGCCGTTAAGGAGCACCGTGTAGGAGACGAGGACGAAGGTGGCGACCGCGAAGACCGCCATCAGCGAGGTGAACTCGAGGCCGAAGGTCCCCCCCGGCGTCACCCGCTCCCAGAGGAACCGCAGCTGGGGCCGGAAGGGGCGGGTCAGGGAGACGAGCCAACGCGTCGCCGCGTGCGCCTCCATCCAAGCGACGATCGCGCGCCGGTTCGCCTCGACCCGCAGGTAGCGGACCGCGACGACCACGCCCACGATGACCACGATCGTCGTCGCCAGCACGAAGGCGCCGCGGCCGGCGTACTCGGCGGCGCTCTCGATGCTGCGCGAGAAGAAGTAGCCAACGAGGATGTGGGCGCTGGCCCAGAGCCCGGTGCCGAGGATGCTGTAGGGGACGAAGGCGCGGTAGCGCATGCCCGAGCTGCCGGCGATGAAAGGGGCGAAGGCGCGCACGAGGCTGATGAAGCGGCCGATGAAGATCGTCTTGCCGCCGTGGCGGGAGAAGTAGTCCTCGACCTTTTCGAAGCGCTCATGGCCGACGCCGAAGCGCGGCCCGTTTTTGAGCACGAACTCGCGCCCGAGCCGACGGCCGATGAAGAAGCTGGTCGTGTCGCCGAGCCAGGCCGAGAACCAGGCGATTGCGATCAGCAGGTAGATGTCGATCGCGCCCTGCCCGGCGACGGCGCCGCCGAGCAGCATCACGGTCTCGCCGGGCACGACGAGGCCGACGAAGGCGCCGGTCTCGGCGAAGGCGAAGGCGCCGACGATCAGGTAGGTCCAGGCCCCCAGCGCGTTGGAGAGGTCTTCCAGCAGGCCCTGCAGGTCGAGATGACCGAGCTGGCGGCTGATCAGGTAGTAGCCGGCCGCCACCGCCGCGGCGGCGAGCGCCATCACCAGCCGTTTGCGGTTTTTGCCTCCGTCCTCGCCGGACATGAATCTCACTGGAGGGCCTCGCAGACGATTGCGTCGTCGCGGTCGAGTCGCACCGCCGCCTCGTGGGCGGCGGCCAGGTCGGAGAACAGGCCGAAGGCGGTCGGGCCGGACCCCGTCAGCAGTGTGTGGGCGGCGCCCGCGTCTCGAAGGGCGTCGAGCGCGGCGCCGATCCCGGGACGCAGCGAGCGCGCCGCCGGCTCGAGGTCGTTGACGAGCAGCTCGGCGTAGTCGAGCGGCGAGGAGCCCGCGCCGGCCGCCTCGCGCAGCCGCCCGGCGAGCTCGTCCAGCTCGGCGGTGGGACGGCCGAGACCGAGGCGGTCCGCCTCGGCGAAGACCGCGGCGGTGCTGAGCCCGCCCCCGTCGGGCAGCAGGACGACGGCGTGCTCGGCAGGCTCGGGCAGCAGCTCGACCCCCTCCCCCGCCCCAGTTACGAGAGCCAGGGCCGGGGTCAACTGCGAAGGCACGTCAGCCCCGAGCCCGGCGGCGATCTGCTCCAGGTCGCCGACCTCGCCCGCTGCCAGGCGCAGCACCGCCGCCGCGTCGGCGCTGCCGCCACCGAGCCCGGCAGCCACCGGGGTGCGCTTCTCGATCTCTATCCGCAGCGGTGGCCGCGACCAACCGTGCTCCCGCAACGCCGCCAGCGCTCGCGCCGCAAGGTTCTCCCCCTCGACGCCGGGGCAGGTGACCTCGTCGCGCTCAGCCTCACTGACGATGAGCCGGTCCGCCAGCGCCAGCGGCTCGAAGAGCGAGCAGAGCTCGTGCAGGCCGTCGGCGCGGGGGCGTCCCAGGTGGAGGCAGAGGTTTAGCTTGGCGGGGGCGAGAACGTGCATTTGGCAGAGGGGCTGTCCCGGTAGGGGCTCACTCAACTTTTTCTGAAGACAGTTGTCGGCTGTCCGCCGACCTTGGCGCAGAAAAAGTACAAGCCGCTCCGCCCCTACCGGGACAGCCCCTCCCCCAGGGCGCGGAACTCGTCCGGTGAGAGCTGCTCGGCGCGGGCGCTTTCCGGCAGGCCCAGCTTGGTGAGTGCGGCGCGGACCGTCGCCAGCGAGCCGGGGCGGACGAGGTCGACCGAGCGCGCCAACGCCTTGCGGCGGTGGGCGAAGGCAGCGCGGACCAGTGCCCAGGTCTCTGCGTCGGCGGCAGGGCCGATGCGGCGCAGGGTGAGGATCGCCGACTCGACCCGCGGCCGCGGCCGAAAGACGGCCGGGTCGACCGTGCGCAGCAGCCGCACCTCACAGGCGAGCTGGGTGAGCACGCTTGGGGCGCCGTACGTCTTGCTGCCGGGCTCGGCTCGCAGCCGATCGGCGATCTCGCGCTGCACCATGACCGTCCAGCGCTCGAGCGTGGGCAGCTGCTCGATGGTGCGCAGGATCAGCGGCGTGGCGACCGCGTAGGGAAGGTTGGCGACAACGGCGGTGGGAGCGGGATCGAGCCCGGCGAGGTCGAACTGCATCGCGTCCCCCCAGTGCAGGCTGACGTTCGGGCGGGCGACGAGATCGGTCAGGGCACCCTCGAGGCGGCGGTCGATCTCGACCACGTGCAGCCGGGCGACCGCGTCGGCGAGGCGCTCGCTCAGCACCCCTTCACCGGCTCCCACCTCAAGCACCACCTCGTCCCCCCGCAGCTCGGCATCGCGGACGATCGCGTCGAGGAGGTTCGGATCGGCGAGGAAGTTCTGGCCGAGCCTGACCATAACCCTGGCTACCAGCCGAAGAGAGCGCTGGCGTTGGCCTCGACCGTGCGCTCCAGCTCGGCGTAGGAGACGCCGCGCACCTCCGCCACCGTCTCTGCCGTCGAGACGACGTGGCGGGGCTCGTTGGGCTTGCCGCGCACCGGCTGGGGCGCCAGGTAGGGCGCGTCGGTCTCGACCAGGACGAGCTCGTCGGGCAGCTTGGCGGCCGCCTCGCGCAGCTCCTCGGCGCTGGGGAAGGTGACGATCCCCGAGAAGGAGCAGTACCAGCCGCGCTCGATCGCGTCCTCTACCCGCCAGGGGGCGAGGAAGCAGTGCAGGATGACTTTGACGCCGTCCGCGCGCGCGTCGAGGATCGAGAAGACGTCGTCGACGGCGCCGGTCTCGTCCTCGCGGTCGCGAGCGTGGATCACGATCGGCAGCTCCCGCTCGCGGGCGATCTCGATCTGAGCTTCGAAGGCGCGGTGCTGGTCGGCCCTGCTCGCCGTCTCGCGGTAGTAGTCGATGCCGGTCTCGCCGATCGCGCGTACCTTCTCGTTCTCGGCGGCGAGGCGAGCGATCTCCTCGGCCCGCGCGTCGTCGAAGCCCGCCGCCTCGGTCGGGTGGCAGCCGACGGTGGCGAAGACGCTCTCGTAGCGCCCGGCCGCGGCCAGCGCCGCCGTGTTGGTCTCGGCGTCGAGGCCGACGTTGAGCATCCGCTCCACCCCCGCCTCGCGGGCGGCGGCGACCACCTCGCCCTCGGGCCGCTCGCAGAGGAACAGGTGCGTGTGAGAGTCGATCACGACCGCCCAGGCTAGTCCCTCCCAGATTGAAGACGACTCCCAGAGGGCTGCCAACCAGGTCCCGGGCGTTACACCATAGGCTTCGCGCCATGGCCGACTTCGCCGATTACTACCGCCAGATCTACGCTCTCGGACTGGGCGGCGAGACACCGTCGATCCCGGTCGCCGTGGCCGAGCTCGAGCGGCTCGCCCATGACGCGATGGACGAGCGCGCAGCCAACTACGTCTTCGCCGGGGCCGGCAGCGAGGACACGATGGACGCCAACCGCGCCGCCTTTCGCCGGCGCCGGATCGTGCCGCGGATGCTGCGCGACGTCGCCACCCGGGACCTCTCCACCACGCTGCTGGGCACCGAGATGCCGGCGCCGCTGATGCTGGCGCCGATCGGGGTGCAGAAGATCGTCCATCCCGACGGCGAGCTGGCCACCGCGCGCGCCGCGGCCAGCCTTGGCGTGCCGATGATCGCCAGCACCGCCTCGCACTACACGCTGGAGGAGATTGCCGAGGCCGGTGGCGATGCGCCGCGCTGGTTCCAGCTCTACTGGCCCAACGACCGCGAGCTCGCCGCCAGCTTCGTTGGCCGCGCCGAGGCGGCGGGCTACGGGGCGATCGTGCTCACCGTCGACACCTTCATCCCGGGCTGGAAGCCGCGCGACCTGCAACAGGCCTGGCTGCCGTTCCTCAACGGCATGGGGGTCGCCAACTACTTTCAGGACCCAGTCTTCTGTGCCGCCCTCGCGCAGACGCCGGAGGAGGATCCCGGGGCGGCGACCGGCCACTTCCTCGGCGTGCAGGCGAACCCCGCACTCTCCTGGGACGACCTCGAGTGGCTGCGTGAGCGGACCGAGCTGCCGATCGTGATCAAGGGCATCCAGCACCCCGACGACGCGCTGGAGGCGGCGCGGCGCGGCATCGATGGCATCGTCGTCTCCAATCACGGCGGCCGCCAGGTCGACGGCGCGATCGCCGCGCTCGACGCGCTGCCGCCGATCGTCGAGGTCGCCGGCGACGAGCTGGCGATCCTCTTCGACAGCGGCGTGCGCAGCGGCAGCGACGCGATCGTCGCCCTCGCCCTCGGCGCCGATGCGGTCTGCCTCGGCCGTCCCTACATCTGGGGCCTGGCAATGGAGGGCGAGCAGGGCGTCGAGGCAGTGCTGCGCATGGTCCTCGCCGAGCTCGACCTGACGATGGCGCTCTGCGGCTACACCCGTCCCGACCAGCTGGGTCCCGACGCACTGGCCTGAGCAGGTTCGACGGCTCGATGAAGCATTACCCGGGCTATCGCCCCGGCAATGCTTCTTAGAGGTCGCGGCGGCCGAACGCCAACGCGGCCAGGGCGAGCACGCCCGCCGCGTAGGCGAACGCCCAGAGGATCAGCCCCGGGCCCGCCGCTTCGGAGCCACCGAACGGCCCGAGCTGCAGGACCACGCCGGTCAGCCCAGAGGTATCGGAGATCAAGGCGTGCAGGCTGGCGGCGTAGAGGCCCTCGAAGGGCAGTGCCCAGCTGGCCGTGTGGCCGATCGAGTGCAGGGTGTCGGAGCGAATCGCGTGGCCGATCTGGGCCAGCAGCCCGGCGGTGAGCCCGGCGCCATAGACCATGAAGACGACTATCCCCTGGGCCGTCACCGAGAGGAAGGTCGAGGCAAGCAGAGACAGGGCAGCGACGATCGCGACCGCAAGGGCCAGGGCGAGGCCCGGTCCCAGCAGGTGGTCCGGCGCCCAGTGCCCGGCCTGCCAGGTGATCGCCGCCGCGGCCGCGTAGATGGCGAGCACGTAAGCGGCGGCGAGGCCGGCGGCGGCGAGGAAGCGCGAGAGCAGCAGCGTCGTGCGGCCGATCGGCCGCACGACCAGGGGTTGCAGCAGGCCGCTCTCGGCGTCTCCCCGCACGATGCCGAGGGTGAGGAAGACGGCGAGGACGGAACCAAGGAAGAGCGAGGTGAACATCGCCAGGCCGAAGATCGTCGCCCCGGTGAAGGCCTTGGGATCCAGGATCTTCGGTTCCGAGCCTTCCGCGCCGGCGAAGCCGCTGGCATCGCGGAAAGCGAAGTGGGCGCCGACCGCATACAGCGCCAGGAAGGCGAGCGAGAGCAGCAACACGGCGAGGAAGACGCGGCGGCGCAGGCCCTCGCGCAGGGCGTAGCCGACCACGGTGGCGACGGAGCGCGCCATGCCCACTCAGCCCGTCCGGCCCCGCACGGCCTCGAGGTAGACGTCCTCTAGCGTGCTGCTGAGAACCTCGACGCGGTGGATCCGCTCGCCCTCGGCGACCAGGCGGGCGACGATCTCCGGCGCCTCCTCGCGCCCGGCACCCTCGAAGAGCTTGACCCCGCTCGCGGTCTCGACCTCGACCCCGCGGGAGCGCTCCAGATCGGCGGGACGGCCCTCGCGGACCAGCATGCCCTGATTGATGATCGCCACCCGGTCGCAGACCAGCTCGACCTCGCTGAGCAGGTGCGAGTTGAGCAGGACCGCGACGTCGCGGCGGCGCAGCTCTTCGAGCAGGCCGCGGACGATCCGCCTGCCGACCGGGTCGAGGGCGCTGGTCGGCTCGTCGAGCAGGAGCAGGCGTGGCGACCCGACCAGCGCCTGGGCGATGCCGAGCCGCTGCTGCATCCCCTTCGACATCGCCTCCACCCGCACCCCGGCGGCGTCGCCCAGCTCGACCAGCTCGAGCAGCCCGGCGCGCTCGCTGGCCCCGCCCTGTGAGCCGCATAGCCGCTGGTGCAGCTGCAGCAGCTCGTCGGCAGAGCACCAGCCGGGGAAGCGGAAGAGCTCGGCGAGATAGCCGACCGCGGCCCGTGCCGGCGCCGAGCCGGCGGGCACGCCCAGGACCTCGACGCTGCCGCCGCTGGGCCGGACCAGGCCGCAGGCGATCTTCGTCAGGGTCGACTTGCCGGCGCCGTTTGGCCCGAGCAGGCCGAGCAGCTCGCCCGCGCCGACCTCGAGATCGACCCCGACCAGCGCTTCCTTGCCGCGATAGGACTTGCGCAGGGCGCGCGCGGCAAGGACCGCCGCCACTAGCCCGGCGCCTCGATCTTGGGGAAGAGCGGTGGAACGCGCTCGACTTTCTGGCCGCCCGGGCGGGAGCCCAGCTCGGCGAGCTCGCGCGAGTCCTCGGCGAGAGCGGCAAGCAGTTGCTCGCTCGCCCGTGGCAGGTAGGGCGCGAGCAGGAGCGTCGTCACCCGCACCCCCTCGACCAGGTTGTAGAGGACCTCATCGAGGCGCTCGGGGTCCCCCTCGTCCTTGGCCAGCTCCCAGGGCCGGGTCTCCTCGACATAGCGGTTGAGCCGCCGCACGAGCTTCCAGGCCTCCTCCAGCGCCTGGCTCAGCTCGGCCCGGTCGAGCAGCTCGCTGAAGCGGGCGACCGCCCCTTCGAAGTCCTCGGCGAGCACCGCGTCAACCGCCGCCTCGGGCACGGTGCCGGCGCGGTAGCGGTCGACCATCGCCAGCACGCGGCTGGCCAGGTTGCCGAAGTCGTTGGCGAGCTCGGTCTCGTAGCGGGCCTCGAAGCCGGCGGTCGAGATCGAGCCGTCCTGGCCGAAGCTGACCTCGCGGAAGCAGTAGAAGCGCAGCGCGTCGGCGCCGAAGCGATCGATCACCTCGAAGGGGTCGAGCACGTTGCCGAGGCTCTTCGACATCTTCTTCTCGCCCATCAGCAGGTAGCCGTGGATCGTCATTCGCCGCGGCGGCTCGAGGCCGGCGGCCCAGAGCAGGGCCGGCCAGATCACCGCGTGGAACTTGAGGATGTCCTTGCCCAGCACGTGCAGCGAGGCGGGCCAGTAGCGCTCGGTCAGGTCCTCCCCGTCGCGGGCGAAGCTGAGCGCCGTGACGTAGTTGAGCAGGGCGTCGAACCAGACGTACATGCGCTGCTCGGGGTCCCAGGGCAGCTCCATCCCCCACTTCAGCTTCGGCCGTGAGAGCGAGACGTCTTCCAGCCCCTGCTTGATGAAGGAGACGGCCTCGTTGCGGCGGAACTCGGGGACGGCGAAATCGGGCTGGCCCTCGTAGAGCTCTTCCAGCCGCTCCTGGAAGGCGGAGAGGCGGAAGAACCAGTTCTCCTCGGTCACCCTTTCCAGCGCGATCTCGTGGATCGGGCAGGTCTGGCCGGGGCCGAGCTCGCGCTCGGTCTTGAAGTCGGCGCAGCGCGGGCAGTACCAGCCTTCGTAGGTGCCCTTGGTGACCCAGCCGTTGTCGTAGACCCGCTGCATGATCTCGGCGACCTTCGCCTTGTGGCGCGGGTCGGAGGTGCGGATGAAGAAGTCGTTGGTGGCATCGATGATCGGCAGCAGCTGGCGGAACTTCTCCGTATTGCGATCGGCGAGCTCCTGCGGGGAGACCCCCTCCCGCTCCGCCGCCAGCTCGATCGGCTCGCCGTGCTCGTCGGTGCCGGTGAGGAAGAAGACGTCGGCGCCGCGCTGGCGCATGTGACGAGCCAGCACGTCAGCCGCCATCGTCGAGTACGCGTGGCCGAGATGCGGCTCGGCGTTGACGTAATAGATCGGGGTGGTGACGTAATAGCTGCCGGAACTCATGAGCTTCAGGACGCTACAAGGTGAGCGCGACCGTCGTTTGCGGCGTTACTTCGGCTTGACGCTGGGCAGCAGCGCCATCTCCAGCCTCAAACGCGGGGCTCGCGGCCCGTCAGCGCCCGGTAGAGGTCGTTGGCGCGGGTGCCGGTTAGGGCGGCGACGACGCTGGCGGCCGCGCGAGGGCGGGCGCCGGACTGGACCAGGTGACGGAGGGCGTCGACGGCGAAGCCGACGTCGCGGTCGTGGTCTTCGGCGGCGGCGGGGGCGATCACGAGGACGATCTCGCCCTTGACGTCGCCGCGGAAGCGCCGCGCCAGTTCGGCCAGCGAGCCGCGGGCGACTTCCTCGTGCATCTTGGTCATCTCGCGGCAGACGGCCGCGGGCCGGTCGGGCGCGATCGCCGCCAGTGCCGCCAGCGACTCGCCGACGCGGCGCGGGCTCTCGAAGGCGACGACGGTCTCCGCCGAGCGCAGCACCCGCTCCATCTCGCCGGAGCGCTTGGGCAGGAAGCCCTCGAAGCGCCAGCGGTCGGTCGGCAGGCCGGAGGCGACGAGCGCCACCGGGACGACCGAGGGCCCCGGCAGCACGGTGACGTCGAGGGCGCGTTCGATGCAGCGGCGGATCAGCTTGTAGCCGGGGTCGGAGATCGCCGGCATGCCGGCGTCGGAGACGAGGGCGACGATGTCGCCGCGCTCGATCCGCTGCGCCAGCTCGGTCGCCCGGGGCCCTTCGTTGCCCTCGTGGTTGGAGACAAGGGGCGGCGCCGGGCGGATGCCGAGCTTGTCGAGCAGGCCGCCGGTGCGACGCGTGTCCTCGCAGGCGATCCAGTCGGCACTGACCAGCGCTTCGCGCACCCGCGGCGTGACGTCGTCGAGGTTGCCGATCGGCGTCGGGCAGACGATCAGCTCGCCCGGCATCAGCCCGCGTCCCGCTCCAGCTCGATCCGCGCCATCGCCGCGGCGCCGATCATGCCCGCGTCCGCGCCCAGCTCGGCGGCTACCACGGGGATCTCCTTCATCGGCGGCAGCGCTCGCGCCGCGAGCTCGCGCCGGGCCGGGTCGAGCAGGAGGTCGCCGGCGGCGATCACCCCGCCGCCGATGACGAAGACTTCGGGCTCGAAGATGTTGGCGAAGCTGGTCAGGGCGACCCCGAGGCGCGAGCCGACCAGGTCGAAGACGCCGCGCGCGGTCTCGTCGCCCGAGAGCGCCGCCTCGGTCACCGCCTTGCCGTCGATCGTCTCGCCGGCGGCGAGCATCGCGCCGAGGGCCGAGTCGGGCTCGCGCTCCGCAGCCTCGCGACCCTCGCGCCCGACGGCCGTGCCCGAGGCGAGCGTCTCGACGCAGCCGTGCCCCGGGCAGTTGCCCTGGCAAGGCGGGCCGTCGATCTCGATCACTGTGTGGCCGAGCTCGGCGCCGGCGCCGGTGGCGCCGCGGTAGATCTCGCCATTCAGGATCAAGCCGCCGCCGATTCCAGTGCCGATCGTCAGCATCACGGCGTTTTCAGCGCCGCGCGCCGCCCCGTATAGGTGCTCTGCCAGCGCGGCCACCGTGGCGTCGTTGTCGACGAAGACCGGCAGGCCGGTGCGCTCGCCTGCGATTTCGCGGACCGGCAGGTTCTCGAGCGGCAGGTTGACCGCCGAGCGGGCGATGCCTTTGTCGTGGTCGACGGTGGCGGGAATGCCGAGTCCGACCGCGGCGACGCCCGGGCACTTGCCGCGCGCCTCCTCGATCTCCCTGACCAGCAGCTCGACCAGCTCGTCCTCGGTCTGCCCGGTTGAGGCCTCGCGGCTCTCCCAGAGCACTTTCGAGCCGGGATCGACGACGCCGAGCAGCATCTTCGTGCCGCCCAGGTCCACCCCGATGATTTCCCCTGCACTCATACGTGTTCAAAGGGAGGGTAGGGACGGACGACCGCGGGCATCGGCATGATTCCCGGCAGTCTTTCATGGCCGACAATGGCGAGCAGCAGCCCTCCGGGCCGCCCGAGTACAAGGTCTACCGGTCCCGGAAAGGCCTGGTGCCGAGGCTGCGGTCCCCCGATCTCTCCGGCCTGCGAGAGCGGGCGCCGCGCGCGCCGAAGTGGTGGCGGCGGGACAAGGGCGACGAGCCGGAGCTGCCGGGCGAGCCGCGGGCGAGCCGCCGCTGGAGCGGCAGGCGGGTGCTCAAGTGGGTCGGGATCGCGGCCCTGGGCTGGGTCCTGCTCAGCTTCCTCGCCTTCGCCGTCTCCGCCCAGCTGCAGTCCTTCAAGCTCTCCGGCGACGCTAAGGACGCGCTGCACGGCGACCCCGTTCTCCTCCCCAGCGCCCAGACGATCCTCGTCATGGGAACCGACGCGCGGCCGCCCGACACCAAGGAGCCCGGCGCCCCTCACTCGCAGAAGTGCTTCGAACAACAGTCGCACGGCGACGCCCCGCACGACGGCTGTGAAGCAGGGGAATATCGCGCCGACTCCCTGATGCTGATCCGGGCCGGCGGCGGCGCCTTCCGCAAGCTCTCCATCCCGCGCGACAGCTACGCGGAAATCCCCGAACAGAGCCCGCAGAAAATCAACGCGGCGTTCGCCTTCGGCGGCGCCAAGGCGCAGGTCGAAGCGGTCGAAAACTTCCTCGACGTCGAAATCGACCACGTCGCGATCGTCGACTTCACCGGCTTCGAAGACCTGATCAACGCGGTTGGCGGGGTCAAGGTCGACGTCCCCCACAAGCTCTGCGCCGACATCTCCGGCGGCGCTGGCGGCGGCCAGGGCGGCGTCACCCTGCGCCTGCACAAGGGCGAGAACACCCTCGACGGCGAAAAGGCGCTCGCCTACTCGCGGGTGCGCGAGCCGGTCGAATGCCCCGGCCCCGGCAAGAGCGCCTACTCGCTCGGCTACGACGACTTCGACCGCGCCCAGGCCCAGCAGCGGGTGATCAACGGGATCAAGGACCGTCTCACCGATCCGCTGCGCCTCCCCTACAACTTCATCCACGGGCCGATCATCGGCTGGGACGCCCCCAAAGCGTTCGTCAGCGACATGGGCTTCCTCACCATGCCGCAGCTGATCCTCTCCGCCGCGATCGGCAGCAGCGGCGACACCGACGTGCTCTGCTCCAAGGGCGAATGCAGCGAAGGGCCCGGCGGCAGCCAGGAAGTCCCCGAGTCGGCCCGCCGCCGCGCCGTCCACCGCCTGCTCCACGGCTGAGCCTGTTTTCTGATGCCTTTATGACCCCATGGGGTCATAAAGGCATCAGAAAATCGATCACTCGCTGGTGGTCGAGGCCTTGGGCTTGGAGTCGCCGGAGGACTTGGAGTCGCTCGAGCTGGAGCCGGAGGACTCGCCGCCGCTCTTCGACTCGCTCGAAGAGTCGGAGCCGCCGTTTGCGGCACCGCCTTTCTTCTTCTTGCCGTAGTCGGTGTTGTAGAAGCCGGAGCCCTTGAAGTGGACGGCGACGGGATGCAGGACGCGCTCCGCCGGGGCGCCGCACTCCTGGCACTCGGCCAGCGGGTCGTCGCTCATCTTCTGCAGCACGTCGAAGACGTGCCCGTTCTCGCACTTGTACTCGTAGATCGGCATGCGGCCGGGGATTATCGCAGCCCCGCGCGGAGAGCTCGGCGCCAAGCGGCACAGCCTCTATACGGTTCCCCCGTGGCAACCGCCGAGGAGAACCGCCCGACCGGGGTGACGATGGAGGAGATCGTCGCGCTCTGCAAGCGCCGCGGCTTCGTCTTCCCCTCCTCGGAGATCTACGGCGGCCTCGGCTCGACCTACGACTACGGCCACTACGGCGTCCTGCTCAAGAACAACGTCAAGGGCGAGTGGTGGCGGGCGATGCTGCAGGAACGCGACGACATCGTCGCGCTCGACTCGGCGATCCTCCAGCACCCGCGGGTCTGGGAGGCCTCGGGCCACCTCGAAGGCTTCACCGACCCGCTGGTCCAGTGCCTGGGCAAGTGCAAGAGGCGCTGGCGCGAGGACCACCTGCGCGAGGCAGTCGAAGCCGAAGGCGGCGACCCCGCCGCCGAGCTGCGCTGTCCCGAGTGCGGCGGCGAGCTCTCGGAGCCGCGCCAGTTCAACCTGATGTTCGAGACCCACATCGGACCCGTTGCGGGCGAGGGCTCGGAGGTCTACCTGCGACCGGAGACGGCGCAGGGCATCTTCATCAACTTCAAGAACGTGATGGCGTTCGCGCGCAAGAAGCCGCCCTTCGGTATCGCCCAGGTCGGCAAGTCCTTCCGCAACGAGATCACGCCGGGCAACTTCATCTTCCGCACCCGCGAGTTCGAGCAGATGGAGATGGAGTTCTTCGTGCCGCCGGCCGAAGCCGATCGCTGGTACCGCGAGTGGATCGAGCTGCGCGAGCGCTGGTACACCGAGCTCGGCATCCGCCCCGATTTCCTCCGCGTCCGCGCCCACGATGCCGACGAGCTCTCCCACTACTCATCGGGCACCAGCGACGTCGAGTACCTCTTCCCGATCGGCTGGTCGGAGCTGGAGGGGATCGCCAACCGCGGCGACTTCGACCTCACCCAGCACGCCAAGTTCAGCGGCGAGAAGCTCGAGTACTTCGACCAGCAGAGCAAAGAGCGCTATGTCCCCCATGTGATCGAGCCAGCTGCCGGCGCCGACCGCGCCACGCTCGCCTTCCTCGTCGACGCCTACGAGGTCGAGGAGGTCGAGGGCCGCCAGCGCACCGTGCTGCGCCTGCACCCCCGCCTCGCCCCCAACAAGGCGGCCGTCCTCCCGCTCGTCTCCAAGGACGGCCTGCCGGAGAAGGCACGCCCGATCTTCGAAGAGCTGCGCACCCGGATGCCGGCCGAGTTCGACGAGGGCGGCTCGATCGGCAAGCGCTACCGCCGCCAGGACGAGATCGGCACCCCCTGGGGCATCACCGTCGACCACCAGACGATGGAGGACGACACCGTCACCCTCCGCGACCGCGACTCCCTGGAGCAGGTCCGAGTTCCGATCGCCGGCCTCGCCGACGACCTCGCCGCCCGCCTCGCCCAGCCCTGGCGCAGCCCGAAGCTGGGCTAGCGCCTGGAGAGCGAACGCAGGACAAGCAGGGTGAGGATGGCGCCGACGACCATCGCGGCGAGCATGAAGAGCAGCCGTGCCGTGCCGCTCGATCCCGGCAATGCCACGTTCGCTCCAAACACCGTGGCCACCAGGCCCGGCACCAGGAGAAATGCGGTCAGCCTGGTTACTACCGCCTGCAGCCGGTCGACCTGAGCTTGCTGGCGTTGGGACAGCGCCAGCTGGGCACCTATTGCCACCGTATTTGCGGCGATGAACGCGTCGGAGACATCGGATCGCAGCTGAAAGACCCGCTCGCGAGCGCTTGCGATCTCCCCACCCACGGCAGGGTCGATGACGTCACCCGCGCTGGTGCTCCAAACGCTTCTGTACCTCCTGCCCATGACTTGAACCTCTAGCCCGTCGAGCCTGGCGCGCAGGGCAGTGGCGCTTGCACGCAAGCGGCCCAGCGGCGCCAGGTCGGGAATGACGCCCTCGCGACTCGCCGATTCGAAGAGGTCGCTCTCCCACCTATCGACGGCACGGGCTCCGAATATCGCTTCGTCGCTCAATACCTCGACGACCTCGAGCACGTACCGGTTCGCGAGCTCCGCGACGGAGAGCTCGAGGACTCCCCCGTAACCCCCTTTTCGCACCGCTCCATCTATGCGTACGGACCGGTCGTAAGACGCGCCCTCGCTCTGGTGCCAAAGCACGATCAGCACGTTTTCGATCGGACAGATCGTTCCAGCCATCCATTTGATCTCCCCCTCTGCTTCCGACCGCTCCGGAACCTCGACGTGAACGCAATGCAGGCTCCGCTCACGGCCCGGGATGCCAGCCCAGATCATTCCCAGACTTCGACGGCACAGTTCCCTGGCGAGCACGTGCGCTCCCAGGAGGTCCGGGAATATCGCGGTCAGCCATTGCGCGAGAGGGCCGGCATCCGTCGCGCCGACCTCTCCAAAGACCACGCGGAGCGTGTCCGCTCCGTCTCTCTCGAAGTTACAGGCGCCGGGGAGTGCCTCCCGAAGGGCCGCCGGCGACTCGATCTGGCCATCTACCGCATCCGATTGGGCCGAGAAAAAGCCTATGTATTTCTGCGCCCCCGGCAGGTAAGACCATCCAACCCCCTGCTCTGGCTGCCACTCGATGGCACGAACGCGCACCGGGACGCCCTAAGAAGCGCCCTCGATCAAGCCGATCACGTTGCCCTCCGGGTCTTTGAACTGGCCGAGGACCATGCGGCCCATGATCGTCTCGGGGCCCATGACGCGGGTGCCGCCGAGGGACTCGGCCTTGCTCAGGGCCTCCTCGACGGAGGGGACTTCGACGTAGAAGGTGACGTGGCCCTCGTAGCCGTCGGGGCCCTGGCCGATGCCGCCGCCGAGGCCGATGCCTTCGGAGTTGCTGTTGGCCTCGCGGTCGACCAGGCCGTATTTCATCTCGTTGTCGGCGTTGACGTTCCAGTCGAAGAGCTCGGCGTAATAGCTCTGCAGCTTCTCGCCGTCGCGGCCGACGACCTCGAAGTGGACCACTGGCTGTCCCATCTCTCCTCCTTGTTGGCGATGCGCCGTTCAGGCGCCTGCCATGAACCGTTCCACATCGGCGGCGTCAGCGGCAAGCGCGGCGCTCGCGGCCTTCGAGATGCGGCCAAGCGACTCGAGCGTGACTTTGCCGCGGGCGAATTTCCAGGTTCCGGCGGCGCGTCCCTTGACCAGGCTGAAGGGCCGGAAGATGCCATTCAGCGTCACCAGGTGGGTGTGTGGGCCGAGGATGCGCTCGCGCGAGCTCCAGCCGAGCAGCAGCGGGTCGAAGGCGCCGAGCAGGCGCGGGCCGGGCACCTCGGGCTCCGGTGGCGCCTTGGCAAGGTGGACGAGGCCATCGTCGCGCTCGACGAGCTCGCCGGCGATCGCGGCCAGGCCGGCCCGCGCGTCGCGCAGCGGCAGCCCGGCCCAGCGGGCGAGATCGCGGTCGTTGGCCGGCGCGTGGCCGCCGAGGTAGCGGCGGGCGAGCTCGGCCAGGGCCGCATTGCGATCGACCTTGGGCTGCCGCCCAAGCCAGTCGCGGGCGAGAACGTAGGCGTGGTCCTTGCCGATCATCGGCCCGCGCACGACAACGCCCTCGACGGCGGCGAGGAAGAGTAGGTGGACCAGCGCCTGTCCCGCGGTGGTGATGCCGGCGGCATCGAGTCGCTCGCGCAACTGGTGCCGGGTCAGTGCGCCCTCCTTTTTCAGCGCCTTCTCGATCGTCTCGACCGCGCGCTCTCCCTGCTCCGCCGGCACGCCCTCCTGGCGCAGGCGCCGTGTGCACGACGTGCGCAGCGGTGGCGTGGTCAGCGCCTGCAGCAACGGATAGTCCTCGCTGCGCACGAGATGCAGCGTGCCGCGGTTGAGCCAGGTGATCAGCAGCGAGCGCTCCTCGGTGAGCGCACGGTCGACGTCGGCCGCGGCCAGGCCCTCACTGCGCGCCCGCACCGCCAGGCGGGCGCCGCGCGGGTCCTGGCCCTGGACCGCGAGCAGGCGCCCGGCAACTTCTACCGGGCCGCGGGCCGGCGGCCCCGACAACCCCTGCGAGAAGAAGCGCTCGGCGTAGATCGACGCGGTCGGCACGCCTCGGCTCGCTGTGCGATCGCTATTCGACCGCGAGCAGGTCGACGACGTAGACCAGCGCTTCGTTGGCGCCGATCGCTGGTTCGACGCCTTCGGCCCCATAGCCCAACTGAGGCGGAACGATGATTTCCCGGCGGCCGCCCGCCTTCATTCCCTCGAGGCCCTGTTCCAGCCCGGGAAGCACTTCCCCGCCGCCGAGGACGAACGTGTACGGCTTGTCTTCCCAGGTCGATTCGAACTCTTCTTTGGTTTTGAAGCCGACCCCGACGTAATGGACGGTGAGAGTGTCGCCGGACTTCGCTTCTGGACCGGACCCTTCTTCGAGGTCCCTGAACGTGAGCTTCTTGGTCGAGACGCCCTTTGGCACGGTCACCTTCGGTTTCTTCTTGTCCGTTTGGATCTTGGACGGGTCCGGCGTCAGGGCTTTCGGGGCGGGTCCCGGTTCCGTGCTCGTCGCTTCGGTTCCCGCTTCCGTGCTCGTCGCTTCCGCCGGGGCGGTGCCTTCGCTGGAGCTGGCGGGGTCGCCATTGCTGCTGCTCCCGCCGCAGCCGGCACCGGCGAGGCCGAGACAGGCGATCAGGATCAATGCCAGCCGCTTCATGATCGAAGAATCCTAAGCGATGCTCGCCGCACCTGCGGTGCGAGCGCGACTGGAACGCTGCCGGCTCAGGCGATCGCTATGCGACCGCTAGCAGGTCGACGACGAAGATCAGGGTTTCGTTCGGTCCGATCACCGGGGGCGAGCCCGCTGCCCCGTAGGCGAGGTTCGACGGAATGATCAGCTCGCGCCGGCCGCCGGCCTTCATTCCAGCGATCCCCTGGTCCCAGCCCGGGATCACTTGACCGGCGCCGAGCTGGAAGCTGAAGGGTTCACTGCGGCTCCAGGAAGAGTCGAATTCTTCTTCACTGTCGTAGCCGACGCCGACGTACTGGACGGTTACTTCGTCGCCGGGCTTGGCCGTCGCCCCTGTTCCCTTTTCGATTTCCTTGATCTCGAGCTTCTTCGGCGGCGGGCCACTGGGCACGGTGACCTTCGGCTTCGTCTTTTCGCCGCCAGCGGGCTCTTCGCCGCTACCGGGCTTCGATTCTTCCTTCGGCGCGCTCGATTCCCCGCTCGTCGCTTCCGTCGAGGTGCTTTCGCTGGAGCTCGAGGAATCGTCGCTGCCGCCGCAGCCCGCCGCAAAGACGGCAAGGCAGGCAATCAGGATCAGGGCAAGGCGCTTCACGGCGGCGGATCCTACGCGACGGTTCCGACGCGGGCCTCCCGCCTCAGCGGCCCCACCGTGTCCGCCTGGGACTTGGCAGCGCCGCGGCCTCCCGCGCGTCGATCTTCAGGATCACGCCGCGCTCGTGGATCTCCCCCACCTCGGGCGCGTCGACGAAGCGGCGCCCGCGGGGTCCCGCCTTGGCCTCGAAGACGATCCCGTCGAATATGTCGGTTCCCGAGTCGCGGTCGACCCGGACCACCTTGCCGAGGTGAACCCCGTCGCTTGCAAAGACAGGCACCCCGCGGCCGAGGACCATGTAGGAGATCTGTGGACCCAGGTCCTCCACGCGATGAGCATATCCACGCCCAACGCCGGCCTCATCGCTCCCAGGCGGGCTATGCTCGCTTCGGTGCTCACGGGTTCTACGAAGGAGGAGCAATGACGATCGGCCTGCGGTTGAAGTTCGAGGGCGGTACCCAGGACCAGTACGAGACATTGCACGGCCACATGGGCATCGACGACAACCCGCCCGAGGGCTTGATCTTCCATTCCGCCGGCCCGATCGAGGCCGGCTGGGGCGTCATCGACTTCTGGGAGTCACGCGAGCACTTTGACCGCTTCCTCGGCTCGCGGCTGGGACCGGCACTGCAAGAGGCCGGCGATGAGGCCTTCCCGGGCCCACCCGACATCAAGGAGTTCTCCGTCCACCACATCACCAAGCCCTAGGGGAGATGGGACTGAACCTCGCATCGCTGCTGACCGAGAGCGCCGGGCGCGACCCGGAGCTGCCGGCGATCAGGCTCGGCGAAGTCGAGCTCAGCTACCGCGAGCTGGACGAGCGCAGCGCCCGCCTCGCCGCCCTGCTCCGCGCGAAGGGCGTCGAGCCCGGCGACCGGGTCGGGGTGATGCTGCCCAACGTCCCCGAGTTCCCGGTCGCCTACTACGGCGTGTTGCGCGCCGGCGCGGTGGTCGTGCCGATGAACGTACTGCTGAAGCGGCGCGAGATCGCCTTCTACCTGGAGGACTCTGGCGCCAAGCTGCTGCTGGCCTGGCACGGCTTCTGCGCCGAGGCGCGCGACGGCGCCGCCGACGCCGGCACGGAGCTGGTCGAGGTCGAGCCGTCTTCCTTCGCCGGGCTGCTCGCCGAACAGGAGCCCACCCCCGCCCTCCACGACACCGCCGAGGACGAGACGGCGGTGATCCTCTACACCTCGGGGACGACCGGCAAGCCGAAGGGTGCCGAGCTGACCCACGTCAACCTCTTCCGCAACGCCGACGTCTCCAGCCGTACCACCTGCGAGATCGCCAGCGGCAACGTCGTCCTCGGCGCCCTCCCCCTCTTCCACTCCTTCGGCCAGACGGTCGGGATGAACTCCTCGCTCAAGGTCGGCGCCTGCCTCACCCTGGTGCCCAAATTCGACCCCGGCGAGGCGCTGGCGACGATGGAGTGCGACGGCGTCACCCACTTCTACGGCGTGCCGACGATGTACGGGGCGCTGCTGCACCACCCCGAGCGCGAGAGCTATGACACCTCGGCCCTGCGCACCTGCATCACCGGCGGCGCCTCGATGCCGGTCGAGGTCCTGCGCGGCTTCGAAGAGGCCTTCGGCGCGGTCGTGCTCGAGGGCTACGGCCTCTCGGAGACCTCGCCGGTCGCCTGCTCCAACCACCCCGGCAAGGAGCGCAAGGCCGGCTCGATCGGAACGCCGATCGAAGGCGTCGAGATGAAGATCGTCGACGAGAACGACGAGGAGGTCGCCCAGGGCGAGGTGGGCGAGATCGTGATCCGCGGCCACAACATCATGAAGGGCTACTGGGAACGGCCCGACGCGACCGCCGAGGCGATGCGCGGCGGCTGGTTCCACAGCGGCGACATGGCCCGCACCGACGAGGAGGGCTACTTCTACATCGTCGACCGCAAGAAGGACATGATCATCCGCGGCGGCTACAACGTCTACCCGCGCGAGGTCGAGGAGGTGCTCTTCGAGCACCCGAAGATCCGCGAAGCGGCCGTCGTCGGCGTCCCCCACCCCGAGTGGGGCGAGGAGATCGGCGCCGCCGTGGTCCTCCACGAGGGCGAGGAGCTGCCGCCCGAGGAGGTCAGCGCCTACGTCAAGGAGCGCATCGCCGCCTACAAGTACCCGCGCCTGGTCTGGTTCCTCGACGAGCTGCCCAAGGGCCCCACCGGCAAGATCCTCAAGCGCGAGATCGAGACGCCGGCCTCCGTCTGAGCGGCGGAGTCAATCGATCGGGCGACGCTGAGTTCCGTGACGAACTCACACAGATATGGCTGGCTGGGCAGCCAGTCGGCCGGTAACCTCCGCTGCAGCCCCGCCTGCTGACCAGCAAAGGAGAGAGATGAGCGTCGCATCGCAGAGCCTGATGGACAACGTCACCTACGAGGATCTCTACACGCGCTGGGAGCACGGCAACTGGAGCGCCTACGACCTCGACTTCTCCAAGGACAAAGCTGGCTGGGACTCGCTCAGCGACATCCAGCGGCGCTCGGCGATGTGGATCTACTCGATGTTCTTCTATGGCGAGGACCGGGTCGCCGACACCCTCGCCCCCTACATCACAGCCGCCCCGACCGAGGAGCAGTCCTACTTCCTCGCCACCCAGCAGGTCGACGAGGTGCGCCACTCGATCTTCTTCCACCGCTTCTTCAAGGAGGTGATCGGCGTCGGCGGCGAGACCGTCGAGCAGACGCTCTCCTCCACCCTCCCCCAGCTCAACTGGGGCTACCGCGGCATCTTCGACCGGCTCGACCTGATGGCCGAGGAACTGACCAGGGACCGCTCGCTGCCCAAGTACGCGCAGGCGATCACGCTCTACCACCTGATCGTCGAGGGCTCTCTCGCCCAGCCCGGCCAGCACTTCATCGAGGACTTCTTCGCCTCCGAAGAAACGCTGCCCGGCTTCAGCGCCGGCATCGCCAACGTCTCGCGCGACGAGCAGCGGCACATCGGCTTCGGCGTCAAGGTGCTCTCCGAGCTGCTCAAGGAAGGCGCGCCGGGCTGGGAGGAGAACCGCGCCGCCGTGACCGAGCTGCTGCGCGAGGTGCTCCCCTACGGGCCCGCCGTCTTCTACCCCCCGAACTTCGACCGCTCCTACACAGAGTGCTACGGCTTCACGCTCGAGGACATCTTCGCCTTCGGCCTCAAGCTGATCCGCCAGCGCTGGCGCACGATCGGCTACCCCACCGAGGAGATGCCCCCCGGCGTCTTCCCCTTCGACCCCGACGCTTCGGCCGAGGACGTCGCCAAGAACCAGGTGAAGCTGATGGAAGCCGGTGTCCTCGGCTCGCCCGACCTGACGCCCGAAGCGACGCCCGAAACCCAGCGCATCTACTTCGACGTGGTCAAGCGCGCCGCCGACCCCGGCGCCGCCAACGGCTCGCCGCTCGTCTACCAGTGGCGCTTCACCGACGCCGAGCCCTGGCACGTCGTCGTCGACAACGGCTCGACCCGAGCCGAGCCTGGCGAAGCTCCCAACCCGACCGTGACGCTGGAGGCGAGCTGGAAGGACTTCGTCGGGATGAGCAAGCCGGACGCGAACCCGATCAAGATGGTCCTCACCCGCCGCATCCGCCCCCGCGGCTCGATCCGCGAGATCGCGCGGATGCGCAAGGTCTTCCGCTAGCCAGCCGCGACTAGGAAACCGGCGGGCGGGCGTCGGCCCAGGGTCGCTCGGCCTCCATTTGGGCGGCGAGGGAGAGCAGGGTCGACTCCTCGCCGGGGCGGCCGATGACCTGAACCGCCAGGGGCATGCCGTCGGCGGCGAAGCCCATCGGCACCGACATCGCCGGGTTGCCGAGGTGGTTCCAGGGCACGCAGTAGGGGTAGAAGCGGCTCATGCCGAGCACGGTGCGCAGGGCGCCCTTGCCCTCCCAGCGGCGGATCGGCAGCGCCGTGCCGCCCATCACGGGCGTGACCAGCACGTCGGCCGAGTCGAAGATCGCGTTGACCCGGGCGGCGTCCGCATCGCGGGCGCGCAGGGCTTTCTCGTAGAGGGAGTCGGGGACCAGCTTGCCGAGGCGCCCGAAGCCGCGGGTCCTGCCTTCCAGGCGCTCGGGGTGAGGCACTTCCTCGACCGTCTCGGCGACGCCGCGCAGGAAGCGGGCGGTGATGTTGTTGCCGATCATGCCCCAGTTGGGATCGCGCTGGGCCACGTCGTGACCGAGCGAGGCCATCAGCCCGGCGGCGTCGGAGACCGCGTCCTTGACCGCCTGGTCAACGGTCGGCGGCGCCGCGGCGCGGGGCGCAAGCGTCGAGCAGGCGACCCGCAGCTTGCCGGGGGGCGTCCCCGCGGCCTCGACGAAGGGCAGCTCCGGCGGCGGCGGAGCGCCGGGCTCAGTCGAACCGCCAGCAGTGATGTCGAGCCAGAGCGCCGTGTCGAGCACGTTGCGGCTGAGGCAGCCGAGCACGGCGAGGCCGTTCCAGCCCTCCTGCAGCGGCGCCAGCGAGATCCGGCCGCGCGAGGGCTTCAGCCCGAAGAGGCCGCAGGAGGCGGCGGGCAGGCGAATCGAGCCGCCGCCGTCGCCCGCCGAGGCGATCGGGACCAGGCCCGCCGCGACCGCGGCACCGGAGCCGCCACTGGAGCCGGCGGGGCTGCGCTGCAGGTTCCACGGATTGCGGGTGACGCCGTAAGTCGCCGACTCGGTGAAGCCGCAGATCGCCAGCTCTGGCAGCAGTGTCAGCCCGATTACGATCGCCCCCGCCTCGCGCAGCCGCCGCACCATCTCGGAGTCCTGCCTGGCGGGCTGGGTGAAGCCATCGGTGCCGTGCGTGTTGACCTCGCCGGCGACGTCGACTTCGTCCTTGATCGCGACCGGCACGCCGAGCAGCGGCCGCTCCTCCCCTGCTTTCAGTCGCGCTTCGGCCTGCTCGGCCTCGAGCAAAGCTTTCTCCGCGAAGACCTTGCGGAAGGCGTTCAGCTGCGGGTCGAAACGGGCGATGCGGTCGAGGCAGAGCTGCACCAGCTCCTTCGGCGAGACCTCACCGGCCCGCACCATCTCGGCCTGCTTCGCCGCGCCCGCGAAAGCGAGATCGTCACCCATGCGGCAAGCCTATAGCGCCGTTCGTCAGGTCGGTTCGGGCTCTGGCTCGGAAGCGCTGCCGGCCTCGAAGCTGAGGTCGGGCAGGGCCCGGTCGAGCCAGGAAGGGAACCACCAGTTCCAGCCGCCGAGCAGCTTCATCGCCGCCGGCACGAGGATCAGGCGGACCAGCGTCGCGTCGAGCGCGATCGCCACCGCGCAGCCGAGGCCGAGCTCCTTGATCGAGGGCACCCCGGTGAGCACGAAGACGGCGAAGACGCAGGTCATGATCAGCGCCGCCGAGGAGATCGTGCGGGCGCTGGTCGAGAGGCCTTCGGCGACGGCCCGTTCGTTGTCGCCGTGCTCGAGGTAGTGCTCGCGGATGCGCGACATCAGGAAGACCTCGTAGTCCATCGAGAGGCCGAAGACGATGGCGAAGATCAACGGCACGTTGATCGTGTCCAGGGCCCCCTGGCTTTCGAAGCCGAGCAGGTTGGAGAACCAGCCCCACTGGAAGATCGCGACGAGCACCCCAAAGGCGGCGCCGATCGAGAGCAGGTTCATCAGGACCGCCTTCAGCGGCAGCAACAGCGAGCGCAGCATCACCATCAGGACGAGGAAGCTGAGCGCGAGGACGAAGAGGACGATCTTCCACATCGAGCTGCTGACCTGGAAGCGGGCGTCTTGGCTGCGCGCGGTTTCACCGCCGACGTCGACCGTGGCCAGGTGAGCCAGCGCGGTGGGGGGAACGACCTGCTCGCGGAGCCGCTCGACCAGAGCGATCGTCGCGTCGGACTCGCTCGGCGCGCTCGGCGTGGCCTGGATCAGGACGCTGTTGGCCGAGTAGGAGGGCCGCGTCACGGCGCTGACGCCGGGAGTCGACTCGATCGTGCGGGTGAAGCTCGCGACCGCGGCGCGGTTGGCGCCCGGCCCGCCGTCGCTGGCACTAAAAGAGGCGACGATCTGCACCGGGTCGGTGCCGCCACCGAGCTGCTTCGAGGCGAGTTCGTTGCCAACCCGCACGTCGCTGTCCTTGGGGAACTGCTTGATCGCCTGCGTCCCGGTTTCGATCGAGAGCAGCGGAATCGCCAGGGTCAGCAGCACGGCGGAGACGCCGATCACCGCGACCCAGGGGCGAGCCATGACGCGAGTGGTCCAGCGCACCCAGAACGCCTCGCGCTCGGGACGCTCGCGGCGCAGGCCCTTGAAGGGGCGGCCGATGAAAGCAAGGGCCTTGGCGACGAAGCCGCCGGGGAGCACGCGGTCGCCGAGCATCGCGATCAGGGCCGGCAGCAGGGTCGTCGCGGTGAGGATCGAGATCGCGACCACGGTCATCGCCCCCAGGGCCATCGAGCGCAGCGCCTGGTTGTCGACCATCCAAAGGCCGGCGAGCGAGACGATCACGGCGAGGCCCGAGAAGGCAACCGCCAGGCCGGAGGTCGAGAGCGCCTCGGCGCGGGCGGCGTCCTGGTCGAGGCCGCGGGCCCGCTCCTCGCGGTAACGGGCGAGGATGAAGAGCGAGTAGTCGATCGCCACGCCGATCCCGATCATCGAGGCCATGTTGGTGACGAAGACCGAGGTCTCGATCTGCTGCGAGAGGAAGTAGATCAGGGCGCCAGTGACGATCACGCTGACGAAGCCGAGGACCAGCGGCAGCACCGCCGCCGCCAGCGAGCCGAAGACGACGAGCAGGATGATCGCGACGATCGGGAAGCCGCCGGCCTCGGCTTTGGAGAGGTCTTCCTTGGAGAGCTCCTGCATGCCGGCCCAGATCGTCGGCTGGCCGGCGAGATAGGCGGTGACCCCGTCGACGGTGGTGCCGGGCTCGAGGTCTTCGCGCAGTTCGGCCGCCGAGTCGATCTGGCGGTCGGATGACTTTTCGCTGAAGAGCGGCAACATCGCCGTGCCCGAGCGCTGCAGGGCCAGCTCGGCGCGGCGCGCGGTCACCGCCGGCAGGCTGACTTCGTCGAGCCCGGCGACCGCTTTGCGGACCCGGCCGACCGCGGCGGCGCGCTGGGCCGGGCCGGCACCCGGTTCGGCCTGCAGCAGCACCGCCATGTTCCCGCTTTCGTCGCCGAAGTCGCTCTTCAGCGAATCGCTGACCGCTTTCGATTCGCTGCCGGGAACGTCGAAACCGCCCCCGGTCAGGTGATCGGTCTGGTGCATCGAGACCGGCAGCGCCAGAGCGACGACCAAGACCCAGCCCGCAAGGACCCAGCGGCGGCGGCGCCCCAGGAACCCGGCAAGTCTGACCATGAAGTCACGCATTGGCTGGACAGCCAGCCTTTCGCACCCGCAACTAGCCGTCTGTGAGGGAGATCACTCGGAGGTGAGGAGGAAGCGGCCGGAGGCGGCGGCGACAGCTAGGCCGCCGCTGATGTCGCGGCTGGTATCGGAGAGCGCCTGGAGAGCGAAGCCGTCGGCGATCGCGAAGAGGTAGGAGACGATCTCCTCGGCGTCGTAGCGGAGCTTGACGACGCCCTCGCGCTCCTTGGAGCGGAGGACGTCGGCGACGTGGGAGCGGGTGCGCTCGAAGAGCTGGCCGACCTCGTGCTGGATTTCGGGGTTGCGGCGGCCGGCGCTGAAGAGCTCGTAGAGGAGGAGGAAGAAGGCGGGCTCGTTCTCGATCAGGTCGGTGAGGCTGGCGAGGAGGACGTCGATCACGTCGTCGACGGTCTCGGCTTTGGCCAGCGGCTCGTCGAGCCGGGCGACGCGGATCTCGGCGTCGCGGCGGACGACCTCGACCAGCAACCGCTCCTTGGTCCCGAAGTAGTAGTGGAGCAGGCCGCGGCTGACACCCGCCTCGCGGGCAACGTGCTCGAAAGTCGAGCCGGCGGCGCCACGCTTGGCGACGCTGACCCGCATCGCATCGACGATGCGCTGGGCCTTCTCGCCGCTGAGCTCGCGCTCCTTGGTCGCCGCCTCCATTAGGTCAGTCTATTACCGCCTGAGGAGGGTCCAGACACCGGCAGGCAAGGACGCAGGGAGCGTGGCGTGCTCCGCACGCGAGCGACTGAGGACGCCGCCCGCCGGTGTCTGGAGCCCTCAGGAGCCGTTAATGGAAGTCGTGCTGGTGTACTCGAACTCCTCCTCGGCGCCGAAGAGGGCGTCGAGGACGGTCTTGCGAGCACCCTCGCTGAGGATCAGCGCGACCGTGGCGCCGACCAGAGCGAGCAGGACGAGGCGGCCGAGTCCCCTCTTCTTGCGCTTCTTCGGGCCGCGCAGCGCTTCGGTTGCGTCGCGGAGGTTGTCGGCGGCGACCTTGAGGTCCTTCTGCACCTTCTTGTCGCTGGTCACGGCCTTGACGGTGCTGCCGTTGCTCGTTGCACGGCCGTAAGCGCCCTTCGCCGCTTCGAAAGCGTTCTTGAGGCTCTCGCGCAGTTCTTCGTCCTCGATCAGCCGCTGTACATAGGGGTTCTCGCGGGCGGTCGAATACAGATCGGCGGCCTGGGTCGCCTTGGTCTTGCTCATGCCATCTCCTCGCTGAATTCTCCTGGGGACACTGAGAATAACTCGCTTCGATCCGGCGGCGTCAGCCCGGCCCGATGCCGTCCAGGAGTACCCCATTTGTGCGGAAGCCAAGCTGGGCGTCGCGGATCGTGCCCAGCCGCAGGTGCCTCAGCTCCGGTCCGGCCGTGGCAAAGCGGCGCACGTAGAGGCGGCCGACCTTCTCGTAGCCGGCTTCGCGGAAGCCGGGCCCGAGCAGCCGCCGCGGCGGCGGCGGGGCGGGACCGTCGGAGATGAAGTCAACTTCGCCGACCCACCAGTCGAAGCCGTCGGAGGGCTGGACCTGGAAGGAGCCGGTCGAGAGGTAGTAGCGCAGCGACGCCGCGCCCAAGGTCCAGGTGACCATCGCCCGCGGCGCCTCCGGTTCGCCGATCGCACCGGCGACGGCGTCCCAGTTGGGCCGCTGCAGCGCCGGCGAAAGGCTCGCCCAAACCGAGAAGCCGAGCGAGTAGGCGACCAGGATTGCGGCAAGTGCGGCACCGCGGCGGCGGGCAGCCGGCAGGGTGAAGCCGATCGACATGGCCACCAGCAGGGGCACCAGCGCGGGCAACAGGTTGCGCGCCAGCACGTAGTCCTTGCTTGAGTCCAGCAGGCCGATTGCGAGCGGCAGCACGAAGGTCACCGCGGCGAGCGCGAGGAGGACGGTGGCAGCACGGCGTTCGCGCCGCCCGCCGCGCAGGAAGGCCAGGCCGAGGCCGGCGATCGCGGCCAGGCCCGGGGCCACCGCCAGCAGCGGGTGCTCGGGCCGGGCGATGATGTCTCCGGTCTCACCGAGGGCGAAGGTGAGGCCGGTCTCCCAGAGGCGGTGCCCGAGACCGAAGTTGCTGATCCATTCGGCGTGGGCGAAAGAGGCCTGGTGAATGACCAGGGGGGCCAGCGCGAGGCCGGCCGCCGCGACGATCCAGATTCCGGGGAAGGCGCCGCCGCCAGCCTTGCCGCGGCGCCGCAGTAGCCAGAGCGCCTCCGCGGCGATCGGAAAGACAGCGAAGTAGTGGGTGCCGAGGGCAAGGGCCGAGGCGACACCCCAGCCGATCGAGTCGCGCCGCCGCCCGCTATCCAGCGTCCGCACGAAGTAGAGCAGCGAGATCGCCGTGAGCAGGACGAAGAGGGAATAGGCGCGCGCCTCCTGGGAGTACCAGAGCAGCATCGGGTTGACCGCGACCAGGGCCGCGGCGACGATGCCGGCGCGACGGCTGCTCAGCTCGGCGCCGAGCAGGTATGCGACCGGCACGGTGGCGACGCCGGCGGCGGCCGAGACCGACCGCAGCCCGACCTCCCCGGTCCCGGTCACCTGCGTCCAGAGCCAGGCCACCGCGTAATAGAGCGGCGGCGCCGACTCGCTGAAGCCGACCGCGTCCATCGCGTGCCAGAAGCCGTCGCGGAGGATGCGGCTGGCGGTGACGATCTCGTCGTGGTGGTAGCTCTGCACTCCCAGCGTGGCGAAGCGCAGCGCCGCTGCCGCCACGGTCAGCCCGGCGACGATCCAAAAGGTGCGCGAGCGCGCCCGCACCAGCTCGCCGAGCGCTTCCAGGTAAGTCGAAAAGCTGCTGCGGCGCAGCGTCCCGGCCTCCATCGGCGTTAGGCCAGCGCGGCGTCGATCGCCTTGGAGACCTTGTCCACGTAGACGAACTCGAGCTCGCTGCGCTCGTGCTCCGGGATCTCCGCCACGTCGCCCTCGTTTCGCTCCGGCACCAGCACCCGCTTGATGCCGGCCCGCTGCGCGGCCAGCGACTTCTCCTTCAGGCCGCCGATCGGCAGGACCTGGCCGGTCAGGGTCACCTCGCCGGTCATCGCGACATCGTTGCGAACGGGGCGGCCGCTTACCAGCGAGCCGAGGGCGACGGTCATCGCCACGCCTGCCGAGGGGCCGTCCTTGGGCACGGCGCCGGCGGGCACGTGGATGTGGATGTCGTGTTTTGCGAACCAGTCCTCGGCGAGGTCGGAGGCGATCTCGCGCCAGTGACCGCGCACGTAGGAGAGCGCGGCCTGCGCCGACTCGCGCATCACATCGCCGAGCTGGCCAGTGATCGTCAGCTGCCCCGAGCCCGGCATCGAGGTCGCCTCGATGAAGAGCACGTCGCCGCCGGTCGGGGTCCAGGCGAGGCCGGTGGCGACGCCGGGGTCTTTGGTGCGCCGCCGCTGCTCGGCGAAGACGCGGCGGCGGCCGAGCAGCTCGCGGGCGCGTTTCGCAGAGATCCTCTCCTTGCCCTTGGCCTTGCCCTCGGCGACGCCGCGGGCGACTTTGCGGCAGACCGTGCCGATCTGGCGCTCGAGGTTTCGCACGCCCGCCTCCCGGGTGTACTCCTCGACGATCGCGACCAGCGCCGGGTCGGCGAACTCGATCTGGGAGGGCTTGAGGCCGTTGGCCTTGACCTGGCGCGGCACCAGGTAGCGGCGGGCGATGTTCCTCTTCTCCTCGAGCGTGTAGCCGGCCAGCTCGATCGTCTCGAGCCGGTCCTGCAGCGGGCCCGGGATGGTGTCCAGAACGTTGGCCGTGGCGATGAACAGCACCTCGGAGAGGTCGAACTCGAGGTCGAGGTAGTGGTCGCGGAAGGAGTCGTTCTGGGCCGGGTCGAGCACCTCGAGCATCGCCGAGGCGGGGTCGCCGCGGAAGTCGGCGCCCATCTTGTCGATCTCGTCGATCATGAAGACGGGATTGCGGGTGCCGGCGTCGCGCAGGGCGCGCACGATCGTTCCCGGCAGGGCGCCGATGTAGGTGCGGCGATGGCCGCGAATCTCGGCCTCGTCGCGCACGCCGCCGACCGAGATGCGCTCGAACTCGCGGCCGAGGGCGCGGGCGATCGAGCGGCCGAGGCTGGTCTTGCCGACCCCGGGCGGGCCGACGAAGCAGAGGATCGGCCCCGGCGAGTCGGGGTTCAGCTTGCGCACGGCCAGGTACTCGAGGATGCGGTCCTTGATCTTCTCCAGGTCGTAGTGGTCGGCGTCGAGGACCTCGCGGGCGTGTGCGATGTCGAGGTTGTCCTCGGTTTCGACCGACCAGGGCAGCTCGGTCAGCCACTCGAGGTAGGTGCGGATGACGCCGTGCTCGGCCGCAGCCGGCGGTAGTTTCTCCAGCCGCGCCAGCTCGCGCTCGGCCGCTTTCAGGGCGTCCTCGGGCAGTTTCGCCGCTTCGATCTTCTCGCGCAGTTCGTTGGCTTCGGCCTGCTGCTCGTCGCCCTCCCCCAGCTCGTCCTGGATCGCTTTCAGCTGCTGGCGCAGGAAGAACTCGCGCTGGCCCTTGTCGATCTCAGACTGCACCTGCGACTGGATCTGGGTGCCGAGCTGGACGACCTCGAGCTCGCGGGCGAGGATCTGGGAGAGGTGGCGCAGGCGAGCCACCACGTTCAGCTCCTCCAGCAGCTCCTGCTTCTCCTCGACCGAGATCCGCAGGGCGCCGGCGATCAGGTGAGCGAGCGCTGCGGGATCGTCGAGGTTGGCGACCGCCAGCTGCAGCTCCTCGGGCAGGTAGGGGATCTGCTCGATGATCTCCGAGAAGGTGCGCTGCACGTTGCGGGTCAGCGCCTCCAGCTCCGCGCCGTCGTCGACGACGTCGGCCAGCTCGGCAATGCGAGCGACCAGGTAGGGCTGCTCGGCTACGTAGGGGCCAAGCTTCACCCGCTGCATGCCCTGGACGAGCACGCGGAGGGTGCCGTCGGGCACCTTGAGCATGCGCGAGACGACGCCGACCACCCCGACGTCATGGAGATCGCCGGGGCCCGGCTCGTCCAGCTCGGCGTCGCGCGAGGCGACCATCGCCAGCATCCGGTTGGCGCCGAGCACGTCGTTGACGAGTTTGACCGAGCGCTCCTGGCCGACGGCTAGCGGCGTCAGCGTCTCCGGAAAGGTGACTGTCTCGCGCAGCGGCAGGACCGGCAGGGCGTCGGGCAGCGGCTCGGAGGCGCGGATCGCGTTTTCGGCATCGATCGAGTCGACGACCTCGAGGACGGGGCTGCCCTCCATTAATCCCTCCCGATCGGGACGCGGCGGGTCGTCTCGTTCGGGTCGCGCAGCGGCAGGTCGATGCGGAGGACGCCGTCCTCGTAGGTGGCGGTTGCCCGTTCCGGGTCGACGTCGACCTGCAGCTCGACCACACGGCGGAAGGGGCCAGAGGGAATCTCGACCTGCTGGTAGACCCGGCCCTCGGTCTCCTGCACGTGGCGTTCGCCGACGATCGCCAGCTGCCTGGTGCCGACCTCGATCCCGACCTCGTCGAGCTCGACCCCGGCGAGGTCGACCTTCACGACCGCCCGCTGCGGGTCGCCGCAGTAGTAGACGTCGACGTTGGGGGTGAAGCCCCTGCTCCGGCGCGATACATAGGTGGTTCGCGCCCATGCGTATAGGTCCCGCTCCGGCATAGGCCGGAACACTAGCCGGGTCGTGCGCTTGCGGAGAGCTGAGGGAGCGAAGAAATCGCGACTCAGGCAGTGCCCCGCGCGGGCGAGGCCCAGCGCGGCGGCCTCATCAGCAGCACCGGCTGCTTCGGCGGCACCAGCCCCTCGGGACGGTTGGGGCGGAACGTCGCGCAGGGCTCGCCCAGCTCGAGGGCGCAGAGGAGGTTCTTGTGGAAGTAGCAGTCCTCACAGCTCGGCTTTTTCTGCTTGCGCGGCACGGCGGCGATATTGCCACCGTCGTGACGCTTTTGTTGGAAGCGATTCCGCAAAGCGCAACGTTCTTGACACAGTCTCGTCACAGCTTCCCCGCGTCTTGCGGGGAAGCCGGGCCAAGCCGTCGCTACCATTCGCTCCTGGATGGAGTCCTCCAGCCGGACCGACAAACTTGCCGCCTCGCCGCAGCTGTTCGAGAGCGACTTCCTCAACTTCTTCTCGCGGGTGCATCCTTCGATCCCCGCGATCGTCTTCGTGCCCGTGATCGTGGCGATGGAGTGGCTCGGGGCCGACCGCGGCTACGCCGCCTGGCAGCTGCTGCTGCTCAGCCTCGCCGGGATCGGCATCTGGACGCTGACCGAGTACTGGCTGCACCGCCTGGTCTTCCATTGGCAGCCCGACAACGCCTTCGGCCGCCGCATGCACTTCATCATCCACGGCATCCACCACGACCATCCCAACGACAAGCTTCGGCTGGTCATGCCCCCCGCCGTCTCGATCCCGCTGGCGGCTCTCTTCTTCTTCGCCTTCACGCTGATCTTCGGCACGCCCGCGGCCTACCCGCTCTTTGGCGGCTTCATCCTCGGCTACCTCTTCTACGACTACACGCATTACTACGTGCACCACTTCGTCCCCAAGTCGGACTTCGGCAAGCGCCTGCGCGAGCAGCACATGCGCCACCACTTCCAGGACCACCGCTACGGCTACGGCGTCTCATCCCCGATCTGGGACGTCGTCTTCCGCACCCTGCCCAAAAAGCGCAACCACTAGCTCTTAGCCTTGTGCAACATGTGACTTGGAGCGTTGAGCCTGTGTTCACTATTTAGGTACGCCATAGTGGCGCAAGTCGCTCGGCCAATGTGGTTTGGACCGATACCTCGCTTGGATTACTGGTGCACTCAGTTTCGATGCGGCGCTGCCTGAGTTCTACGCGCCGCTAAAAAGGTCCCCTGTCCCGCATAAAGATGCTGGTTTTGGGCATATTCATCCAAATGGCCAGAGTGACTGTGGCGGATTTGACTATATGAATAGTCACTGTCACTGTGACTCTGCCACACTGCGAAGCAGTCACAGACCGGGAGCAGAGCGCTCTCGGAATTGAAAGGAAGGCAATGCCCAGCACCAGTAATGCACTCGACGAGGCTCTAGACCTGGTCAAGAAAAGGCTCGCGGAGCTTGACGAGGAGCGCCAGCGTCTCGAGCGGGCGCTCGCCGAGCTCGGTGGCAGCGTCACTGCTCCCCGCCGGCCGGGTCGTCCCCGCGGCAGTGGCCGTCGCGGCCCCGGTCGCCCACCCAAAGCTGCATCTGCATCGAGCGCTTCTGCCTCTGCCGACCCGCGCAAACGTCGCCGTCGCCGCGGTGGCACCCGCGCCGACCAGGCGGTCAAACTGGTCGAGCAGAACCCCGGTATCTCCGCCTCGGAGATCGCCAAGCAGATGAAAATCAAACCGAACTACCTGTACCGGGTGCTCGGCGAAATGGAGAAAGAGGGCCGCGTCACGAAGAAAGGGCGCGAGTACCACCCCTCCTGAGTCGCCGCTCAACGCCTTGCGAAAAAGCCGGCCCCATCGGGGCCGGCTTTTTTACGGCTCGAGTGAAGTGAGCGGAGGTCAGACCAGGCCGAGCCCGCTCACCGCGTCGCGCTCCTCGCGCAGCTCGGCGGCGCTGGCGTCGATGCGCCCCCGCGAAAACTCGGGCACGTCAAGGCCCTCGACGATCGACCACTCACCGCCGCTGCACCTGCAGGGGAAGCCAGCGACGATCCCCTCCTCCACACCGTAGGAACCGTCGGCGGGAACACCCATCGAGACCCAGTCGCCCTCGGGGGTGCCGAGCACCCAATCGTGGACGTGATCGATCGCGGCGTTGGCGGCGGAAGCAGCGCTCGACGCTCCCCTGGCCTCGATGATCGCGGCACCGCGTTTCGCCACACGGGGGATGAACTCGCCGGCGATCCAAGCCTCGTCGTCGACCGCGTCCCAAGCGCTCTGCCCGTTGACCTTCGCGTTGACCAGGTCCGGGTACTGGGTGGTCGAGTGATTGCCCCAGACGGTCATGTTGCTGACCGCGGAGACCTCGACGCCTAGCTTGTTGGCGGTTTGGGCGATCGCCCGGTTGTGGTCGAGGCGCATCATCGCGGTGAAGCGCTCGCGTGGCACGCCATCCGCATTGGAGAGCGCGATCAGGCAGTTGGTGTTGGCCGGGTTGCCGACGACCAGAATGCGCACGTCATCGGCAGCGCCGGCGGCGATCGCTTCGCCCTGAGGCTTGAAGATGCCGCCGTTGGCCTCGAGCAGGTCCGAGCGCTCCATGCCGGGACCGCGCGGCCGGGCACCGACTAGCAGGCCGATGTTGCAACCGTCGAACGCCGCCTTGGGGTCGTCGAAGATGTCGATCTTGCGCAGCAGGGGGAAGGCGCAGTCGTCGAGCTCCATCGCGGTGCCCTCGGCTGCCTTCACCGCGTCCGGGATCTCGAGCAGGCTCAGCTCGACCGGGGTGTCGGGACCCAACATCTCACCGCTGGCGATGCGGAACAGCAGCGCGTAACCGATCTGCCCTGCGGCGCCGGTGACAGTGACTTTCACGGGGGTGCTCACGGAATCTCTCTCCTGACTAGAGGTTTTTCGATTCGAAGGATTCAGGCCATCGCCCGCTGCAGCCCCTCATCGATCGAGGCGAGGAACTCCTGCGTGGTCTGGAACTCCTGGTCGGGACCGACGAGGAGGGCGAGGTCTTTGGTCATCTTCCCGGCTTCGACCGTCTCTACACAGACCCGCTCCAGGGTCTCGGCGAACCGCGAAACCTCGGGAGTGCCGTCCAGGCGGCCGCGGGCGGCGAGCCCGCGCGTCCAGGCGAAGATCGAGGCAATCGGGTTGGTGGAGGTCGGCTTGCCCTGCTGGTGCTGGCGGTAGTGACGGGTGACGGTGCCATGCGCGGCCTCCGCCTCGACCGTCTTGCCGTCGGGACTCATCAGCACGCTGGTCATCAACCCGAGCGAGCCGAAGCCCTGGGCGACGGTGTCGGACTGGACATCGCCGTCGTAGTTCTTGCAGGCCCAGACGTAACCGCCTTCCCACTTCAGCGCCGCCGCAACCATGTCGTCGATCAGGCGGTGTTCGTAGGCGATCCCCGTGGCCTCGAAGTCGGCCTTGAACTCGTTCTCGTAGACCTCGGCGAAGAGGTCCTTGAAACGGCCGTCGTAGCGCTTGAGGATCGTGTTCTTGGTCGAGAGGTAGACCGGGTAGCCGCGGTCGAGCCCGTAGCGCATCGAGGCCCGGGCGAAGTCACGGATCGAGTCGTCGAGGTTGTACATCGCCATCGCGATGCCGCCGCCTGGGAAGTCGTAAACGTCGAGCTCGACAGGCTCAGAGCCGTCTTTCGGCGTGTAAGTGAGGGTCAGCGTCCCCTCGCCGGGGACCACCATGTCGGTCGCGCGGTACTGGTCGCCGAAAGCGTGACGGCCGATCACGATCGGCTTGGTCCAGCCTGGCACCAGGCGGGGAATGTTGGAGATCACGATCGGCTCGCGGAAGATGACGCCGCCGAGGATGTTGCGGATCGTCCCGTTCGGCGAGCGGTACATCTCCTTCAGGCCGAACTCCTCGACCCGGGCCTCGTCGGGTGTGATCGTCGCGCACTTGACGCCGACACCGTGCTGCTTGATCGCGTTGGCGGCGTCCACCGTTATCTGGTCCTCGCTCGCGTCCCGGCTCTCGATCCCGAGGTCGAAATAGACCAGTTCGAGGTCGAGGTAGGGCAGGATCAGCTGCTCCTTGATGAAGGACCAGATGATCCGGGTCATCTCGTCGCCGTCGAGCTCGACGACCGGGTTCTTCACAGGGATCTTGGCCACGCGGCGGCGATGCTACCGATGGGGTGGCACAATCCGTCCCATGGCCACCGTCGAGCGGCGCAGCTCCGCGACAACGCACGAGGTCTTCAACCAAGCGACGCCGTTGGAGGACTACAACTCCTTCGACGCCGACCAGGTACTGCAGGAGGCGCTGAAGCGCGAGGGCGGCGGGTGGGCCGCGGAGCGCGCTCGCGAGCTCGGCGCCATCGCCGGCTCGGCGCAGACGATCCGCTGGGGCTTCGAGGCGAACGAGAAGAAGCCCGAGCTGAAGACCCACGACCGCTACGGCCACCGCATCGACGAGGTTGAGTTCGACTCCTCCTGGCACGAGCTGATGCGGATCGGCGTCGGCCACGGCCTGCACGCGCTGCCCTGGCGCGAACCGGGCAGCGGCGCCCACGTCGCCCGCGCGACGATGTTCATGCTGCTGATGCAGGCCGAGGCCGGCGTCGGCTGTCCGATCTCGATGACCTACTCGGCGATCCCGGCGCTGCGCAAGCAGCCCGAGCTGGCCGCCGAGTGGGAGGAGCGCTTCCTCTCGCTCGACTACGACGAGCGCTCGCTGCCCGCCACCCGCAAGAGCGGCTCGCTCTGCGGCATGGCGATGACCGAGAAGCAGGGCGGCTCCGACGTGCGGGCCAACACCACGGTGGCGACGCCGCTCAACGGGGGCGGCCCGGGGGCCGAGTACGAGCTGGTCGGCCACAAGTGGTTCTGCTCGGCCCCGATGTGCGACGCCTTCCTCGTCCTCGCCCAGACCGAGTCCGGCGTCTCCTGCTTCCTGATGCCGCGCTGGACACCCGACGGCGAGCGCAACGGCTTCCAGATCCAGCGCCTCAAGGACAAGCTCGGCAACCGCTCCAACGCCTCCTCGGAGCTCGAGTTCCGCGGTGCCTGGGCGCGCATGGTCGGCGAGGAGGGCCGCGGCGTGCCGACGATCATCGAGATGGTCAACCACACCCGCCTCGACTGCGTGATCGGCGCCGCCACCGGCTACCGGGCCGGGGTCGCGCAGGCGCTGAACCAGGCCGAAGGCCGCTCGGCCTTCGGCAAGCAGCTGATCGAGCAGCCGCTGATGCGCAACGTGCTCGCCGACCTCGCGGTCGAGTCCGAGGCCGCGACCGTGGCGGCGATGCGCCTCGCCCGTGCCTACGACGAGGTCGCCGCCGGTGACCAGGAGGCCGCCGAGTTCCGCCGCCTGGCCAACGCGGTGCTCAAGTACTGGCTCTGCAAGCGCCAGCCTTCGCACGCGGTCGAGTGCCTCGAGTGCTTCGGCGGCAACGGCTACGTCGAGGAGTCGGGGATGCCGCGCCTCTATCGCGAGGCACCGCTCGCCTCGATTTGGGAGGGATCGGGCAACGTCCAGTGCCTCGACGTCCTCCGCGCGATGGTCAAGAACCCGACTTCGGTCGACGCCTTCTTCGCCGAGGTGATGGAGGGAACCGGCGCGGAACCGAAGCTGGTCGGCTTCGTCGCCGCCCTCAAGGACGAAATCCCCGGTGACATCGAGACGATCGAGCTGCGCGCCCGCCGCATCGTCGAGAAGATGGCGGTCGCCCTGCAGGCCTCGCTGCTGGTCCGCTACGGCGACGAGGCAGTCGCCGACGCCTTCTGCGCCAGCCGCCTTTCAGGCGACTGGGGACAGGCTTTCGGGACCCTCCCGGCGGGCACGGACTTCGGCCGCATCATCGAGCGCCACCGGCCGCGCGCCTAAGACGCGTCGCGCAGCGCCCGGGTTATCTGCTCGGCGGTGATCACGCCGGAGAGCCGGCCTTCGGCGTCAACCGCCATCAGGGCACCGAAGCGGCGCAGGGCGCGGCTGGAAAGCAGGGCATCGAGCGGAGTGTCGTCGGGGACCTGGAACGTGCCGTCGTCGCGCTCGAGCAGGTCGGAGACGTGCCGGGTCGTGCGCGAGGTCTCCGGCACCTCATCGGCTCTGTCGCGGACGACGAGGCCGAGGAAGCGATGGGCGGCGTCGACCACCGGGAACCAGGGCCAGCGATAGCGCAGGAAGTACTCGTCGAGCGCTCGCTCGACGCTGAGCTCATCTGGAATCGCCACCGGCTCGCGATCCATCACGTCGGCGACGGTGAGGGCACTGATCCGCCCGCCGATCTTGGTCTGCATCGAGGCCGCCCGGGCGGAGCTGTTGACGATGAAGCCGACGAACGCGAGCCAGATGCCGCTGACGGCGTTGCCACCGGCGACCAGCGCCAGGCCGCCGGCGATGAAGAGGTAGCCGAAGACGCGGCCGAGGCTGGCGGCGAAGCGGGTGGCCGAGTTGCGATCGCCGCTGCGCCACCAGGCGATCGCCCGCACGATGCGACCACCGTCCATCGGGAATGCCGGCAGCAAGTTGAAGATGAGGACGACGGCGTTGATCCAAGCCAGCCAGCCGACGGTCGCCATCGCCCCGGAGACGCCCGAGTTGGACTCGATCAAGACCGCCCGCTTGAACTCCTCGGGCCCATCGACGGCGATCCCGGCGGCGGCCAGCAGGAGGACGATCGCGAGGCTGACCAGCGGGCCGGCGACCGCGACCTTGAACTCGGCGGCGGGACTGGGCGACTCGCGGTCCATGCGGGCCATGCCGCCGAAGATCCAGAGCTGGATGCTGGAGATGCCGATGCCGTTGCGCTGCGCCGCAAAGGCGTGACCGAGCTCGTGCAGGACGATCGAGGCGAAGAAGCCCAGGCTGCTAATCACGGCGAGAGCGAAGGGGGTCGAGCCGGCGCTTTCCTCGCCCAGCACGTCACCGTAGAAGCCGGAGAGCCAGAAGATCAGCAGGAAGAGGAAGAAGAACCAGGACCAGTCGACGGCGATGCGGATGCCGCGGATGTGGAACAGGGTGATTGGCTTGCCGCCCATCATGCCCCCATCGTACGACCCGTATAGGTTCGGAGCCGATGCAGGCCGACCAAAATCAACTTCGCTCATGGCTCGAGGAACTCGAGCGGATCGACCGGCCCTCGGCCTCCGAAGGCGAGCGGGAAGCAGCGGAGTGGATCGTCGAGCGGTTCGGTGAGCTCGGGGCCGAGGCGCGGATCGAGGCGGAGGCGGCGCACGGGACCTATTGGTGGCCGCTGGGGTTGGGCGCGATGCTCGGCGCGCTCGGCGGCTTGCTCGGCTTGCGCGGGCGCAGGTTCCTGGGCTCGATGCTGGGCGCGATCGGGGCCGCCGGGATCGCCGCCGACTTCCCGCCCGGCAAGCGTCCCCTGCGCCGGCTGCTGCGCAAGCGCACCACGTACAACGTCGCCTGCGAGCTCGGGCCCGCCGAGGCGACGAGGACGATCGTCCTCGTCGCCCACCACGACGCCGCCCACTCGGGCCTGATCTTCCACCCGGAGATCCCCAAGCTCGCCGACCGGCTCGGCCTGCTCGAGGGCAAAGACACCAGCCCGATGCTGATGGCGCCGGTGGTGGGCGGGCCGGTCGTGGCCGCCCTCGGCGCTCTGCTTGGCAACCGGCGCCTGGCCAAGCTCGGCATGCTGCTCGGCCTCGGCACGGCGGCGGCGATGGCCGAGACCGGCCTGCGCGACGTCGTGCCGGGCGCCAACGACAACGGCACCGGCGTCATCGCCCTGCTCGCCCTGGCCAAGCGCCTGGCTGAGGAGCCGACCGGCGACCTGCGCGTGATCCTGCTCTCGGTGGGCTCCGAGGAGTCCTTCAGCGAGGGCATCAAGGCCTTCGGCGAGCGCCACTTCGCCGAGCTGCCGCGCGAGAGCACCTTCTTCCTCTGCCTCGAGTCGCTCGGCTCGCCCTACCTCCTGGTCCTGCGCGGCGAGGGCTTCCTGAAGATGCGCGAGTACCCGCCGCGGGCGCTGGCGCTGATGGACGGGCTGGCCGGGGAGATGGGCATCTGGCTCTACCCCAACCTGCGCCTGCACAACGGCACCGACGGGCTCGAGCCGCTGGCGGCGGGCTATGAGACGGCGGCCCTCTGCGCCTGCAACGACCTGAAGCAGCCGGCCTATTACCACTGGCACAACGACGTCGCCGCCAACGTCGAGTTCGGCACGGTCGCCGACGGAATCCGCCTCAGCGAGGCCGCCATCCGCCGCCTCGACGAGCGCTGGCTCGACTGAGCCCCTTCACCCGCCCGAAATCCGACTGCGGGGTCGGATTTCGCCTCTATAGAGTCCGCGCTCGTGCCCACGCATGACGTACTGGTTATCGGCGCCGGCCTCGCCGGACAGCGAGCAGCACTGGCCGCCGCCGAGGAGGGTGTCTCGGTCGGCATCGTCTCCAAGGTCCACCCCGTTCGCTCGCATTCGAACGCGGCCCAGGGCGGGATCAACGCCGCGCTCAACCCCGGCGACTCCTGGGAGTCGCACGCCTTCGACACGATCAAGGGCTCCGACTACCTCAGCGACCAGGACTCGGTCGAGATCATGGCCCGCGAGGCGCCGGAGGAAATCCTCCACATGGAGCACCTCGGCGTCACCTTCCACCGCAACGAGGAGGGCAAGCTCGGCACCCGCGCCTTCGGCGGCGCCTCCGCCGCCCGCACCTACTACGTCGCCGACATCACCGGCCAGGCGATCATGCACGTGCTCTACGAGCAGCTGATGAAGTACTCCGAGCGGGTCGCGCGCTACGAGGAGTGGTTCTGCACCGCGCTGGCGCTCGACGAGGACGGCGAGTGCTGCGGCGTCGTCACCCGCAACATCGCCGACGGCTCGATGGAGCTGTTCAAAGCCAAGTCGGTGATCCTCGCCTGCGGCGGCAACGGCCAGGTCTGGAAGCCGACCACCAACGCCCTGATCTGCACCGGCGACGGCATCGCGATGGCCTACCGGGCCGGGGCGAAGCTGATGGACATGGAGATGATCCAGTACCACCCGACGACGCTGGCGGGCAAGGGCTTCCTGATCACCGAGGGCGCCCGCGGCGAGGGCGCCCATCTCCTCAACGCCAAGGGCG
>Ga0207687_10000027_pt1 | contig 168505 bp, 166 predicted proteins | sample KBSM54metaG_FD_184399 | JGI IMG/M metagenome (GOLD analysis project Ga0207687, IMG submission 184399) | Miscanthus rhizosphere microbial communities from Kellogg Biological Station, Michigan, USA - KBS M5-4 metaG (SPAdes) (version 2) | ecosystem: Host-associated > Plants > Roots > Rhizosphere...
TCTCGGGCTTCGTGACCTCGCCCCAACTCCAGGAGCGGATCTTCTTCGAGGACGCGAGCCCGATCTCGATCGCGTCGAAATTGTTGATGTCGATCATCAGTCCTCCACCTCGGCCGGCGCGGCCTCTTCGGCTTTACCGGCACCATCACCATCAGTTCCAGCCTCGCCCTCGGCGACCACCTGCTCCTCTTGCTCGTCCGCGGCTCCGTTGGTGGAGTCGGCGCGGACGCCGGTCAGGTCCATCCCCAGCTCCTCGGCTGCTTTCAGCAGGTCGTCTTCCTCGTCGGAGATCTCGACGTCGGTCCCCTCGGAGACCACGTTGGCGTCGAGCGAGAGGCTCTGGATCTCCTTCAAAAGCACTTTGAAGGACTCCGGGATCGAGGGCTCGGGAATGTTCTCGCCCTTGACGATCGCCTCGTAGGCCTTGACCCGCCCGACGGTGTCGTCGGACTTGACCGTGAGCATCTCCTGCAGGGTGTACGCGGCGCCGTAGGCCTCCAGGGCCCAGACCTCCATCTCGCCGAAGCGCTGACCGCCGAACTGCGCCTTGCCGCCCAGCGGCTGCTGGGTGACGAGCGAGTAGGGGCCGGTCGAGCGAGCGTGGATCTTGTCGTCGACCAGGTGCAGCAGCTTGAGGATGTACATGTAGCCGACCGTGACTTTGCCCTCGTACGGCTCGCCGGTGCGGCCGTTGTAGAGCTGAGCGGTGCCCGAGGCACGGGCGCCCGGACGGGCGCTCTTGTCGACCCCGAGGTCGATCCCGCGCTCGGCGTTCTCCTCGTTCCAGGAGACCAGCGCCTCGTCGACGTCCTCGACGGTGGCGCCGTCGAAGACCTGGGTCGCCACGTAGACGCGGCCGTCGCCTTCGGAGTGGGCCTGTTTGTAGGCCTCGGAGCCGTCGTCGTACCAACCGTTCGCCGCGACCCACCCGAGGTGGGTCTCGAGGATCTGGCCGATGTTCATCCGGCTCGGCACGCCGAGGGGGTTGAGGATGACGTCGACGGGGGTCCCGTCGGCCAGGTGCGGCATGTCCTCCTCGGGCACGATCTTCGAGATCACACCCTTGTTCCCGTGGCGGCCGGCGAGCTTGTCGCCCTCGGCGATCTTGCGCTTGGTCGCGACGTAGACGCGGACCAGGTCGTTGACGCCGGGCGGCAGGTCGTCGCCGTCGTCGCGGCTGAAGGTGAGGACGTCGATGACGACCCCGCCCTCGCCGTGCGGCACTTTCAGCGAGGTGTCGCGGACCTCGCGCGCCTTCTCCTTGAAGATCGCGCGGATCAGCTTCTCCTCGGCGGTCAGCTCGGTCTCGCCCTTCGGCGTCACCTTGCCGACCAGGAGGTCGCCGGAGACGACCTCGGCGCCGACGCGGACGATGCCGCGCTCGTCGAGGTTGCGCAGGCTCTCCTCGGAGCGGTTCGGGATGTCGCGGGTGATCTCCTCGTCGCCGAGCTTGGTCGTGCGGGCGTCGATCTCGTACTCCTCGATGTGGATCGAGGTGAGTTCGTCGTCCTTGACCAGGCGCTCGGAGAGGATGATCGCGTCCTCGAAGTTGTAGCCCTCCCAGGACATGAAGGCGACCAGGCAGTTCTTGCCGAGGGCGATCTCGCCGCCGCCGGTGGAAGAGCCGTCAGCGAGCACGTCGCCGGCCTTCACCTTCTGGCCGCTGTTGACGATCGGCCGCTGGTGGATGATCGTCCCCTGGTTCGAGCGCATGAACTTGTGGAGCTTGTACTCGTGCTTCTTCGAGCCGCTGGTGACGACGATCTGCTCGGCGTCGACGTGGCTGACTTCCCCGTCTTCGTCGGCGAGAACGACGTCGCCGGTGTCGACCGCGGCGCGGCGCTCCATCCCGGTGCCGATCAGCGGCGGGTCGGGTTTCAGCAGCGGCACAGCCTGGCGCTGCATGTTGGAGCCCATCAGCGCCCGGTTGGCGTCGTCGTGCTCGAGGAACGGGATCAGCGAGGTCGCCACCGACCAGATCTGGGACGGCGAGACGTCCATCAGGTCGACTTCCTTGGGAGTGGCGGTCGCGTACTCCTGCTCGCCGGCGCGGACGAGAACCGTCGGGCCTTTGAGTTTGCCGGTCTTGGGGTCGAACTCGGAGTTCGCCTGGGCGATCACCTTGTCCTCGTCCTGGGTCGCGTCGTAGTGGACGATCTCCTTGCTGACGACGCCGTCTTCGACCACCCGGTAAGGGGTGGTGACGAAGCCGTGTTCGGAGATCTGCGCGTAGGAGGCGAGCGAGCCGATCAGGCCGATGTTCGGTCCCTCAGGGGTCTCGATCGGGCACATCCGGCCGTAGTGGGTCGGGTGGACGTCGCGGACCTCGATCGGGGCGCGCTCACGGGTCAGGCCGCCGGCACCCAGCGCCGAGAGACGGCGCCGGTGGGTCAGGCCGGAAAGCGAGTTGGTCTGGTCCATGAACTGCGACAGCTGCGAGGAGCCGAAGAACTCCTTCATCGCCGCCACCACCGGGCGGATGTTGATGATCGTCTGCGGGGTGATCGCGTCGGAGTCCTCGGTGGTGAGGCGCTCGCGGACCACGCGCTCCATCCGGTAGAGGCCGATGCGGAAGGCCTCCTGGATCAGCTCGCCGACCGTGCGCAGGCGACGGTTGCCGAAGTGCTCGTACTCGTCGAGGTGGTCGTAGACCTGCTCGCGCGGGTAGGTGATCGCCTCCGCGGCATAGTCTTTGATCGGGTTCTCCTCGTCGATCTCCTCGGGGATGCCGAGCAGTTTCGGCAGCGAGGTGAGCTCCTTGACCAGGGCGATGATGTCGTCGTGGGTCAGGACCCGGGTCTCGAGGTCGATGTCGAGGTCGAGGCGGGCGTTGAGCTTGTAGCGGCCGACCCGGGTGAGGTCGTAGCGCTTGGGATCGAAGAACAGCTGCTCGAGCAGCGCTTTGGCGGCGTCAACCGACGGCGGCTCGCCCGGACGCTGCTTTTTGAACAGCTCGATCAGGGCGCCCTCTTCGGTCCGGGTCGCCTCGGTGTCCGCCTCAATCGTGTGGCGGATGTAGACCGAGTTGTCGAACATGTCGAGGAGCTGCTGGTCCTCGACGTAGCCCATCGCGCGCAGCAGGACCGTAACCGGAAGTTTCCGCTTGCGGTCGATGCGGACGAAAACTTTCCCTTTTTTGTCGACTTCGAGCTCCAGCCAGGAGCCGCGGGCCGGCATCAGGTTGGCGATGAAGACCTGCTTTTCGGGATCCTTCGGGGCCATCACATAGGCGCCCGGGGAACGGACCAGCTGCGTGACGACGACGCGCTCGGTGCCGTTGATGATGAAGGTCCCGCGCTCGGTCATCCACGGGAAGTCGCCCATGAAGACGGCCTGCTCGCGGATCTCGCCAGTCTCCTTGTTCTGGAAGGCGACCGTCGCGGTCAGCGGCCGCGAGTAGGTCATGTCCTTCTCACGGCACTCCTCGATCGAGTGCGGCGGCTCCTCGAATTTGAACTCGCCGAAGACGATCTGGAGGTTCCCCGTGTAGTCCTCGATCGGGGATATGTCGTTGATCGTCTCCCGCAGCCCACCGCTCTTCGGATCCGTCAGTTCCTCAAAGGAACGTCGCTGGATGTCGATTAGGTGTGGGACCTCGAGAGGGTTGTCTAGGCGGGAAAAGCTCCTACGGGTTACGGGGGCAGCGTTGGAACGTGCCAAAGTCGGCGACTCCTCGGACGGTCAGAGGGACGTGGATACAGCGCAAATAAGGGCAGGGGCACTCAAATGGCGCGCGACGGCGGAAAATAACACACCGCCGACGGCGCCTTCAAGTTTGGCTCTCCGAGCGGCCTCGGGAGCCCCACCGACTCGCTAGGCGAGCTCGACGGTGGCCCCGGCCTCCTCGAGTTCAGCTTTGAGTTTGTCGGCCTCATCGCGTTCGACGCCCTCTTTGATCGCTTTCGGGGCCTCGTCGACCAGCGCCTTGGCCTCTTTGAGGCCGAGTCCGGTTGCCGAACGCACCACCTTGATGACCGGGACTTTCTGCCCGCCCACCTCTTTGAGGACGACATCGACGGTCGAGGACTCTTCGGCCCCGCCCTCGTCGCCGCCGCCACCGCCGCCGGCAGCAGCCGGAGCAGCGGCCGCTACGGCCGTCGCGGAGACACCGAACTCCTCCTCGAGCGCTTTGATCCGCTCGGAGAGCTCGAGGACCGAGATGCTTTTCAGCTCCTCGATCCAGTCCTCGGTTGAAGTTTTGGTTGCCATCAGTCGCTACCCCTCTTCCTCGTTTGAATCCTCATTCGAAGTCTCTTCATCTGGAGCCTCCGCCTGATCGGCGGGCGGCTCATTTCCACTTGCTGCCTCCGTAGGCGCCTCCTCGACCGGCGCCTCTTCGGCTTTTTCCGGCTCAGGCTCGGCAGCCGGAGCCTCGCCGCTGACCAGGCCTTTCTCGGCGATCTGGCCGAGCTGCAGGGCCAGGCCCTGGATCATGCTGCCGAGGCCGCGGACCAGGCCGGTGAGCGGGCTGGCGACGACGCCGGCGAGCTGACCGTTGAGGACTTCGCGGCCGGGCAGTTTGGCGATCGATTTGAACGCGCCCTCGTCGAGCCAGGTCCCGTCCATGAAGCCGCCCTTGTAAGTGAGGACGTCGTGCTCTTTGTTGAAGGTCGTGATCGCTTTCGCGGCCTGGGCGGTGTCGCCGCGGACAAAGGTGAGCGCGGTCGGGCCCTGCAGCAACCCCGGCAGCCGCTCCTCGCCGACCTGATCGGCGGCGATTTTCGTCAATCGGTTTTTGACGATGCGGAAGCTGGCGTCGGCTTCGCGCAGTTTCGAGCGCAGCTCGGCGGCCTGGGGGACGCTGATGCCGCGGTAATCGACAGCGAAGATCGCCTCAGATTCCTCGATCTGGGCGGCGATCTCTTGTATGGCTGCGGACTTTTCCTCGCGGTTCATGGTCTCACCTGCACCGGGCTTCTAGAGCTTGCGCTCTGCCGGTGGTCTCCGGGTAGCGGCGACGCAGTTTAGGCGGTCACCGGCTCCGGTGCAGTCTCGTCAGCGGAGGCGGTTGCGGCGGTGCCGTCGCGGTCGGCTTTGGCGCCGGCGTCGACCCGGATGCCGGGACCCATCGTCGTCGCCAGCGTTGCCGAGACGACGTATTTGCCCTTTGCAGCGGAAGGCTTGGCGCGGATGATCTCGCCGATCACGGCCTGGTAGTTCTCGAGCAGTTTCTCCGCCTCAAAGCTGGCCTTGCCGATTGCCATGTGGACGATCGCTTGGCGATCGGTGCGGTATTCGACTTTGCCGGATTTCGAGTCGTTGACGGCTTTCTCGACGTCGTCGGTGACGGTGCCGACCTTCGGGTTCGGCATCAGACCCTGGGGGCCGAGCACGCGGCCGAGCTGGCCGACGCTCCGCATCATCTCCGGGGTCGAGATCGCGACATCGAAGTCGGTCCAACCCTCCTGGACTTTCTCGACCAGGTCCTGGCCGCCGACGAAGTCGGCTCCGGCGGCCTCGGCGTCGCGGGCCTGCTGGCCCTGGGCGAAGACGGCGACGGTGACGTCTTTGCCGAGCCCGTGCGGGAGCGCCAGGGTGCCGCGCAGCTGCTCGTCGGCGTGGCGGACGTTGACGCCGAGCAGGATGTGCAGCTCGACGGTCTCGTCGAATTTGGTGCTGGCGGTCTCTTTGACCAGGGCGATCGCCTCGGCCGGCGGGTAGGCGCGGTCGCGGTCGACCTTGTCGTACTGGGCGCGGAATCGTTTGCCGTGGGCCATGAAGTTCTCCTAAGCGACGTCGACGCCCATCGAGCGGGCGGTCCCGGCGATGATTTTCTTCGCCGCGTCGATGTCGTTGGCGTTGAGGTCGGGCATCTTCCGTTCAGCGATCTCCTGGATCTGCGCTTCGGAGATCGTGCCGACCTTATTCACGTGCGGCTCGCCCGAGCCCTTTGGGATTTTGATCGCTTCCTTGATCAGGACGGCGGCCGGCGGCGTCTTGGTGACGAAGGTGAAAGAGCGGTCCTCGAAGACGGTGATTTCAACCGGGATGATCGTCCCGCCCTCGCCCTGGGTCTGGGCGTTGAAGGCTTTGCAGAAGTCCATGATGTTGACGCCGTGCTGACCCAGCGCCGGACCAACCGGCGGCGCCGGGTTGGCGTTGCCCGCCTGGATCTGCAGCTTGATGACCGTGAGGACTTTTCTTGCCATAAGGGGTTCGGGAGGGTAGCGGTCTTCGCGACCTAGATCTTCTTGACCTGGTCGTAGCCGACCTCGACCGGCGTCTCGCGGCCGAAGATCGAGACCAGCACCTTGAGTTTGGCGGCGTCCTCGTTGATCTCGGCGATCTCGCCGGAGAAGTCGGAGAGCGGGCCGGAGATGACTTTGACCGATTCGCCAATCGCGAACTGGGCCTGGGTCCGCGGCCGCTCGGCGGTCTCGCGGTGGAGCAGGCGGTCGACCTCCGGTTTTGACAGCGGCACCGGTTTGTTGCGGGAGCCGACGAAGCCAGTGACGCCGGGGGTGTTTTTGACCAGGCCCCAAGCGTCGTCGGTCATCTCCATGTTGACGAGAACGTAGCCGGGCATCGTCCGTTTCTCGGTCTGGACTTTCTGCCCGTCCTTCATCTCGGAGACCTGCTCGGTGGGGACGACGACCTGCCGCACGTTGCGGTTCTGGCTCATCGTCTGCACCCGGTGCTCGAGGTTGTGCTTGACCTTGTTCTCGTGCCCGGAGTAAGTGTTGATCACGTACCAGCGATACATCGCGTTTTCGAAGCCTTTGTTCGGGATCCCGCTAAAGGATCTGCTTGATGAGCCAGTTGAAGGCCGCGTCTAGGGCGCCCAGGTAGGCAGCTGCGACGACCACGAAGAGGATGGTGACGGCCGTGGCCTGCACCAGGGTCTCCCGGTCGGGCCACTGGACTTTCTTCAGCTCCTGCCAGCAAGAGACTAGGAAACCGATGAAGCCGCTGCGCTGACGTTGGGCTTTCGCCTGTTTCTGTTTCTTGTCGAGCTGCTGCCGCTCGCGGCGCTTTTGCTCGTCGCGTTTGCGCTTTTCCGCTTCCTTGGCGGCCTTCGCCTCGGCGCGGCGGGAGCTGCGGGGCTTGGGGGCGTCGGGCGTCTCGAGCTGGGACTCGGGGGCGCCGGCGGCGATCCCCATCTCCACCGCCTCGGCCTCGGCTACCTCACCGGAGACCGGGACCTGGGTGTCGTGCTGGGCCTGGCCCGGGGTGTCGTGGCCGCGCGGGCTTTTCTGCTGTTCGGCTTCCCGAGCCCGGCGCTCGGCCTTGCGCTGTGCACGGGTTTTCGCCATCGCGAACTACCTGGTCTCTTTGTGAGGGGTGTGGCGGCCGCACCAGCGGCAGAACTTGCGCATCTCGATGCGGTCCGGCGTGTTCCGCCGCGACTTATTCGTCTGATAGTTGCGACGCTTGCACTCTTCGCAAGCCATCGTCACCGCAATGCGGACATCTCCGCGAGCCATCTTCTCCCTCGTTCCGTGCCTGAGGTAGTCGTTACAGAAGTCGTTACAAAAAACAAACCCCGGGCCGAAGCGCGAGGCTGAGGGCAAGGATAGCGCCCAGCGTCGCCCAATGACTGGCAGCCGCCGCCCGTCTGGAACAGGTTGTCAACGGATTACCCAATTTTTTGTAAAGTCGTTTTCCAGCCAAAGTTTGCGGGCACTTCGGAGGCCAGATGCGGGCGGCGATCGGCAGCGACAGCGGTCTCTATGACCGGGATAGCTTCGTAGAAGCAGTGGAAGAACGGATCCTCGATCCGCTCCATGCCGAACAGGCGGGGGCGCTGCTGCTGCTCGACATCGACTCCTTCCACATCGTCAACGACTCGCTCGGCCACGAGGCCGGCGACCGCCTGCTCGAGGCGGTCGCGGTGGCGCTGCGCGAGGAATCGCGCGCCGGCGATCTGCCGGCGCGCATCTGCGCCGACGAATTCGGCCTTTTGCTGCCGCGCGCGACGCCGCTGCAGGCGATGGCCACCGCCGAGCGGCTGATCGCCTTGGTGCGGGAGCGGGGCCAGCCGGCGGTTGGCGCCAGCGTCGGGATCGCCACCTTCGGCGGCACCGGCGAGGAAGTCAGCGCCGAAGGGCTGATGATCGCCGCCGACATCGCCCTCTGCGAAGCGAAGGAAGCCGGCGGCGGCCGCGCGGTCGAGGCCGGCGGCGGACCCAACCTGAAACTGACCTGGGCCGACCGGATCCGCGAAGCGATCGACCAGCAGCGGCTCGTTGTCTACGCGCAGCCGATCTTCGACCTGCGCAAGGAGTGCGTGGCGCGGGAAGAGCTACTGGTGCGGATGCTCGACGAGAACGACGACGTCATCCCTCCCTCCTCCTTCCTGCCGACCGCCGAGCGGCTCGGGCTGATCACCGAGATCGACCGCATGGTGCTGGCGAAAGCAGTCGAGCTGGCGGGACGCTCGCAGCCGATCGCGGTCAACGTCAGCGGCGCCTCGCTCTCGGACCCGCGGCTGATCGCCGACGTCCGCGCGGCGATCGCCGACGGGCTCAACCCGGCCTGGCTCGACTTCGAGATCACCGAGACCGCGGCGATCTCCAACATGGACCACGCCCGCGCCTTCGCCGAGGCGGTGACCGGGATGGGCTGCGGCCTCGGCCTCGACGACTTCGGCACCGGCTTCAGCTCGTTCAGCTACCTGAAGGAACTGCCGGTCCAGCACCTGAAGATCGATATCGAGTTCATCCGCGAGCTCCCCCGCTCACCGACCGACCAGCGCCTCGTCAACGCGCTGGTCCAGTTCGCCAAAGCCTTCGGCCAGGAGACCGTCGCCGAGGGGATCGAGGACGCGGAGACGCTGGCGATGGTGCGGGCGTTCGAGATCGACTACGCGCAGGGATTCCATGTCGGCAGGCCGGCGCTGGTCGAGGGCGGCAGCCTCGCCACCGCGGCCTGAGCTTCAGCTTCGCTAAAGGCCGAGCGTTTTGGCGATGATCGTGCGCTGGATCTCGGAGGTGCCGCCGTAGATCGTCGAGACCAGCGAGGTGCGGACGAGCCGCTCCATGTCGTACTCGGAGGAGTAGCCGTAGCCGCCCATCATCTGCATCCCTTCCAGGGTCACCCGCTTGGTCACCTCGGTGACGAAGAGCTTCACCATCGAGGCCTCTTTGGGCAACATCCGGTCGGGAGCCTCGTCGACCAGTGAGGCGACCCAGTGGGTCATCAGCCGGGCCGCCTGGAGATCGGTGACAAGGTCGGCGATCCGGTGCTGGAGCGCCTGAAAGGAGCCGATCGGGCGGTCGAACTGGCGGCGCTCCTTGACGTAGAGCAGGAGGTCGTCCATCGCCCGCTGGGCGATCCCGAGCATCGTCGCGGCGAGGATCAGGCGCTCGACGTTGAGCCCGGCCATCAGCTGCGTCCAGCCTTGGTCGACCTCACCGAGGACGTCCTCCTCGCTGGCGAAGCAGTCGGTGAAGTAAAGGTGGTTGGTCTCCGTGCCGCCCATCGTCTCGATCGGGACCACCTCCATCCCGTCGACATCCACCGGCACCCAGACCATCGTCAGGCCTGCGTGCTTGTCCTCGCTGCGGGTGGTGCGAGCGACGACGAGGACGTGGTCGGAGATGTGGGCGTTGGAGCAGAAGACCTTCTGGCCGTTGAGGACGAAGCCGCCGTCGGCGCGCTCGGCCTTGAGGGAGAGGGCGCCGACGTCGGAGCCCGCCTCGGGCTCGGTCATCGCGATCGCCTCGACCGAGCCGGAGGCGATGCCGCCGAGGATCTCCTCCTTCTGGGCCTCGCTGCCGAAGCGCTGGGTGGCGCCGGCGACGATCAAGGTCGTTGCGTAGCCGCCGATCGGCGCCAGCCCGCGCGAGGTCTCCTCCATGAAGAGGCAGGCGTCGAGCATCGACCCATCGGAGCCGCCGTAGCGCTCGGGGATCGTCACCCCGAGCCAGCCGAGCTCGGCCATCTTGTTGTAGATCTCGAAATTGTGGTGCTCGCGGTAGCCGTCGGTCAGCCGCTCGCGCTGGTCCGCGGTCCCGCACTCCCGATCGCAGAAGTCGCGAATCGCGTCGACGAAGTCCTTCTGCTCGTCGCTGAGAGCGAAATCCACGGCGCCAGCCTATCGCTGGCAAGTCCGCAGGGGACCGAGGCCCTCTTTTAGCTTGAGCTTCCTTTTCGGGGGGTACCCTGCGCTCATCCAGCCGCGACGCCCAAATGACCTCCGTAGATCCCACCTCTAGTCCCGAGCAAGCGCCGTGGAAGCGGCGGGCGGCGGCGGCTGAGATCAACGGGCGGCGGGTCAACGAGGCGATCGAGCGGGGCACCGACGGCCCTCGTCCCGTCTTCGTCTGCGAGTGCGGCAACATCGGCTGCCAAGACAAGGTCACGCTCTCGATCCCGGCCTACGAGTCAGTGCGCCAGGACTTCGATCGCTTCCTCGTCATCCCCGGTCATGAGATCGCCGGCGTCGACCATGTGGTCGAGGAGCACGCTGGCTTCCTGGTCGTGGTTAAGAAGGAACCCGAGGCGAAGGCGATGGCCGAGCAGTCCGACGAGCGCAGCGAATGACCGACACCGCGGCAAACCGGACGCCTACGCCGTCGAGGTCCCAGCTCCCACTTCGCTGGAACTGAGCGGGCAGGCTGAGCCGGACCTGATTCCTGCCTTCCGCCACCGGGCGTCCGATTTCGCGGCGGCAAACGGCGCAGCTCCGAAGGTGGTCGCCGCCGTCGCCCTCGCGGTCACCGAGGCGGTGACGAACGTCGTCAAGCACGCCCATGAACCGGGGACGACGGGCCGCGGCATCCAGCTGACTGGGTCGGTCGCCGACGACCTCATAGAGATCACGGTCTCAGACCAGGGCCGCGGCTTTCGGGAGTTAGCCTCACCCGGCCTGGGGGTCGCAGGACACCGGATGAAGCTCCACGCTAACGCCCGCACCTGCCCGAAGAGCAGACGTCTGCTCGTAGACCGCCTGGAAAGAGACTGGTCGCTGACCGTCGCCAAGTGGCTCTCCCGCTGGCGGGTCGAGGGCGAGGAGGGACTGCTCGACTGCAGCTCCGCACCGAGGAGGCGACCGGCGCAGCTGGCAACCGATCGGGTCAAGGCGATCGAGGCGCTGGGAATGGCGCTCTCAACCTGCGAATGCCTGTCGAGAGCTCGGGCTCAGGCACCTCTTCACCCAGCCTATGCTCGAGCCACGGCGCGCACCTGGTTCCGACATCACTGCGCCTACGGCATTGAAAAGGGAGGTCACCGTAACGGTGACCTCCCAAGGATGCGTTACTGCACAGTGGCTAGAATATCGAGACGTACGTTCCGGTGGCCAAATAGCCGTAATCCGCCAGTTCGGCGGTAGACCCACCGCAATAGATTCCATTGCCTTCAGTCAGTTTCAGTACATAGTTGTCGAATCGAGGTTGAACTACGTACCGTTCTTCCGAGGCGCTGTAGTGGGTTTCAAAGCTGATAGCTTCAGTAGCAGTGAAAGCGCATTTGAATGCGCCTACGCCCCAGCCCTGACATTCGTAGGAGACTCCAAACGGTTCCTGGCTGCTGCCTACTCGAATTACTCCAAAGCCGAAATAGCTACCTACTATCGTGCTGGCGGCTTTTTTGTAGCTGGTGCCGGTACACGAGAGCGTCGCGGTTTGGCTGTGGAGCCCACAGTATTCGATCAGTCCCTCGCTTTTCGCAGGCAAGGGTTCGGCAGATTCCGCCATCGACTGGGTACCAAAAATCTGCCCGTTGCACTGGAACGTGTAGGCATTTTTGAGTTTAAAGTAGCCACCGGCGAAGCTGATCCAGCTTCCGCTCGGGAGAACTTCACTTTTAGGACAAATACTAACGTTCGATTTACACAACACAGTCGTGGAAGCTGAAGCGGATGCAGATCCGATAGCCACCATCAAGGCAAGGCTCGCCAGCGCTGCAGTGCACAATATAGCGATGCGTTTCAATTCTCTCTCCTAGCTCGGCCGATAGCCGGTGTGGATAACAACTCACCGTGAACACTGACACTTGGGGAGAGATTGCGTTTCACCAATTCGGTGGTTTGAGCAGTTAGCTTTTTCCGAAACGGCAATCCGTTTCCCTACGGTCAATCGAATAGGGCTCCGTGTTCCCGCAGTTTGAGCGCAAGCTCTATTTCGGCCCCGTGGGCGTCAATGGCGCGACCCGTTTTCTGCTCGATTGCTCGCAGCCGACTTCTGACGGTTTGACGGCTGATGGACAAGGCCGCTGATGCGGAGGTGATGTTCCGGCCAGAGCTGAAGTACGCCGCGAGGGTTTCCCGCAACGACTCCCCTCCGTCCCGCTCGTCTCCCAACGGCGCCAGATACAGCTGCTCGAGGGACCTCCTGAGGACTTCGTCCCTGAAGAGAGAGGCGATGAGCGCAAACTCCACATAGCAGACAACCCCGCGCCCTGGTTCGCCGGCGACGGGCAGCACCGCCCTCGCCTGCTTGTGAGACAGGCGCCAGCCGCCCCTCCCCAGGCCAGGCTCTCCGATCGCGAAGGTGCCGTCGCAATCTCGGAGCGCTTCCATCTGGGTCACCAACTTGGCGACCTCCAGCTTGCGCCTGCCCCCCAGCCACGCCCAGGCGGCCTCCGGATGGGGCTTCACGACGAGCAAGCGACGGTCCAACTGCCGAGCAACCCCGCGCAATGCCCCTACATCGAAGCTTCCCCGGGCTATGAGCGCCACGTGCCAGCCATCGAAGTCATAGGCAAGCTCTGCGCCCCCGACGACGTCTCCTCCCAGGAAGCGTTCCACCAGTTCGACCCGCCGCCGTTCGCCGACCACGGGGCGAGAGTCCAGCTCCCGCCGGTATTCATCGGTCACCGCGGCGAGTAGCCTCTCGAAGTGGTTCGTCGGGCCGTGGAGCAAGCGCAGGACCTCGACATCGTCGATCTTCACCTGCGACTGCTCATCCTGGAGGACGTACTCGGTCAACAGCGCGAAACCAGATGTATAACGCCGCACCACCGTCACCAGGGGCACGCCATTGCGGGCCGCCAACCGCGCCGGCCACAGCAGCGGGGCAGGGGGCGGCAGCACGTTCTCCCCCGCGTGGTCGAGGATTGCGAGGCAGTAATCGATCGCCGCGCTGACCGCGGCCCGCAGCCCGCGCACATACTCCGCGCCGCGATCCACACGCAGCTCCGCCATCTGGTGGATTTGCGCCAAGATCGATCCTTCGATTTCCTCCCGACGCTTCCGCAAGCGGGCGGCGATGTCGCGGCGTCCTGTCCGTGCACTCTTCACCGCTACCTTCCGGTCTCACGCACGGTGCCTTCGTCGAGCGCCGCGCCTATGTCGCTACTTCCTTCTGGCGGCCCCGCAACGGGTCTTTACCCGCGGACGGGTGAGACGGTTCTTGCCATTCTGTGCCTCGAACCTGAACTCCGCCCGCCGCGGGCTTCGGCAGAGGTCGATGCTGTTTTCGATCAAGCCCCTGCGGCCGCCGAAGAGGTTCATCGTGAACTTAGTCACCGGAGCATCGGGGACGTGGGCGAAGCGGGTTCTCACACGTGCGGATTCGGCGCCTACCCTAACCGAGTCGATGTAGCCGACCAGCGTGATGTGGATCTGTCCACGCAGGTCGGCGACGAGGTCGGGTAGTTCGCGGTCGCCCCCGTTGCTACGGAAGTAGACCGGCCCCGTCAACGGCTTGGAGAGCAGTGGGCTGACTGCCTTGGCGTGTCCGAGGATAGAAGCCTTGGGACAGTTGCCGGCGTTGAACTGCACACGCGTGCAGGGGAAATTGATGTGAGCGTTATCGATGAACTCGCTGGCGGGCAGAAGGACGGTCGCCGCCCGGGTATTGGCCTGGTGGGGATTCTGGGTGAGGACAGCCTGGACCGCAGGGTTTCCGGTCCGCTTGGTCGATCCCTTGAACGCCAGCTTCAACTCCGGGCCGTACGGCAATTTCGCGCAATCGGTCGCCTGAAAGCCGTCGACCGGTTCGGCCGTGGTTCCGTTGGCGGCGGTCACGGTGGCGGCGATCTGCTTGCGGGCGCAGCTGGTCGGGTTAAGGGTGAAGTCCTTGCGGTCGACCCCGACATGAATGGTGCGATAGGAAACCGGTACGCCTTGAAGGATCTGGGGCAGGGGATCCGTCTTGACGGTCGCCAGGGCGGTTTCGGGATCGACCTCGATACCCGCACGGTTGACGACGGTGCCGAGGTCGAAGGGACCGGCCTGCGCCGGGACGACCGAGACGACCGAATAGGGGGCGCCCTTGTAGGGGCCGGCAAGATAGGCAGCGGTGGGAGCCTTGCCGGGCTGAGGGATCCACAGTGGTGCTCCGCCGACTCCGGCAGAAGCGGTGACGCTGCCGATTTTCGCATCGGCCGGACAGTCACCCGATTGGGCCGCATCGTCCGAGCACAGCGGGACACCGCCGAGCTTAGCCAGCAGGCCCTGGGGCATGTGCAGGGCGATCGTCTGAGGGTTGGCTTCACCGTCTGAGCGCGTCAGAGTGAAGCTGAAAGGAGAGTATTCGCCGCCCTCGGTACTGAGCGTTCCCGCCGATAGGCCGGGCTTAAATCCGCCTTTTCCACAACCGCTGGTGATCTGCATCGGCGCATCGCCCACGACGGCCGGCTTACCGGACCAGGGGAGGAAGGAGAAGTGGGTCTGAAAGCTGCCGCAGTGATCCGGGGTCGAAAGGGGTGCCCGCGGGCCGCCGAAAACGTGGAGACGAAGCTCCGAGAAGGGCACCTGCGGGTTGCCATCCAGAGCGGGTATACCGTCGAAGTGAGTCGTCACCTGCCCGGTCAAGGAGTTGGCCTCGATCTCGGCAGGGAGCTTCAAGTGGACTCCCTGTTCGTCGGTGACAAGCCAGAATCGAAAGAGGTGGCCTGGTTCAGGGGTGCGCTGGTAGACCGCCCCGTGGAGCGTTTCTTCCAGGGCCGGCACCTCGATTTCCACCGAGCCGATCTTGGCCGCTTCCGGGCAGGCCGAAGCCTTGTTCTGTCCGAAGTCCACCTGCTCCGCACTGCAAGCCTCAAGACCGTCCCCCGCGGCTGGATTGATCGCCATGCCGTCGGGCAGGGTGACGGTGGCGCCCCTCATCGTCGACGTGGCCAGACTGCCGGGGGATTCGTCCTGCGGGATCCTCAGAGTGGCGTCGATGCCGGTCGGGGCCGCGGCTTCGGGATTCGTCGGAGCTACGCTGAAGGCTGGCGAGAAGTTGAGTTTGCCGCAACCGGTTATCTGCGGGAAAGGCACAGTCAGCCTCGAGGGACTGTCAGGCAGCTGGTAGCTGCGGGCGGTCACCGTGAGGTGCCGCTGGAGGCTGCAATCCGTCGGGTTCGAAAGGAAGGGCGCTTCCGGCAAGCCGGCGGCACGACCGCCGGGAGGAACTTCGTGTTCGATGGCTTCGAGCGGAGTCAGCCGCAGGCCATCGTGACTCGGCGCCGCCGGCACCCCCCAGATCGTCGTCGTTGCTTCCAACAGCCCTGCTATCGACGGGGCGCCTTCGATCGAAGCGACGAGGCTGTAGTCGGTGGGGTCGACCCGCACGTTGATGAAGGCAGGCCAGAGGGCGGCATAGAAACCGAAACGGGCCACTATGTCGCTTCCTGCCGGGGGTTTCATGCTGTAAACCGGCTCCAGGAAGACGGCCGAAGTAGGTTCGATCACCCTGACTTCGGTAATTCCCACCTGCGAGGCAACCGGGCATTCGCTTTCTTCATTGCGAGCACCTAGCTCGGTCGCCGTGCACCGGGGTAGAACCTGCGGGTTGCCGATCATCCCTGGGGGCAGGACCACTTCGACGTCGCGGGTGCGTCCGTATGGCACGCCGCCTTCTGTGCGAGTCAGCGAGAAGGTCGTGGTGAGATCCGCGTGAGCGCCTGCCTGGGTCGTGGACAGCGACGCGGATGCGGATTCGACGGCGAACTTCTCGAATTCTCCGGCTGCGCTTGCGGAAACCGCGAAGATTGCACTCGCAAGGATCGCGAGCGTCCCGAGCATTGCGACCCTACCTACGCATTTCACTTGCGACCTCCTTCGGCCTGCGTACCCGTCCCATGGTGATGGTGCTTGTGATGCCTCTTCCTTTTCTTGACACAGCGGACGCTGCCGTGGCGTTTCACCTTTCGCTTCCCCTTTGGGCAGGTCACGACATTCCCGGATTCTCGGTTGGGCTGCATCCCCGGTGACGGCAGCAGCGACGGCGGGGAGAGGCCCGGGCGGCATCCTTCGCCTTGGCACGCTCCTGCATGCGCTTCCGGGAACCCACCCCCAACCCTGGCGTCGTAGATCGAAGGGGTTTCGTCGGAATCCGTAGGCAGCAGCAGGTCAGAGGTGCGGAAGAACACGTCGTCGCCGCTGTCGCTGACGGCGTACAGGTAGTCGTCCTCGTCGCTCCCGCCCGAGGTGATCAGGTACAAGCAACCCTGCAGTCGTTCACAGGTTCCCACCCCCTGCTCCTCCCACTCGTAAACATCTTGAAGGCCATCGGTATCTGCCGGCACCAGCGCTTCGGTCGACTGGAAGAACGCTCGTCTTCCGTCGGCCCGGAGATTTGCCACCACGTCGAACGAGTTCAGCGGCGCCGCTTCGGCGATCTGCTGGCTGATCGACTCCAGGCTGGCGCTGCCGGTGGGCTCTGCGCCGGTGGGATTGCAGGAAAGGCACGACAGCTTGTCGGCACCCGAGTCATATCGATAAACCTGGACATGGCCTTTGCTGTCGTAACCGGTGAGGTTGGCGCGGGCCTCGAAAAGAAGAACCACGCCATCGGGCGTCGTTCGCGACGGGTCCTCGGCTAGCCTTCCTGCATTTCCAAAGGCGGACTTGCCGACGGCCGTCGTCCACAGGCCAAGCCCTTCGACGAGCTCATTGCCCCCGGATTCGCCTTCCACGTCACGTTTCGTAACTATTCCGACGAAGCTGATCGCCCCTTCCCGCGAAAGGTAGAGGTTCTGCTCACCCGGTTCGGCCTGCAATCCGACGGGATTCGCCTGGGTCGTAAGGGCGCTGGTCGACACAAAATATGCCGCGCTGCCGTCAGAGGAAACGTTAACGGGAGTGACCGCGCCTGTCGAGTTAAAGGCCGTCGTTTGGCCGGTCAAAGCATCGAAACGCAGAAGTTGACCGCCGCTGAGGTAGAAGATTTGGTTTCCACCTTCGGCGATCCCTGAGTACTGCACACCTTCGCCAACTTCAAAAGTTTCACTGTTTTCGTATCGAAGGTAGAGCATATTTCCGATGGAGAACGCCACTCCTTTACCGTCTAGTGACGAGCCCCGATAATCGGCAGTTTGACCCGTCATCTGAGGCAGATTGCCCGGCAGCAGCGATACGACATGGGTGGTGCCGTCGAGGGTCCGGTCGTAGATCGCATTCGTTCCTGAATTTGGAGCATTCGGCTCAAGCTGCGCAGTGCTTGCAAAAAGAATGTGAGCGCTGTTTTCGCTGATCAATTTTCCCTCCGCCCCTGGGTCGGAGCCAAGGGAGCCCTGCCCGACCAGCTCGCTGTGGCCATCGGGAAAGCGCACATAATTGGTGTCTTTGCCTTCGATGACGGCCGACCCTTCAGAGAGTGCGCCCCAGAACGAGAAGCCCTTGTCTGGGGTGCTGCTGCCAGTGCGCAGAGCTATTGCTTCGGTTCCATTGGGGCCGGCGCTTACCGTGCTCCAGCCGTTCGCACCCCGGCTAGCCAGATACGGATCCCCGCCTTTCGACCCCGTACCTTCGAAACCCGGGAGCGAGCCCCCTTCGATGAGGAAGCTGACCTTGTCGCCACCGGGCGAGGACTCCTGAGTTGCGAAGTAGCTGCCGAGGTGACTTTGGCCGAACGGAACTCGTGCATTCGTATCTGACGGCGTAACGAGCTCGTAAGCGCGGCAATCGGGGAGGAGCATCGAGGTGCCCGAGCGTACCGCGCCGTTTCCGCAAGGGAACGGTTCCAGGGCTTGCGCGGGATAGGTCGTGAACTCGCCTTCCGCGGAGTCAGAGCCTTCCTGGTTCGTCGCCACCACCCGGAACCGGTAGTTCGTTTCCGGCGCGAGGCCGTCGGCCCCGGCCGCGACCGGAACGTCGACACTGCCTGCTGGCAGCTGACCTTCCCCGACGACCACAGAGCTTGCGCTACCAACTGCTTCGATTTCGAAAACAAAGGTGGTTTCAAGCTGGCCAGGGTTGATCGAGGCCCGCAGATCGGCCTCGTTCTCCGTCACCCCGGTGAAGGAGGCAGCGCTGACTTCGGGGGCCCGTTCCGCCGGCGGGCCGAAGGCGAACGAGTGACCCACACCGCTGAAGTGGGATGGGACGAACAGATAGCGCCCCTGGGTGTTGTGCTTTCCGTTAGGGCTTTCTTCACCGTTGTCCACGGCGATCTCCGACCCAGGAAATAGTACAAAGGGGAACTTTATCGATTCGAGATAGGTTCCTGCCAAGTCGAATTCGGTGACTTCTTTGGCGTTCCCGTCATAGATGAAGAAGTGCCCGGTATCTTCATCGGCGGCGACCGAAAAGTTTTCGGTGCTGATTTCGCCCTTCGGCGTTTCCGACCCGTCGATGGTCCCGATCAACGCATGCGGTGCGCCAAGTTCAAAGATTTGCAGCGAGGGTCCCAAGGCGCCTACGTAGAGGCGATTGTGTGCCGCATCGAGGGTAAGGGCGCTGCCCGGGCCACCCGGAGTACTGACGACGGCTTCGTCCAGGACGTTGTTGCCTTCGGCCGCGGAGCTGTATTCGTACACGCTGCTCCCAGTGTCGGCGAAAAGATGGTCGTTGAGCGGGTTCACCGCCAGCCCCATGGAGAACTGGAATTTCGTCTGGCCGATTACGGTTGGTGGGCTTTCGTATTCGATCGCGCCCGTTACGGGTTCCCATTCGACAGGTTTGTAGCGGACCAGCTGTAGGGTTTCTTCCGGAGCGGGCACCGTGCTGTAGAGGTAGCCATCGCTATCGACGGCAAGGTTCCGGTGCGGGGTCGAGTCGTCGATCGAGGTCAGATAGACCCCCTCGGCATTAAAGATGTCGATCCGTTTCGAGCCCTGGGTGGAGACATATATGTCCCCGTAGCTGTCGGTGGTGACAGCGAAGGGAATACTGAAGGATCCGGGATGAACTCCCCCCGAGCAGCCCGGATCCGGGACCGGATCAAGCGCGCTCGTGGTACAGCCGCCGGTCAGGGAGAGTTCCGCGTCAAGGACGTGGGAGGGAGCGGCGACTGCAGACGGAGCCGCAAGCAGGCTCGCCAAGCAGCCCAGGATCAGCAGCAACTTGATCCGGCCGGACAGAGATGCCCGCAGTCGAGTCAAACTGTTCATCGTCGCTCCCTCCCTCTCGACGTGTGTTTACGGGGCCTGGACGGCCCAGGTGCCGTAAGCACCACCGCCGGATTTGTTTTGGAAGGCCACGTTCGCCCCACTCGGGTAGGTCTGGTTGCCAAACCCTTCGATGCTCGGCGTCGAATTACCTTCGAGCTTCACATAGAGACAGAGCTGTCCTGGTTCTGCACTCGGCGCATCGACAGTACCAAGGCAGTTGACTGGAGTCCGTTCTTTAAGCCCGCCTTCGAGAAAGAGTTCGCTGCCGGCCATGTTCACAATGTGAACATCCGGGGCGCTGCTTAGGCGGAGGCTAAATGAAATGCTCTCGATAGCAAGTTCGGTGGTCGTAATTTGGATTTCTTCGCTCGGATCGGTGGTGCTTTTCGCCGACGAAGTCGCGGTTAAACCGGTGCTCCATGCCCCAGACTCGGTTGCACCAGATGGCAGGAGGCATTCGGGGTTGGCGGTGCTGCAGGCACCATCTTCACCGTCGGTGCCGTTCGTACCGTTCGTGCCGTTCGTGCCGTTCGTGCCGTTTTTGCCAGGAGCACCAGCGTCGCCCTTTGCTCCCTGGTCGCCTTTTGCTCCTTGGTCGCCCTTTGCTCCCTGGGGTCCGGTCGCGCCGGTCGCGCCGGTCTTCCCGGCAAACGACTTGGCGATCTTCGTCACTTCCTTCTTCTGCTTTGACGTGAGGGCGCCCTTCGCCGCCAGCGCGCTGCCGCCAAGGGCAGCGATCAAGGCGACGCAGGCAACGATCAAGCCCGCAGTACCAAACGGTTCGCGAATTGCCCGAATCGGATGACCTAGTGACTTCATGCCTTAATACCTCTCTCCTGTAGCGGGCGACCTTCCCCGGTGGCCCGATGATCAATTGGTCGATGCCGGAACCCCCCGGCCAGTCCCGGCGCCCGCTGCAAGCGATTGCCGGCTATCGGTGGTGCGAAAGTTCGGTGAATCAGCCCGCTCGGCCCACGCCCTCGGACAGAACGGACGCGGGCGGCAGCAGACACGGAAGGGTTGAAGGCTCCCGATGTCGATGCGCCGCCCACGCCACTTCGAAGGCCCCGCCTACCAGGGATGAAGGCGGGGGCCGTCAATGTCTGGGAGATGCTGGAGACTCCTGCGCCGGGGGAGACAGACAAGCCTCCGCGGCTGACGGAGCGGGTGGCATCCCCCAACCTTGCGCCGCCTCCCGGGGAAGAAGGCAGGGCGCAACTCAAGCCGCCAAGCACGGAGCGCCGCGGCAATACCGGGGTGCGTTCCTTGATGACCGCACCGAAGTTCAATGCTGAACAGACATCCATGATTCCCTGCACAAAAACCATCCCTGTTTTTCCCTGTTTCCCTGGCTGGAACTGTGGTGCCCTCCGATGGAGGAGCACGATCAAGCTAGGCAGTCGGACTGCGGCGGGTCAAGGAACGGCAAACTGCAATCTTCTCCACCAAAGTTAAGTCGGCTTCAGGAGCGAAATGGTCGGCAACCGAAGCATCCGAACCCGTCGCAGCGGAATGGCCCGGTGAGGTTTGCCCTTTGCCGATCACACTTCCGGCCAAGGCGGCACCTCGAACAAGAGGAGGGCGGAAACGGCGGTTATCGGTTCCTCACCTTTGGCCTTCAATCGCTTTTCCGACCTGGCGACGATTGTTTTTGCCCTCTCCATCTCCTGTGTTTGGCTCAGTCGCAGCTCTTCCCAGCCCTGGGTGTCGACCTCTCCGGGAATTCGAATCACCGTATGCCCTGAGCGCGCACCGAACATTCCGGCGGAAGCTGCCGCGCTGGCATCGGCGAGGATCGCCCGGAGAACCTGCAGCGACATCTTCCGGGTGAGGCTGTCGTCGACCGAGTCGAACTCCTCTTTGGTTATCAGAGGGACGCGGTCGGCACGGTAGTAGCGCTCGACGACCCCGCGACGCCGTTTCTCGCCGGCCACGCTGACGAGCCCTTGCTCGACAAGCAGGCCGAGGTGATAGCGGACTTTTCGCCGGGGCTCCCGGATCCTGTCGGCGACCTGTCGGATGCTGACCCCTTCGGACCGGTCGGCTATCGCGAACAGGACCTTGCTGCGAACAGGGTCGCCCATGGCCGCCACGAGCGCCGTGAATTGCTCCGGTCCCCGCCCTTTTTTTGGATCAGAATCGGCCACGCCGGCTCTTGCTCTGGATGCTGCGGAGCAGAGCGACGGCCTCACCCTGAAGGCCCCCGCTGAGTGGCGTGACGCTAGACAGGACAACTGTGTCAGTCAATCAACGGTAAAGTCTGAAAATCTTTTGCAAGATAAATTGGCTAATCGAAGCTAGGGGCCAGGTAAACCACCCCTCATAAGCTGTTTCGAGGGAATGGTGGGCGGTGTTTGTTCTAAACCTCCGGTCGTTCTCGGCGTGCGCTACGGCGCCGCCTTGAATACAAAGAGCGCCGCTATCACCCGCACGCCTTCCTCCTGCGAGAGAGTCATCCGTTCCCGACTGGAAGTCGCCACCATCAAGATCTCGTGCAGAGACCGCTCGTAGATATCGAGTATTTCGCTCAAACCCTGGACATCGAGTACCCTCGGGATGCGGGCCTCAAAATGCTCCCCCGCCCCGAATGTCCCGCAGGTAATCGCCGCTGAGGCATCGACCAGCGTGAGCTTGAGAGCCTCGAGGGAGATCTTCCTCATTTGCTCCGTCGACAGCGCTTGCGATTGATCGGTCGAGATCAGCGGCAGTCGCTCGGACCGGAAGCAACGCTCGATTACCCCTCTACGCCTCTCTTCGCCCGCGATGCGGACGAGTCCCTTGTCGATCAGCCTGTTGAGGTGGTAGCGGACCTTCCTTTGCGGCTCTCCGAGCTTGTCTGCGATTTCGTTGATGGTTTCGGCCTCGTTCGCAGCGGCAAGAGCGGCGAGGATCTTGCCCTTGAACGGATGTGCCATTGCCTCGGCAAGGTCAGAAAGTTTCTCCAAGTCGCGTGGGTCTTCTTGGTGGGCCGCGTCAGCCATGCCATCCCCTCTTTAGAACCGATTGCCGAGAGGAATGGTCGACCAAAGCCCTTATAAAGCCAACCGCCCTGATGGCAAGTGAGTACCTGACCGACCTGCCTTGATGGCCTGACTTCGAAGGCCCTGAACAAGATCGGCCGCGTACACAAATGTGACCAGGCCGGAACTTCGCGAGCATCGGCACCTACCAAGTCTGCCCTGGCAATCGCGGTCGATCCGGAGCACCGCGGCAGCGACTTCTAGAAAGCCCGGAACGAGACTCGAACTCGTGACCCCTTCCTTACCATGAAGGGGCGGGCTGATTCGCCCTAAGCCGCCCTGGTTCGCCTGCCGCTCAGCTCCACAACCTCGGCCTCTCGCGGCGGTCGAGCGTGTCGCTTCGGATTCGGTCCCTCGCTGCCATCGGCGCTGCCAAGGGTCGAGAGGGTGCCGCCCATCCGAGCCTCCATCCTCTCCCGCCGTTGCGTTGACCGCTCGGCGCTCTGAATCTCGGAGATATAGACGCGCCTGGTGACGGTCGAATCCTTGTGCCCCAGCAGCCAGGAAACCTCCTCGGCGGAGTCGCCCGCGTGGATGGCTTCGCTCGCTGCCGTGTGGCGGAACGAATGGAAGCTCGGCACGTCGCCGCGCTCGATCTTGACCGGCTTTTCGTTCTCATCGACCTCGCTCAGGATCGGGAAGGCGAGCCGGCCATTTGCCAGCTTCGCGTCCTTCATCGTGGCCCGTAGTTCCCGAGCAACGTTGCGCTGCGAGAGCGGCCGACCGGAGCGGGTGCAGAACACGTAGTCCTTCGCCCCGCTGAAATGACTACTCGTCTTGTGCTCGACCAGGAGGGCGGCGAGCTGACGGGGAATCTCGACGGTTCTTTCCGATGCCTTGGTCTTCAGCGGGACGCGGTTCCCCTTGCGGTCGATCTGGTGGGTGAAGGTGATGGATGCGTTGTCCAGGTCGGAGAGGTCGAGGTCTTCCCACCACAGCCCGAGGGTTTCGCTGATCCGGCTCCCGACCGTTCCGGCCGTAGCGAAGATCAAGCGATTCTGGCCGACCGCTGCCCGGAGGGTGGCGGCAAGCTCAGCCTCAGTGAAGAGTCGGCGCGGTGCCTTGTCGCCCACCTTCGGCCGCTCGGCTCGATCCAGCAGCGAGAGAGTGTCCCGGCCGTTCCAGTCGAGGCGTCGAGCTGCATAGGAGTAGATGCCCCGCGCTGCCTTTAGGACCGACTCGATAGACCCCTCTCGGAGACCGGCTGCCCGAAGATCGCGGATGAAGCCAGCCCAATCATCAGCGCTAATTCTGTCGAGGCGACGGGTTCCGAAACGCGGCCGTAGATGCTGCTCGATGGCCCACCTCATCGCTTCCTGGGTCGAGGTCCGCAGATCGGCAACGCGGTTATCCATGTAGCCGTCCGCAGCCTCGCCCAGGGTCAAGCGAGGGTTGGCGGGCGCGGGTTCGTTCCTCCCCCGCTTCGCCAGCTCCTTATCCCGCTCAGTCCGCGCCGCGCTGATCTTTGGGCCGACCACGCGGCGGCATTGCTTCCCGGTCGAATCCCGCCAGGAAATCTCGTAGACCTTCTTCCCCTCAGCGTTGCGCCGGTAGTAGATGTTCCGCTCGACGTAGACGCGGGGGTTACTCTCAGATTTGCTCATTGGGTGCTCCAATCACCTAGTGAGTCGGTCCCTCGGTCGTTGGCGCGGCCGGGGGACCACTTATTCAATTGACTACCGGGATTGTACCTCTTACTACGACAGAAAGAGGTCATTTCGGAAAGGGCTCTGGGGGTGGGTTTGCGAAGGTTGGGCAGCGGCATGGCAGCGCAGGAGGTCAACGCGAAGCAGGGTGGGATCGCCGCCATTCGTCCAGCTCGGAGCGCAGGAAGTAGAGCCGTCCCCCCGGCGTGTCCTGATGGGCGGGGATCAGATCGGCCGCGCTGAGCTTGCGGAGCTGGGAGAGAGGCAGGCGCAGGTAGTCGGCAGCTTCCGCTGAGTCGAACCACCGATCTTCGATTCGATCAGGAAGCAGCTCGGCAACCTTGAGGGCAATGGCAACAGCCAGCCGGTCAACGGTCGCCGCATCGAGATTTACAGAGAGGGTTGGAGCTTCGGGTGCAGTTGGCACCCTCCCTAATCATGGGCGCTGTCGGCCCTTTGTCAACCCGACAGATTCCCGGCCCAATGTCAAGGGAGGTCCAAAGGTTCCTCCCCCTCCTGCCAGGTGGCCTGCCCTACCAATGCTTGCGGTGGAAATGGAAGGACCATTCGACGGTTTCCCACGCCTTCACCAGCCAGCAGAAGAGCCGACCATTGTGGGAACGGATTTCCTGATTCCTGTCGATGCAGTAGTTAACGAAGGCATCGGTCCCTTCGTAGATGCGCTTTTCGATCACGTGCTGGACCCGATGGACTCGGACTGATATCCAGCCGGTTGCCCGCTTATGACCGGCCTTGACGATCACGTGGTATTGCGTGTCCACGCGTTCCTCGCCAATAGCGGCAACAACAACACTGCCCGTGAGCAGGGTGTTGATCATCGCGGCGCGAACGTGCAGCCCCGGCACGCGGCCGCTCGATCGCCAGGTTCCCGGCTCGCAGATATCGGACGTAGTCAATACAAGCTTGTGCTTGCTGTCCTTGATCACGACCCGACCGGGGGTGTTGCGATGGTCGCAGGTAGCGCTCGACTCGGTTAGATCGATGCTGACCGATTCCGAACCAGCGTTGAAGGTGATTGCGCTTGCAGTCGCGTGTGCAGAGACAAGAAGGCTGAACAGGCTCACCACCGCTACCCACAGCATCAGCTTTCTCTTGACATCCATCCTGGACTTCCTTTCCCCCGTGATTGCAAGTCGCCTGTTTGTTCCTTCTATCAGAAGGCTCCTCCCCTTCCTGCCGGATGGGGACGTACTGTCCCCCTTGCGGGGGAGCAGTAGTCAACTAGGAGTCTTCCTCCGTTTTGGTCAACGTAGTCAATGACCAGGTGCTTCGGACGGGTCCAAGGTCGCGCTTTACCCCGTGGCCGACTTTCGCCATCTGGCCTCAACACCTGCTGCCTCCGGCAAAAAGACACCGGACGCGGACGGGCATATATCTGGAAGTGGTGCCGCCCCGTCTGCTGGACATCATCCGAGCTTCAACCTCACGGTAGGCGCGACGAGCGAGAACTAGGACGCCTGATTGGTACTATGGCTCTGCATTTCGACGGGCAGAGGCTCGGTTGCGGGTTAGGGCAGCACCGCTTACCGCAATCGAGCTTTTGTTTCTGTAGCTCCTGTGAGATTACCACCCGGCAGGGAGCGCGTCAGCGGCCGGATTTTAGGCTCCCTGCTGACTGTCAGTAAGTCCCTATATGTCACAGGGAAGTAGTCAATTGCCTTTCTAGCCCCACTGTCTGAGCAGCTACATGGGAGACAGCACAGAGCATGAAGGGGACGGACAAATGGCGCTAAAAGGTATTGAAACCTTCAAAAACCTAGAGAGCACAGAGGTCTTTGCCCGCTAAAGCCCGCTCAGCGACCAGGGAGACAAGCGCGGCGGCTAGAGGGACCACCTCCGGCTCTTGAGCGAGAGACCGAAGGCAGTCCGCCTGAGGGCTGGCTTACGCCGCCTTCGTGAACCGGATCAATGGCATGGAACCTGCCTTCGTGATCGTCATCAGCACTCACCTCCTCCCTTGTCTCGTCGTTGACGAGCGGAGCGAATGCTAAAGACGGTTCAAGTATCCATCGTTTCGTGAGTAGCCATCAAATCGTGAGTGACTGGCCTTGAGGCTGCCTCTATGCTCGGCACCGCCTGAGTGCATGAAGAATCCCCAGGAAACCCTAGGAAGGGAGCCGAAGTGTCAGCAGCGGCCCGGACGGCCGGACAGCGGAAGAAACGGATTGGGGAGGTCATCTCCTACGCCCTGAGCCATCGCACCCGCGTCCTGATCTTGATAGTCCTGAACGAAGGCATCTTCACCCCAGGGGAAGTGGCGAGCATCGTGGACGAGCCGCTGAAGAACGTCTCGAATCACATGCGGGAGCTTGCCGACTGCGGGTCCATCGAACTCGTCAAATCGGAGCCGCGACGGAACATGATGCAGCACTACTACACCGCCGTTCAAATGCCGTGCTACACGGAGGAGGACATGGAGGCCATGACCCCCCACCAGCGGGACGTGACCTATGGGCTGGTCATCCAGTCGCTGGCCGCCGAGATGATGGCCGCCCTCTGGAAAGGCACCCTCAGTTCCGACCCGAAAACCTGGCTGAGTTGGCTGTGGTTCAACGTGGATGGCGAGGGACGTGAAGACATCGCGGCGGAGATGCAGCGGTCGTGGGATCGGTGCTGGGAGATTCAGGAGGAATCCGCGAACCGCTGCATCGAGTCGAAGGAGGAGACGCGCTCGATCCTCGTCCTGCACGGCGGCTTCCCGCGAGCGAAGAAGTCCCCCGGGCTGCCGTGCAAGGTCACAGATTCGTGACTAGTAACCGGCTCCTCATTGACTAGCGATTTACGGTCCCTAAAGTCGGCCACTCAAGGTATGCCGACCACTGCCCTTAGCGGAAGGCATCCTTCCTCACAGACCGGGGGCGGGCGTGGAAACAGAAATCTGAAGCCCGCCTTCGGTCCCCTTCTTCCACAGCGAACGGACCTATCAATGCGACTCTTCAGGCGTGACCCGAGCGGACTAGAAGCGACACAAACACGCGCGCTGAACCACCCGTGCAGGCTCCGCATCTTGGAGATGCACAGGCGGATGAAGAGCCGGCCGCTCTCGGTGGAGACACTGACGGCGGTACTCGCCCAGACTCGCGAGTACAAAGACGTGACGGCGGCGACAGTCCGCTACCACCTAGCCCGACTACAGGACGCACAACTCCTTCCGGAGGGCTAGGAGTGCCGGAGCCGGAGCGGCGGGACAGCGTCGGACTGAAAGCCCTGGGCGAAGTGATCGAGCGTCTGCGCTCGGAGTGCGGCCTGTCGCAGGCCGACCTTGCTAGCGCGATTGAACGAGATGCTCAGTCCGTCGCCGCCATCGAGCGGGGAGAGGAGGAACCAAGGTGGGGAGACCTGCGTCGTATCTCGTCCTCGGTGGATGTCGAACTACCCGAACTGCTTGAGGCCGCCGAAGAACGGGAGCGGGAGCTGGAAGCGGCCGAGGAGTAGCAGGGCTAGCGGGCGTCGTGGTCGCTGACTGGTCGTCGGCGGCGTCCGCTAGCCGTGCTGTTTCGGCGACTAGCTTTCGGACGACGGCTCGCGGAGCCTCGCAAGGGCTGCTTTAGCCGACGCCTCGTCCTCAGCTCGGACTCTCTCTACTTCCTCGATAACTCCGTAAAGCGCGCCGCTTATCGCTTCGCGCAACCTGACGGCCTCGGACAAGCTGATGATCGTCTCGGTCGAGATGGCTATCTCACCCGGCTCGGCATTCGCACCGTTGCGGTCCCGTTGGACCACCATCGGGACGATCTGGATCGTGGTCTCCGTTCGATCCGACAGCGCGATCTGGATCGACTGGATCAGTTTGTCTTCCCGGATCGACAAAGCCCGACTATCTGCCCAGAGCGGCAGGCGAAGCGTGTAGCCCTGCTCGCGACTCCAGGTGATGTCCGCATTTGGCCATTGGACTGCATCGTCCATCTAAGTCGCCCAGCCCGTCGCTTTTGCTTCCTTGATCAGATCGCCAAGCGCCGCCGCCTTGGAGAACCCCGAGCCGGTCACCGCGCCTTCTTCGGTCTCAATGGAGACGATCCAGCGACCATCCTCCATCTCGTGCTCTTGGACCCCGGTGTCATGGATTCCCGCGATTTGATCTGCCGCCGTTTCTAGCCGACCTAGCGTCTCTCGCGCCTCGTTTTAGCCATGCGACGAGCCTAGCGAAGCTCATTTGCGGGCTGGATTACCTAGTCGTCGGCCGCATCCTCGGGCTTAGGCAGCCGCACCTCTCGGATCACCCTGCCATCCGGTCCCCAAATCAGTGCGGTGGCCTCCCCCTCCTCCTTGTCGCGAAAGTGCTTCCGCCGCTTTGCCCATTTGCGCAGCCCGACGACCACTGCGACGAGCGTCGCATCAATGGCCTGTCCCTCGGCGTGCTCCAGCACAACATTCAGAACGTCTACAGCAACCTGCTCGGCGCTCTCTTGGAGCATCGCGTGGAAAGAGCCATCCAGCGGAGCAACCTCCACCTCTAGCCCACTTCCCCGAAGAGTCTCGGCTAGTGCTTCCAGCTCGACCTGAGCAGCCTCGCGATCTTCTAGCTCAAGGTTCTCAAGGATCATCGGGCGCGAGCATATGACTACCGGCGTCCGATCGCCACTCGATAGAGACGGCAGTACACCGGGTGCGAGCTGGTGGCGTAAGGGCCGGAGGAGGAAGTAATAGGGGGTCTCCGCTGCCAAAACGCTGCCATTTGGCCTGCTTTGACTACTCGCCTTCGACTCCCGAAACGCAGAAACCCCGCCGTAGCGGGGCTTTCTCGAAGCCCGGAACGAGACTCGAACTCGTGACCCCTTCCTTACCATGGAAGTGCTCTACCAACTGAGCTATCCGGGCGGGACGGCCCCCTTTGAAGCCGTGCGCTCAGGATGATTCTAGAGGGTGCTGGGCGAACTGCTATCCCCGCCACCAGGGGAGCGCCACGGCGAGTTTCCAGACGCCCTCGAGCTGGCGCACCACCACCATCGGCGTCAGCGAGCGGGTGAAGGGGCCGCCTTCGGATCCGGGCGAGGTGAGTGTCCAGCGCTCGGTGCCGAGGGCGACCTCGCCGGCGGCAAGGACCGAGCTCTCCTGAACCTCGATCCGGGACTCCAGGACGATCAGCTGGTGGAGGATCGGGCGGATCTCGTCGCGGCCGCGGACCGCGGTCGCGTCCGGCGTCACCAGGCAGGCGTCCTTGGCAAAGCAATAAGCCGCGGCGTCAAGGTCGCCGCGGCTTATCGAGGCCGCCAAGGCCCGGGTGCTTTCCTGGGGTGTCCGGGCGCCGCTTAGGACTGCCATCAGCCGCGGCGCACCCTCTAGATGAACTTCTGGGGTTCGAACTTGCAGTAGTGGAATTCGTAGCTGAGGACCAGGTTGTTGGTCTTCAGGGCGTTACTGCGAAGCCGGATGACCATCTTGCTGGCCCCGGTTTTTTCGCCGTTGGCGAGCTTGCGGCCGGCGGCTTCGAGCAGTTCGACCTCGGTCTTGACGCCCTTCAGCCATTTGGTCAGGCGAGCCGCGTCTTCGGCCGGGGTCTGGACCTGGAGCAGTTCGGCGCGGGTCTTCTTCAAGGCGTTGGCGGCACCAAGGAGCTGCCGGGAGGCTTTGCTCAGCTTCCCCGTCTTCACATTTTCCCGCACGCCCTTGAGGATCTTTTCGTTGGCCTTGAGGTTGGCCTTGCAGATCGGTTCGACCTGGGCCTTGTATTCGTCGGGACTGATTTCCGCGGCGAGGGCGGGAACGGCCGCGAACAGCACTGCGGTCGCGACCAACGACAACACGAGCTTCTTACCTGGCATCTGCTCCCTAAGTCCTTTCGGGCCCCTGCCCAGAGCGGCCATTTTCTTGTCTTTGACGCGGTCCCAACCGGCGCCGGGCGGACTACAGCATAGGGTCCGCGTGCCTGTCAATCCGCATACCGGTGACGTACCTGATTGCGATCCAGGCTGGACCACCTGCACTCCTTCAACAACCGATTCGAGGCAAAGGAGCGGTATCGCGCCGTGCTCTATAGCGTTCTGTCAATGCGCCGCCGCGCCCGCCCGCTCCTCACTCTCCTCTGCCTCCTCCCCCTTCTCGTCGCCGGCTGCGGCAGCTCCAGCGAAGAGAGCTCGCGGCCGGCGCCTTCCGCGGCCGAGTTCCCCGCCGCCAAGGGGAAGACGATCGCCGACCTGGTGCGGAGCTCGGGGGCGAAGCCGGCGAAGGTCGTGATCGCGCCGGCGGCTCAGGCCTTCGACCTTGGCGAGAACCGCTACCCGTTCGGTGTCTTCACCCGCGCCAACGAACAGGTGGACGACGCCGACGTCGCCCTCTACTTCGCTAAGGACGAAGACAAGGGGCCGGTGATCGGGCCGCTGCCGGCGCAGATGACCTCGCTGGAAGTGAAGCCCGCCTACCGGGCCGCCGGCGAAGATCCCGACCAGGCGAAGAACGTCTACGTCGTCCCCAAGGTCGACTTCGACCACAAGGGGCCGTGGGTGGCGATCGCGATGCTGACGGGCAAAGACGGGCTCGAAGCCTCGCGGGTGCCGAGCCCGGTGGTCGGCGCCAACTCGGTGCCGCAGGTCGGCGAAAAGGCGCCGTTGATCCACACCCCGACCGCCGCCGACGTCGGCGGCGACCTGGCGAAGATCGACACCCGCGTCCCTCACGACCAGATGCACCAGGTCGACTTCGCCGACGTCCTCGGCAAGGAGCCGATCGTGCTCGTCTTCGCGACCCCGGCGCTCTGTCAGAGCCGGGTCTGCGGCCCGGTCGTCGACGTCGCCCAGCAGGTGGCGGACGAGTACAAGGGCAAGGCCGACTTCATCCACATGGAGGTCTACAACGACAACGAAATCTCCAAGGGGATCAGGCCGCAGCTGGAAGCGTTCAACCTCGAAACCGAGCCCTGGACCTTCCTGATCGATCGCGACGGCGTCATCCGCGACCGCTTCGAGGGCGCCTACGGCGTCCCGGAACTGGAAACGGCGATGAAGTCGATCGTCCCCTAGCGGGAGCTGCGCCGGCTTCGCCGGCCGCGGGAGGAGCTGCGGCTCGGTTTGGCGGCGTCGCGAAGGGTGCGTTCGCCCGCTTTCTCCGTCGACTCGCCCATCGTCATCTGGAACATCGCCAGCAAGGCGTCGGAGGCGAGCGGGCGCATGCGGTCGAGCGCCTCGCGCACCTTCGGCCAGTCCTCCTCCGGGCGGCCGGCTTTGTCGAACGGCTCCCAGATCTCCTTGACGAAGAGCTCGACGAAGACTTTGGCGACGCCCTCGGAGTGACGGCGCAGGCCGGCGGCGGTGCCGATCGCCGCCTGCGGCGAGACGCCGAGCTCGACCAATGCGGTGCCGGCGCGCTGCAGGCGGGGGCTGATCACCTCGACCTTGCCGTCGGGCAGCTGGCGCAGGACCCCGAGCTTCTCGGCCTGCCGCAGCAGCTTCGGGTCGAAGCGCTCGACCCGCCAGGCGGCGGCGAGCTCGTCCTCGTCGAAGATTTCCGGCGTCTCGTCCTCGAACGGCGCCCGCACAGCGCGGGCGAAGTCGACCATCTCCCGCGAGGAGCCCTCGCTGCTCTCGAGCACCCGCCGGATCGCCTCCAGGTTGAGGCCCTCGGCCTGCATTTCGCGGGTCAACTCGATCCGCGCGACGTGGTTCTCGTTGTAGTAGCCGGTGCGGCCGTGGACCTCTGGCGGCGGCAGCAGGCCGCGCGTCTGGTGGGCGCGGATGTTGCGGATCGTCATCCCCGTCCGCCGCGCCAGCTCCCCGATCGTCATCTTCCCGTCGGGCGTGTCCCCTTGGCCCTTCTGGGTGGCCATCAGCGCATGGTAAGCGCGAAGCGCTGCCCGTTCATCTTCGCGGCGGCATCCGAACAGATAAATGCGATCGCGGCGGCGAGGTCCTCGGCCGGGGTGAAGGTCGGAAAGCCCTTGCCTGGGTTTTCCTCCCGCATCCGCGGGGTGAGGATCGCGTCGACGACGACGATGTTGGCGGTGGCGCCGCCGGGCTCGAAGCCGTCGGCGAGGGCGAGCGTCCAGGCCTCGGCCGCGGCCTTGGCGGCCGCGTAGGAGGCGTTGGTATTGGTCGGGCTCTGCGCCTGCTTGGAGGAGACGAGGACGAAGCGGCCGTGGGCGCTGGCGGCGAGCTGGTCGTGGAAGGCGCGGGTGGTGTGCTGGACGGTGCGGATGAGGAGGTCGTGGAGCAGCGCCCAGTCGTCAAGCGGCGCCTCGTGCAGCGGCTCTCCCCCGCGCCAGCCGCCGACCAGGTGGACGAGGCCGTCGACGCGCCCGAAGCGCTCGACCAACGCCGCGCACCAGGCGCGGGCGGCGTCCTCGTCAAGCAGGTCGGCGGCGCGCCCGTCCCAGCGCTCGGGTGGGAGGTCGAGGTCGGCCGCAAGCGCGTCGAGCGCCTCCTCGCTGCGCTCGGCCCCGGCGACGATCGCTCCCTCGGCTGCGAGCCGCTCGGCGACCACCGGGCCCAGCCCTCCGCCGACGCCAGCGATTGCGATCACACGATCCTCAAGCATCAGCACATCTTCTCAACAGCTTTGTAGACACTTATTGTCCGGCATTTTTCCGTCTGCGGTAATTGAGATGATGCTCTGCATAGAGACCGAGTCAGCTACCGGCCCTCACCGTCGTGAGCGAGCCGTCAACAGGCGGGTCCAGGGGGACATCGGCGAGTTGTCGGCCATGGAGTGGCTGGCGAGCAAGAACGCCGTCGTATGGGTCCCGTTCACCCATAGTCCTCACGTTGATCTGATGGCCGAGTGGGACGCGGGTCCAAGCAGAGTGCAGGTCAAAACGTCGACCTATAAGTGGTGTCCTAAAGCGAAGGGAGATCGCTGGAAAGGCTCGATCTGCACCAATGGCGGGAACCAGAGTTGGACTGGGTTGACGAAGAAATTCGATTCAGCGAAAGTGGACTACCTCTTTGTTCTCGTGGGCGACGGACGGCGCTGGTTCATCCCCTCCCCCTATGTCGAGGCAGCCCGTGAGGTGACTCTTGGAGGCACGAAGTACTCCGAGTTCGAGATCGAGCGAGGAACGCCGTTCGAAGACCTCATCTATGGAAGCGCCGTGGCTAATACAATGGCGGGCGCCACACCATTACCGGGGGAGTGCCAGAGCGGTCAAATGGATGTGACTGTAAATCACACGGCAATGCCTACGCAGGTTCGAATCCTGCCTCCCCCATCTTCATCCCCTCCGGTCAATCGCCAGATCGTTCTGCGACCGAAACGGCAAGCGACCTTCCCGAAGGCTCCGTGTGCGGAGGCGGGAATTCTGCCGGGGGATCGCCTCCGCGTTTCTGCCGATGGGCCGGGCCGGATCGTCTTCGAGAAGATCGCCGCGAATCCGGGCGACGCGCCGGTCTAACCTTCCGACGCCCCCAACCGCGCCTTCATCTGCTCGTTGAAGGCGGTGAGGGCGGAGAGGGGGCGCATGAAGACGGTTAGCTCGGCGACGCGGCCGTCCTCGTCGAGCTCGAGGAAGTCGATGCCCTCCAGCTCGCGGTTGGTACCGGCGACGTTGGCTTTGAAGCGGAGGCAGACGGTCTTGCCGTCGTTCAGCTCGTCGACGTAAGTGAGGTCCTCGAGCGTTGCGGCGACGTGGGTGAGGACGATGGCGACGGTGTCGCGGCCTTCGAAGCCGCGGAAGAGGATCGGGCTGTGGAGGACGACGTCCTCGCGCAGCGTCTCGGTCAGCAGATCCAGGTCCTTGGCCTCGGCGGCGCGGCGGAAGGGGTGCGGCTCGGCCATGCGCCCACTGTACCTGCAGCCGATGGGATACTCACCACGTGCCGAGCGACCGCTTCTACTCGCGGATGTCCCATTCGCTGGGGGCCACCGGCCTGCGGTTGGTCGGCAAGCTGAACGTTCCGCTCTACCGGGCAAGCCGCGGTCGCATCGGCGGCAAGGTCGGCAACGGGCCGGTGCTGCTCCTCACCACCACCGGACGCAAAAGCGGCCAGCCGCGGACGGCGCCGGTCCTCTACCTCGCCGACGGCGAGCGCTTCGTCGTCATCAACACCAACGCCGGCAACGCCAAGACCCCTGCCTGGTCGCTGAACCTGCGCGCCAACCCGGAGGCCGAGATCGAGGTCGCCGGCAAGCGCACCCAGGTGCGGGCCCGCCTCGCCGAGGGCGAGGAGCGCGACGATCTCTGGCGCCGCCACATGCAGCAGTACTCCGGCTGGGACTACTACGAGTCGAAGCTCGACCGGCAGCCGAGCGTCTTCGTCTTAGAGCCGCGTTAGTCGGAATCGCTAGGAAGCTTCCCGAAGCATTTGAGCCTCGGGTAGTCGCTTCAGCTTCTTCAGCGTATTGTTCTCGATCTGGCGGATCCGCTCGCGGGTGACGCCGAAGGCTTTGCCGACTTCCTCCAGCGTCAGCGGCTCGGTGCCGGAGAGGCCATAGCGAAGTTCGATCACCTGGCGCTCGCGGTCGGGCAGCGCGTCGAGCGCCCGCCGCACGCCCTCTTTCTGCAGGTGCTCGCTGGCTTCCTCGAAGGGCTCCAGGACCGCGTCATCGGCGACGAAATCGCCGAGCTCAGATTCGTCCTCGTCGCCGACCGGTTTCTCCAGCGAGACCGGTAGCTGGGCGACGCGGAGGATGTCCCGCACGTCGGAAACGGGCCAGCGCAGCTCCTCGGCGATCTCCGCCGGCTCCGGCTCCCGCCCCAGTTTCTGCACCAGCTGGCGTTCGACGTGGGCGACCCGGTTTAGCTTCTCGACCATGTGGACGGGGATGCGAATGGTCCGCGCCTTGTCGGCGATCGCCCGCGTCACCGCCTGGCGGATCCACCAAGTTGCGTAGGTGGAGAACTTGTAGCCGCGGCGGTAGTCGAACTTCTCGACCGCGCGGATCAGCCCCAGGGACCCCTCCTGGATCAGGTCGAGGAAGGAGAGGCCGCGCCCCAAGTAGCCTTTTGCGATCGAGACGACGAGGCGCAGGTTGGCCTCCACCATCTGCCGCTTCGCCAGCATGTCGCCGCGCTCGATCCGTTTCGCCAGTTCGACCTCCTGCTGCGCAGTCAGCAGGTCGACCTGGCCGATCGCCCGCAGGTAGAGCCGCAGCGAGTCGAGGCTCGGCTCGACCGTCAGATCGAGCTCTTCCTTCTTCGCCGCGCCGCTCTCGCCGCTGCGCTGAGCTTTATAAGCGCTAACCCCGTCCTCGGCGACGACGTCGATCCCGTGCTCGACCAGGTGCGCGTGCAGCTGGCTCACCTGCTCCTTGGTGATCTCCACCTCCTCGAGTGTCGAGGAGATCTCCTCAAAGGTCAGGTAGCCGCGCTCCCGACCTTTGGCGATCAGTCCCTGAAGCTCCTCGATCTCCCCGATCGGGTTCGCTTCCTCGTCGCGCTCTACGACCTCAGCCGTGCTCTCCAACGGTTCGATAGCCACTTGCCCTCGTTTGTTCCCTTCTCCCTTCGAGGGTTGGCCGACCCCGAAGCTCCGGCCGCGGCGGATTATAGGGAGATAAAGAAAAGAACTTGCGCAACGGCTCCTCGGCGCCCGAGGAGCCGGGTCGCTTACTATTCATAAGCCGATGGCAAGCCAGCCGATCGCCTCTCCAAGCACCCCCGACGTCCAGGCCGCGCTGCCGGCGACCCAGGTCGGCCTTTCCCGCGTCGGGGTGACCGGCGTCGAGAAGGTGATCCGGGTTAAGAGCGACGGGGTCGAGAACCTCTTCTACGCCGAGTTCGAGTGCTTCGTCGACCTCAACCCGAAGCAGGCCGGCGTCCACATGTCGCGCTTCGAGGAGATCGTCGGCGAGGCGATCGACGAGGTAGTCCTCGGCGAGGCGTTCAAGGCCGAGGTCCTTGCCGCCCACATCGCCCAGCGGGTGCGCGAGCGCCAAGGCGGCGAGCGGGCGGAGGTCTCGATCACCGCCCGCTACCCGGAGACCGTGCAGACGCCCGAAACCGGTAAGAGCACCCAGGAGATCTACGTCCTCTACGGCACCGCCGTCGCCTCCGAGCGCGGCACCCGCACCCTGACCGGCGTCGAGGCGCAGGGGATGACCGCCTGCCCCTGCGCCCAGGAAGCCGTTGCCGCCCTCGCCCGCGACCGGCTCGCCGCCGACGGCTTCGGCGCCGAGGAGATCGAGCGGATCCTCGAGCTCGTCCCGGTCGCCACCCACAACCAGCGCGGCATCGGCACGCTCTACGTTGGCTGCCCCGAGGGCGGGCCGGCCTGGATCGAGGCGCCAGAGTTGCTGCGGATCGTCGAGAGCTCGATGAGCTCGGAGATCTACGAGCTGATGAAGCGCACCGACGAGCGCGCCGTCGTCGTCAAAGCCCACGAACAGCCCCGCTTCGTCGAGGACTGCGTGCGCGAGATGCTGCGCCAGGTGGTCGAGGGCTACACCGACCTCCCCGACGAGACCTTCGTGATGGCGCGGCAGGAGAACCTGGAGACGATCCACCGCCACAACGTCGTCGCCGAGCGCTACGGCACCCTCGCCGACCTCCGCGCCGAGGTCCTCGACGGCGAGCCCGGCACGCATCACCTAACGATGCGCGAGTGGCTCGAGGCGCCGGGCTCCTAAGTCGTCTTCGCCTTCGCTGCCGCCCGCTCGCGCTCGAGTTCCTCGATCCGGCGTCTTAGGCCGAAGAAGTAGTCGGCGCCGCTGACCACGGTTACGGCGAGGGCGACGTAGACGAGGATGTCGACCCAGAACGGCGAGGGGTCGGCGGCGATCAGGGCGATCACGGCGGCGATCTGGAGGACGGTCTTCAGCTTGCCGAGCCAGGAGGCGGCGATGACGAGGCCGCGCTCAGCGGCGATCGCGCGCAGACCGGTGACGGCGATCTCGCGGGCGATGATCACCATCGCGATCCAGGGGGCGAGGCGATGCAGAGAGACCAGCGAGAGCAGGGCGGCGGTGATCAGCAGCTTGTCGGCGAGCGGGTCCATCAGCTTGCCGAAGGTGGTGACGGAGTCGCGGGAGCGGGCGAAGTAGCCATCCAGCCCGTCGGTGAGCGCGGCGAGGGCGAAGACGCCGGCGGCGAGTGCGTCGCCGTTGGGCGTCTCACCGAGCAGGGCGACGACCACCACCGGCACCGCGAGGATGCGGAGGAGGGTCAGCGCATTGGGCAGGTTGAGCGGGAACATCTCCCGCTCACTTACCCCCTGCGGGCACTGGAGGCGCAGCGGCGGCGGCTTCGGCGTCGCGCTTGGCGAAGTACTCCTCGCCCTCGATGCTGAACTTCGGCACTACCTTCTCCATCCAGCGCGGGAGCCACCAAGCTTTCTCGCCGAGCAGCACCATCACCGCTGGCACCAGCAGGCAGCGGACCAGGGTCGAGTCGATCGCGATCGCCACCGCCAGGCCGATCCCGAACTCCTTCACCACCGGATCGGAGACGAGGACGAAGCTGGTGAAGACGCAGACCATGATCGCCGCCGCCGAGGTGATCACACGGCCGGTGTTGGCGACGCCCTGGACGACCGCGGCGCGGGCGTCGCCGGTCTCCTTGAAGTGTTCCTTCATCTGGGTCAGCAGGAACACCTCGTAGTCCATCGAGAGCCCGAAGAGGATCGCGAACATCAGCAGCGGCACGAAGCTGACGATCGGGATCGCGTGGTCGAGCCCGATCAGTTCGACCCCCCAGCCGAGCTGGAAGACGGCGGTGACGACGCCGTAGGCGGCGGCAACCGAAATCAGGTTCATCGCCGCCGCCTTGATCGGCACCAGCAGCGAGCGGAAGGCGGTCAGCAGGACGATGAAGCTGAGGGCGACAACGATCGCGATCATTAGCGGCAGCTTGTCGGCGATCTTCGTCGCCAGGTCGATGTAGCCGGCGGTCTGGCCGCCGACGTAGGACTGCGCCTTCGTCCCTTCGAGCGCGCCGGGGATGACATCGTTGCGGAGGTTTTCGACCAGGTCGACGGTCTCGTTCTTCCACGGCTCCGATTTCGAGATCAGCGTGTAGACGCAGACGGTGCCGGCCTTGTCGCAGTCCGGTTCGGTGACGGCGGCGACGTCGCCCGCTTCCCCGGTTGCTTTCTGCAGTTTCGGCAGCACCTGTTTGGCTTCGGCGGCCGAGCTGAATTCGGAGGAGATCAGGAGCGGCCCATAGACGCCCGGCCCGAAGCCCGTCTTCAGCCCTTCGAACGCTTCCCGCGAGGTCGAGTCCTTGGGCAGGGCGCTGATGTCGTTCTGGCCGAGCTCGAGCTGGAAGATCGGCAGTGCCAGGACCCCGAGGACGAGCAGCGCAGAAAGCGCCGAGCGCCAGGGCCGGTCGGCGACCGCGTCGGCCCAGCGCAGCCAGCCGTGAGGCTTCTTGTCATCGGGGTGGGTCTTGCCGAAGTGGACGCGGAGGCTGTCGATCCGCGGGCCGAGCGCACCCAGCATCGCCGGCAGCAGCGTCGCCGCGGCGCAGACGGCGACGACGACGGCAATCGCGGCGGTGAAGCCGAGGGTCGAGACCAGCGGGATGCCAGCGAAGGCGAGTGAGCAGAGGGCGATCATCACCGTGAAGCCGGCGAAGACGACGGCGCCGCCGGCCGTCGCGGTGGCGCGGGCGATCGACTCCCGCAGCTCCATCCCTTCGCGCAGCTGGATTTTGTGGCGGGTGACGATGAAGAGCGCGTAATCGATGCCGACGCCGAGGCCGATCATCGTCGCCAGGGTCGTGGCGACCCCCGGCACCTGCAGCGTGTGCTCGAGCAGTTTGATGATCGAGAGGGCGATGCCGAGGCCGAAGATGGCCGAGACGATCGGCAGCATCATCGCCGTCGCCGTGCCGAAGGCGAAAAGGAGGATGACCACCGCCGCGACCAGGCCGACGACCTCGGCGAACTCGGTCTCCGGTTTCGAGAGCTGCTGGCCAACGTAGCCGCCGATCGAGGCGTCGATTCCAGCCTTCTCGGCCGGCGCCGCGGTGTCGAGGATTTCTTCGGCCTGTTCTTCGTTGATTTCCCCGGGGCCGTCGGCGAGGACGACCGGGATGTAGGCGATCTGCTGGTCTTCGGAGATCGTTTTCGAGCCCTTGTGCAGCGGGCTTTCGGCCGAGTTGACGTTCGGCAGCTTCTGCAGCCGCGCCGCCGTTTCTTCGATCGCGGTCGCGTACTTCGGTTCGCTCAATTTCTTGCCGGCGGGAGCTTCGAAGACCAGCGGGTTGGAGCCATAGGCCTGTTCGGGCAGGTTCTCTTCCAGCAGTTCGGTCGAGATCGTCGAGCCGGTGCCGGGCAGGGTGAGGTTTTCGCTCGTCTTGCTGCCCGCGGCGCTGCTGATCGCGATCAGCGCGATCGCGAGGACGATCCAGGCCCCGATGACCGGCCAGTGGTGGCGCGAGCAGAAGCGCCCGATCGCGTAGAGGGGTCCGGTCATTTGCGCGCTTCCGTCCTTTCGGGAAGAGGTAGTTCGCCGGTCTCGAAAGCCGACGGGACGATTTCAGAGGGCTTCGCCCCCAGCGCCTGCCGCAGCAGGACCAGGTGCTGTGCCTGATTGGTCGCCATCGAGGCGATCAGCGGCCGCGGCCAGTCGATGCTGAGCTTGCCGACGGCGCTGAGCTCGGCGTCGAGCGTCGCGCTTTCCATCTCGTAGAGAAACTCGAGGCTGTCCGCGCGCGTGTTCAAGTTGTCCGCTTCGATCGTTTCGGCCGGCGGGTCGGCTTCGCCGCCGATCCCACGCAGGGTCTTCGTCGTCGCATCGACATGTTCCTGTTCCTGGGCGCGGAACTGCTGCGCCGCGGCGAGGTCGGCCCCGCGCAGATGCGGCAGCGCCTGCCCGTAAGCCGCGACGGCAGCGAGCTGGCGCCCGAGGATCTCGTTGAGGACGCGGACGTCACGTTCCTTTTCGCCGCTGCCGGAGGATCCGCTGCCGTTACCGCAGGCGGCGAGGGTCGCGCCGAGGAGTGCGGCCGCGGCCCCGAGCAGGAGAGCGCGGCGCACGGCACGGCCGCGCATGATTCGGTTCGGTGCCATGACGACGCCCGCAAGCCTATGAGCAAAGACCACCAGCGCGCCCTCGCCACCCTCACCGAGGAAGTCCACGCGTGCCGCCTCTGCCCGCGGCTGGTCGAGTGGCGCGAGGCGCAGGCGGCCAATCCGCCGCGCCGCTACCGCGGCGAGGAGTACTGGGCGCGGCCGGTCTCCGGCTTCGGTGACCCCGAGGCGCGGGTCGCGATCGTCGGCCTCGCCCCTGCCGCCCACGGCGCCAACCGCACCGGCCGCATGTTCACCGGCGACCGCTCCGGCGACTGGCTCTACGCCTCGCTGCACCGCACCGGCTTCGCCAACCAGCCCGAGTCAAGCCGGCGCGGAGACGGGCTGGAGCTGCGCGACGCCTACATCACCGCCACCGTCCGCTGCGCGCCGCCGGCGAACAAACCGACGCCGAAGGAGCGCGACACTTGCCTTCCCTACTTGGAGCGGGAGCTGCGCCTGCTGGAGCGGGTGCGGGTGGTCGTTGCCCTCGGCGCCTTCGGCTGGGACGGCTTCCTCCGCGCGGCGCGGGCGATCGGCGAAGAGGTGCCGCGGCCACGGCCGAAGTTCGGGCACGGAGCCGAAGCCGAGGTAGGTCCCTGGCGGCTGCTCGGCTGCTACCACCCGAGCCAGCAGAACACCTTCACCGGCACCCTCACCGTCCCGATGACCGACGAAGTTTTCGAGCGGGCGCGGGCACTGACCGAGTAGCTCGCGCGCTCGCCGGATTCCGCCGCGCCGGAACCCTCTTGCCCTCCGCCCCGGTCTTTGCAGCGCCAAGAGACCCAAGGGAGGGAATTTGCGCAGGCCCAGGATCAAGCGAACCACCGAGCAGATCGAAACGCCCGACGGCGACGTCTATCTGCTGCGGCCAAGTGCGGGGAACGACATCAGGATCGAGAAGCCCGACGCCGACGAACGGCGGCTACTGGAGGCCTTCGACGGGGACCACACGCTCGAGCAGCTGCACGAGGAGTTCGGCGCCGAGACGGTCGACGAAGTGCTGGCGCAGTTGCGGCAGCTGGAGGTGGTCGAGGACGCCGAGGACTACGAGCGGGTGCCGCCCGCCGAGCTGGAACGGCTCGACCGCCAGCTCCGCTACTTCAGCGACATCGGCACCGGCGACCTGACCCCGTCGCAGTGCCAGGAGCGGCTGCGCGAGGCGAAGATCGCCGTGCTCGGCGTCGGCGGGCTCGGCGGCTGGTCCGCCTGGGCGCTCGCCTGCACCGGCGTCGGCGAGATGTGGCTGATCGACGGCGACCGAGTCGAGATCAGCAACCTCAACCGCCAGATCCTCTACACCGAGGCCGACCTCGGCCTGCTCAAGGTCGAGTGCGCGGCGGCCCGGCTGCGCGCCTTCAACTCGGCGACGACGTTCACGACCGAGGCGCGCCGGCTTGAGAGCCAGGAGGACATCGCCGAGTTCATCGCCGGCTCCGACATCGTCATCGACGCTGCCGACTGGCCTGCCCACGAGATCGAGCGCTGGTGCAACTCCGCCTGCTTCGAGGCCGGCATCCCGTACATCACGATGAGCCATTTCCCGCCGGTCGCCCGGGTCGGGCCGCTCTACGTCCCCGGCGAGACCGGCTGCTACATCTGCCAGGAGATCTCCTACCGGCGCGACTACCCGCTCTTCGACATCGCGGTCGAGCAGCGGCGGGCGAAACCGAGTCCGGCTGCGACCCTCGGCCCGGCCTGCGGCCTGATCGGCGGCCAGGTCGCGCTGGAGGTGATGCACCTGCTGACCGGGCTGGCGAAACCGTCAACCCACGGCGTCGCCCACCTCTACGACCTGCGGACGATGGAGGTCAAACGCGAGCCGGTGGTGCCAGAGCCGAGCTGCCCGGTCTGCGGCGAGATGGAGCACTTGGAGCCCGAGGCGGTCGGGGAGGGAGAGCCGGCGGCCGGGTAGGTTGTCGGCGCATGCGGCTCGCCATCGCCCTCGCCCTGGTCGTCCTCGCCGCCGCGCTGCCGTTCGGCTGCGGCGGCTCGGACGATTCGACGACGACCGGCCCGCACATGGGCGGCGGGATGCAGCACATGGGCGGCGCCTCGATGGCGAGAATGCGCGCTTCCTGGATGGCGAGCCCGGGCTGCGCGCACCCGCAGGGCGCCTCGCGCTGGGGCTGCTCGATCGGCGCCTACCGCTGCCAGGCGGTGGTCAGCGACCGCGGCTGGGCGGTCGACTGCGCCAAGCCCGGCCGCTCGATCGCCTTCACGGTCCCGCCCCGGAAGTAACCCGCCGCATCAGGCCCCTGGTGGGGTCGAGGAAGAGGACCAGCCAGACGAGCGGCGCCAGGTCCGGCGTGACGAAGGCCAGCGGGATCGAGGCGAGGAAGACGAGGGCGACGAAGAAGGCGCGCAGCCGGAATTCGCGCTCTTCGCTCGCCCCCATCGAGGTCAGCCCGGCGCGGTGGGCGTCGAAGGCCATCACCCAGCCGAGCAGGGCGACCGCCGCCAGGTTGAGCGCGTAGAGGACGATCGCGTCGGTGTCGCCGCCGTGGTCGCCGAGGACCTCGCTGCTGAAGGGGATGAGGACGATCCAGGCGAGATAGAGGATGTTGAGCGCCAGCAGCCGCCCGTCGAAGCCGGTGACGTCGCCGAAGAAACGGTGGTGGATGACCCAGAAGCGCCCGATCACGGCGAAGCTGATCGCGTAGGCCAGCAGATCCTGCCGCTGATCCCAGAGCGCCGCGCCGAGGCTCTCCCCGTGCAAATGCTCGGGGATGCTGAGCGAGAGCACCAGCAGCGTGATCGCGATCGCGAAGACCCCATCGCTGAAAGCAACGATGCGACTGAACTCGATCTCGTTGTCCTCGCGCCGCTTGACCCCCTGCTCTCTGCTCACCGGAGGGATCATCGCCAGCGGCCGCGACGGAACCGGGAGCGGAAGCCTTTTAGAATGCCCCGGGCAGGCCGGCGTAGCTCAGTTGGTAGAGCACTTCATTCGTAATGAAGGGGTCCCCGGTTCAAGTCCGGGCGTCGGCTCTATTCGCTTGCCTGAGAGTCCTTTCGCCTGCTCTTCTTCTGGCGCCGTTCGAGGACTTCGCCGAAGGCTTTCTCGATTTCGGTGGTGAGGGAGAGGCGGAAGGTGGCGTTGAGGGCGTCGAAGGCGAGGGGGCGGAGGCGCCCAATCGCGGCGATGATCTCCTCCCAGCCCTCCTCCGGGCGGCCGGCTTCGTCGAAGGGCTTCCAGACGTTGTCGACGAAGAGCTCGACGAAGGTGCGGGCCGAGGACTGGGCGTTGCGGTTCAGTTTCTCGATCGCGGCGAGGGCGGCGGGCAGCTCGATGCCCATTGCCGTCACTTCCTCGGCCGCGCGGATCAGGGCCGGGCTGGGGGCTTCGTAGCGGTCGGCGCCGATATCGACGAGGAGCCCGAGTTTTTTCGCTTTCTCGATCAGGCGGTCTTCGTCGGTGCCGAACTTCTCGGTCAGCTCATCGCGGCTGTAGACCTCGGGCGCCTCGGTGGCGAAGGGGGCGGTGACCGCCTGGCGCAGGCCGACGAAGCGGTCGGCGTCGGCCCCGTGCTCGCCGATCAGGCGCGAGATCGCGCTCAGCTTGAAGCCCTCCGCCTGCATCTCCTGGATCAGGCGCAGGCGGGCGACGTGCGCGGCGCCGTAGTAGCCGATCCGGGCGCGCACCTCCGGCGGTGGCAGCAGGCCCCGCGACTGGTGGTTGCGGATGTTCCGCACCGACATCCCCGTCTCGTAGGCGAGCTGCTCGACGGTCAGGTTCGGCTCGGAATCAGGCGGATTTGCGGCGGCTTTCTCGCGTTTCGCCACGGTCGGAAGTTTAGCCCGTTGAATGTAACCTCGTTTGAGGTAACGTTTATAAGGGAACAAGCTTCTGGCAATCCACCCTCAAGGACTTCTCATGGACCTCAATCTCGGAACGATTTCCGCTGCAGCCTCGGCCCCGCCGGCCGGTGGCGCCGAAATCGGTCAGATCGTGATCGCAACGGTGGCCGCGATGGTCGTCACCGCCGCCCTCCTCTACCTCGGCCTCGGCCACCGCAGCGGCCGCACCCAGATCCTGCAGCGGCTCGCCGACCACAGCGAGACGGCCTCCGGCTTTCCCGGCTGGGTCGCCTTCCCCTCCGCCGTCGCCACCGTCTCCCTGTTGACCGCGGTCTTTGGGATGTACTGGGACATCTCGATCCACATCGACCAGGGACGCGACCCCGGGCCGCTTGCCAACCCCGCCCACTACTTCATCCTCGCCGGCCTCTTCGGCATCTTCAGCGCCGGCTTCTTCGCGATGGTGCTGCCGAAGGAGAAGCCGAGCGGGGTCGCCGTGCGGATCGGCCGCGACTGGTGGGCGCCGCTCGGCGGGGTCCTGATCTGCGCCTGCGGCGCCTTCTCGCTGATCGGCTTTCCCCTCGATGACATGTGGCACCGGCTCTTCGGCCAGGACGTAACTCTCTGGGGCCCGACCCACCTGATGCTGATCGGCGGCGCGGCGATGACCCTGGTCGGGATCGCCGTCCTCTCGGTCGAGGGGATGCGGGCGAACGCCTCGGGGGAGGGCTCGATCCAAGAGCTCGTACACACTCGCCTCGCCCGGGCGATCGCCCTCACCGGCGGGCTGATGCTCGGGCTCTCGACCTTCCAGGCCGAGTTCGACTTCGGCGTCCCCCAGTTCCAGCTGATCTTCCAGCCGATGCTGCTGATGGTCGCCGCCGGCGTCGGCCTGGTCCTGGCGCGCGTCTACGCCGGACGCGGCGCGGCCCTCGGCGCGGCGGTCTTCTTCATCCTCCTGCGCGGTGGACTGGCGCTGCTGGTCGGGCCGCTCCTCGGCCAGACCACCCCCCACTTTCCGCTCTACCTGGGCGAGGCGCTGGTCGTCGAGGCGGTTGCGATCTTCGTCAGCACTAAACGCCCGCTGGCTTTCGGCCTCGCCAGCGGCGTCGGCATCGGCACTTTCGGCCTGGCCGCCGAGTGGGCCTGGTCGCACGTCTGGATGACGCTGCCCTGGCCAGGCGCCGCTTTCCCCGAAGCGGCGCTCCTCGGCTTCGCTGCCGCCGTCGCCGGATCAACCCTCGGCGCCTGGATCGGCACTCACCTCTCACCCGAGCCGACCGCCGAGCGCTCCGCTCCGCTGCGCCGGGCTGCGATCTGCAGCGCCATGGTGATCGCGGCGCTGGTCGGCTACGGCCTTTGGACCTCGCCGCAGCAAGGGGTCAGCGCCCAGGTGGCACTGCATGAAGTCGGCGGCAAGGATGGGCGCGAAGTCGAAGCGACGATCCGGCTGAACCCGCCGAACGCGGCGACCGATGCCGAGTGGTTCGACGTCACCGCCTGGCAGGGCGGCGGCCTCGTCGTCGATCCGCTGGAACGAGTCGGCGACGGCGTCTACCGCACCACCGAACCGATTCCGGTTTACGGCAACTGGAAGACGATGGTCCGCTTTCACAAGGGCAACTCGCTGACCGCGCTGCCGATCTACCTGCCGCGCGATTCCGCGATCCCGGTCGGCGAAGTCCCGGCTCCCGCCCACTTCACCCGCAGCTTCGGCAGCGAGCACAAACTGCTGCAGCGCGAGCAGAAAGGCGGCAGCCCAGCGCTGGTCGTCCTTGCCTACTCGACGGTGGCCGCGATCACGCTTTCGCTGCTCGCCCTTCTGGCCTGGGCGCTGCACCGGCTCGCGGTCGGCATCCGGCCGGCGCCGCGCCGACGGCGCCTGCGGGTCCGCGGTCTCGGCTTCCAGCACGGCGGCAGCAGGTGATCCTGCCGCTCGCCCATCACAACGCGATCGTCGCGCTGCCGGTCTTCGCCCCGGCGCTGGTCGTCATCCTCGTCCTCGTCGTCCACCACTTGCGCGAGCGCCGGCATTGGGACGACGAGGAAGAGACGGAGGCCTGATTCGCCGAGACCGCTCTATGGCCTCGGCGTAGGTGCCGTGGAGGGTGGAGCGTGGTATCGGGATGGCGATTCCGTAGGCCTCTCGCATCGCTTGGGCGAGGGTGCGCTTGAAGGTGGGGCCGTGCCAGGCGTGGGCCTCGGCGGCGCGGCCGACGTGGAGGTGGACCAGCTCGTGGAGGAGGGTCTCGAGCACGTCGCCGCGTCGGATCCCGGGATAGGCGGTGACCGAGAGGCGGAACTCGCTGGGGACGGCGAAGCCGAGGCGATTCGGGCGCCGCTGGGCGCGGCGGACCTTTAACTGCGGAGCCGACCGGGCAAGAGGGCCGTCGGCGAAGACGGGCAGCCCGCGGAGGCGCTCCATCTCCTCATCGAGGGCGACGCCGGCGACCGCGTAGTAGGAGCGCGGGCGGGGTCGTGTAGGAGGAGGCTTGCGGGTCGGGCGCGGAGGAGCGGAGGCGGCCCGGCGCCAGCGGCGCCTTAGACCTGGCAACGGGGACACCAGTAGGTGGTCCGGTTGGCGTCGCCCTGGCCGCGTGAGGAGATGCGGCCGCGGCAACGGGGGCAGGCGCCCTGGCGGCGCTTGTAGACCTTGAACGGGTCGCGGCCGCTCTTCACGGCATCCAGCATCAGGCCTCGGGCGGCGGCAAGGACGCTCCGCAGCTCCTCTTCGGAGAGGTCGCCGACCGGCCGCCAGGGGTCGAGGCGGGCGGCGAAGCAGGCCTCGCTCTTGAAGATGTTGCCGATCCCGGCAACGAGGTGCTGATCGAGCAATGCATCACCGAGGCCGCGGCCCGGGTCGGCGCGCATCGCCGCGACCGCCGCCTCCTCGTCGAACTCCTCGCCGAGGATGTCGGGGCCGAGGCCGGTGATCTGCGGGTGGCGGCGCAGCCGCGGCGTCGTCATCACCTGCAGCGTCGTGCCGCCGAACTGGACCGCGTCCCAGCGCTCGCTGGAGAGGACCGCCCAGGCGGCAGCGTGGGAGCGGCGCCAGCGGGCGCCGTGGCGGTAGATGTGCCAGCCGCCGTTCATCCCCAGGTGGCTATGCAGGGAGAGCTCGCCGAAGAAGAGCAGGAAATGCTTGCCGCGCGCTTCCACCACCTCCAGCCGGCGTCCGTCGAGGCGTTCGATCCCGGCCGCTTTGCCGCGCGGGTTCGGCGCGCTCGCCGCGACGGTTTCGCCGACGATCGTCTGCTCGAACCGCCGCGCCAGCCGCAGGATCGTGTCGCCCTCTGCCACTCCCCCATCATCGCGAACCGCCCTCCCCGCCGAACTGCATCAGATTCCCACCCTGGCAGGTAGGAAATCTGATGCAGTTTAGGCTGGGCGGGTAAGAGGGAGGCTTATGTTCAAACGGCAGCGGCAAATGGATTCGAAAGCCCGTCTGGTGGCGCTGCAGATCGGGGGGAGCCGGGTGGCGCTGGGGACGGCGATCTTCATGGGGACGCGGCCGGTGCTGCGGGCGATGCGGTTTCCCGAGCCGGGGCCGACCGGCGTCGCACTCGCCAAACTCGGCGGCGGCCGGGACATCGCGATTGGGGCGCTCACCCTCGGCGCCCTCTCGGACCCCGACCGCCTGCGGACCGTGCTCCTGGTCTCGAACCTCTGCGACCTCGCCGACGCGTCCGCCTTCGCCTTCGCCGCTCGCGACCCGCGGATGCGGCTGCCGGGCGTCACCGGCGTCCTCTCCGGCGCCGCCGCCGCGGCGGCCGGGTTCTGGGCCTGGCGCCGCCTGGGCGACTGAAGCCGCTCCGAACTTCGGGGGGTTATAGGCCCCCAAAAGTCGGAGAGAGTGAGCTAGGCGAGGACCGCGGGCTCGCCCGCTTTGAACTCGTGCGACTCGATCACGCGATCGATCAGGCCATACTCAACCGCGTCCTGGGGCTGGAAGAATTTGTCGCGTTCCATGTCGCGGTGGATCTGCTCCTCGGACTGGCCGGTGTGCTTGACGTAGATCCCGTCGAGCCGTGCCCGCAGCTCGAGGATCTCTTTGGCGTGGATCTCGATGTCCGTCGACTGGCCTTCGAAGCCGCCGCTCGGCTGGTGGATGAGGATGCGGCTGTTCGGCAGCGCCATCCGTTTGCCGGCCGCGCCGCCGGTGAGGATCAGCGAGCCCGCCGACATCGCGATCCCGTAACAGATCGTCTGCACGTCGGGCTTGACGAACTGCATCGTGTCGTAGATCGCCAGGCCGGCGTAGGCGGAGCCGCCGGGGGAGTTGATGTAGAGGCTGACGTCCTTGTCGGGATCCTCGGCCTCGAGGTGGAGCAACTGGGCGATGATCAGGTTGGCGAGGTCCTCGGTGACGGGTTCACCCAGGAAGATGATCCGCTGCGCGAGCAGGCGGCTGTAGATGTCGAAGGAGCGCTCGCCGCGAGCAGTCTGCTCGACGACCATCGGTACCAGTGGCATAGGGCCTCCAATCCAGGGTTGCTTGCCTACACCGTAGTGAGCTGCGGCGCTCGGCCGCGGGCCGCTAGGAGGCGTCGCCGTTGAACTTGTAGCCGATGCCCCGCACCGTCACCACCAGCTCCGGCTTCTGCGGGTCGCGCTCGACCTTCTGGCGGAGGTTGGAGATGTGGACGTCGCAGGCGCGCTCGTCGCCGTCAAACTCGGTCTGCCAGAGCTCCTCCATGATCTGCGAGCGGGAGAAGACCTCGCCGGGGCGGGCGACCAGGAGCCGCAGCAGCTGGAACTCCGAGCGGGTGAGGTTGACGGGGACGCCGCGGACCGCGGCGACGTGGCGGACGAGGTCGATCGAGACCGGGCCGGACTCGATCTTCACCGCCTGGGCCAGAGGCGAGCGATCGAGTTCGCGGCGTCGCAACTGGGCGCGGACGCGGCCGAGCAGCTCGCGGACCGAGAACGGCTTGGTGACGTAGTCGTCGGCGCCGACCTCGAGCCCGACCACCTTGTCGACCTCGGCGTCTTTGGCGGTGAGGACGATGATCGGTACGGCGCTGCGCGAGCGCACGTCGCGGCAGATGTCGAGCCCGCTCGGTCCCGGCATCATGATGTCGAGGATCAGCAGGTCGAAGGGGACGCCGTTGCCGAGCAGCGCCGCCGCCTCGTCGCCGTCGGCGGCCGGAGTGACGTCGAAGCCCTCCTGGGTGAGCGCGTAGCCGACCGAGTCGCGGACCGACGGCTCGTCGTCGGCGATGAGGATCCGGCCGCTGCTCATGCGACCGGGGTCGGGCTCGGTTTCGCGACCGGGAGGCGGACCCAGAAGGTGCTCCCCTCTCCCTGCACCGACTCGACCCCGATCCGGCCGCCCATCACGTCGACCATCCGCTGGGCGATCGCCAGGCCGAGGCCGAAGCCCTCCTGCTTGCGGGTCTCGGTGCGACGGTAGAAACGCTCGAAGATGCGTTCGAGCTCGACCGCCGGAATGCCGGTGCCGGTATCGATGACCTCCAAAATCACTTCCCCCTCGCTGTCATGACGGCCGCGAACGGTAACGGTGCCCGGCGGTGGAGTGTTCTTGAACGCGTTGGTCAGCAACCCGATCATCACCTGCCGCAGCAGGGTCGGGTCGCCGGTGGCCGCCAGGTTGGACTCGACGTCGACGACGAGGTCGATGTGTTTGGGCGCGTCGCACGCGCTGACGACGTCGCGGATCGCCAGCGGCACGTCGACGGTTTCCCGCTCCGCCGCGCCGCGCGACTCGACCCGCGCCAGGGTCAGCAGCGACTGGGTCAGCCGGTTCATCCGCTCGGCGTCTTCGCCCAGCCGTTTGAGGAAGTGGTCGCGGTCGCGGGGATCGTCCTTGGCGCCGCCCTGCAGGACCTCGATCGCGCTGGTGATCCCGGCCAGGGGGTTGCGCAGCTCGTGGGCCGCGTTGGAGACGAAGTCGGCTTCGGCGAGCTCCTGGCGCAGCTCGTCGGTGCGGTCGCGGAGGACCGCAAGGACGGCGCGCTCGTCGGGCAGCGAGCGGGCGGTCATCGCGTAGGCGCGGTCGCCGATCCGCAGCGCCGGGTGGGCGGAGAAGCCGACTTCGGAGGCCCGTTGCAGCTGCGGCAGGACCGGCTCCGGCGGCTGCCCGGAGGAGTCGAGGAGGCGGCTGGCGGCACTGTTGGAGAAGCGGACGGGGCCCTCATAGTCGACGACCATGACCACGTCGGTGAGGCCGTCGAAGATCGCCGCCAGCTTGTTGCGGTCGGAGGAGAGGACGCCGAAGCTCTCTTTCAGCGAGGCGCGCATCGAGTCGAGCGCCCGGGCGAGGTCGCCGATCTCGTCCGGCCCGGACGTTTTCAGCGGCGCGTCGAAGGAGCCGCCCGCCATCTCGCCGGCGGCGCGGGCGAGGCCGACGACGCGGTGGGAGATCGCCACCGCGATCAGGAAGCCGGCGAGGACGCCAAGGGCGACGGCGGCGATCAGTGCCTTCTCGTTGTCGCCGAAGAAGTAGACCGCGCCGGCGGTGATCAGGCTGACGGCGGCGAAGGCGCCGGTCAGCCAGAGGCGCATGCCGACTCGTGGCGCGCCGGGGGGCGGAGCGGAGGGATTGTCCGCGTCGCGGCTCATGAAGATTTACTAACACAATCCTCTCGCCGGGGAGGCCGATACAGCCATTTTCCGCCCACATGGGAGAATCGAACCTGTGCGAGCGCTCGTCTTCATCCCAGCCTGGAACGAGGAAGCCGCGATCGCCGGCGTGATCGCCGACGTCCGCAAAGCGATCCCCGGCGCCGACCTCCTGGTCGTCGATGACGGCTCGACCGACGCCACCGCCGAGCGGGCTCGCGAAGCTGGCGCGCTGGTCGCCTCGCTGCCGTTCAATCAGGGGCTGGGAGCGGCACTGCAGACCGGCTACCTCTACGCGCTTCGCAACGGCTACGACGTCTGCGCCCACCTCGATGCCGACGGCCAGCACCCGGCCGAGGAGGTGGCGCGGCTGCTGGCGGAGGTGACAGCCGACCGCGCCGACCTGGTGATCGGCTCCCGCTACCACGCCGGCGCGGTCGCCGAAAGCGGCGACTACCGGCCGACCTTCTCGCGGCGGATCGGGACCAGCGTCTTCCGCTTCTTCCTCACCCTGGCGACGCGGCAGCGCTTCACCGACACGACCAGCGGCATGCGCGCCGCCAACCGCCGCGTCATGGCGCTCTTCAGCCAGCACTACTCGCCCGACTTCGCCGAGATCGAGTCGCTGCAGCTGGCGGTACGGCAGGGCCTGCGGGTCGAGGAGCTGCCGGTGCGGATGCTGGAGCGGGCTGGCGGCAGCTCTTTCCTGACGCCGCTGCGCTCGGCCTTCTTCATCTTCAAGGGTCTGGTCGTGCTCCTGGTCGGCCAGTTCCGACCGCGGCACGTGGAGGCGGAGTAGCGATGCTCGTCCTCGCCGCCGAAGCCGGGCAGGTCCATCTCACCTCGCAGACCCGGATCGTCGCCGCGGTGCTGGCGCTCTTCTTCATGCTGATGATCCTCGAGCTGATCCGCCGCGACCGCCTGCAGGAGCGCTACAGCGTGATCTGGTTCATCGCCGGCCTGGGGATGCTCGCCGGCGCCGCCTTCCCCGGGCTGCTCGAGGTGGTCGCCAACCTGATGGGCGTCCGCAACACCAACGTCGCCCTCTTCTCGATTGTGCTGCTGCTACTGCTTGGGCTGGCGCTCAACTTCAGCGTGATCATGTCCCGGCAGGCGGCCCAGATCACCCGCTTGGCGCAGGAGCGGGCGATCGAAAAGGCGCTGGCCGAAAAGCGCGCCGAGGGCGCGAACGGCAACGGGGCCTCAGGCGAAGAGCCGCTCGAGGCGAAAGAACAAAGCCTCTAGCGCCAGCTCCTCGGAGACGTTCAGCTCGAGGCCGCGGCGGGTCTCCTGGACCAGCTCGGCGCCGCCGCGGGCGGCGGCGGGATCGAGCCCCGCGGCCTGGGAGCGCAGGAGGTCGAGTCGGTCGCGGTGGAAGACGACCTCCTCGGCGCTGGCGGCAACCGCGGCGAGGTCGCGCAGCCAGGCGGCGCAGAGCTCGAAGGCGAGCTCGAGGATCTCGGTGCGGCGGCGGCGGCCGGCGCGTTTGGCTCCGTCGCCGATGTCTTTGGCGCTGCGTTTGATCCCGGCTTTCGACTCCTCTTCGAGCGCTTCGCGGGCGGCGGCTTCGGCCTCGTCGCCGACCGCCTTCGCGCGGGCGAGCAGCCCTTTCCAGGGAGCGCCCGCGCACTCGCCTTCGAGCGCCGCCGTGACGCAGCGCTCGACGTCCCCGCGCAGCTGCCGCCCCGGCTCACCCAGCAGCAACCGCGCCCGCTCGAGGTCCCCAGCGGCAAGCCGAGCGGCCGCGGCCACTTCATCCGCTGCGGCACCCTCAGCGGCGAGCTCGCGCTCCAGGACCTCGGCCGGCAACGGCGCGAACTCGACCGTTTGGCAGCGGGAGGCGACGGTCTCCAGCAGGCCCTCGCCGTCGGAGCTGAGGAGGATCAGGTGGACGAACTCGGGCGGCTCCTCGAGCGTCTTCAGCAGCGCGTTCTGGCTCTCGTCGCGCATTGCCTCCGCCGCCTCGACCACGAAGACCCGCTTGCCGCCTTCGAAGGGCCGGTAGGCGGCGGCGCGGATCACCCGCTCGCGCACCTCCTCGACCATGTGCTGGGCGCCGGTCGGCGCCAGCCAGACGAGGTCGGGATGGGGCGAGGGATCGAGCAGCGCCCGCCGCCGGGCGTCCTCGGGGTCGGTTGACGCGGCGGCGAGCACCTCAGCCGCAAAGGCCCGCGCCGCCGCCCGCTTCCCCGACCCGCGGGGGCCGCGGAAGAGGTAGGCATGGGAGGGCTCGCCGGCGAGGGCGGCGGTCAAGGCGACACGGGCGCGAGGTTGATGTTCGGTCGCGGACTCCAGCTGGGCCGTCATGGAAGCGCAAACCTAGTTGTCCCCGGATACCGGGGAGAAGTCGGTTCACACTTCATTGCGCCCTCGTTCTGACCGCATCCATCACGCGCTCGTGCACCTCGTCGACCGAGCCGGTGGCATCGATCACCGTTACGCGGTCGCTGGCGATCTGGGCGATCTCCTCGTAGGCCTCGGCGACCGCCTGCTGTAGTCCCAGCCCCTCCCGCTCGAAGCGGTCGTCGCTCTTCGCCCGGCCGAGGCCGGCCTCCGGATCGAGCCGCAGCAGCAAGGTGAGGTCAGGCCAGAGGCCGTCGGTGGCGGTGTCACAGAGGCCGATCACCTCGCCGACCCCGAGGCCGCGGGCGGCGCCCTGGTAGGCGACGCTGGAGTCGGAGAAGCGGTCGGCGACGACGGTGCGGCCGGCCTCCAGCGCCGGCCGGATCACCCGCTCGGTGAGATCGGCCCGCGCGCCCAGGAACAGCATCAGCTCGGCCAGCGGCCCCAGCTCGACCTCCGGGTCGGCGAGCAGCTCGCGGATCCTCTCCGCCGCCTGCGTCCCCCCCGGCTCGCGGATAGGCACCGTCTCCTCCCCCAACGCCTCGACCAGCAGGCGCGCCTGGGTGCTCTTCCCGGACCCGTCGACTCCCTCGAGGGAGATGAACAACGACTGCCTCAGCTTTTGGCGCCGGCTTTGGCGCGTTTGCGCCCGCGCGTCGCGGTGTCCGCTTTGGACGCTTTCACTTTCGCTTTTTTCGTCTTCGCGGGAGCGGCGTCCTCGTCGCCCTTCGGCGGCGCCTTCTTTTCCATCTCCGCTTTCGCCGCTTTGGCGGCTTCACGCTCGGCGCGGCGTTTCTTCATCTCCTGCATCGACTCGCAGTCGTCGTTGAGGCAGAGATTCCAGGGCCGGCCGCGGAACGGCTGGACTTTGAGGCGCGGGGTGCGGTCGCAGATCGAGCAGCGCTCCTCGAGGCGGAAGACGTCGCCGCGCTGCGGAAGCGGGAAGGTCTGGTCGCAGGAGTCCGGATCGTCGAGGGTCCAGCCACTGCAGCCGACGAACCGTTTGCCCGATTTTTTCGCCCGGATGATCCGCAGCATGTTCGGCGAGCCATCCTCCTTGGTGCGGCCAGCTTCTTCGCAGACCTTGCAGGGGCCGAGGATGCGGTCCTCGTCCATCCCTTTCCAGATCACTTTCGCCAGGTCTTCACGGCTGGAGTCGATTTCGTCCCAGGTCTTGTGCAGGAGGTCGCGGCTCTCGCCGACGACGCTGCCCTTGGACATCTCGCCGGCGGCGATCCGGTCCATCTCCGCCTCCAGCGTCGCGGTCATCTCCGGCGTCGCCATTGCCGGCACGTAGTTCTTGAATGCCTCGTAGAGGGCGATTCCGGTCTCGGTCGGGATCGGCGGGTTGCCGTAGACGTAGCCGCGGTCGAAGAGCTTCTGGATGATGTCGGCGCGGGTCGCTTTGGTGCCGAGGCCGCGCTCCTCCATCATCTCGATCAGTTTCGCCTGCGAGATCCGGCCGGGCGGCTGGGTCTCCTTGTCGACGACCCAGGGGTCGCCGTCGAGCTGCAGCGGCTGACCCTCCTCCAACCGCGGGATCTCCTCGTCAGCGGAGCGGGCGTAGGTGTAGATCGCCGCGTAACCGGGGTCGACGACGACCGAGCCGCGGACGAAGTAGGTTTGGTCGCCGGCTTCGATGTCGGCGCGCGTGGACTCGGTGATCATCGGCGGGCTGAAGGTGGCGAGGAAGCGGCGGACGACGAGCTCGTAGACGCGTTTCTTCGGACCCTCGAGGGCGCCGGGATGGACCGCCTGCGTCGGGTAGATCGGCGGGTGGTCGGTCGTCTCTTTTTTGCCGCGGGTCGGTTTCAGCTCGCCCTCGAGCAGACCCGAGGCGGCGGAAAACTCTTTGATCCGCACCAGCGAGGAGACCAGCTCGCGCACCGGCAGCGAGGACGGGTAGACCGTGTTGTCGGTGCGCGGGTAGGAGATGAAGCCGTCCATGTAGAGGTCCTCGGCGATCCGCATCGCGCTGGCGGGGGTGATGCCGAGGCGGCTGGAGGCGTCGGTCGAGAAGGCGGTGGTGTTGTAGGGAGTCGGCGGTTTGCGGGTGTTTTTGCGCGCCGTGACAGATTTGACAGTGCCGGGGTTGGAGGTGCCGGCGAGGGCTGCGTCGGCCTCGGCTTTCTCCCAGAATTTGTCGACCGTGTGGTGGGCCTCGAAGCTGCCGTCGGGGTGCTGGAACTTGGCGAAGACTTCCCAGAAGGGTTTCGCCACGTGGGCGCGCCGCTCCATCTCGCGCTCGACGATCAGGCCCAGGGTCGGACTCTGGACGCGGCCGACCGAGAGGAAGTTGGAGCCGAAGCGGCGGCTGGCCAGGGAGACCGCGCGGGTCAGGGTCGCGCCCCAGAGCAGGTCGATGTCCTGGCGGGCGGCGCCGGCGTTGGCGAGCGGGTAGGAGAGCTCGTCGAGCTCTGAGAAGGCGCGCTCGATCTCCTCTTTGGTCAGCGCCGAGTAGCGGGCGCGCTTGATCCGCAGGGTCCCGTCGGCGGTCCCCTCGCGGGAGCCGAGCTCGGGGTTGGCGTCAAGCATCTCCTCCAGCGCCTCGAGCCCGATCAGCTCGCCCTCGCGGTCGAAGTCGGTGGCGATCACCAGCTCGTCAGCCTCTTTGGCCAGTTTCTTGATCGCTTTGACGACGTTTTTGTCGGTCGGTTCCTTGATCAGCTCGGCGTCGATCAGGTCGTGCAGGTCGGTCTTCTGCCAGTTCGAGTAGCCCTCGGGGAAGGCCGGGCCAAGCACGTGACCCTTGAGGCCGACGGTCATCTGCTCTTCGCCGTTCTCGTCGGTCCAGGTGTAGAACGGGACTTTGAAGGTTTTGTCGCTGGCGTTGCTGCCGCGACTGAGCGCTTCGGCGATCTTCTGGGCGCTGTTGTTCTTCTCGGTGACGATCAGTCTCATGGGGCGGCGAGGGTAGCAGGGGCCGTCGGCCACGCAATCAGGCGTACAAGCGTCCGATCTCAGCGGCGGGGACCGCCGATGCGCTTAGGATCACCGCCTCATGAAGTGTCTGGTCACTGGCGGCGCGGGCTTCATCGGCTCGAATCTGGTCGACGCCCTGCTCGCGCGGGGAGACGAGGTCACGGTCGTTGACGACCTCTCGACCGGGCGCATGTCGAACCTCGAACCGGGGCTCGCAGCCGGCGCCGAGCTGGTCGAAATGGACATCCGCGACCGCGACGGCCTGATCGGTCTGGCGAGCGGAAAACGACCAGAGGCGATCTTCCACCTCGCGGCCCAGATCGACGTCCGCAAGTCCCTCGCCGACCCCTTCTTCGATGCCGGCATCAACGTCGGCGGCACCGCCAACGTGCTGGAGGCAGCGCGCGCCGCGGATTGCGGGCGCGTCGTCTCGATCTCGACCGGCGGCGCGATCTACGGCGAGGGCGACGGGCAGGAGCTGCCGCTCCCCGAGAGCGCACCGATCGCGCCGATGTCGGCCTACGGCCAAAGCAAGTTCGCCGCCGAGGGCTACGTCTCTTTATATGAGCGCCTCTACGGCCTCTCGGGTGTGTCGCTGCGGCTGGGCAACGTCTACGGGCCGCGCCAGGACCCGCTCGGCGAGGCCGGAGTGATCGCGATCTTCTGCGGCCTGCTGAAGGAGGGCGGCCGCCCCACGGTCTTCGGCGACGGCAAGCAGACCCGTGACTACATATATGTGGGGGACGTGGTCTCGGCCGCCCTCGCCGCCGGCGACTCGGAGGCGACCGGGGCGATCAACATCGGCACCGGCAAGGAGACCGACGTCCTCGAACTGATCGAGTCACTGAAGCGCCTCTCCGGCAGCGAGAGCTTCGACCCCGAGTTCGCCCCGGAACGCACCGGCGAGGTGCAGCGGATCACGATCGACGCCAGCCGCGCCGAGCGCGAGCTTGGCTGGCGCGCCGAGATGGGCCTCGAAGAGGGCCTGCGCGTCACCCTCGAGAGCATCTGACCCAGATCAGTCGCCGCCTCCTCTGCTTCGCGTCCGGGGGCGGCTTCCCCGGATCATTAACCTGTCATCGATGCCCGCTCAGGCCTATGCCGGCAAGGAGTGCGTCTGCCAGTTCCGCAAAGGGATCTGCGATCAGTCGTGCGTGCGGGACATGCTGGAGACGCCCTTTTACATCGCCTGCCTGAAACTCACCGGGCGCAAGTGCCTGGTCGTCGGCGGCGGTGACATCGGCCTCGAGAAGGTCGAGGGGCTGCTCGCCTGCGGCGGCGACGTGATGCTGATCGCCCCGACCGCCCATCCCGAGCTGGAGCGGCTGGCGCAGGAGGGCTCGATCCAGTGGGAGAAACGGCCATACGCCGGCCCTGAGGACCTCGAGCACATGTTCATGGCCATCGCCTGCACCGACGACTCCGAGGTCAATATCGGCATCTTCTACGACGCCGAGAAGCGGGCGATGCTGGTCAACATCGTCGACGTGCCGCCGCTCTGCAACTTCATCCTGCCGGCGATCGTCCGCACCGGCCCACTGGCGATAGCGATCTCGACCGCCGGCGCCTCGCCCGCCCTCGCCAAGCGGATGAAGCGCGAGATCTCCGAGCTCTTCGGCGAGGACTACGCGCGCCTGGCGGTGATCCTCAACGACGCCCGCGGCTGGGCGAAGGGGACGCTGCCGACCTACCAGGACCGCAAGCAGTTCTTCGAGGGGATCGTCAACGGCGACCCCGACCCGATCCAGCTTCTCCGCGAGGGGCGTGAGCCGGAGATCCTGGCGATCATCGAGTCCGCCAAAGAGCGGGCCGCCGCGGCACTCGCCTGAGCGCTTCGCCTGCGCCTAGCTGGTTCCGCAGGCGCCGCCGCGGACGCTGTCGAGCATCTCCCGCAGTTCGTCGGCCTGGGCGACGGTGAGCTTGGCGCTGAAGGCGGAGGCGAGCTCGGCGCGGACGATCGGCCGCATTTCTTCCAGCAGCTCGACGCCGGCCGGGAGCAGGGTCGCGTAGCTGACGCGGCGATCGGTCTCGCAGAAGGTCCGCTCGAGCAGGCCGGCCTTGATCAGCCGGTCAACCAGCTTGGTCAGGCCGCCGCGGGTGATCACCAGGGCCTCGGCCAGCTCCCCCATTTTCAGCCGCTGCTCGGGCGCGCGGTGAAGCGTCGCCAGGACCTCGAACCAGGGCAGTGGCGGTAGCTCGGCAGCGGTCAAAGCCTCCTGCAGGCGCCCGGTGACGGCGGCGTGCGTCTGGGTCAAGGAGATCCACGCCTCGCGATGCGGATCGACGTCCGCGTTGGTGCCGTTCCTATCACCGACAGCTGCCGTCTGCTCGTTCATCCCGGACATCTTCCCACAGGTTTGTTGTTCTGGCAATAGTTGACAGACAAACTTTCCCTGCTAAGATTATTTCCAAGTCAACTGTTTCAGCATCAACCGTCTAGGGAAGGAAGCACAGCATGAGCACGGAGACGATCAACCAGCAGCAAGTTCCGGCGGGCACCTGGGCGGTGGATCCGGTCCACTCCAACGTCGCCTTTGCCGTCACCCACAACGGAGTTACGACTTTCCGCAGTGGCTTCGGCGCCTACGAGGCCCGTCTGACCGGCGGCGAGCAGCCGCGCCTCGAGGGCACTGTCGAGGTCGCCAGCATCGAGATCGAGGAGGAGATGCTGAAGGGCCACCTCCTCTCCCCCGAGTTCTTCGACACCCAGCGCTTCCCGCATCTGCGCTTCAGCTCGACCGAGCTCAGCGTCGGCGAGGACGGCACCCTGCGCGTTGCCGGCGACCTCGAGATCCACGGCGAGACCCGCAAGGTCGAGGCCAGCGGCCGCTTCGCCCAGCTGGGCGGCGACCTTGGCGGCAAAGCCCGCATCGGGCTCTCGATCGAGTCGACCGTCGACCGGCGCGACTTCGGCCTCAACTGGCAGGCGGAGCTGCCGAGCGGCGGCGAGGTCCTCGACTACGCGGTGACGATCTCCGTCGACCTCGAGCTCGTCGCTGAGGAGGCATAGCGATGAGGGTCCTCGGCATAACCGGAAGCCTGCGCCGGGGCTCCTACAACCACGCCCTGCTGCGGGAGGCCGCTGAGCGGCTTCCCGCGGGGGCCGAGCTGGTGGAGTTCACCCGCCTCGGCGAGATCCCGCCCTACGACGCTGACGTCGAGGCCGAGGGGACCCCGGAGCCGGTCGAGGCCCTGCGGCGGGCGATGCGCGAGGCCGATGCCGTCGTCGTCGCCACCCCCGAGTACAACCACTCGATCCCCGGCGTCTTGAAGAACGCCCTCGACTGGGCCTCCCGTCCCGCCGGCCAGAGCGCCCTGACCGGCAAGCCGGCGATGGTGATCGGCGCCTCGACCGGGATGTTCGGCGCCGTCTGGGCGCAGGCCGAGACCCGCAAGGTCCTCGGCGCCCTCGGCGGCCGCGTGGTCGAGGGCGAGCTCCCCGTCGCCGGCGCCGCCGACCTCTACCGCGACGGCCGCCTGGCGCTCTCCCCCGAGCAGTCCGAGCAGCTCGAGGGCCTGCTCGCCGAGCTCGTCAGCGAAGCCGAGCAGCTGTGCGAGCTGGTCCCGGCCTAGGAGTCGGCTGGCACCAGCTCGTGCTGTGGTCAGCCGGCTGCCCTACAGGTGCGGAAGACGCTGCCGGAGAGGACGGTGTCGTCGCTGAAAGTGAAGACCCCCTTGGCCCGGATCAGCCCGTCGGGACAGCGGGCTGAGATCACGCTGCGGCGCCTCCCTTCGTAGGTGTAGATACGACGCATGCTGAATTTCGCCGCTACGAACGACCCCGCGCCACCGGCGATCCTCGGGACCTGGGTTTCAACCCGCAGGCCGAACGGCCCCTTGCGCTCCCGCCTGATCTCGGCCGTGGCGATGACCGCGGTCGGTGCGGGCACGCTGACATAGCTGTAGGCGAGCACCTTCACCACCCCGTTCCGTTCGCCGCCGTTGAAGAAGATCAGCGGCCCATTCGAATCGAACGGCTTCTGTTCGGGAAAGGCGACCTCGACCTTGGCGCTGCCCCGCCCGAGGATCGCATCGCCGCAGGCGGCTTCGGCCTTCTTCGTCTCCACCGCCCGCAACTCGGCGAGGCGACAGACGGGCAGGCCCCTAACGCTCACAACCACGTCTTTGTCCCCGTCGAAGACACTCTCTTCGAGGGCGGGTGGGTGGGAACCGTCGATGGTCGAGAGCCTGGCGCTGCCCCAGAAGCCCATCGGGGCGAATCGGTGCCTGGGCAGGACGTCCGGGGCGATGTTCCCGTCGACCTCCAAGACCATGTTGCCGGCCCGCACAACCGTCGGCTCCGGGTTCCCGTCGCTTGCAACCGCAAGGCCGATCGCCGCGATCCCGATCAGGGTTACCACCGCGACTGCAACTGCTGATCCTCTTCTCATCTCTGCTCCTCCCGTCGGCGGTCTCTTGCCAAGCCCGCATTTTCGCGTTAACGTTATTAACGTGAATTGGCAGAGCGCAACCGTTCTTCGCGCAAGCTCAACATGGATCTGCCCGCGGTTCGTGCAGGCGCTGAACCGCGGTGAGCTCGACCTCGCCGCGAGCTGCTTCGCCAGGGACGGCTGCCTCGTCACCGCCGACGCAACCGCGATCTACGGCCGCGAGCGGATCCGAGAAGTGCTCGCCCAGATGGTCATCCGCCGGACCGAGATCCAGGTCGAGCTGAGCAGCTCGGTCGGGATCGGCGAAGTCCTCCTGATCCACCAGCGATGGCGGATCAGCAGCGGCGAGCGGCGCGACGAGCGCTACGAGCAGGTCTCCGACGCCGTCCTCGTGGTGCGCCGGATCGAAGGGCGGTGGAAACTCTCGATCGCCGCGCCCTGGGGGTACCGGCGGGCATACACCTGAACGGTTGCTACAGCTGCGGATACCTTGTCGCCATGAGCGGAAGTCAGGGAAAGGCAAGGCGCCCGTACCGGATGAAGGCCCGAGCCGAGGCCGCCGAGGCGACGCGCAGGAAGATTCTCGATGTCGTCGAGGTCGCTTTCGCGGAACTCTTCTATGACGAAATCACTCTCACTGAGGTCGCCAGGAGGGCGGGCGTGTCGGTGCAGACGGTGATCCGCCACTTCGACAGCAAGGAGAACCTCTTCCTGGCCTCCTACCTGCAAACGGCGGAAAAGATGGGAGCCGATCGCGGTCCGTTGCCCGTCGGGGACCCGCGGCGGATCGTCGACGACCTCGTCGAACACTACGAGCAGTTCGGCGACCGGATCCTCTGGCTGCTTGCGCAGGAGGAGCGCGAGCCGATTCTCAAGCACCTGGCCGACGCCGGGCGCATCTACCATCTGCAGTGGTGTCGGCAGGCTTTCGGGCCCGCCCTCGAAGGGTTGAGAGGGAAAGTCCACGAGCGTCGGCTCGCCCAGTTCGTCGCCGCAACCGACATCTACGTTTGGAAGCTGCTGCGGCGCGACCGCGGCCTCAGTAAGCCGCAGAGCAAGCTGGCGATGCGGGAGCTGGTCGAACCGCTCCTGGAGCCTCCCTCCTGAGCCGGATCCTCGCCTACACGGGTCCTGCCCGCGGCCAGCTCTACCCACTGGTGCCGATCCTCGACGAGCTGCGCCGCCGCGGGCACGCGATCGCCCTGCGGACGCTGGCCGGCGAAGTCGGGGCGATGCGCTCGCGCGGCTTCGACGCGGAGCCGATCTCCCGCGAGGTCGAAGCGCTGCCGATGGAAGACTGGCGGGCTCGGACCGCCACCGGGGCGCAGCTGAGAGCACTGAGCACGATCCGCGCTCGCGCACCGCACGACTCCCGCGACCTCCTCCGTGCTCTCGAAAGCGAGCGACCCGACGCAGCGCTGGTCGATGTCCTCGCCTCCGGCGCACTCGACGCCGCCGCCTCCTGGAACGGGCCCTGGGGCTGCTACCGCCCCTTCCCGCTGCCCTCGCGCCCCGGCGCCCTCCAGCTGCTCGGCATCGCCCGGCCGCTCTCGGCAGCTGCGCTGCATCTCTACACGACGATCGCTCTCTTCGAGCACCGGGGAGACGACCTCCCGCCGAACGTCGTCATGGTCGGCCCCTGCTCCTGGGAGCCGCCCGGGGACCTGCCCGGGGAGCTGGTCGAGGTGAGGGAACCGCTCGTCCTCGTAACCACCTCGAGCGAGTTCCAGGACGACGGGAGCCTGGTGGAGGTGGCCCTGGAGGCATTGGCCGGGGAGCCCTTCCATGTCGTTGCGACGGTGCCGGCGGCAACCCTCGCACCCGGGGTCCCCACAGACGCCACCGTCCTCTCCTTCGTCCCGCATACGCCGATCCTGCGCCGGGCGGCGTGCGCGATCACCCATGGGGGAATGGGCGTGACCCAGAAGGCGCTGTCCCTCGGAGTCCCGGTGTGCGCGGTTCCCTTCGGCCGCGATCAGCTCGAGGTGGCGCGCCGCGTCGAGCTGGCCGCCGCCGGCAGCCGCCTGCCGGCCCGGCGGCTGAAGCCGACGCGCTTGCGGGCCAAGGTGCGTGAGGCGATCGCCTGTCGTCCGGGGGCCGAGCGGATCGCCCGGGCGTTCGCCGCGGCGGGCGGCGCTGCGGCGGCGGCGGACGCTGTCGAGCGGCGGCTGCTGGGCTAGCTCAGCCCTTCGGCAGGGCGAAGAAGGCGATCGCGGCGTATTGGGCGATTGCGGCGGCGATGACGAAGAGGTGGAAGACCTCGTGGTAGCCGAAGACGGCGGGGTTGGGGTTTGGCCGCTGGGTCGCGTAGACGACGGCGCCGGCCGTATATAGGAGGCCGCCGAAGGCGACGAGGAGGGTGCCGGTCACCCCCAGAGCGGTCCACAGTTCCGGGAAGGCGGCGACGGCGACCCAGCCGAGCGCCAGGTAGATCAGGGCCGAGGCCCATTTCGGGTGGTCGATCCAGACCATCTCAACGATCGCCCCGGCGACGGCGCCGATCCAGACGACGGCGAGGATCGCCTGCGCCAGGGTGCCGTGGAGGACGAGGAGCGCGAAGGGCGTGTAGGTGCCGGCGATGAGGAAGAAGATCATGCTGTGGTCGAGCCGGCGCATCCACTGGCGCAGGTTCGGCCGCGACCATTCGACCCCGTGGTAGAGGGCGCTGGTCCCGAATAGAGCCGAGAGGCTGACCGCGTAGACGGCGACGGCGAAGGTCGCCTTCGGCGTTTCGGCGAGGACGATCAGCGCCGCCCCGAGGGCCAGCGAAGCGAAGAAAGCCCACTTGTGGGAGACGCCGCGCAATTTCGGTTTGACCAGGGCGATCGCCTCGGCGGTCGCCTCTTTGGCCGCGGTCGCCCGCTCGCCCACCGCCTCTTTGGCGGCACTGGCGCGCTCGCCCATCGCGTCTTTGGCCGCCTGGGCTCGATCCCCCATCGCCTCTTTGGCCGCGGTGGCGCGGTCGCCCATCCGTTCCGCGCCCCTGCGCAGGTCCTCCATGCACCAGAGCGTACCCCTCCTTCGGCCTCCCTATGCGATCCGACCTATCAAAAGGCGAATGCCGAGTTTGGGGAGTTGACACAATATGTAGGGAGATCCACGGCTTTCGGAATCTCCTAATTGCGCCTTTCGTGACTTTTTCCGTCCTGCCTTTGAGCGATCCTGCGTAGTTACCGCTGAAAGCCCGCTCGAGAGGAGTTTTTGTATGTCCAAGACCGCCATTGCCAGTCCCAGAAACGGTCTGCAGGGCCTCTCGATCGAACGCCGTTTTTCGACGGCCGGCGTGCATCCTTTCGACCAGATCGAGTGGGAGATCCGCGATGCGGTGATCGGGAATCCAGAGAGCCCGGCCTTCGAGCAGCGCGGGGTCGAGTTCCCGAAGAGCTGGTCGCAGAACGCGACCAACATCGTCGCCCAGAAGTACTTCCGCGGCAAGCTCGGCAGCCCCGAGCGCGAGAGCTCGGTCAAACAGATGATCGGGCGCGTCGCCGGGACGATCGCGGGCTGGGGCCGCGAGCTCGGCTACTTCGCCTCCGAGGACGACGCCGACGGCTTCGAGACGGAGCTGACCGCAATCCTGCTGCTGCAGAAGGCGGCCTTCAACTCGCCGGTCTGGTTCAACGTCGGCTTCGAGGAGAAGCCGCAGTGCTCGGCCTGCTTCATCTTGAGCGTCGAGGATACGATCGAGTCGATCCTCGACTGGAACACCAAAGAGGGGATGATCTTCCGCGGCGGCAGCGGCTCCGGGATCAACCTCTCCAACATCCGCGGCTCGGTCGAGCACCTCTCCAAGGGCGGCCTCGCCTCCGGCCCGGTCAGCTTCATGCGCGGCGCCGACGCCTGGGCCGGGACGATCAAGTCGGGCGGCAAGACGCGGCGGGCGGCGAAGATGGTCGTCCTCGACGTCGACCACCCGGACATCGAGGACTTCATCTGGTGCAAGGCCAAAGAGGAGGAGAAGGCGGCCGCCCTGCGTGACGCCGGCTTCGACATGTCGATCGACGGCGAGGGCTTCACCTCGATCCAGTACCAGAACGCCAACAACTCGGTCCGGGTCACCGACGAGTTCATGGAGGCGGTCGAGGGCGGCGAGGACTGGCACCTGACCGCGCGTACCGACGGCTCCTCGGTGAAGACGGTCGACGCCCGCGAGCTGATGAACCAGATCGCCGACGCCGCCTGGCGCTGCGCTGACCCGGGCGTCCAGTACGACACCACGATCAACCGCTGGCACACCTGCCCGGAGTCGGGGCGAATCAACGCCTCCAACCCCTGCAGCGAGTACATGCACGTCGACAACTCGGCCTGCAACCTCGCCTCGATCAACCTGATGAAATTCCGCCGCGAGGACGGCAGCTTCGACGTTTCCGACTTCGAGCACACCGTCGACATCGTCTTCCTCGCCCAGGAGATCATCGTCGGGCCCTCGAGCTACCCGACCGAGGAGATCGGCGAGAACGCCCGCCGCTTCCGCCAGCTCGGCCTCGGCTACGCCAACCTCGGCGCCCTGCTGATGTCCGACGGCCTCCCCTACGACTCCGACGCCGGCCGCAACGTCGCCGCCGCGATCACCTCGTTGATGACCGGCCGCGCCTACCGCCAGTCGGCGCTGATCGCCGCCGGTGCCACCGGCCCCTACGAGGACTACGCGAAGAACCGCGAGCCGCACAACGGCGTCATGCGGATGCATCGCGACGCCGCCTACGAAGTCGACGGCACCGGGATCAAGGGCGAGCTGCTGGAGGCCTCGCAGCGGGCCTGGGACGAAGCGGTCGAGCTCGGCGAGGAGCACGGCTACCGCAACGCGCAGGCAACGGTGCTAGCCCCGACGGGGACGATCAGCTTCCTAATGGACTGCGACACGACCGGGATCGAGCCCGACTTCTCGCTGGTCAAGTTCAAGGAGCTGGTCGGCGGCGGTCAGATGACGATCACCAACCGCTCGGTGCCGCTGGCGCTGCAGACGCTCGGCTACTCGGAGGCGGAGGTCGACCAGATCGAGGCCCACATCAAGGAGAACAACACGATCGTCGGCGCGCCCGGCCTGAAGGACGAGCACCTGCCGGTCTTCGACGTCGCGGTCGGCGAGCGGGCGATCACCCACACCGGCCACATCGACATGATGGCGGCGACGCAGCCGTTCCTCTCGGGAGCGATCTCGAAGACGGTGAACATGCCGCAGACCGCCACCGTCGAGGACATCGCCGACGCCTACACCCGCGGCTGGAAGGGCGGCCTCAAGGCGCTGGCCATCTACCGCGATGGCTCGAAGACGGCACAGGCGCTGCGTACCGACGCTCAGGAGACCCAGGAGGCGGAGGCCGAACAACAGCTGGCCGAGCCGGTGCGCAAGAAGATGCCGCGCGAGCGCGAATCGATCACCCACAAGTTCTCGATCGCCGGCCACGAGGGCTACATCACCGCTGGCAAATACGAGGACGGCTCGGTCGGCGAGATCTTCCTCACCGACATCGGCAAGGAGGGGTCGACGATGCGGGGGCTGATGAACGCCTTCGCCACCGCGATCTCGCTCGGGCTCCAGTACGGCGTCCCGCTCGAGGACTTCGTGCGCAAGTTCAGCTACATGCGCTTCGAGCCGGAGGGCATCACCGGCAACCCAGAGATCCCCTTCGCCAAATCGCTGCCCGACTACATCATGCGCTGGGTCGCCAGCCGCTTCATCGAGGACACCGAGACTCTGGAGGAACTGGGGATCATGACCTCGGAGGTGCGGGCGAAGAAGGACACCGAGCAGCTCGGCCTCGGCATCGCCACCGACACCGCCGGCCCGGCCAACGGCAACGGCCACTCCAACGACGGCAACGGCAACGGCGGCGCCGTCGCCCCGACCTCGGCGATGACCGAAACCCCCCCAGTCCGCCCGGCAAAGATGCAGGGCCTGGATCTGGGACCGGCCTGCGAGCAGTGCGGCGGGATGATGCAGCGGACGGGGTCTTGCTACACGTGCTCCAGCTGCGGCAACAACACCGGCTGCGGCTGAGCCAAGTCCAAGGAACCTAATGTCGTCCTCGCCCCGCGATAGCTCCCAGCCACGAGCTAAACAGGCTCAGGCGGTGCCGCCGCGGGTCGCCGAGGCAACTGCCGCCCCCTCTCGATCGTCGCAGCAGAAGCAGATCATCGAACCCACCAATCCGTTGCTTGCGCTGCTTCAGCCGAAGCCGCAAGCTCCAGCGGCCCGATCAGAACCCCTCAAGGCAAGACCGCCTGTGCGGGTGCGCCGTAAAGCGGCGTCGGTTCCGAAAAACGTCAAGCCACAGATTGTGGGTGAGATAATTGCGATCCGGAAAGCGAGAACAACTAGGCAGTCCGTCATCGCTTTCCTGCATCTATCGGGCATGAAGTTGGAGCTTCAGCACTTGCTTGAACTAGAGGAGCGTCTCACCAAGCGGACGATGCCGGCAATGTTCCATGCGGCGTTGAGCACTCGTCTCTTGCTGCAGGGCGTGGCGGATCACTGCTTTCCCGCGCAACCAGGCAAGCTGGAAGACCGGTTCGGACGCTGCCATCAAGTCGAGGAAAGCAATGTCGGCAATCGACTCGCCGCATACGTCGACCGGCGTTTGGGCAAGGTGATTAACGATGAAGAGCATCGACTCTTCATCGCCACCCTGGACACCGTTGTCCGTTGGGGCGCGCGAGGCCCACATCGGATCTACGACGACGCCGAAGCCGAGCGTTTCTTCCTCCGCCTACTAGACGTCTTGGACACGATCGGCCGGGCGTACTTCGCCCAACTCCCTCCAAGCAGCGCTTTATCTAGCTAAGACCTAGGTCCCTACGCCGCGCTCCGTCAGCCACTCGGCGAGCGACTCGGGCGGGCTGCCTTCGAAGGCGAGGCGGACGCCCTCGCGGAGACGTGGTCGCCGTTGTCGGCCTGGCCGGGGTTGGTGGCGAGCCAGAAGGCAGCGGCTGCGGCAGCCAGCGCGGCGGGGTCGTCGCCTTCGGGGTCGATCCCTCGGACGGTGCTTAGCAGCTCGCCCTTCAGGTCCTCGGCGGCGGTGGTCGGGCGGTCGTCGTCCTCGAAGCTCTCGAAGAGGCCGAGGACGGCGGTGTCGGTGCCCTCGGGATCGACGATCGCCGTCGCCTCGCGCACGGCTTCGGAGATCGTCGGAATCGTCTCACGGTTGCCCGGCTTCACGCGACCTCTCTACCCACTCGCCGACGGGCCGAAAAGTCGAAATGGATTCCGCGACGGGCCGAAAAGACTCCTCGACGACGACAAATCGGCCCGTCGGCCGTCAGTTCAGGACGACGGTGGCGTCGTGGCGGGGGGTCTCGGTGATGGCGCGGCGGAAGGGGCGCTCTGAGGCCTCGGTCGCCGGGGTGATCTCGTAGCGGCGGACCAGCTCGCGGAGGACGACGGCCATCTCGAACTGGGCGAAGGCGGCGCCGAGGCAGCGGCGGACGCCGCCGCCGAAGGGGATCCAGGTGTAGGTGCCGGGCGGGGTGTCGAGGAAGCGCTCGGGCAGGAAGCGCTCGGGTTCGGGGTAGATCTGCGGGTCGCGGTGAATTAGGTGGATGCAGGGGGTGACCCGGGCGCCGGCCGGCAGCTCGTAGCCGCCGAGCTCGACCGCCTCGGTCAGCTTGCGGACGACGACGACGATCACCGGTCGCAGGCGCAGCGTCTCCTGCACGGTCGCGGTCAGATAAGTGTCCTCTCCCGCCTCAACCTCGGCACGCAGGCGCTCGAGCTTCTCGGGGTGGCGGGTGAGGCGCTCCATCGCCCAGGAGAGTGCGGTCGCGGTCGTCTCGTGGCCGGCGACCAACAAAGTCAGCAGCTCGTCGCGGATCTCGGCGTCGCTCATCGGGCTGCCGTCCTCGTGCCGCGCCTGCAGCATCATCGAGAGGACGTCGTCGCGCTCGGCCAGGTCCTCGGCCGCCCGCCGCTCGCCGATCACCGCTGCGATCAGCTGGTCGACGCGTTCGACCCGGCGGCGGAAGGCGGGGATCAGGTTGACCCGGTCGGGACCGACCATCAGCACCGGCAGCAGTACGCGCGGGTTCGTCGTCAGGTCGAGGAAGTCCCGCAGCGCCTCGCGCAGCGGTGCCATCCGCGCTTCGTCGTGGACGCCGAAGACGGTCTCGATGATGATCTCGAGCGTGATCGCCTGCATCCGCGGCCGCAGCTTGTAGGGGATGCCGGTCGGCCAGCTCTCGATCTCGCGGGCGGCGATCTCGGTCATCTTCTCGCCGTAGGCCTGCATCCGCTCGCCGTGGAAGGGCGGCAGCAGGAGCTTGCGCTGGCCGATGTGCTTCTTCTCGTCGAGGACGAGGACCGAGTTCTCGCCGAGGATCGGGCGCAGGATCTGGTTGCCCTCGCCGGCGTGGAAGACCTTCGGGTCGCCGGTGAAGACCTGCTTGACCAGCTCGGGGTCGGAGATCACGACCCAGTCGCCCTCGTAGGCGATCTTGAGGCTGAACATCGGGCCGAAGCGGGCGCGGCTCTGCTCCAGCAGCCACTGGGCGCGGCGCGACCAGATCGCCGTCTGGGGCACCCGGCCCATCCGTGGGCCCGGCGGCAATCCGGCGATCGGCGCCGGGGCGTGCCCGTTGACCGGTGCCGCGGCGGTGGCAGTCGCCTCCATGGCTTCCGACCCTAGTGCGCCGGGCTGCCGGCAGTGTGTGAGATCGATCCGGGGTCAGCCGGGGACGGCGACCCGCACGATGACCCGGCCGCCGCACTCCAGGCGGGCGGAGCGGTCCTCGAAGCGGTGCAGGCGAAGCGTGCGCGGCTGCTCGCAGAAGACCTTCGGCCCCCGACGTGGGGCTCGGACCCCGCTGAGGTATTCAGCGGGATCGCGAGCCCCCTCAAGGGGAGGAGAAACAGGAGAAGCAACCGCATGACCCTCTAAGGGCTCGGACGGGAAAAGTTCTCCCCCTATGGCGAAGTAGCCTGGGCTCGTGGCCAACCTGCCGCGCCTCCCTGTCGCTGCCGAGCACCGCGTCGTCAAGTTCTTTTGCGGCCTGCCGCCGTGGGGTCAGCGGCTGTTGTTCGGGCAGCCGCCGGTGATCGACGGGCAGCGGCTGGCTCCGGACGTCCACACGCTGCTGTGGCTCGACCGGCTCATCTCCAACCATGGGATGGCAGGGGAGAAAGCGGCAGCGGAGGCCCGAGCGGAGCGGCTGAAGGAGGCGCGGATCGTCGCCCACCGGCCGCCGATCCCGATGGCGCGGGTCGAGGCGGTCGCGATCCCGGGACCGGCCGGGACGATCGATGCCAGGCTCTACATACCCGCGGAGGCTGGCGATCCCTCCCCGCTGCTCGTCTACTTCCACGGCGGCGGCTGGGTGATCGGCGGCCTCGAAACCCACGATGACCCCTGCCGTTTTCTCGCCGCCCGCGCCGGCGTCCGCATCCTCTCCGTCGACTACCGGCTGGCGCCCGAGCATCCCTTCCCCGCTGCGGCCGAAGACGCCCTCGCCGCCTACGAGTGGGCGGCCGGGGATGCCGAGCGGCTCGACGCTGACCCCGGCCGCATTGCCGTCGGCGGCGACAGCGCCGGCGCCAACCTCGCCGCCGCGACCTGCCTGACGGCGCGCGACGCCGGCGCACCGCTGCCGGCGATGCAGTTGCTGATCTACCCGGTCGCCGAAACCGCCGGGATCTCGCCCTCGCGCCAGACCTTCGGCGAGGGCTTCCTGCTCACCCGTGGCGACATGGACTGGTTCGAGGACCACTACCTGCCGCCGGGCGCCGACCGCGATGACCCGCGCGTCGCCCTGCTCAACGCCCCAGACCTCTCCGGCCTGCCGCCCGCCTACATCGCCACCGCCGGCTTCGACCCATTGCGCGACGAGGGCGAGGCGTTCGCCGCGCGCCTGCGCGAGGCCGGAGTCCAGGTCGCCCTACGCCACCACCCCGGACTCGTCCACACCTTCGCCAACCTCACCGCGATCTGCCCCACCGCCCGCGCCGCGATGCTCGAAGCCGCCGGGGCGCTGCGGCTCGGCCTCGCGGCCTGAGCTACTCGTACTGCAGCGACTGGAGAACGTCGAGACGGGACGCTCGCCGGGCGGGCCAGATCGCGGCGATGACGCCGATCGCGGCTGCGAACACCAGCAGCAGAACAAGCGAGCCGATCGGGTAGGAGAGGGTGAAGCCTTCGTCCTTCAGCGGCTGCGCGATCAGGGCCGCGAAGACGACCCCGAGGACCATTCCGAGGATCGCGCCGATCAGGGCCGTGATCACCGCCTCGTAGCGGATCATCGTCCGCACCTGCCGCCGCGACATCCCGATCGCCCGCAGCATCCCCAGCTCCCGGGTGCGCTCGTGGATCGAGAGCGCCAGCGTGTTGGCGATGCCGAAGATCGAGATCAGGATCGCGAAGAAGAGAAGCGCGTATACCAGCTTCACCAGCCCGTCGATCTGATTTTCCCGCTCTTCCTTCAGTTCGCCCTGGTTGAGGACTTCGGTGACCGGGAAGAGCCGTTCGGAGCCGACGGTCAGCAGCGCCTGCACCTTCGCTTCGTCGGCGCCTTCTTCGACCTTGACGAAGTCGAAGAGATCCTGCGTCTGCGCGAATTCGCGCGCCATCACCGGCTGAGTGACGAGGACGCTGCCGAGCACCCCGAGCTTCGATTCGAACTCGCCGACGACGCGGAAGCGCGGCCGCGCCCGCGTCTGGGTCAGCAGCTGGAAGCTGTCACCGAGGGCGAGGTTGTGAGAGGAGGCGAAATCGTCGGCGACGATTGCCTCGTCGCCGCGGAGGCCGCGCAGCGCGCTCGGCCCGCCCTGCTTCCATTCGATGTTCACCGCTGCGTCGACGTCACGGGTGGGCGCGTTGACCTGGACGGTGCCACCCGCGGCACCCCCTTCGATCACCTTCGCCTGGGAGCCGCGGATCGTCGCCACCAGCTCGACTCCCGGGACTTTGCGCGCCGCCGCCGCAGCTCCGTTGGGGATCGGCGAGAAGCCGTCGCTGTTCTGGATTACCAACCCGCCGGCGAAGTTTTCGTCGACCACCTGGGCGACCGTGCTCTTGAGGCCGGCCGCGAAGACGGTGACGAAGGCGACCAGCGCCAGGCCGATCATCAGCGCCGCCGCGGTTATCGCGGTACGGCTGGGGTTGCGCTGCGCGTTCTCGCGGGCGAGGCGGCCGGTGAGGTGGCGCAGCCGCTCCAGCGGCCAGCCGGCGACGGTTGCCAGCGGCGGCACCAGACGCGGGCTGAAGATCGAGACCGCGAAGACGACCGCCACCGCACCGCCGCCCATCAGCCCGGCGCGGGTCCCCGCCGAGCCGCTGCCGAACAGCCCGATCAGCACCATTGCCAGCCCGGCTGCTGCAAGCAGAACGGACAGCGCCAGATAGATGAGGCGTCGGCGACGGCTCGGTTCCGGGTTGAAGGCGTGGAGGGCGGCGATCGGCGGCACCCGGGTCGACCGCAGCGCTGGCACCAGCGAGGAGAAAAGGGTCACCAGCAGACCGACGACAAGGCCGACGATCACGGTCCGCGACTGGAGCTGGAGGCCGGTCGTCGGCAGTTCCAGCCCGAAGGCCTTGAACAGGGCCTCGATCGCCGCCGCGATCACGAAGCCGCCGGCGATTCCGAGCAGCGCCCCGATCAGCCCGATCGCCCCCGCTTCGACCATCACCGAGCTAAGGATCTGCCGCCGCGAGGCGCCGAGCGTTCGCAGCATCCCGAATTCGCTGATCCGTTGGGCGACCGTGATCGAGAACGTGTTGAAGATCAGGAACGAGCCGACAAAAACGGCGATGAAGCCGAAAACGAGGAGGAAGGTCGGTAGGAAGCCGAGGTTTTCGCGGATTTCCTCCGAGGCGCGATCGGCGTTTTCCTTCGCCGTCTCGACCTTGACCCCGGCCGGCATCTTGCGAGCGATCCGCCGTTTCAGCGTCTCCGCCGCGACCCCCTTCGCCGCCGCGACCGAGATCTGATCGAAACGGTGCAGCTTGTGGGTCAGGCGCTGCGCCACCGGCAGCGTCACCTGGGCGATGCTGGCGCCGCCGAAGGAGGCACTGCCGAGCTTGGTGATGCCGACGAGGCGGAACTTGCGCGCCGTCCCCTGGCCGATCAGCTCGATCGTTTCACCCAGCTTCAGGTCGCTACTTTCCGCCGCGCCCTTGTCGATCGAAGCTTCTCGCGGGCCGCGCGGCTTGCGCCCTTCCACGTAGTTGAGCGCCTCCAGCCCGTCGGGCAGGGTCGAGGAGATGAACTTGGGGGCGAATTTGTTGCCGATCTTTTCGCCCTGCGCGTCGAAGAAACCGCCGGGAGTGAAGATCGCGCCGGCTGCGAGGCGCACGCCGCGGGTCTCCTGCACGGTGGGAAGCAGCGAGGCGCTGATCGTCGGCGTTTCGCCGTTTTCCTGCTTGACCGGATTCTCGGCGGTGATGACGACGCTGGTTCCGCTCAGCGACTCTTCGAAGATTTCGTCGAAGGCGGCGAAGATCGTGTCGGTGAGGACGTAGGAGCCGGCGACGAAGGCAACGCCGAGGACGACCGCGAAGGTCGTCGTCAGGGCGCGGATCTTGCGCGCCCAGAGGCTCTTGAGGCCGAGGCTAGTCAAGCCGCTTCTGCAGCTCGATCACCTCGTCAGCCGAGCCGGGGGCGGCGTCGCTGACGATCTTCCCGTCCTGCAGGGTGATGAGGCGGTCGGCGTGGGCGGCGGCGACCGGGTCGTGGGTAACCATCACCACCGTCTGGCCGAACTCGTCGACCGCCTGGCGGAGCAGGCGCAGCACGTCCTCGCTCGCTTTCGAGTCGAGGTTGCCGGTCGGCTCGTCGGCGAAGACCACCGCCGGCTTACTGACCAACGCGCGGGCGACGGCGACCCGCTGCTGCTGGCCGCCGGAGAGCTCGGCCGGGCGGTGGGTGCGCCGGTCCTCCAGGCCGACGGTGCGGACCAGCTGGTCGACCCACTCGCGGTCGGGTTTGCGGCCGGCGATCGAGAGCGGCAGGACCAGATTCTCCTCGGCGGTGAGGACCGGGATCAGGTTGAAGAACTGGAAGACGAAGCCGAGCTTGTCGCGCCTCAGCTCGGTCAGCTTGGTGTCGTCGAGCTTGGTGATCTCGACGCCGTCGAGCTCGACCGTGCCGGAAGTCGGTTTGTCGAGGCCGGCGAGGATGTGCATCAGCGTCGACTTGCCCGAGCCCGAGGGCCCCATGATCGCGGTGAAGCGGTCACGCTCGAAGGCGGTGGTGACGCCGGCGAGCGCGTCAACGGCGGCATCCCCTTCGCCGTAGCGGCGGTGAAGGTCGTTGGCGACCACGACTTGCCCGTTGACGCTCACTGCCCGCACCGTATCGAGCCGGGGAAATAGGGTGCGGCTCGTGCCCCTCGCCGACCGCTTCGACGGACTCCTAATCGACCTTGACGGGGTCGTCTGGATCGGCCGCGAGCCGGTGCCGGGATCGCCGGAGGCGCTGCGGGCGCTGCTGGAGGCCGGCAAGCGGGTCGTCTTCGTCACCAACAATCCGGGGCGGCTGCCGCAGGCCTACGCCGAGCGCCTGCGGGACCTCGGCGTCGAGGTCGGGCCCGAGCAGATCGTTACCGCCGGGATGGTCGTGGCGCGGCTGGCCGGCGAAGCCGCGGCGGCGGCCGGCGGGACCGCCTTCGTGATCGGCGCCGGCCCCCTGAAGGAGATGGTGGCGGCAACCGGAACGCGGCTGCCCGAGGGAGATGAGGCCGAGGGCGCCGACGTGGTCGTCGTCTCCGGCCACAAAGGCTTCGACTACGGCGAGCTGAAGACGGCGAAGTTCGCCCTCGACCGGGGAGCGCGGCTGTTCGCCACCAGCCACGACCCGACGATGCCCTACCCCGGCGGCGAGCTGCCGGGGACGGGAGCGGTGCTGGCGGCGATCGAAGTCGCCTCCGGCAAGCAGGCGACGATCGCCGGCAAGCCGGAACGGCACCTGTTCGAGATGGCGAAGCAGGCCGCCGGCGCGGGACGGCTGGCGATGGTCGGCGACCGGATCAGCTCCGACATCGACGGCGGCCGCGAGGCTGGGCTGGAGACCGTCCTCGTCCTCAGCGGCACGACCACGCGCGAGCAGGCCGAAGCCGCCGACCCCGGTCCCGACCACGTGCTCGACGACCTCGCCGCGCTGCTGAAGTGAGCGCCGGGGCCCGGGCCGACAGCCAGCACCGGCGGCCGGGGCTGAGCTTCGCCGGCGTCTTTGCCGTCACCTTCCTCGGCCTGATCGCCGTCGGCGCGGTGCTGCCGGTCCTGCCCCGCTACATCCGCGGCCCGCTCGACTCGACCGACCTCGCGGTCGGCGTCGTGATCGGCTCCTACGCGGTGACCGGGCTGCTGCTGCGGCCGGTCGCCGGGCGGCTCGCCGACACCCGCGGGCGGCGGCCGACGGTGGTGGTCGGGGCGCTGCTGGTCTCGCTCAGCGGCTTCCTCTACCTGCCCCACCTCGGCCTCGCGGGTCTCGTTCTCGCCCGCCTCGTCCTCGGCGCCGGCGAGGGCGCCGTCTACACCGCCGGCTCGGCCTGGATCGTCGACATGGCGCCGCCGGCCCGGCGAGGCCGCATCCTCGGCCTCTACGGGCTCGCGGTCTGGGGCGGGCTCAGCGTCGGGCCGCTGCTCGGCGAGGTGGTGCTACACGCGACCAGTTACTCCGTCGTCTGGATCTGCGCCGGGGTGCTGCCGCTGCTCGGTGCGGCGATCGCGCTGCGCGTCCCCGACCCCTTCCAGCCGCTCGCCCACGCCGAGCCGCACCCGCTGATCGCCCCGGAGGCGGTCCGCCCCGGCCTCGCCGTCGCGCTCGCCTCGGTCGGCTACGCGACCCTAGCCGCCTTCATCGTCCTCCTGCTCGAATCCCGCGGCGTCGGCCACGGGGCCACCGTCTTCGCCGCCTTCGCGGCGATGATCGTGCTGGCGCGCGTGCTCGCCGGCCACCTGCCCGACCGCTTCGGTCCCGCCCCGGTCGCGATCGGCGCCGTCCTGGTCGAGGCCGGCGGGCTGCTGCTGATTGCCCTCTCCCACAGCCTGCCGCTGGCGCTGGTCGGTGGGATGGCGATGGGCGGCGGCTTCTCCCTCCTCAATCCCTCCCTGATGCTGATCGCCGTCGGCCGCGTCTCCCAGGAGGCGCGCGGCGCGGCGATGGGCACCTACACCGCCTTCTTCGACGCCGGGGTCGGGATCGGCGCGCCGCTCGCCGGGCTGGCGGCGGCGCTGACCAGCTATGAGGGCGCCTTCGTCCTCGCCGCCGCGATCGCCGTCGGCTCGGCCCTGCTGATCGCGGCGACGCTGCGGCGCGAGCACCAGCCGCCGCCGCGGCCCGTCAGCGCTCGCTGATCAGGAGCGTCTGCAGCGCTCGGCCGATCCGGCCGCCTTCGTCGAAGAGCGTCGACTCGGCGGTCCCGATGCCGTGCCCGCGCGGCAGGGTGGCCGCGTCGACACCGATCCACTCGCCCTTCGGCATCCGCTCGAAGTGAACGGTCAGGTCGACATTGATGAAGAGGAAGCGGCGGAAGTCGAGTGCAGCGCTGATCCCGTTGCCGACATCAGCGGCGACGAGCGCACGCTGCAGCGGCGTCGGCTCCTCCCCCGCCACCAGCGGCTGGCGCATCCGCAGCCAGGCGGTCGCCGGCCCGGGCTCGAGGAAACCGCCGGCGACGAAGCAAATCTCCATCGCCGAGTGGTAGCCGTGCTCCTCCCCGGTCGGGAAGAACTCGTCCACCTTCCCCTTCTCCGGCAGCGGTGGGGGCTGGCTGGCGATCAGCGCCTCCCCCGGCAGCTCCAGCTTGGTCCTACGGAGGCGCCACCCGCGCGCCTGCATCAGCACCTTGCCGCTCTCGTCGCTCAACTCCGCCTCGACCATCTGCACACGGCGCCCCGGCCGCGCCACCCGCGCCTCCACCCGCACCGGCGCGATCGGCACCGAACGGAGGATCTCGAAAGTGACCCGCCCGACCTGGAAGTCCGCGGAGTCCGGCAGCCCCTCGAACGCATAGCCGAGCAGCGCCGCCGGCGGCCCCGCATGCTGCGCCCCGGGATCCCAAGGCCCCCGCGTCAGCTCCGTAGCGCGAAAGAGATCGCCGTCGCGCTCGTAAAACGCCTTGAACACGCGCCGCATCGTAAGCGGCGGCGAACTGCATCAGATTTTCCACCTGCCAGAGGGAGAATTTGATGCAGTTCGGGGGTCAGCAGGAGTGGCTGCCGAACTCCTGGGTCCAGACGTGGGCGCCGCCGTAGCCTTCGAGCTTGCCGGACTGCAGACCGATGCCCGTGTCCTCGTAGGGGCCGAGGATGTTTTCCCGATGACCGGGCGAGCGCATCCAGGCCTTGAAAATCGAGCCCGGAGTACCGAGGCCGCCGCTGCCCCAGGCGATGTTCTCGCCGGCGCTGCAGCCCTGGTAGCCGAAGTGGGTCATCCAGAAGGTGAATTCGCGGTCGCAGGCTTCGTGGCTGAATTCGTCGCAGCGGAGGATGTCGCGGGCCTTGTGGTCGGCGGCCTTGATCAGCGGGCGCACGGCCGATAGCGGCTCCAGCCCGCGCGCCGCCCGGGCGTGGTTGACGAGGCAGAGCATCGTCTGCTCCTGCGCGTCGGCGGACGCCCGGCCGTCGTTCTTGCCGTGGCAGGCCTGCGCGGCGCCGGGCAGGGCGAGGAACCCGGCTACCACGAGGACCGCGATCGCGCTTCTTCTTGTCACGGGCTCGTAATACCCGGGGCGTACTCTCTAAACAAGAGCGAAAGGAGCAAGATGGCGACGAAGGTAGAGAAAAGCGAGCAGGAGTGGCGCGAGCAGCTGACGCCCGAGCAGTTCCAGGTCACCCGTAAGGCTGGCACCGAGCGGGCCTTCACCGGGCCCTACGTCGACGAGAAGGCGGAGGGGATGTACCGCTGCGTCTGTTGCGGGACCGAGCTCTTCTCCTCGGACACGAAGTTCGACTCGGGCACCGGCTGGCCCAGCTTCACCGAGCCGGCCAACCTCGAACACGTCGAGCTGCGCCCGGACAACAGCCTCTTCATGCGGCGGACCGAGGTCGTCTGCAAGCACTGCGACGCCCACCTCGGCCACGTCTTCGACGACGGCCCGGCAGACAAAGGCGGCCAGCGCTACTGCATCAACGGCTGCGCCCTGACGCTGGACAAGAAGAGCTAGAGAGCGCCGCCCCCGGCGCCGAGGTAGCTGAAGCGCACGGCCAGCGCGACCGCCTCGGTGCGGGTGTCGACCTCGAGCTTGGCGATCGCGTTGCGCACGTGGGTGTGCACGGTCGCCGGGCTCAACTGCAGCCGGTCGGCGATTTCTTTGACCCGCAGGCCCTCGGCCAGGAGCTCGAGGATCTGCCGCTCGCGCGGCGAGAGGTCGAGCAGTTTCTCCACCTCGGAGGGCTTGCCGCCGGCGAAGTCGCCGCCGAGGAAGGTGCCGCCCTGGGTCACCGCTTTGACCGCTTTGGCAATGTCCTCCGCTGGAGCCGACTTCAGGACGTAGCCGGAGGCGCCGGCCCGCAGCGCCAGCGCCAACAGGTCCGGCTGGGCGTGGGCGGTGAAGATGATCACTTTCGTCCGCGGCCGGACTTTGAGGACCTCCTTGGTCGCCTCGATGCCGTCGCGCTTGGGCAGCTCGACGTCGATGATGAGGACGTCGGGTTCCAGTTCCTTGACCACCTCGACCACGTCACGGCCGTTGCCGGCCTCGCCGACGATTTCGACGATGTTCGAGTTCAGCATCCGCGCTTTAATCGCGTCGCGAACGATCTCGTGGTCGTCGCAGAGCACGACGCGTTTTGCTTCCCGCACCCCGGTACTCATCACAGCCCTTCTTCCGCGCTACTCATCGCGCCGCGATTCTTTCAGGCGCTCCGTACCGATGCAAAGTTTTGGGTAGCGTGAAACCGCTGTCGCTTTCCTGCCGGTTCTCGATCAGGGCGATGATCGTGCGTCCGACGGCGCAGGCGGTGCCGTTCAGCGTGTGGACCGCCTGCGGCGCCGCACCCTCCTCGGGGCGGTAGCGGGCGCTAAGGCGACGCGCCTGGTAATCGGTCGTGTTCGAGCAGGAGGTGAGCTCGCGGAAGCGGCCCTGGCTCGGGATCCACGCCTCGCAGTCGTACTTCTTCGCCGCCGGGGCGCCGAGGTCGCCGACGGCGACGTTGACGACCCGGTAGGGGATCTCGAGCTCGCCGAGGATCCGCTCCTCGATCGCCAGCAGCCGCTCGTGCTCGTCCTTCGAAGCCGTCGGCTCGACGAACGAGAACATCTCAACCTTGTCGAACTGGTGGACGCGGAAGATGCCGCGGGTGTCGCGGCCGGCGGCGCCGGCCTCGCGGCGGAAGCAGGTCGAGAAGGCGGCGTAGCGCAGCGGCAGCTCGGCGGCGTCGAGGATCTCCCCGGCGTGGAGGCCGGCCAGCGCCACCTCGGAGGTGCCGGTGAGGAAGAGCTCGTCTTTCGGGATCTCGTAGATCTGGTCGCGGGCCTCGGGGAGGAAGCCGGTCCCCTCCAGCGCCTCTTCGCGAACGAGCACCGGCGGCACCACCGGCTCGTGCCCCTCGGAGCGGACCAGCTCGATCACGAAGCGGACCAGCGCCAGCTCGAGCAAGACCAGGTCGCCCTTCAGGTAGGCGAAGCGTGAGCCTGAGAGCTCGGCCGCCTTCTCCATCTCGATCAACCCGAGCTCGGTGCCAATCTCGAGGTGGTCGCGCGGCTCGAAGTCGAACTCGGGGCGGTCACCGACCTCGCGGATCACGACCGCGTCCTCCTCGGTCATCCCTTCCGGGGCGTCGGGATCGGGAATGTTCGGCAGGGTCAGCGCCAGCTCCCCGAGCCTGGTTTCGACCTGCTCGAGCTCCTCTTTGGCCGCCTCGCCCCGCTCCTTCAGCCCCTGCACGGTCGCCATCAGCTCGGCGGCGTCTTCGCCCGCCTGTTTGCGCTCGCCGATCTGCTTGGAGAGCGTCTTGCGCTCGGCCTGGGCGTTCTCCACCTCGGGCAGCAGCTGGCGCCGCCGCGCGTCCAGCGCCAGCAGCTCGTCGACCTGCTCAGCCGCCCCGCGCCGCGCCAGCGCGGCTTTGATCCGCTCGGGATCGGAGCGGATCGCTTTCAGGTCCAGCATGGGAGCGCCTCGCGGCTAGGGGGATTCCTGGCCAGGACGCGGCGAGGATTCAGCATCTTCCCCGGCGTACTTGGCGACGAATTTGGCGACCGCCTTGGCTTCGTCGCCGACGACGATGTTCTGGGGCATGATCGCGCCGGAGAAGCCGCCGTTCTGGATCGCGAAGAGAGCGTCGTCAAAGGTCTCTTCGCGCTGGTTCAGGTTCGGGCCCTGGGTGCGCTCACCGCGGTTACCGCTGCCCTGGCTGCCGGCGGCGCTCAACGTGTGGCAGCCCGAGCAGTGGGTGGCGAAGAGCTCGGCGCCACCGTAGTTGGGGTCGTCCTGGGAGACGGCGACCTTTTCCGAGCCGAAGGAGCCGCAGGCGCTGAGCCCGAGGGCGACGGCGAGGAGCGCGACTATGGCCATTGCTGAACGCATGCGGCGGGCATCATATTGTCTAGCGCCGATCCCGCTCCCTGACGATGCCGCCACCCGATCCAGCCAGCTTCCGCACCGCCCTGGCCGGGCTGCCGACCGGGGTCACGATTGTCACCGCCAACGGCCCCGACGGACCCGCCGGAGCGACCGCCAACGCCGTCTCCTCCCTCTCGATCGAGCCGATGATGATGCTCGCCTGCCTCGACCGCGGCTCCCGCACCCTGCTCGCCGTCCAAGCCGCCGACTCCTTCGGCATCAGCGTCCTCCACGCCGGCCAGGAGCCGATCGCCCGCGCCTTCGCCACCAAGGCGCCGGTGGCCGAGAAGTGGTCCGGCGTCGCCTGGAGTGATCGCATCGGCATCCCCGCCATCGATGACGCCCTAATCTTCATCGCCTGCGACCTCCGCGACGTCCTCGCCGCCGGCGACCACGTAGTCGTCACCGGAGAAGTCCGCGCCCTCGAGTCCCGCGAAGGCGACCCACTCGTCTTCCACAACGGCCAGTACCGCCCGCTGGAATAGCCGTGTCGCTTTTGTGGACTCAGGGGCCACAAAAGCGACAGGCCCAGAGTGAGAAAGCGTCAGATCACCAAGGCTCTTCTTCGACTGCTTCTCTCGCACTCTTCTCCGCGATCCTCATCTCCCCCTCATTGGGCGGGATCCGTTCGTAGCCCTTGATGATTTCTCGGGTGATCTGGTCGCGCTCCTCGTCATAGAGATAGGTCTTGACTGCATCTCGGATTAGAGCCGCGCTTGAGTGCCCTTCTTGCGCGGCACGCTCATCGAGCACTCGCAGCAGATCACAAAGGCTTCCAGATGCTCTGTCCAGTCTCAGGCCGGCGAGCTTGCGATCGAGCACCTCATAGGTGCAGGATCGTCGGCTCGTCTAGAGACCGCTAGTCCCGGCGGCCCGCAGGGCGAGGAAGAAGATGACGCCGCAGCTGACGGCCATGATGCCCATCTCGCGGCGGACGATCGCCAGGGCGAGGGCTTCTTGGTCGGCTGGGGGGAGGTTCTCGTAGTCGGTTTCGCCGACCTCGCGCTGGGCGGCGTCGGCTCTCGCTCCCTCGGCGATGAAGGAGACGACGAGGGGGAGGATGCCGTAGAGGTAGTGGAGGCCTTCCTTCGGCTCGTGGTTGGTGACGACGAGGAGGCCGCCGAGGAGCGCCTGGATGAAGACGGAAACCTGGGCCGCTCGCAGCAGGTACCAGAAGGAGACCGAGGCTTGATCGCGGTACCAGGAGATGCCGCCGACCAGGCCCGCGGCCGCATTTAGCGCGATCAACGTCACCCCTACGGCGATGTGGAGGCCGACCACGGGCTAAATCCGCCTGAATGGGTCGGGATTCCGCTTGCTGATGCGAAATATCACTATGTAGCAACATGTCACAAAGTCGGTATATAACAGGGGGTACGGCGGCTGAACCGGGTAGTCGACCCGATGACAGCGGACCGCCGTCGAACAACCCCACCTCCCCGTGCTGAAGAGCTACCTACCGATCCTCGTCTTCGCCTTCCTCGGCCTTACGGTCGGCGGCGTCTTCGCGCTCGTCAACCACCTGGTCGGACCGAAGGGACCGCCGCGCACGTCGGCGGCCGGCAAACGCCAGGGTGAGCCCTACGAGTCCGGGATCCCGGTGGAACCGATGAAGGGGCTGCGCTTCGGCGTCACCTTCTACCTCGTCGCGATGCTCTTCATCCTCTTCGACATCGAGGTCGTCTTCCTCTACCCGATCGGGGTGATCCTCAAGGGTGCCGACAGCCTCCTCGTCCTCGGCGAGCTCGTCACCTTCGTCGTCCTCCTGCTCGTCGCCTTCGTCTACGTCTGGCGGAAGGGAGCCCTCGATTGGAGGTAGAGCGCCGCTCCCTGCGCGAGAAGCAAGTCCAGGCCCGCGACATGCTCCGCGGCGATCTCGAGGGTGAGGACCTCGAGCGCTACGTCGAAGAACGGGTGCTCACCACCACGCTCGACAAAGCCCTCAACATGGCGCGGGCGAACTCGATCTTCCCCCTCACCTTCGGCCTCGCCTGCTGCGCGATCGAGGGGATCCCGATGGCCGCGGTCACGGCCCGCTACGACATCGCCCGCTTCGGCGCCGAGGCGGGTCGCGCTTCGCCGCGCCAGGCCGACCTGATGGTCCTCTCGGGCCGGGTCTCGGTGAAAATGGCGCCGGTCATCCGCCGCCTCTACGACCAGATGCTGGAGCCGAAGTGGGTAATGGCGATGGGCGCCTGCTCGTCCTCGGGCGGGATGTTCGCCAACTACGCGATCCTCCAGGGCGCCGACAAGTTCCTCCCGGTCGACATCTACGTGCCCGGCTGCCCGCCGCGGCCGGAGGCCGTCCTCTACGGCTTTACCAAGCTGCAGCGGCAGATCATCGGCAACCCCGATCAGGGCTGGCGCCAGCGCTACAACGCCTACGGCACCGAGGAGTGGGCGCGCGGCGGACCGCGCAGCGAACCTAGCCCCGAGGCCGCCAGGGCCTACGAGGAAGCGCGGGAGACGAGCCTTGCCTGACGCTCCCGGACTCGAGCTGATCCGGGGAGAAATCGATCGCGACTGCCCCGGGGCCGTGCTCGCCACCTCCTTCGATCGCGCGCAGGCGGCGTTGGTCGTCGACCCCGAGCGGGTGCTCGAGGTGCTGGGCTGGCTCGCCGAGCAGCCCGGGCAACGCTACGACTTCCTCTCCTCCCTGCATGCCGCCGACTACCTGCCGGCCGAACCGCGCTTCGGCGTCCACTACGAGCTGATCAACCGCGACCGGGTCGAGCGGATCCGGATCAAAGCGATGCTCGCCGACCGCGGTGAGGAGCTGCCGGAGATCGACTCCTGCGTCGAGCTCTTTCCCACCGCCAACGCCCAAGAGCGCGAGGTCTTCGACTTCTTCGGGATCGTCTTCCGCGGCCACCCGAACCTGACCCGGATCCTGATGCCCGACGACTACGTCGGCTGGCCGCAGCGCCGCGATTTCCCGGTCGGCGGCGAGCCAGTCACCTTCACCTACAGCGAGGGTCGTTATGACTGAGCGCCTCGCCGAAGTCGGGATGAGTACGGACATCCTCGATACGCCTGATCTCGACCGCGAGATCATGACGATCAACATCGGGCCGCATCACCCCGCGACCCACGGCGTGCTGCGCCTCGTCGTCGACCTCGAAGGCGAGATGGTGCGCGAGGTGCGGCCGGTGATCGGCTACGTCCACACCGGGATCGAAAAGTCCTGCGAGGACAAGAGCTACTGGAAGGTCATCCCCTTTGTAGAGCGGATGGACTACGTCTCCTACTTCTTCCAGATGGAGGCCTACTGCGGCGCGGTCGAGCGGCTGATCGACCTTGAGATCCCGCCCCGGGCCAAATACCTGCGGACCCTCTTCCTCGAGCTCAACCGCATCGTTTCCCACCTCGTTTGGCTCGGCACCACCGCCCTCGACCTTGGCGCAATCTCGATGCTCTGGTACTGCTTCCGCGAGCGCGACAAGATCCTCGACCTCTTCGAGATGGCGACCGGGCAGCGGATGCACACGCGCTACTTCCAGGTCGGCGGCGTGATCGAGGACATCCCGCTCGGCTTCGAGGCCAAATGCCGCGCCTTCGCCGAGGAAATGCCGGTCCGAGTCGCCCAGTACCAGGCGCTGCTCGACCGCAACGAGGTCTTCCTCTCGCGGACCAAAGGGACCGGCATCGTCTCCCGCGAGCGGCTGCTGGAGCTGGGCGTAACCGGGCCGCTGCTGCGCGCCGCCGGCGACCCCTGGGACCTGCGCAAAGCCTTCGACTACCTCGCCTATCCCGAGATGGACTTCAAGATCCCGGTGGGGACGGTCGGCGACAACTACGACCGCTACCGGGTGCGGGTGGCGGAGATGGTCGAGTCCTCGAAGATCGTCCTGCAGTGCCTCGACGCCCTCCCCGATGGCCCCTACATCGCCGACGACCGCAAGTACGTGCTGCCGCCGCGCTCGGAGCTCTCGACCTCAATGGAGAGCCTGATCCACCACTTCAAGCTCGTCACCGAGGGCTACCGGGTGCCGCCGGGCGAGGTCTACTACTCGGTCGAGGGACCGCGCGGCGAGCTCGGCTGCTTCGTCCTCGCCGACGGCTCGGCGAAGCCGGCCCGGGTCCACTTCCGCGACCCCTCCTTCGTCAACCTGCAGGCCTTTCGCGACATGGCGGTCAACAGCTACGTCGCCGACATGATCGCCAGCCTCGGCATGCTCGACCCGATCCTCGGAGGCGTCGACCGATGAGCCCCGTCGACGGCGCCGGCGCCTTCAACCCGAACCTCCCGGTCGACCCGGCCGTGCGCGAGGGCCGCTTCCCCGGCCGCGCCGAGGAGAAGATCCCGGAGCTGCACGAAGTCGACTGCCCGCCGGAGTTGCAGGAGCGGATCGAGACGCTGATGGGCCGCTACCCCGACCGCCGCTCGGCCTCGATCCCGGCGCTCTGGGCGGTGCAGGAGCGCTACGGCTGGTGCACGCCGGAGGGCATTCGCCAGGCCGCCGCGGTTATGCGGGTGACCCCCGCCTACCTGGAGTCGGTGGCGAGCTTCTACGACCTCCTCCACACCTCCCCGGTCGGCCGCCACCGGATCGAGGTCTGCACCAACATCTCCTGCTGGATGCGCGGCGGCGACCGCCTGCTCGACGCCTTCAAGGCCGCGGCGGACGGCGACGAGGACTTCTACGTCACCGGCTTCGAGTGTCTGGGCGCCTGCGACATCGCCCCGATGGCCTCGATCGACCAGCGCTACTACGGGCCGCTGGAGGCGGCCGAGGCGGGGACCGCGATCGAGCAGTTGCGCGCCGACGCCGAGGTCCTGCCGGAGAAATCATTGGCTAGACGGGGACTGGCGGGGGACTCCTGATGGCGCACCGGCTGGAGAAGCGGGTTCTACTCGAGCACGCCGAGGACCCGGCGCTGCGGACGCTCGACGGCTACCGGCGCCTCGCCGGCGGCTACGAGACGCTCGAGCGCGCCTACAAAGATATGGAGCAGGACGAGGTCCTCAAGGAGCTCGAAGACTCGGGCCTGCGCGGCCGCGGCGGCGCCGGCTTCGCGATGGGCAAAAAGGCCTCCTTCCTCCCCCGCGGCGACATGGCCAAGTACCTCTGCTGCAACGCCGATGAGTCCGAGCCCGGCGCCTTCAAGGACCGCGAGCTGATGCAGCGCAACCCCCACCAGCTGATCGAGGGGATCGCGATCGCGGCCCTCGCCGCCGACGCCGGCCACGCCTTCATCTTCATCCGCGGCGAGTACGACGAACAGGCCGACATCCTCGACGCGGCGGTCGCCGAAGCGTACGAGGCGGGCTACCTGGGGACGAACATCCTCGGCTGCCACCGCGACCTCGAGCTGGTCGTCCACCGCGGCGCCGGCGCCTACATCTGCGGCGAGGAGACCGCGCTGCTCGACGCGCTCGAGGGCAAGCGCGGCAACCCGCGCCTGAAGCCGCCGTTCCCGGCGGTCCAGGGCCTCTACGGCGGACCGACCCTGATCAACAACGTCGAGACGCTCTCCAACGTCCCCCACATCGTCCGCCGCGGCGCCGCCTGGTTCCGCGAGTTCGGCACCGAACAGTCGCCCGGGACCAAGGTCGTCTCGATCTCCGGCGGCGTGCGCCGTCCCGGCAACTACGAGGTCGAGCTCGGGATCCCGACCCGCGAGCTGATCTACGACCTCGCCGGCGGCCCCGAGGAGGGCCACGAGATCAAGGCCTTCTTCCCCGGCGGCTCGTCGTCACCGGTGCTCACCGCCGAGGAGGGCCTCGACCTTCCCTACAGCTTCGAGGCGATGGGCGAGGCCGGCTCGATGCTCGGCTCCGGCTCGATCATCGTCTGCGACGATCGCGTCTCGATCCCGCACCTGGCGCTGCGGACGGCGCGCTTCTACCACCACGAGTCCTGCGGTAAGTGCGCCCCCTGCCGCGAGGGCACCAACTGGACGGTGAAGATGCTCGAGCGGATGGTCCGCGGCGAGGCGACGCCGCTCGACCTCGACATCGTCTCCTCGGTCCAGCAGAACATCATCGGCCACTGCCTCTGCGTGCTCGGCGACTCGATGGCGATGCCGGTCGGGGCGATGGTCCGCAAGTTCCGAGAGGAGTTCGAAGCCGTGATGGAAAACCCCGAGCTGGTCCTCGATCCCCACGCGGTCGTCCAGGGCGCACCGGAGACCTTGGGAGCGCAGGCATGAGCCCGAGCGGCCGCGAGGTGACGATCACGATCGACGGGCGCGAGGTGCCCGCGGTCGAGGGCGAGATGCTCCACGACGCCGCCCGCAAGGGCGACGTCGAGATCCCTTACTTCTGTTACGAACCGAAACTCGGCGACCCGGTCGGCGCCTGCCGCATGTGCCTGGTCGAGATCGAGGGGATCCCGAAACTGCAGACCTCCTGCTCGACTCCGGTGCGCGAGGGGATGGTCGTCCACACCCGCACCGAGCAGGTCAAACACGCCCAGAGCGCGGTCGTCGAGTTCCTGCTCGTCAACCACCCGCTCGACTGTCCCGTCTGCGACAAAGGCGGCGAATGCCCGCTGCAGGACATCTCCTACGGCTGGGGCCCCGGGAAAAGCCGGGTGATCGACGAAAAGCGCCACTTCGAGAAGCCGATCGAGCTCTCGCCGCTGGTCGCGATCGACCGCGAGCGCTGCATCCTCTGCTACCGCTGCGTCCGCTTCAGCCAGGAGGTCTCCGAAGACGCCCAGCTGCAGTTGCTCGACCGCGGCGACCGCACCTACGTCGGCACCTTCGACGATCGCCCCTACGTGGCGCCGTTCCACGGCAACATCACCGACATCTGCCCGGTCGGGGCGCTGACCAACTACACCTACCGCTTCCGCGCCCGGCCCTGGGACATCGAGCATGCGGGCTCGGTTTGCACGCTCTGCCCGAGCCAGTGCAACGTCAGCTTCACCGTTCGCGACGAGAAGGTGAAACGGGTGGTCACCCGCGACAACGCCGAGGTCGACGACGGCTGGCTCTGCGATCGCGGCCGCTACGGCTTCGAGATGTTCGACGCGCCCGAGCGGATCACCGCCCCGCGCCTGAAGGGTGGCGAGGCGAATTGGGAGCAAGCGCTGAAGGTCACGGCCGAAGGGCTGCTGCGCGCCGGTGACGGCAAGGTCGCGGCGATCGTCGGCGACGCCTCCAACGAGGAGGGCTTCCTGCTGCAGCGGCTGCTCCGCGACGCGCTCGGCTCGGCCCACCTCGACTCGCGTCCTTCGCGCGGACCGCAGGCGAACGTGCTGCGGCGGCTGAACGAGCCGGCGATCTCGGCCAAGGTTTCCGACATCGACGAGGCCGACGCGATCCTCGTCCTCGGCACCGACCCACTGCACAGCTCGCCGATCCTCGACCTGCGGGTGCGCAAGGCGATCCGCCGCAACGGCGCCAAGCTGGTCGTCGCCACCGAGCGCCCGACCGCGCTCGACGGCGGCGCCGAGGCGATCGCCCGCTTCGCCCCCGGCCAGGCCGCCCACTTCGTCGGCGAGCTCGCATCAACGCTAGGGGGCGCCGAAAACGTCGCCACCCCGATCAGCGGCACGCTGCGCGAGGCCGAGAAGGTCGTCGTCATCTGGGGCGAGCGGATCGCCCGCGAGGACGGAGCCGCCAAGGCACTGCTCGACGTCGCCGTCGCCGTCGGCATGAGCGGCAGCGATGGGAGCGGGCTGCTGGAGATCCCCGACACCACCAACGCCCGCGGCCTCCGCGAGGCGGGCTGCCTGCCCGACGCCGGTCCGGGTCTCGCTGAGACGGCCGCCGGACTCTCCACGGAGGAGATCCGAAGCGCCTTGATCTCAGGAGAGCTAACGGGTCTCATCCTGTTCGGAGCCGATCCCCTTCGCGATTTCCCAGACACCCCAGCTTGGGAAGAGGCATTGACGGCAGCAGATTTCGTCGTGAGCTTCTCGATGCATGAGAACGCCACGACGGCCAAGGCAGATGTGGTCCTGCCCCTTGAGACGCATGCAGAGAAAGACGGGACTGTCACCCACCCGGATGGACGGTTGCAGCGAGTGAGGCCGTCGGCCGGTCGTCCTGGCGACATCCGCCCCAACATTCTCGTCCTCTCGCAGCTGGCCGAAAACCTCGGCCTCCAGACGGGCATCGATTCCCAGCCCACCGCCTTTGCAGCCCTCACCGAGGCGGTCTCCTTCTACAACGGCATCAGCGACGAGCAGATCGGCGGTCGCGGCCTGCGCTGGCAGGACCGCGACTCCTCGACGGCTGACCTCGCGAAGGACGTCGTCATGGACGAGAAGCGCGACTCGCCGACGAGCGTGGCGCAACCCCAGCCGAGTCCTCAGGGCGTCGGTGCGCCCTCCGAACGTTTTGCGCCGCTGGCCCAGGACGGATCTCGGGAAGCAGCTGCCGATCCAGCCAGGCAGGCGAGTGAGGAGGGTGCACCGACGCCCTCCCTCACCCTCGGCACCTACCGCGACCTCTGGGCCGGCCCGATCACCGAGCTGAACCCGCCGCTGAAGTTCCTCACCCCGCAGCAGCGGGTGGAGATCTCGCCCGCCGACGCCGAGAGCCTCGGGCTGCGCTCGGGTGACCGGGTCCGCGTCTCCCAGAACGGCGCCGGCGTCGAGGCCGAGGTCCAGATCAAGGAGCGGGTCAGCAGGGGCGTCGTCTTCATGGCCGAGGGTGTCCCCAACGGCAACGCCAACGCCCTGCTGAATGGCGGCCCGGTTCAGGTCCAGATCGAGAAGCTCGGCGAGGTCCGCGCCTGATGCTGCCGCTCGCCGACACCCAGCTCGTCGAAGCGACCTGGATCATGATCGTCAAGAGCATCGTCATCTTCGGCGTCATCTTCGGGATCCTGCCGCTGCTGACGGTGCTCGAGCGCAAGCTGATCGGCCGCTTCCAGCATCGCTACGGCCCCAACCGGGTCGGTCCCTTCGGCATCCTGCAGCCGCTCGCCGACGTCGGCAAGCTGATCTCCAAGGAGAGCTTCCGGCCGGAGAACGCGGTCTCGACCCTGTTCGTCCTCGGGCCGCTGCTGCCGGTTCTGGCGGGCGTCCTCTCGCTGGCGATCATCCCCTGGGGCGACGTTCAGGACGGGGTCGGCTTCTACGGCATCGACGTCCCGATCGGCATCCTCTACTTCTTCGCCGTCGGTTCGATCGCCTTCTACGGCCTCCTCCTCGGCGGCTGGTCCTCGGGCTCCAAATACAGCCTGCTCGGGGCGATGCGCTCGGCTGCGCAGCTGATCTCCTACGAGGTCAGCATGGGCCTCGCCCTGCTCGGCGTGGTGATGATGAGCGGCTCGCTCTCGCTGGTCTCGATCGTCCACTCCCAGGGCGGCCTCTGGTTCGTGATCCCCCAGTTCGTCGGCTTCCTGATCTTCATGCTCGCCGGCTTCGCCGAGACCAACCGCACCCCATTCGACATGCCCGAGGCCGACGCCGAGCTGGTCCAGGGGTTCATGACCGAGTACGGCGGCATGCGCTTCGGCTCCTTCCTGCTGGTCGAATACATGGAGATCCTGGTCGTCTGCGGGATCGCCGCGGCGATGTTCCTCGGCGGCTGGATGGGCCCGGGCCCAAGCTTCCTCGACCCGATCTGGATGCTGGCGAAGATGCTCGGGCTGGTCCTCCTCTTCATCTGGATCAGGGCAACGCTGCCCCGTCTTCGATATGACCAGCTGATGAGCCTGGGTTGGAAAGTCCTGCTGCCGCTGGCGACCCTCAACGTCCTCGTCACCGCGGTCCTGGTGGTGGTCACGTGAGCGCCCCTCAGAACGGCAACGGCTTCGACCCGAAGTCGGCCTCCTACCTCGACTCGATCGAGGTCGTCGAGGTTCAGCGCGGCCCCGAGCCGGGCGGGCTCGGCGGCGCCTACCGCGCCTTCGGCGAGACCCTGCGCGGCCTGAAGACGACGATGGCGCGGCTGATCGAGGGACCGATGACGATCGAGTACCCCGAGGAGAAGACCCCCGTCTACCCGCGCTTCCGCGGCCGCCACAAACTCCACAAGTTCGAGGACACCGGGCTGGAGAAATGCGTCGGCTGCAGCCTCTGCGCCGCCGCCTGTCCGGCCGACTGCATCCGCGTCGTCGCGGCGGAGAACATCCCCGGCGAACGGGTCTCGGCGGGCGAGCGCTACGCGGCCGTCTACGAGATCAACCTCAGCCGCTGCATCTTCTGCGGCTACTGCGAGATCGCCTGTCCCTTCGACGCGATCACGATGGGGCACGACTACGAGATGGCCGACTACGACCGCCGCGACCTGATCTTCACCAAGGAGATGCTGCTGGCCGAGCCGGTCGAGCGGACGCCGCTGAAAGTCGAGGGGGAATAGTGGAAGCGGTGGTCTTCTTCGTCGCCGCGATCGGCGCGCTCGGCGGCGCGATCGGCGTGATCGCGATGCGCAACCCCTTCTACTCGGTGCTGGCCCTGATCATCCACCTGTTCTCGCTGGCGGCTCTCTTCCTGCTGCTGACCGCGGCCTTCGTCGCCGCCGCCCAGGTGGTCGTCTACGCCGGCGCCGTAATGGTCCTCTACGTCTTCGTCGTCGCCTACGTAGGCGGAGGCGGCGAGTCAGCCTGGGAGCCGATCCCCGGCCAGCGCCTCCTCGCCCCCCTCCTCGCCATCGCCCTCTTCGTCGAGCTCTCGATCGCCGTCCTCGGGTCAGCTCTCAAGGCGCTCGAAACCCACGGCCCCGACGTCAACGAAGGCTTCGGCGACCCGGCCGCCATAGGAAGACTGCTGTTGGAAAAGTTCCTGCTGCCCTTTGAGGCGAGCTCCATCCTGCTCCTCCTCGCAGCGGTCGGCGCGATAGTCCTCGCCGCCCGCCGCCGTGAGGTGGAGGCATGAACATCACCTGGTACATCGTGTTGTCGTCCCTGCTCTTTGCAACGGGCGTCCTCGGCATCCTGCTGCGGCGCTCGCCGATGGTGATCCTGCTCTGCCTCGAGCTGATGCTGAACGCCGGCAACCTCGCGCTCGTCGCCTTCAGCCGCATGGTCGGCAACGAGCAGGGGCAGGTCTTCGCAGTGATCGTGATGGTGATCGCCGCCTGCGAGGTGGTCGTCGGCCTCGGCCTGATCGTCGCGATCTTCCGCCGCCGCCTGCCGCTCAACGTCGACGACCTGCGGGAGCTGCGCGGATGACCGGCAGGAGGACAGCGTGAGCGTTTCATTTTGGGCCTGGCTGGTCCTGCTCTTCCCGCTGCTCGGCTCGATCGGGATCGCGCTCGGCTACCGGGCGCTGCCGCGCAAGGCGGCCGGAATGATCGGCACTGCCGCGATCGGCCTCGCCTTCGCCTGCGGCGTCGCCGCCCTGATCAGCCTGCTCGGCGAAGACCCCGAGGCGCGCCACCACGCCTCCTCGCTCTGGGACTACGCCAGCGTCGCCGGCCTCGACATCAAGCTCGGGATCTACCTCGACCAGCTCTCGCTCTTCATGGTCCTCGTCGTCACCGGCGTCTCGACCCTGATCCACCTCTACTCCTACGGCTACATGCAGTCCGACGAGGGCTACCACCGCTTCTTCAGCTACCTCAACTTCTTCGTCTTCTCGATGCTGCTGCTGGTCCTCGCCGGCAACTTCGTCCTCCTGATCGTCGGCTGGGCCTTCGTCGGCTTCGCCTCCTACGCGCTGATCAGCTTCTGGTACCGGCGCGAGACGGCGACCCGGGCGGGGATGAAGGCCTTCGTAATCAACGTCGTCGGCGACATCGGCCTGGTCCTGGCGGCCTTCCTGATCTTCCGCGAACTCGGCAGCTTCGACTACGGCACCGTCTTCGCCAAAGCGCCGGAAGTCTTCAGCACGAATCAGTGGTCGGTCACCGCGATCTGCCTGTTGCTCCTCGTCGGCGCTTTCGCCAAGTCGGCGCAGCTGCCGCTCCACACCTGGCTGCCGGACGCGATGGAGGGCCCGACCCCGGTCTCCTCGCTGATCCACGCGGCGACGATGGTCACCGCCGGCGTCTACCTGATCGCCCGTACCCACATCCTCTTCGTCCTCGCCCCCACCGCCGCCGACATCGCCGCCTTCGTCGGCCTGGCGACGCTCCTGGTCGCGGCGACGATCGCCCTGGTGATGACTGACCTGAAGCGGGCGATCGCCTACTCGACGATGAGCCAGATTGGCTACATGGTCGTCGGCGTCTCGATCGGCGCCTACAGCGCCGGGATGTTCCACCTGATGACCCACGCCTTCTTCAAGGCGCTGCTGTTCATGGCTGCCGGATCGATCATCGCCGCGATGGCAAACGAGCAGAACATCGACAAGATGAGCGGCTTCGGCAAAGCGATGCGCTTCACCTCGATCACGATGCTCTGCGGCGGCCTCGCCCTCGCCGCCTTCCCGCTCACCTCGGGCTTCTTCTCCAAGGACGAGATCCTTGCCTACGCGGGCGCCCGCGGCGGCATGTACATCGTCTTCACCGTCCTCGGCTACTTCGGTGCCTTCCTCACCGCGATCTACACCTTCAGGCTGATCTTCCGGGTGCTGCCGGGCAAGCCGTGCCCGGAGGCGCAGGAGCTGATCGACACCGGCCACGTCCACCACGCCCACCCCTTCAACCCGGCCACCGGCGAAGAGGAGGACACCGACGTCGGCTTCCCCGGTGCCGAGCACCACATCGCCGAGCAGTCGGCGCCGATGCGGGTGGCGATGGCGGTGCTGGCCTTCCTCGCCCTGGTCGGCGGCCTGATCCAGGTCCCCGGGGTCGACGACGTGATCGCCAACTGGCTCGACCCGGTCTTCGCCGACTCGCCGCTGACGGCGATCCACCCCTCGGTCGAGTGGAGCTGGATCGGCCTCGGGATCGGCGCCGTGATCTCGCTGGCCGGGATCTGGGCCGCGCACTGGCTCTACATCGCGAATCCGGAGCGGCCGCGGGCGCTCGAAGCCCGCCTCCAGGGCGTGCATGACTTCCTCTTCCGCAAGTGGTACTTCGACGAGGCGATTGACTTCCTCGTCGTCCGCCCGGCGCTGGCGATCGGCCGCTTCGCCAACCGGGTCTTCGAGCGCCTCGTCGTCGACGGGCTCGTCACCGGCACCGAGGAGACGGTGCGCGGGACCAGCGGCGTCATCCGCGCCGTCCAGAATGGCTTCGTCCGCAGCTACGCGCTGTTGCTGATCGCCGGCTTCGCCGGCCTCGCCCTCTACTTCCTGCTGAGCAGCTCATGATCAACGTCCTCCTCTGGGCCCCCCTCGCTTTCGGCCTCGTCGGCCTCTTCCTGCCGCGGCGGGCCGTCGGGCCGTGGGCGGTGCTGGGGGCGCTGGTCACCCTCGGCGTCGCCGTCGGGATGACGATCGGCTTCAACGGCAGCGACTCCGGTCTGCAGTACGTCGAGAGCACGCCCTGGATCTCCGGACTCGGCGTCGACTACAGCCTCGGCCTCGACGGGCTCAACCTCTTCCTCGTCCTGCTCACCGCGGTGCTGTGGACCGGCGGCGTCGCCTTTGCCGCCTTCCGCGACTACGAGCGGCCGAAGACCTTCTTCTTCCTGATGCTGGTCGCCGAGACGGCGACGCTCGGCTCCTTCCTCGCCCAGGACCTGCTGCTCTTCGTCCTCTTCTTCGACTTCATGCTGGTGCCGTTCTACTTCCTCTTCGGCGCCTGGGGCCACGACCGCACCGCCGAGGGCGGGATGACCGCCTCCGGGGCGACGCTGAAGATGATCATCTACACCCTGATCGGCTCGCTGCTGATGCTGGTGGCGGCGATCGCCACCGCGATCATCTCCGCCGACGGTGGCCACATCACCTTCTCGATCCAGGCGCTGCAGGAACAGGGGATCGGGCTCGGTAGCCAGCGCTGGATCTTCTGGTTCTTCGCCGCCGCCTTCCTGGTCAAGATGCCGGCCTTCCTCCTCCACGGCTGGATGCCCGACGCCTACCGGGCGGCGCCGCTGCCGGCGCTGGCGGTCTTCTCCGGGGTGCTGGCGAAGGTCGGCGCCTACGGGTTCCTGCGGATCGTCCTGCCGCTCTTCCCCGAAGCGACGGTGGAATTCCAGGAGATCATCCTGGTGATCGCCCTCGCCTCGATCCTCTACGGCTCGGTGATGGCGTTCACCCAGACCAACGTGCGGCTGATCGCCGGCTACTCCTCGGTCGCCCAGCTCGGCTTCATCACCGCCGGGATCTTCGCTCTGCGCGCCGACGGCGCCGACGGCGCCGTCCTGCAGATGGTTAACCACGGCCTGGTCGTCGCTCCGATCTTCATCATCGTCGCGATCCTGCTCGAGCGGACGGGCACCGAAGACATCCGCGAGATGGGCGGGATGGCGCTGCGGGCGCCGGTCCTGGCGGCGCTCTTCCTGATCGTCGCCCTGGCGACCCTGGCGATGCCGGGGTCCTCCAACTTCATCGGCGAGTTCTACATCCTCAATGGTCTCTTCCAGGCGAAGATCGTCTTCGCCTTCATTGCGATCAGCGGCGTCGCGATGTCGGCCTACTACGCCCTGCGCCTCTACCAGGGAACGATGCACAACCGCCTCCCTAATCAACAGAACAAGGGCCTGCTCTCCCGCGAGATCGGCTGGCGCGACGCGGTGGTCCTGGTCCCGCTCGTCCTCTGCATCGTCGCCCTCGCCTTCTACCCGCAGCTGATCCTCAAGCGGACCAACCCGAGCGTCCAGCAGACGATCGCCAAAGTGACGAAGGGCTCGGCCCCGAACGGAAAGCTCGCCGAGAGATGAACTTCAACGAGCCGCATATCGACTACGCGGGCATCTCGCCGCTGATCGCCCTTACGGTCGGCATCTGCGTCGTCCTGCTGAGCGCGGTCTTCAAGCCGTTCAGGCGCAGCGCGCCGCTGCTGACCCTGGTCACCCTTGGCGCTACCGCCGGCCTCTTGATCTGGCACTGGGACGACCCGCGGAACCTGATCACCGGCGCCTTGCGGCTCGACGACCTGGCGATCTCGATCTCGCTGATCGCGATCTTGGTCGCGGCCTTCTGCGTCGTCCTCTCGATCGGCGAGCGCGCCACCGAGGAAGCGGGCTCCGGCGAGTACCACTCGCTACTGCTGGGCTCGGTGCTGGGGATGGTGCTGCTGTCGCAGGCGACCAACCTGGTCACCTTCTTCGTCGCCCTGGAGACGCTCTCGATCCCGCTCTACATCCTCTGCGCCACCAACCTGCGGCGCGAGGGCTCGCTCGAGTCGGGGCTGAAGTACCTGATCGTCGGCTCGATCGGCTCGGCGACCCTGCTCTACGGGATGGCCTTCCTCTACGGCGGCACCGGAGCGACCGGCTTCCAGGGGATCGCCGCCGGGATCGCCCACAACGGCCTCGACGGCGACCCGCTGATCCTGATCGGGATCGCGATGGCGGCGGTGGGGCTCGCCTTCAAGACCTCGATCGCGCCCTTCCACCAGTGGACGCCCGACGTCTACCAGGGGGCGCCGACCCCGATCACCTCCTTCATGGCGGTGGCGACCAAGGCCGCAGCCTTCGCCGTCTTCCTCCGCTTCTTCGACGTCGCCCTCGGCTCTCAGCTCGACTCCTGGCAGCCGGCGCTGGCCGCCCTGGCGGCGATCTCGATTGTCGTCGGCAACGTCGGCGCCCTCGGCCAGGACTCGCTGAAGCGGATCATGGGCTGGTCGGGCGTCGCCCAGGCCGGCTACATGCTCGGCGGTGTCGTCGTCGCCTCCGAGGCGGGGACCAGCTCGCTGGTCTTCTACCTCGCCGCCTACGCCTTCATGAACCTCGCCGCCTTCGCGGTGATCGTCGCCCGCGAGCGCGAGACCGTCTACGGCGACGACATCCGCGCGGTCCGCGGCCTCGGCGCCGAGCGGCCGGCGCTGGCCTGGCCGCTGACGATCTCGATGCTGGCCCTGGCCGGGCTGCCGGCGACCGCGGGCTTCATCGGCAAGCTTTACCTGATCGAGGCGCTGGTCGAAGGCGACTACACCTGGCTCGCCGTCTTCATCGCGATCGGGACGATGATCTCGCTGGCCTACTACCTGCGGATCGTGGCGGCGATGTGGATGCGGCCCGAGCGCGAGACCGTCCCCGGCGGCACCCCGGCGATCGCCGGCGCCTCCCCCGAGGCCGACCCGGTCGACCCCGAGGCCGGCCGCCGCTGGTACCTGGTCGGCCCCGCCGTCCTCGCCGCCACCGCAACCGTCTTCTTCGGCGTCATCCCCCAGCCCCTTGTCGACTTCGCGTCGCACGCGGGCGCCGCGCTCTTCTAGCGCTTGGGCGTCCTCCTCACTCTTGTCCTGATGGTCGCCGGCGCCGCGGTCGGGGTCGAGTCCGAGCGGAGGCGCCCGAAGGAAGCGGTGGCGTTGGCGCGGCGGCTGCTGGTGGTGATGCTCTACGTGCTGGTGCCGCCGGTGATCTTCTTCAACCTGGCGGCCTCCTCGATCAGCGTTGACAACGCCGTCGGGATCGGCCTGGCGCTGGTCAATATGGCGCTGGTCGGGGTGGCGACGTGGTTCGTCGCCGCCCGGCTCCTGCGACTGAGCCGGCCGCAGACGGGAGCGGTGATCTGCGGCGCGATCGTCGCCAACACGACCTACCTCGGCTACCCGCTGACCGTCGCCCTGCTGGGACACGACCACTTGGCGACCGGCGTCCTCTTCGACGTCCTCGTCGGCGGGCCGACGCTGATGTTCGGGGCGTTCGGCGTCGGCGCCGCCTTCGGGACCAAAGCCGGCGAAGGGATGAACGAGCGGGTGCGCGCCTTCTTCACCCGTAACCCGCCGCTCTACGCGGCGGTCCTCGGCCTGCTCGCGCCGAGCGCCCTGGCGCCGCAGGTCCTCGTCGACGCCTCGCAGGTGCTGGCCGTGGCAATCCTGCCGCTCGGCTTCTTCGCCGTCGGCGCCACCCTCGCCGAGGGCGCCGGGCAGGGCGAACTGCCCCTGCCACCGCCGCTCACCGCCCCCGTCGCCGTCGCCACCCTCGGCCGCCTCGCTCTCGCCCCCGCCCTGCTCATGCTTCTCGCCGCCCCGCTGATCGAGCTCCCTTCCGCCTACCGCCTGATGTCAGCGATGCCGACCGGCATCAACGCCCTCGTCGTCTCCCACGCCTACGGCCTCGACAACAGAACCGTCGCCGAGACGATCACCTGGTCGACGGCCATAGTGATCGTCGCGGCGCTGCTGTCGCTGCTGTTCTAAATCTGAGTGGCGATCAAGCCGATCAACGCGGCGATGATCAGTGCATTCATCTGAATGAGCGTGCGCTGAAGCCCATCGAATCGGACATGGATTTCCCGCATGTCCTCATGTACCTGTGCGAATCCAGCGTCCATCTTTTTCTCGATCCGGTCGACCCGGTCGCTGAGATCATCGAGCCGTCCGTCGTTCCATTCCGTCACCTTGGGCCCCCTTTCCGCCACTATTGCCTCCATGGACTCGACTGTAGCAGACAAAACCATTCGCTGATAAATGCTTCACCACGTCGGCATCGAGGTCGCGCCCGGGGACATCGAGCCTGCTGTCGCCTTCTTCGAGCTGCTCGGGTTCGAGCGGGTCGAGCCGCCGGCGACGCTGCGGGAGTTCACCTGGGTCGAGCGCGAGGGGACGCAGGTGCACCTGATGCCGGAGGAGGAACCGACGGTCCCCTCGCCGGGGCACCTAGCGGTGGTCGTCGCGGACTTCGACGAGACGGTCGCGCGGGTGCGCGAGGCGGGCTTCGAGATCGAGCCGAAGCGCGAACACTGGGGGCAGCCGCGGGCCTTGGCGATCGCCCCCGGCGGCCACCGGGTCGAGCTGATGGCGGCCCCGCCGGGCTAGTCGCCCGGTTCGAGTTCGGCCGCCGCCCGCTCACCCGGCGTCTGCCAGGCCACTGCCTTCCCCTCCGCCCAGGCCGGGGGTTTGCCCCCGGGGAGGAAGCCGAGGTAGAGCAGGCCGAGGTAGAACAACCAGACGATCGCCAGGATCACGAAGCCGAGCAGGATCGCGACCCCGAGCGCCATCCCGAGGGAGCCCCAGAAGCGGCCGAGCAGGCCGGTGCGCATCGCCCAGAGGCAGGTGTAGAAAAGGCCGATCGCGAAGAGCAGGCCGCCGCCGAGAGTGAGGATCCCGGCGGGGGTAGTCAGCGAGGCGTCGCTGAGGGCGTTGGAGGCGGCGTCGTCTTCGCGCTTTTCCTTTTCGCAGCCGGCGACCGGCTTCTCGTCTTCGCACTTTTCCTTCAGGTCCTGGGCGGAGATCGTCGGCTTCGCTTCGCCGGCGACGAAGCTGTCGGCCGCTTCCTGGCGCGCCTGGCCGTAGAGGACGGTGCCAGTCCCGACTAGCAGCGGCGCCGCGATCACGATCGCCAGCACCGCCGGCTTAACCCGCTCGCTGCGCGCCCGGGCGGCGATGAAGAGGTAGGCGAGCGGAATCGCCAAGAGCAGGAAGGCGACCGCCTGGAGGGCGCTCGAGAGGGTGACCGAGCCGCCATGGGCGTCGATCGAGCGCAAGACCTCAGCTTCGCCCGAGCCGCTGACCGAGCTGACGAAGCCCGGGAGGAGCATCAGGATCACCGCCGCGAACGCGGCCAGCGCCGCCGGCACCGCCCAGCGCGACTCCCTCTCCCGGACCTGCTCTGGGCTCACGGCCCGTACGCTACCCGAGGCATGGAGCAGACCGAGGCTACCCCCGTCGTCCCGCTCGAGGCCGGAGCCGGTCCGGAGAACCCCCCCTGCCCCGCCTGCGGCGAGCCGCTCTTCGGCTGGATCGGTGCCAAGCACGGGCTGGGCGGGCCGGTCCGCCGCTGCGAGAGCTGCGGCCTGGGAATCATCGGCGAGACGGGGGACGCCGAGGCCGCCCTGAGCGAGCTCGACACGTTGCGCCGCGGCGACGTCGTGCGGATCGAGAACCGCGGCAGCACCGCCTGCGCCCTCGGCGGCGCCGGCTGGGCGGGCCTGCAGCCGCAGCGGCGCCACCTTTTTACCCCCGAGGCGGTGCGGCGCCTGGTCGCCAACCGCGACCAGGTCGTCAAGTCCGCCCGCTGGCGTCCCCTCGCCGGCCTCGCCAGCACCTGGCAGACCCTCCTCAACAGCGTCACCTTCGGCCGCAACGTCGCCCTCGGCGCCCTGCGCGGAACCCCTTCGGTGCCGGCGCCGAGGCCCTGGCAACGCCGGATCGACCTCCTCGCCAGCATCGTCCTCGCCCTCCCAGCCCTGTTGATCGCGATCCCGGTCGAGCTGGTCGGCGGCCTCAGCCGCCACGGCGCCGTGATTTCGCTGCGGCTCGAGCTCTTCTAGAGCCCCGAGCCATCGGTCGCGGCGGTCGCGGCCACGGGCTCCAGAGCCGGAGGCTTCGCCCACAGCACGGCGTGCAACCTCGAAAGACAGGTGTCGAGCAGGTGCCGCTCGCCCTCGGCTGGTAGGCCCTCGGGCGATCCGTCGAGGATCACGTCTACGAGCTTCGCCACCCCCGTGCGAACCCGGCAGTCCACCTCCGGCTGTGGCTCCGGGTGGGTAAACACCACCCCGTCGGGTTTCACGCTCGCCCAGACCGCGTCGTCATTCCCGCCGGCGACGTTCTCCGCCTGGATCTCGATGCCGAAGCTCTTGCCGGCGTACTCCGGCACAGTGACCGGCGGCAGCGTCGTCCGCAGCACGCCGCCGCCTTCTCTCGGCGTCAGACCGGTTAGCCCCTCCGGCACGATGTGGCGGCGGCGCCAGCGGCCGATGCCAGCTATCAGCGCCATCCCCCGGCGGGCCTTGTCGGTCAGCACGTAGGCTCGCCGCCTCCCCGCGATCGACATCTCTTCCAGCAGGCCGCCGATGGCGAACAGGTTGGCGCGGCGGTTCACCTGGTGGTAGCTGAGCCCGTGCTCGACCTTCGCCAGCTCCGTCGGCGAGCAGGGGGCGACGTTCAGCGCCTCAATCATCCCGGACTCCCAGAGATCCGCCAGCAGCCCCAGCGATCCCCAGTCGTGCGCGTCGATCTGGGCGTTCGGCAGCCGGGTCAGGGATGCATGCGCGTAGGCCTCGACCAGCTCGTAGAGCTCGCGCCCGCACGGCTTGGTGAGGCTGTGCACCACTTTGGAGGGGACGCCGGGCTCCTCGTGCCGCTCGACCACTCCCAGCTCGGTCAACTTGCTCGCGTAGCGGTAGACGGTCCGCGGCGCGTATCCAGGCACGCGTTCGGTCAGCTCCTTCGTCCGCAGCGGACCCTCCCCCAGGCCCATCAGGATCGCGCCGCTGGCGCCCGCGCTCAGCAGCCGCAAGGTCCCCGGCGTCGTCAGCCCTGGGGCGTGCGCACCCTGATCAGCTGCATCCAAAGTCGCGCGAGAATAGTCACCTCACGCGCGAAAATCGCCTGGAAATGAGTGACATTTTCTACAAGTAGAAAATGTCAGCTGAGGCCTTCGCGAGCCTCGCGGACCAGCGTCACGGCCTCGGGGAAGAGGACGCGGATCGCGTCGCGGACCTGCATCGCCTGCTCGTCGGCGCTGCCGTTCAGCTCCAGGCGGCCGATCGAGGCGACGGTCATGTCGACGGCGAGCTTGATCGCGTTGTCGGCCCAGGCGACTCGCTGCGAGGACTGCATCTGCTCCGACAGCTCTTCCATGCGAGCGCGGAACTCCTCGGGGTCGCCAAACAGGTTGAAGCCCTCCATCGCCCTGCATGTAAGCAGAACCGGCACACCGCCGAGGGGGAATCGGCACTTTCTGCGCGCCATATGTGTGCCGCGGCCCCCTAGCGTCGCCGGCGATGCCGAAGCGAGAGAACGAGCGGGGCTCGGCGAGCGTCGAGCAGGCCGGGCTGGCGGCGCTGCTGGCGCTGCTGCTGATCGCCGCCGTCGCTGCTGTCGCGGCCGGCGGGGAAATCGACGCCGGCCGGCAGCTCGCGGGCGCGCTCGGCCGCCGGCTCACCTGCGCGCCGCGGCTGCCGGACGGCTGCCGCCACCACCCGCTGGTCCCGGCCTACGGCTGGCCGCTCGCCCGCCTGGCACGGGCACTGGCGCCAGCGCCAGAAGCGCTCCCCGGTCCCTCGGGCCTGCCGCTGGCGCCGGTCGACTTCCGCCGCTGCCGCTCAGAGAGCTGCGCCGTCGCCGCCGGGCCCCACCTGACCGCCTCGGGCCGCCGCGTCACCGCCTTCACCGAGCTGATCGACCGCCGCGCCAGCGACGGCTGGGTCGAAATCGTCTACTGGCTCTACCGCCCGGCGCTCGGCTGGCAGCGCCTCTCGCGCCGCGCCACCGAGGCCGACGTCGACGCCGCCGCCGACGTTGAGGTGCTCGAGCGCGACGATCCGGCTCTGGTCCCGCTGGAGACGCTGCCGGGCCGCAACCACTACGAGTTCCCGCCCGGCGAGCTGCCACCGTGGCAGTGGCGCATCGCCGGCCGCTATCCCGGCTGGTCGAGCTAGGCGGAAGCCGGCCAGCCGTCGCCGGCGGCGGCCCGTTCGAAGCCGATCCAGAGCGAGTTCATCGCCGTCGCGACCACCTGCTCGCGCGGCACCTCGGGGTGCTCCACCCACCACAGCGCCAGCCCCTGCAGGACGCCGCGGAGGACGACCCAGGCCATTTCCAGGCCCGGCCCCGACAGCGATCCCGTCAGGCCCTCCGACCCCGGCTCGGCGACGAACAGCTCCATCACCTGGGTCCGGCTGCGGGCCGAGACCTCTTGGTGGACCGCTTCCGCCTGACGGTCGCCGCTCGGCTCGCGGAAGAGCATCGTCGCCGCCGCGGGATGCGCCTCGACGTAGGAGAACCAGGCGTCGAAGGAGCGACTGACGCGGGCGGAAGAGTCGCCCGAACCGGGGAAGTCCCTGCCCCAGATCCCCCGCAGCTCGGCGAAGTGGGCTTTGAGCAGGTGCTGGTAGAGGTCGAGCTTCGAGGAGAAATGGTCGTAGACGACCGGCGGGCTGACGCCGGAGCGGCCGGCGATCGCCTCAATCGAGGCGCCCGGGAAGCCGCGCTCGGCGAACAGCTCGGTCGCGGCCGCTTCGATCACCCCGCGGCGCTGGTCGGCGCTGAGCCGCTTGCGTCCTTTCTCCTTCGATCCCGTTGACAACCTAATGCTCCCTAGGTAGCTTCCACCTAATGGCTACTAGGTTAACCACGGTCCAGGAGGACGCACGATGATCTTCTCGATCGACATCGCCGAAGTCGGGCCCCGGCGGGGCCTGCGCCACCTCGCCTCGCGGCCGCGCCCCGCGGAGGTCGATGGCCTGCGGTATGCGGAGACCGTCTTCACCGCCCCCCTCGGCGGCGGCCTCCTCCCCGCCCCGAACTTCGGAACCGTCGCCCTGCTCGCAGCCTGGGACGACGAGGACTCCCTCGACCGCTTCGCCTCCCACCCGCTCGCCCGGCAGCTTGCCGGCGGCTGGCAGGTGCGGATGGCGCCGCTGCGGGTCTCCGGCGCCTGGCCCGGCCTCGACGGGCTGCCGGAGCGGCCGCTGCCGGTGGACGACGAGGAGCCGGTCGCCGTCCTCACCCTCGGCCGGCTGATGCCCTGGCGAGCCCGGCCCTTCCTGCGGGCGGCGGCGCCGGCCGAAGCCGACGCCGTGGCCGAGCCGGGGCTCCTCGCCTCGACTGGGTTCGGGCGCCTGCCGAGCCTCGTCTCCACCTTCTCCCTCTGGAGCACGGCGGCGGCGATGCGCGGCTACGCCTACCGACAGGGAGGCTCGCACCGGGCGGCGGTCGCCAGCGACCGCGAGCGCGCCTTCCATCGCCACTCCGCCTTCATCCGCTTCCGGCCCTACGCCAGCCGCGGCAGCTGGGCCGGCGCCGATCCGCTCGCCGCGGCGGCGCTCACGGTCTAGCCCGCGCCGCCGCTTCGGCGGCCTTTTCGCTGTCGGCTTCCTCTTGCGCCTGGCGGATCAGGCCGCGCCAGTCGGTCGTCCTGAACACGAGCAGGATCGCGGCGAAGCCGAGAACGACCGACCAGGCCGCCATCGCGATCTGGGTGCCGACTGAGAAGGAGAGGACGGCGGTCCGGGTCGGGCCGTGCAGGGTGGCCACCAGCAGCGCCTGCTGGGCGCCGGCGCCGCCGGGGGTGAAGGGGACGATGTTGGCGATCGCCTGGCAGCTCATCACCAGCATCACGTTGCCGATCGAGCCATCGATCCCGAAGGCTTCGAGGAAGAACCAGAAGGCGGCGAAGCGGAAGAGCCAGCCGAGGCCCTGCCAGGCGGCGACCTCGCGCAGGTAGCGGCGCGGCTCGGTGAGGATGACGAGGCCCTGGCGCACCCGCGCCCAGAAGCGGCGGACGCGGTGGGCGAGCAGGTAGATGCCAATCGCGATCGCCAGCAGCGTCACCCCGACGGCGATGAAGAAGAGGTTCGGATGGTCGGCCCAGAAGGAGATCTCGAAGGCGGGCAGGTCGGGGATCTGCGGCAGCGGCGGCAGCAGGCCCTGGCTGATCGCGTAGAGGAGGACGAGGATCCCGACCGAGGTGTCGAAGACGGTCTGGACGAGGAAGGAGGAGGTGACCGCCGGGTAGGAGGAGTCGGGGATCTGCCGTTTGACCAGGAAGACCTTGGTCACGTCGCCGGCGTGCGCCGGCACCACCGCGTTGATCCCGGCCCCCGCAAGGTAGGCGGCGGCGAGCGGCAAGTAGGGGATCTTCTTATCCGGGTAGGCGGCGCGGAGGACGTTGCGCCAGGCCCAGGCGCGGGCCAGCTGCATGCCGAGCAGGAACAGCAGGGCGATGCCGAAGGTGGTCCAGTGGACTTCCGAGAGATGGCGGAAGAATTCGGCGGCCCGGTTGAAGAACGCTTCGAAGTTGTCGGCAAGATCGGCGTACGGCATCGCAGCTAGACTAGCCACGCTCGTGCCCGACCCCGACGTGCAGTCGCTGCCTCAGACCCCCCTTTCCGACCCCGCTGACAAGGCGATGTGCGACCGTGCCCGCGAGCGCTATACGGCCGATCGCAAGAGCCGCTGGCGCCGCCGCCGCAAACGCCACGCGCAGCTGCCGAACCTGATCATCATCGGCGGACTGAAGTGCGGGACGACGAGCATCCACCACTACCTCGGCCTCCATCCCGAAGTCCAGATGTCGAAGCCGAAGGAGCTCAACTTCTTCGTCGAGGAGCTGAACTGGGACCTCGGCCTCGACTGGTACGCGAGCCGCTTCGACGACCGCTTCAAGGTGCGCGGCGAGTCCTCCCCGCACTACACCAACCTGCCGCGCTTCGAGGGGGTGCCGGAGCGGATTAAGCAGCACTGCCCCGACGCCCGCCTGCTCTACATGGTGCGGGACCCGATCAAGCGGATCCTCTCGCACTGGGTCCACGCCACCGGGGCGGGCTACGAGACCGGCGACCTGGTCGAGGTCCTCTCCAACCCCGACAACTCCTACACCAACCGTTCGAAGTACTGGATGCAGCTGCAGCCCTACCTCGAGCACTTCGACCGCGACCAGATCACCCTGATCGCCCAGGAGGAGCTGCACACCGAACGCGAGGCGACGATGCGCAAGGCGTTCGCCTTCGCCGGCGTCGACGAGAACTTCGTCTCCGAGCAGTTCGACCGCGAGTGGGAGAAGTCGAGCGCCAAGGAGAGCGACAAATACCAGCTGATGGAGAAGCTGGTGAAACTGCCGGGCTTCCGCTCCTTCGACCGCAACTTCGACCGCCTGCCGGAGTCGATGCGCTGGCTGGTCGAGAAGGTCGTCCACGACCCCGAGAAGCCCCCGGCCCCGAAGCCGAAGCTCCCCGACGACCTCTTCGAGACCGTCCGCAGCCGCTTCACCGAGGACGTCGCCGAGCTGCAGAAGTTCGCCGGCCGCGAGTTCGCCGGCTGGCACGACTACAGCTGAAGTAGCGGGCGGGCCGCGACTGGCTCGGCCCGCCCCTGTTCCCTAGTTCGTCTTGCTGGTGGAGAGTGCCGGGTACACCGGGGTGGTCTTGTCGATGGTCACGCCGTTTCACCTCCTTCCCTTAGGTCACGGCCGAGACCCGACGTGACTATTACTGGACGTGTCTCCAGCAACGAGCCCAGAAGGAGGTCGCCTTACGTAAATGCTCGGATACTCTGCATTGATGTCCGCACTTGAACCGGAGGGGTCGACCATGAGCAAACGTCTGAGTAAAGGAGCGGCGCCCGCGGAGAACGTCCGTCCGGAGTCGGGGGGGAGTTTCGGTAGACCGGGGCACGATCAGCTGGTCAAAGGCCTGAGCCACCCGGTGCGGATCGAATGCCTGACCATCCTCACCAAGCAGGTCGCCAGTCCCAGACAGCTGTCAGAACTTCTCGAACACGACCTCAGCAACATCAGTTACCACGTCCGCACGCTCGTTGAGCTGGGCTTGGTCGAGCTGGTCGGAGAAGAACCTGTCCGCGGCGCAGTCGCACATTTCTATAAAGCAGTGGAACGGCCTTTGCTGGCCAATGCCGAATGGGTACAGCTTCCTCCTTCGGTGCGCCAGATGATCTCCGTCTACAGCTGGGACATCCTGCTCGAGGATGCCACCGAGTCAATTGAGAAGGGAGCCTTCGACAGCCGCTCTGACCGCCACCTCACCCGAACCCGCCTGTTGCTCGATTCAGAGGGATTCGCCCGCCTCAGCGGACTCATGGACGAGCTGCTGGAAGCGATCCTCTCCGAGCAGGCCGCCGCCGCTGAACGGATGAACAAGTCAGGCGAGAAGCCGATCCATGCTGTTGGCGCGACGGCGCTCTTCCCGATGCCCGAGCCGGAATAAGACCTGCAAGCGCGGACTAAAGCGTTGACGACTGGGTAGCCTCGCCTCGATGCGGCGGCTTCTTCCGGATTCCGGCCCTACCTCGATCTCCGAGCAGCTGGAGACCTACCGGCCCTGGGAGGAAGCGCCGGAGAAGCGGCCGCTGGTGGGGATGAACTTTGCCGCCACCGTCGACGGCAGGGCGACGATCGCGGGGCGCTCGGGGCCGATTGGCTCCGATGCCGACACCGCGATGCTGGTGGGGCTGCGCAGCCGCTTTGAGGCAGTGATGATCGGCGCCGGGACGATGAGGGTCGAGCGCTACGGCCCGATGGAGCCGCTGCTGGTCCTGATCAGCGGCCGGCTCGACCTCCCCTGGGATGCGCCGCTCTTCAGCGAGGAGCGCGGCGGGGTGCTGATCTTTACCGCCTCGGAGACCGAGCCGCCGGCGACGGTGGCGACGGTGGAGGTGGTGCGGCACGAGGGGGCGGTGAACCTGGGTGAGGCGCTGCGCCACCTGCGCCGGGAGCGCGGCATCCGCGCCCTGCTCTCCGAGGGCGGGCCGCAGCTGCACGCGCAGATGCAGGCCGACGGGCTGGTCGACGACCTCTTCCTGACGATCGCGCCGAAGCTGAGCGGTGGCGAGGCGGCGCGGATCCTCGAGGGCTCGCTGCCCGGAGTGGTCGGCCTCGAGCTCGCCTGGCTGCTGGAGGAGGACGGCGAGCTCTTCGCCCGCTATCGGCGGAGCTGAGCCCGGCGAGCCGATAGCGTTCCTCCTCCCAGAGGACGAGGAGAGGAACGAATGGACTTCAACCCCAGCCCCGAGGTCGCACAGCTGCGCGAGCGCGTGCTCGACTTCATGGACGCGGAGATCTACCCGCAGGAGCGGGAGATCATGGAGGCGCTCGACGCGGAGGTCGGCGCCGGCGTCCCCTACCCCCAGAACCTCGCCGCGGTTCGCGAGAAGGCGAAGGCCGACGGCCTCTGGAACCTGTTCATGCCCGACGAGCGCTTCGGGCCGGGGCTGACGAACTGGGAGTACGGCCTGCTCTGCGAGGAGATGGGGCGCAGCCCGATGGCGGCGCCGATGGCCTTCAACTGTTCGGCGCCGGACACCGGCAACATGGAGATCCTCGCCGAGCACGGTACGGCCGAGCAGCGCGAGCGCTGGCTCGAGCCCTTGCTCGAGGGCCGCATCCGCTCCTGCTTCTCGATGACCGAGCCGGAGGTCTCCGGCTCCGACCCGACGCTGCTGCAGGCGAAGGCGACGCTCGACGGCGACGAGTGGGTGGTCGACGGGCACAAGTGGTTCACCTCCGGCGCCGTCGGCGCCGAGCTGGCGATCGCGATGGTCGTCACCGATCCCGACGCGCCCCCCTACTCCCGCGCCTCGATGATCTGCGTCCCCACCGACACGCCTGGCTTCAACCTGGTGCGGCCGATCTCGGTGATGGGCCACGACGGCGGGCCGGGCCACTGCGAGATCCGCTACGAAGAGTGCCGGGTGCCGAAGGAGTTCCTGCTCGGCGAGCGCGGCGCCGGCTTCGCAATCGCCCAGGACCGCCTCGGCCCGGGCCGCATCCACCACTGCATGCGCGCGATCGGGACCGCCGAGCGGGCCCACGAGATGATGTGCCGCCGCGCCAACGAACGCAGCGCCTTCGGCGGCCCGCTGGCCGACAAGCAGTTCGTCCAGGAGTCGATCGCCACCTCGCGAATGGAGATCGACCAAGCCCGTCTCCTCACCCTCTACGCGGCGTGGAAAATGGACACCGAGGGCAAGCGCGCCGCCCGTCAAGCGATCTCGGCGATCAAGATCGTCGCCGCCAACATGGTGATGGACGTCCTCGACCGCGCGATCCAGATCCACGGCTCCCTCGGCATGACCGACGACACCCCCCTGGCGATCATGTGGCGCTTCTCCCGCATGCTCCGCCTCGCCGACGGCCCCGACGAGGTCCACAAAATGGTCCTCGCCCGCCGCGAGCTCAACCGCTGGTCCAAGCGCGCCGAAGCCGAAGCCGAAGGCAATCTGGAGCCCCGGCACGCGGCACGGATGGTCTGAAAAGCAGTAGTCACTCCTTTGAGTCTCGATTGCCCCTGGTGTGGCCATCCGCTCGCGGATGGCATCCGACAGCGCAGCTGGGTTCGCTGCGCCAGCTGCGGAGTGGCAACCACCATCCCCTGGCCTTCCGAGGATGAGCTGGATGCTGCCTACGGAGGTTGGTATCGCCCTGCTGACGGGCGTTTCTCCGGCGCCGGCGACCGTCTCCTCCGCTATCTGCGGGGGCGCCTTGCTGGGCGCATCGACAGGATCGTGCCGCCGGGTCCGATCCTCGACGTCGGATCGGGAGACGGAGCGCTGCTCGATGCCCTGCGGCGGCGCGGCCGGGAAGCAGTCGGCCTTGAGCGCGAGGCAACCGAGGGGACTCGCGACCTGGAGATCTTCGAGCTGGAGCAAGGCGATTGGGCGGGGGTCGTCTTCTGGCACTCGCTGGAGCACCTACGTGAGCCCGGCAAGGCGATCGAGCGGGCGGCGCGGTTGCTGCGTCCGGGAGGCTTCCTCTTTGTCGCGGTCCCCAACTCCGCCAGCTTCCAGGCGCGACTATTCGGGGTTCGCTGGTTCGCGCTGGACATCCCCCGGCATCTCGTCCACCTCACGGCTCCTGCCCTCCTACATAAGATCGAAGAGAGCGGTTTACAAGTCGAACGAGTCAGCTACACGCGCGGAGGTCAGATCCTCTTCGGTTGGGTCCACGGCATCATCTCTCTGCTGCCGGCACACCGAGACCTTTACGACGCGATCCGGCGGCCGGCGGCACGTTCACGCCCGCTCTCGGCGACGGCCCGTCTGGTGACCATCGGGCTTGGCGTAATCGTCCTTCCAATCGCCGCTCTCGGCGCCCTGATCGAGGTACTCGCCCGCCGCGGTGGCACCGTCTATGTGGAGGCGGGCCGTGCCTAAGGTAATCGCCGTCCTACCAGCTCTGAATGCCGCGAAGACGCTGGAGGCGACGGTGGCGGCCATCCCCCGGGACCTGGTCGACGAAGTAATCCTGGTCGACGATCACTCGACCGACGATACGCGGGAGCTCGCTCGACACCTGGGCATCAGCTTGATCTGGCACCCCCACAACGCCGGCTACGGCGCAAACCAGAAGACCTGCTACCTGGAGGCGCTACAGCGAGACGCCGACATCGTCGTCATGTTGCATCCCGATGGCCAGTACGAGGCGGCCTTGATTCCGGCGATGTGCGCGCCGATCCTCTCGGGCGAGGCAGACCTCGTGCTCGGTTCCCGTTTTGCTCGACCCGGCATGGCACTCGAACAAGGAATGCCTCGGTGGAAGTACCTGGCAAACCGCTTCCTGACCGGAATCGAGAATCGGGTGATGAAGACCCAGCTAACCGAGGCCCACACCGGCTATCGCGCCTATTCGCGCCACTTCCTCCTGACCATCCCTTTTCTCCGCAACGCCAACGATTTCAGCTTCGATTCGGAGGTCCTGATGCAGGCGGTGGCCTTCGATATGCGAATCGCCGAGGTTCCAGCCAAGGGCAGGTATTTCGAAGATGCCTCCTCGGTCGGGCTCGGCGCCGGGACTGTCTACGGGCTGAAGACGCTGCTCGCGGGCTGGCGCCTGGCCCTGCACCGCCGAGGGGTTCTGCGTTCCCGCAGGTTTCAGCCCTGAGCGCCGCGACGACTTGCGAATACCTCGCGCGGCGATCTGTACTTGAGCACCATCAGCGGTCGCTCGATCAGGTAGTAAGTCAATGCTGCAAGCGGTATGGCGATCAGGAACGTGAGGGCCAGCACGGTGGCAAATCCCGCTTCTGCGCCGCCGATGCCGAGGTCGACGGTGACCGTAACGCTCCAGAGGTAGAGGCCGTAGGACAGCACCCCCAGCCACAGCATCAGGGGGTGGCCGAGGAAGCGAGCGGGAACGCCGAAGTTGGGGTTGCCGAAGAAGACCGGGATCAGGACGAGGACAGCGACGACCGCCTGAACGAGGTGCAAAACGATGTAGCCGCCGGGGCCGAAGGACGCGACGGTGAAGGGCGTCGGGACGATCGTCAGAACCTCCACCAACCAGACGGCGAGCGCCAGCGCCCAGCAGGCGCCTGGATTGTCGGCTGCCAGGTGAAGCCACCGCGGCAACTCCTGACGGCGATCCTGGTAGGCGACCGAGACCACCGCAGCCGCCAGCCCGAGGCCCAACCAGAGGAAGTGGGCGAGGAAGCTGAAGCGAAACCAGGAGGCCTCGCGTACGGACGGAAAAAGAGCACCAACCAGCACCGAGGCGGCCGAGGCGGCGGCGATTAGCAGCAGCTCCGCCCGCACCCACGAACCGACGGTGCGACCGCGGGCGAGCCGAGCGGTCAAGAGCGCGTAGAACGGCAGCATCAGGTAGAAGGTCATCTCGACGGTCAGCGTCCATGACTGCGGAAGACCGCAATGGAACCCTGAATCGCCGATACACGCCTTGCTGGCGTTTGCGTAGTCAAGGTAAAAGCCGAGGCTGTAGAACTGGTACCACTTGTCGCTGAAGACACCGACCAGCCCGGGGAAGATCGCCAGCGCGGTCAACGCCACCCAGTAGACGGGGTAGACCCGGAGGAACCGGCGCCAGGCGTAGGCCCCCACGCTGGGCGATGCGGGACCACCTCCCCGATGGGCGATCATCGGCCGGTAGAGGAGGAAGCCCGAGAGGAAGAAGAAGATCGCGATCGCTCCGTCCAGCCGGACCACGAGCCGGTTCGGAAGGCTTCCGGTGAAACCCCCGAACCCACCGGTGAAGAGCCAGACGTGGCAGACCATGACGCTTATGACGGCGAAAGCTCGAGCGCCGTCGGAGAGCGGGAAGCGCGGATGGCGGGGCGGTGGGGCAACGACGTCTGGAACCGCCTCCGGATGTCCCTCTGCTTGGCTGCTCGCCATCCCTATCTGGCGCGGCTGGCGTTGGCGAACGTGTGGATGAAGTCGACGTCGCAGGTTTTCAGGCCGGCTTCCCGCGCCAGCTTCCGCTGCAGGTTGCTGAGATCCAGCATCTGCAACTCCAGCGCGTGGGCCTCCGTCGCATCCCCATCCTCTCCCGCCGCTGCGCGATCACGTACCACGGCGATGATCGGGTCATAGAGCGAGACATACGATTGGAACGCGAGATCGTCCGACTTGGCTGCAAGCGCACGCAGTCTGTCTGCGCTCCGTTCGAGGGGCGGCAAGGCAGGCTCGATCAATGCTCGAGTCGTCAGCGCCAAAGCGCTGAGACCACGATCGGAGGAGCGTCCCAACCGACCCGCAAAGCGACGAGAGGCCGCAATCATCCCGGCGCAGACCCGATCGGCGGCGGCAACATAAGCTCGACTGCCATGCTGGGACGCGTCGGACTGTGGGGGTGTCGCCGCCTTCTGCGCCGTCGTATCCGAGCCTCCGCCGCAGCCGGAGAGCACCAGGGCGAGCAAAGCGAGCGTCGCTGCAAACCGTTTCACGTAGGGCTGACCCTACCTTTGCGACTGCTCGCGTAGAGCCACGACATGCCGATCGCCGCCAGGATCAAGATGAAGGGGTCAACGGGCGTCCGCTGGCGTGGCAACCCGTTGATCGGAGCGGCGGCGAGGATCAGCAGGATTGGCACCAACCAGAGAAACAGCGGACCGGAGGGAATCCGACGCAGGCCGGGTCGGCGCGAGAAAATGATCGCGATCACCCCGACCAAGGCAAATATGGCCACCAAGCCGAGGCCGATCCGCTCGGCGAGTGGATCGGCACTCCCGATCCCCCTCGTTTCGACCGGCCCGGTAAGCGGATCGACCACCGAGCCGCCGGAGACCTCGAAAAGGCGAAACAGGTTGCGAGCGGTCACTTCGGCGACGTAGAAGGGGTGATCTAACGCAAATTCAGTCGCCCTGCTGCGGAGGGTGGCATCGAGGGTGCCTTCGTCGATCCCGCTAGTCAGGAACAAGGGCGTGTATTCGGGGGCGACCCGTGGCGTACGCCAACTGCCAGGGTTTTCCTCGTCCTGCTCTGAGGCTCTGTTGTAGGTGCCGGCCATCGCGAAGCCGGTGCCGCTGGTAACCGGTATCAGGCGGCCAAACTCGACCGCATTACGCACCGTCCAAGGCGCGATCGTGAGCACCGCGCAGAGCAGGGCAAGCGCGGGAGCAACAACCGCCCGGCGGCTGAGGCGAGGCCGCAGGATCCAGAGACCGACGATCAGGGGTATGGCAAGCGCCGGACCCGGATTGCGGGTGAGCGTGGCCAATCCGAAAAGCAGCCCAGCCAGAGCAGCCCAGCGCAGCTCGCGGAGGCGCCTGAACTCGAGGATGCAGAGCACCATCCCCAGCTCGAGGGCTATGAACAACGACTCGGAAAGCAACTCGCGGCTGAGTAAGACAAGTGGCGGAAATACGGCTACAAGAGCGGCCGCCAGAAGGGCGATCCTTCGCCCCCAGATCCGTCTCGCAATCAGGTAGAGCAGCAACACCACCAGCGCCCCCAGAGCGGCGTTGGCAAGCCGCCCTACGGTGACGCTGTTGCCGCTGATGGCGTAGAGCGCGCCCAGGAAATAGGGGTATCCGGGCGCCCGCAGCGCGCTGGGCCCACGATCCAAGACGTAGTAGGAATCGGGAAAACCATCTCCGCCGGCAATCGAACGGGCATGGCGGTCGTAGTCCCAGGCGTCCTGCTGAGGGTGGTAACCGGAATCAACGGCGATCGCGGCGACGCGCACGACGAGGGCCAATGCCACGATCGCAAGGATCGGCCCCCTTGCACGAAGAGGGCCGCCCGACGGGGCGGCCCTCATCACAGTGGTGTGGCTCGTGCCTACGGACTCGTCGCGCAATTGACGGTTGCGACGGTGCCCCAGCTAGCGCCCGACGTGCCCTCGATTTGTTTCGCGAAGACGATCCAGGCGGTGCCGTACTGAGTGCTCTCGGTGACGGTGGCGGCGTTGTTGTTAGCGCCGGTGATGATGAAGCCGCCCCCAGTCGGGACCTTGCCGCTGGGGCAACCGGCGATACCGAAGGTGGTGCCTTCTTCACCTTCGACCGAGACCTCACCGCTCATCTTGCCGTTGGCAACATTGAGGGCGTTGTCAGCCGCCGATTTTGCGTCGTTGGCGGAGGTCTGTGCGGCGGCTGCGGCGGCATTGGCAGCGTTGGCGGTGCTCAACGCCGTGTTGGCCGTTCCCTGAGCGGCACCGGCGGATTTCTGGGCCGTAGTCGCGTCTTTCTGGGCCGCAGTCGCGTCTTTCTGGGCAGCTGCCGCGGCGCCGGCGGCGGCGTTGGCAGTGTTCTGGGCGTTGTTGGCCGCGGTCTGCGCGGCTTTCGCCTTTTTCAGGGCCTTCTGCGCGATCGACTTGACGCTAGCGGAAGCGCTCGCGATCGGGTTGGAGGGGCCTCCGAGGGCAGGTACTGCGAGTGCGAGGGCAAACACCACACTCAGACAAAGGACGGTGTAACGCTTCTTCATAGCTCCCCCAGACCCATACAAGGGCCGTTAGTAGGCAGTGGACGTCGGCATTCCACCACACCGGGCGGCGCTAAGCAACCTAGACCAACTATTGGTCGATCAGTTGTCCCTGATTTACGATCAGTTCTCCGCAGTGCACGAGCCCAAGTGAGTGGACGGCCTCTTCGACGTTAGCCGTCGCTGCATCGACTCGGGCGGCCACCTTCGCGACCTCCGATAGATTCGATTCGCGAGCTACGCGGGCCAGCGCCCCGGCTTCGATCTGGACTTCGAGCAGCGCTGCCTGCAACGCTGCCACCTCGTCGGAGTGATCCGCCGGCACGGGATCACGGCCGAGTTCGAGCCGCCATTCACCGACGATCGGCACGGTCGCGTCCGCATAGCGGCTGACCGCAGCCAGACCACCACCGACTAATGCCTTCCTCTGTGCCGCCGCCACTTCACTCTTGTGGTGGACGCAAGCCGCGTCGAGGGTGCGGGTGTAGGCATCCTGGTCAGCGGTCGCGCCCTCGTCATCGGAGGCATCGAGGACCAAGAAGGCGATGACCGCAATGAGAATCGCGACCAGCGTCCCCACGGTGAGGAGCCTGGTCCGGCGATCGCGGCCGATCAACGCCTCAGCGCGCTCGCCGAAGCTCCGGTCCTTGGAGGGGGCCCGGTCCCCCTCGCCCTCCTGCGGCAGGCTGGCCCCGCAGGAGGCGCAGTATTTGGAGCCCTTCTCGTTCTCGGCGCCGCAGCGGGGGCAGAACATGCGCGGACGCTATCCGATCCGATTCGACGTCTGGGTTGTAGCTTTACGGCAATGCGGAAGGCCTCTCGACTCGCCCAGATATTGGCGGCAACTTGCGCTGCAGCGCTGCTGATGGTCGCCTGCGGCAGCTCCAGCGGCGACTCGTCGTCCAATCAAACGCCGACCACTACCGCCGAAGCTCCCGAAAACGACGCTGCCAAGCCGGCGAAGAAGTCAAAGGAGAAGTTGACGGCGAAGTCCGGTGGTCATCACCCGAAGGCAGTACAGCCGAAGAAGGGGACGAACCCTGCTGATCCGACTCCCAAGAAGTCTCCCGCCGCCAAGCCACCGTCCGGAAGCGGATCCCAGAACGAATCGCAGCAGCCTGTCCATGTGAACGGCTGTGTCACGGGGATGACGAAGAGCCAGTGCAAGGCTGTCGGCAAGGCCTACGAACAACAGCAGGCCTCTCCCCCTAATGTCGTCAAGGAAGGCGAATGCCCCGGTGGCCTGAGTGAGCAGCAATGCCGTCAGGCGGGAGAAGCAATTGAAAAAGGGCAGGAAGGGCACGCGATCAAGCCCAACGAATGTCCGCAGGCGATGACCGCAGAGCAGTGCGCAGAAGCAGGCAAGGCCTACGAAGAAGTGACGAAGTAGTTCAGCCGCCGTCGCGCTCGACCCGCTCGGCCTCCTCGGCGAGGCGCTCGACTAGGCGGGCGAAGGCCTCGAAGCCCTCGTTGACCTTGCCGTAGCCGCCGGCGGTGTAGCGGGCGTAGACGCCCTCGAGGATGATCGCCAGCTTCCAGTAGCCGAGGGCGACGTAGAAGCCGAGGTTGGAGAGGTCGCGGCCGCTGCGCTCGGCGTAGCGGGCGGCCAGCTCCTCCTGGGTGGGGAAACCGGGGGCGAGGTTGGCGGGCATGCCGAGGGCGACGACGTCGTCGCCGCGCTTGGGCCAGTAGGCCATCAGCAGGCCGACGTCGGCGAGGGGGTCGCCGAGGGTGCAGAGCTCCCAGTCGACCACGGCGGCAACCTCGCCCGAGTCGGTGAGGATCATGTTGTCGAGGCGGTAGTCGCCGTGGACGATCGTCGCCGGCCCCTGCTCGGGGATCCGCGCCGAGAGCGCCTCGTGGACGCGGTCGATCGGCTCCAGCTCGCGCGTCTTCGACTTCTCCCACTGCCCCTGCCAGCGGCGCAGCTGGCGGGCGACGTAGTCCTCCTTGCGGCCGAGGTCGCCGAGGCCGACCGCGTCGGGGTCGACGGCGTGGATCGCCACCAGGGTGTCGGCGACGCGCTCGCCGATCGCCCGCCGGTCATCTTCGTCGGGGAAGATCTCCGCCTCGGCGAGGCCGCGCAGGATCGGCCCCTCGACGAACTCCATCACGTAGAAGGGGGCGTCGTTGACGCTCTCGTCCTCGCAGAGGCCGACCACCGGCGCCACCGGCACCTCGGTCCCACCGAGGGCGGAGACGACCTTGTGCTCGCGCGCCATGTCGTGGGCGGAGCCGAGCCGCTTGCCGAGCGGAGGTCGCCGCAGCGCCCACTTCTGCCCCGAGGCGTCCGTGACTCGGTAGGTGAGGTTCGAGTGGCCGCCGGCAATCCGCTCAAACTGCAGCGGGAAGTCGACCCCTGGCACGTTTTCCCCGAACCAGCCTTCGAGCGGCTTCTGGTTGATCCCGTCGGTAGCCTCGTCGGCCATAGGGGCGCAAGCATATTCACGATCCAATCGACGCCTGAGCCCGTCGCTCGCCAACCGGCTGCGGATCGGGTTCGCGATCGGCTTCGCCGTGCTCACGGCGATGGCGGTGATCGGCGTCGCCCGCTTCATCCAGCAGCGCCAGGACTACGAGGACGCGATCGCCCGCTCCTACCAGGTGGAGATGGTCGCCCGCGAACACATCGCCCGCGGCACCGGCGGCAAAGCGGCGCGGCTGGTGGTCGCCCAGCAGATCAACCACCGCGAAGAGCTGCAGGACGACATCTCCGGCGACACCCGTGACACCGCTCTGCTCGTCGCCGCCGGCCTGATCGCCGGTCTGACCGGCGCCCTGCTCCTCTTCAGCGGCCTGATCTCCTCGATGCGGCGACCGCTCGAGGAGCTGGTCGACGCCGCCGGGCGCCTGGCCGGCGGCGACCGCAGCACCCGGGTCGAGGTCGGCGGCCTGGCCGAGACGGCGACCCTCGGCGCCGCCTTCAACGAGATGGCGCAGGAGCTGGAGATCGAGGAGGGCCGCCGCGACGAACTCGACCGGCTCAAAGACGAGTTCGTACTCACCGCCTCGCACGAGCTGCGCAGCCCGCTGACCTCGGTCCAGGGCTTCGCCGAGCTGCTGATGCTCGACAAGGATTCGCTGACGCCGCGGCAGCGGGAGACGGTGGAAATCATCCTCGACAACTGCCGCCACCTGGTGCGGCTGCTGAACGACCTGCTCGACCTCGCCCGCTCCGACGCCGGCCGGCTCTCGATCCGTCCACAGCCGACCGAGGTCGCGCCGCTCGTCGAGGACGTGGTGCGTACGATGCGCGCCCAGACCGAGGCCGCCAGTCAGCGCCTAACCGAACAGGTCGAGCCGGGCCTCCCTCTGATCAACGTCGAGCCCGACCGGATCCGCCAAATTTTGGTGAACCTGCTTACCAACGCCCATGAGTACACGCCCGAAGGTGCGTCCATCGAGGTCGCGGCGCGCGCTGTCGGCGCCGAGGTGGAGATCAGCGTGAGCGACAACGGCCCCGGCATTCCCCCAGACCAGCTCGAGCGGATCTTCGAGCGCTTCACCCGCGGCGACGCCGGCTTGACCCAGCGGGTCGGCGGCACCGGCCTCGGGCTGGCGATCTCGAAGTCGCTGGTCGAGCTGCACGGCGGCAGCATCAGCGCCGAGTCCGCCGTCGGCCAGGGGTCGACCTTCCACGTGCGGCTGCCGATCGCGACCGGTGCCGGGGTGGATGGCGGCCATGACCGGGCGCCGGCGGAGGCGAGCTGATGGCGACGGTCCTGATCGCCGATGACTCGGAGACGATCCTGCTGCTGATGCGGACGCGGCTGGAGATGGCCGGCTACGACGTCCTCACCGCCGCCGACGGCCAGGAGGTGCTCGACACGGTGGCCGGCAACGGCACGCCCGACCTGCTCCTGCTCGACGCGATGATGCCGCGCAAGTCTGGAATCGACGCCCTGCGGGAGCTGCGCAGCGCCGGGCACGACGTCCCGACGCTGATCGTCAGCGCCCACCAGAACCCGGGCGACGCCGACGCGCCGACCGACCTTGCGATCGACGGCTACATCACCAAGCCGATCGACTTCGACCGCCTGCTAGAGACGATCGCCGAGCTAACGGCGTAGCCGCAGCCGGAACTTGAAGAGGGCCGGCGTGCGGTCGCGGTTTCCCGCGGCGTCGATCGCGAAGACGCGGAAGCTGTGGCGGCCGGCTTTCACCCGGTAGGCGCGGGGCGAGGTGCAAGGGCGGTAGGGCTTGCGGTCGAGCTTGCAGCGGAAGCTCGAGCCGGCCTCGTTGGCGGTGAAGCGGAAGGCGACGCGACGCCACTTCTTGGGAGTGACGATGAGCGCCCGCGGATGCGCGCCCAGCCTCGTCTGCGGCGGGCGGGTGTCGGCGGGCGGCGGGGGTGGAGGCGACGGCGGGAGGGGCGGCGCAGGCAGGAGGGTTTTGGTCCTGAAGTCGTTCGGGTCGGCTTCGTAGACGTTCTCGCATTCGACCGGCGCCGGGTCGCCGTATTGGGGGCGGTCGATCGTCGCCACGTCGTCGTCGGGACCGCAGTTGATCGCGAGGTCGGCGTCGCCGGAGTTGGCGAGGATCGAGTCTTCGCCGGCGCCGGCGAAGTAGGCGTCGGGGCCGGGGCGGCCGAGCAGCTGGTTCGGCCCGGCGTCGCCGTAGAAGACATCGCCGGAGGTTTTCGAGGAGGAGCCCTCGAGGTCCTCGATTTCGGTCAGCGAGTCGAGCGGTTCGCCGCCGCAGTCCGGCGTTTCCCCCGAGCCGGGGCGGCCGGCCGCCCCGCTCGCGAGGTTCGCCTCGACGCCTTCGTCGGACTGCGCCCAGGAGGAGTTGTCGCGGCCGGCGCCGCCGGCGATCCGCTCGCCGTCGCAGATCGAGTCCGAGAGGAAGAGGTCGTTGCCATCGCCGCCCAGCAGTTCGTCGGTGCCGCCGTTGTGGGCGAGAGCGTCATCGCCGCCGAGAGCGCTGAGGACGTCCCCTCCCTCGCCGGGCCCGTCGACGAGGATGTCTTCGCTTTCGGCGCCGCCGGTGATCGAGTCGCTGCCTTCGCCGCCGATCGCGACGACGGAGACGGTCGCCGGGAAGTTGGAGGCGGAGATCGTGTCGTTGCCGCCCATGCCGGCGAGCAAAACCGAGTCGAGCGGCTGGCCGAAGGTGCAGGTGGCGTCGGCTGCGGTGGTGCTGCAGCCTTCGGCTGATTCGCTGTCGAAGGTCCCGGCGGCGAGGTGGAAGCTGACGCTCCCCGGGCTGTAGCTGGCGGTGACGTTGTCGCTGCCGTCGCTGCCGATGAGGTAGAGCTGCGCGTAGCCGGTGGCGCCGGGCGGGGTCATCAGGCCGACGCTGACTTTGCCCGTGTCGCGGGTGTCGATGCCCCCAGCGTCGACGCTGTCGCCGTCGGCGCCCCCGACCAGGGTGTCGCTGCCGCCTTCTCCCTGCAGGACGTCGGCGCCGCCGCCGCCGTAGAGCGCCTGCCCGGCTGCGGTTCCGATCAGGAGGTCGGAGAACGGGGTGCCGATGACGATCTCGAAGCTCTGGGCTTCGACTTCATCGACGCCGCCGCCGAGGGGCGCGAGGCCGTTGTTGGCGTTCCTTTCGCCGGCCCTCATGTCGAGTCGCAGGCCGCGCTCGCCTCCCGGCGCCGGGAACCCGGGCACGTTCACCGTCCCTTCAAAGCCCGGCGTGACGCCGGTCGAGTAGCTCAGCGTGTCGGTGCCGCCGCCGGTGTCGAAGATGCGGTCGATCGTCGAATCGCCGCGGACGTAGTCGTTGCCTTCCTGGCCGTCGATCGAGTCGCCGCCGAAGCCGCCCAGCAGGCGATCGTTGCCGGGGCCGCCCTCCAGCAGGTCGTCACCGATCCCGCCGAACAGCTGGTCATCGCCCGGACCGCCCCGGAGGATGTCGTTGCCGCGCTCGCCGAAGACGATGTCGTTGCCTTCGCCACCTTCGAAGGTCTGGCTGCCGACGCCGAGCCGGCAACCGTCGGGGCAGTCGGTCGCGGCGATGATCGGCCCCGGCACGATCGTGTCGTCGCCGCCCCCCGCCTTGACGTCTTCGACTCCAGCCGGGACGACGATCACGTCGTCGCAAGGCGTCCCGTAGGTGGTCTCGCCGACGGTCGCCGGACCCTCAGCGCAGCTCGGCGCCGCAGCAGCCCCGCTCGGCAGCGAGAGGAGCGCGAATGAGAAAACGATCGCGACTGCGCAGGAAAGGCGCACGCTTCCCTGGTACCCGCTCAGCTCTTCGCAATCTCCAGGCGGATTTCTTTGCCTTTGAGCTTGGTGCCGTCGAGGAACTCGACCGTGCGCTCGGCTTTGTCAGGGTCGACCTCGACGAAGGAGAAGCGGTGGAGGACGCGGACGTCGTGGATCGCCTCGTCGGGGAGGACGGCGCCCTCGCGCAGAGCCCAGCGCAGGTCCTCCTCGGCGATGCCGCTGCGCTCGCCGCGGTTGACGAAGAGCTTCACGGTCTTCGCCTTCGACTCCTCGGCGTCGCCGCCGTCGCCGTTGGCGGCTGCGGGGGTCTCCTCGCCCTCGCGGCGCGGCTCCTTCTCCCGCTCACGCCTCGGCGAGCGCTCACGGCGCCGCGGCCGCGGCGCGTGCTCGAGTCTCTCCTCGGGCGTCTCCCACTCGCCGATCGAGGTCTTGACGTCGCGCTCGATGCGGGCGATCTCGTCACGCTGGTCGGGGGTGACGAAGGTGATCGCCCGCCCGGTCCGCCCGACTCGGCCGGTGCGGCCGATCCGGTGCACGTAGGTCTCCGAGGAGTTCGGGACGTCGTAGTTGATGACGTGGGTGACGTGCTCGACGTCGAGGCCGCGGGCGGCGATGTCGGTTGCCACCAGCAGCCGCACCCGGTGGTCCTTGAAGGAGATCATCACCCCGTCGCGGACGCCCTGGCTGAGGTCGCCGTGCAGCGCCTTCACGTCGAGGCCTTTGTCCTTCAGCGTCTTCTCCAGCTTCGAAGCGCCGATTTTGGTCCGGGTGAAGATGATCGCCTGCTCGGGTTCTTCGGTCTTCAGCAGCTCGACCAGGCGCGCCGCCTTCTCCTTCGCTGGGACCTCGACGAAGGCCTGGGAGATCTTGTCGACCGTCAGCTGTTTCGGGGTGATTTTGATCGTCACCGGGTCGTACATGTAGCCCTGGGCGAGCTTCTGGATCGGCGGCGGCATCGTCGCCGAGAAGAGCGCCGTCTGGCGGCCGCTCGGGCACATCCGCAGGATCTTCTCGACGTCCTCGATGAAGCCGAGGTCGAGCATCTCGTCGGCCTCGTCGAGGACGACGTAGCGGGCCGCGGTGAGAACCAGCGAGCGGCGCGACATCAGGTCCATCATCCGGCCGACGGTGGCGACGACGACGTGGGCGCCCGAGCGCAGCTGCGACTGCTGGGAGCGAATCGGGGCGCCACCGAAGACGGCGACGATCTCGATGTCGAGGTGCTCGGCGAAGGTGCGCAGCGCCTGCGTCACCTGGATGCAGAGCTCGCGGGTCGGCGTCATCACGATCGCCTGGACCTCGTTGTTCTCCGGGTCAAGGTACTGCAGCAGCGGCAGCCCGAAGGCGGCGGTCTTGCCGGTCCCGGTCTGGGCCTGGCCGATCACGTCGTGGCCGCCGAGCAGCTCCGGGATCGCCTGCTCCTGAATCGGCGTCGGCTCCTCGAAGCCGAGCTCGTCCAGCGCCTGCTGAATGTCAGGCGAGAGGCCTAGGTCTTTGAATGCGGTCACTTGATTCCGTTCGGGAGGAGGGGGGGTTAGGACGCGGGGTCCAGGAGGAGCTTGCCGGTCGTGCGGCGGGCGATCAGGTCTTCGTGCGCCCGCGCCGCTTCGGAGAGCGGATAGACCTCCCCGATCGTAACCGTCAGCTCATCTGCGGCGATCGCCGCGAAAAGTTCCTGAATCATCGGACCCAGCAGGTCCCGCCGCATCAGCAGGTGGGCGAGCCAGAAGCCGATCACCGACTTCGAGCCGCGCAGCAGCGAGGCGGTCGAGATCTCGCGCTGCTCGCGGGAGGCGATCCCGAAGACGACCATCCGCCCCAATGGGGCCAAGACCCCCATCTCCTGGTCGAAGGCGTCGCCGCCGCTCATGTGGAGGAAGGCGTCGATGCGCTCGCCGCCGTTGGCCTCCCGAATCGCCTCGCCGAGGTTCTCGGCGCGGGAGTCGACCGCGGCGTCGGCGCCAAGGCTCTGCACCAGCTCGCGCTTCTCCTCGCTGGAGGCGAGGCCGATCACCTTCGCCCCGGCGCGCTTGGCCAGCTGCACGGCGAGGGTGCCGGTGCCGCCGGCTGCGGCCTCGACGACGATCGTCTCCCCCGGCTCGATCCGGGCGCAGCGGTGAACCAGCGCCATCGCCGTCAGCCCTTGCAGCAGGCCGCCGGCCGCCTGGTCGTAGTCGACCTCGGGCGGCAGCTCGATCATCTGCGCCTGCGGCACCGCCACCTTCTCCGCGTAGCCGCCACTGCCGAGCAGGACGGCGACCCGGCGGCCGTCGTTGGTCTGGCCGCTGATCTCGGCACCCGGGATCAGCGGCAGGGTCTGCTCGGCCAGGTAGTCGTTGCGGGAGGCGTGGGTGTCGGCGAAGTTGACGCCGATTCGTTTGATGTTGACGACGATCTCGCTCAGCTTCGGCGAGGGATCGGCCACATCCACGTACTGGAGGACCTCGGGGCCGCCGAACTCCTCGATCTGGATCGCTTTCATCGGCGCGCAGTCTCGCAGGTCAGTCGATTACCCTGCCTGCGGGATGGCGCTCACGGTCGTTGGATCCATCGCGTTTGACGCGGTCAAGACCCCGTTCGGGGAGCGCGAGCGCATGCTCGGCGGCGCCGCCGTCCACTTCAGCCTGGCAGCCAGCTTCTTCACCGAGGTGCGGCCGGTCGGGCCGGTCGGCGACGACTTCGGCGCCGAGCAGTTCGAGGTCCTGGAAGGGCGCGGGATCGTCTGCGATGACATCGAGCGGGTCGCCGGCGGCCAGTCCTTCTTCTGGCGCGGCCGCTACGAGTACGACCTCAACGTCGCCCACACCGAGGACACCCAGCTAGGCGTCTTCGGAGAGTTCGAGCCGAAGCTCTCGCAGGCCGCCCAGCAGGCCGACACCCTCTTCCTCGCCAACATCCAGCCCGACCTGCAGCGCCAGGTCCGCGCCCAGTGCACGGCGGCGCGACTCAGCGGCCTCGACTCGATGAACCTCTGGATCGAGACCGCGAAAGAGGCGCTGACGGCGGCGATCCGCGAGGTCGACTGCCTCGTCGTCAACGACGCCGAGATCCGCCAGCTGACCGGCGAATCCAACCTCGCCAAAGCCGCGCGCGCGGTGATGGCGATGGGACCGCGGGCGGTGATCGCCAAGCAGGGCGAGTACGGCGCCGCGCTCTTCACCAAGGACAGCTTCTTCGCCCTCCCCGGCTTCCCGCTGGAGGACGTGCGCGACCCGACCGGGGCCGGCGACAGCTTCGCCGGCGGCTTCTTCGGCTACCTCGACAGCGTCGAGGGCGAGCTCACCGACGCCGAGCTGCGGCGGGCGATGGGCTACGGCACCGTGCTCGCTTCCTTCAACGTCGAGGAGTTCGGGACCGAGCGGGTATCCCGGCTCAGCCGCGAGGAGATCGACGAGCGCTTTGAGCACCTGCGCGGGATGACCCAGTTCGAGAGCCCGGGCGTCCGCACCCCGTAGACTTCCTTCCTCCGACCGACCCAGTCACACAAGGAGGGGCGATGGCCGCCGAGCAGCAGACGCAGGACCCGACCGCCGATAACGCCAACGCCTCCTCGGGCTCCGGAAACGGCGGCAAGGACTCGCTGACGGTCACCGACAACCGCACCGGCAAGACCTACGAGCTGCCGATCTCTGACGGCACCGTGCGGGCGATGGACCTGCGCCAGATCAAAGTCGACGAGGACGAATTCGGGATGCTGGCCTACGACCCGGCCTTCACCAACACCGCCTCCTGCCGCTCCGCCGTCACCTACATCGACGGTGCCGCCGGGATCCTCGAACACCGCGGCTACTCGATCGAGCAGCTCTGCGAGAAGTCGACCTTCCTCGAGGTCGCCTACCTGCTGGTCTTCGGCGAGCTGCCGACCGAGGCGCAACTCGAGCGCTGGGTCTTCGACATCACCCACCACACCTTCGTCCACGAGGACCTCAAGCACTTCTTCGAGGGCTTCCGCTACGACGCCCACCCGATGGGGATGCTGCTCTCCGGGGTCGGCGCGCTCTCGACCTTCTACCCGGACGCGAAGAAAATCGAGGATCCCGAAGAGCGCTACATGGCAGCCGTCAGGCTGATCGCCAAGGTCCCAACCCTGGCTGCCTTCTCCTACCGACACAACATGGGCCTGCCCTACGTCTATCCGGACAACGAGCTCTCCTACGCCCAGAACTTCCTCTCGATGATGTTCAAGAAGACCGAGGACCGGCACATCCCCAAAGAGGCGCTGACGAAAGTCCTCGACGTCCTCTTCATCCTTCACGCCGACCACGAACAGAACTGCTCGACCAACGCGGTCCGCGGCGTCGGCTCCTCCGACGTCGACCCCTACTCGGCGGTTGCGGCCGGGGTGGCGGCGCTCTACGGGCCGCTGCACGGCGGCGCCAACGAGGCGGTGCTGCGGATGCTGCGGCGGATCGAGTCGCCGGAGAACATCCCCGACTTCCTCGAGCGGGTGAAGCAGCGCGAGGAGAAACTGATGGGCTTCGGCCACCGCGTCTACAAGAACTACGACCCGCGGGCGCGGATCATCCAGCAGTACATCGAGCCCGTCTTCGAGGCGACCGAGTACAGCCCGCTGGTCGAGATCGCCCGCGAGCTGGAGAAGCGCGCCCTCGACGACGAGTACTTCACCGAGCGCAAGCTCTACCCGAACGTCGACTTCTACTCGGGGATCATCTACGAGGCGATGGGCATCCCGACCGAGATGTTCACGGTCATCTTCGCCATCCCCCGAACCGCCGGCTGGGTCGCCCAGTGGATGGAGATGCAGGAAGACCCGGAGAAGAAAATCGCCCGCCCGCGCCAGATCTACACCGGCGCCCGGGAGCTCGACTACGTCTCGATCGACCAGCGCGAGGGGCCCGAGAAAATCGTCGGCCCCCCGGCCCGCCGCCCGAAACGCCCCCGCCGCGGGGCTTAGTTCACGGGGGCTTATGCTGCCCCCGTGTCTCGTTGGAAGTTGACCGTCCGGCACGGGTCGGATGTCGATCACGCGCAGTTCGACGACCTCGGCGAGGCGGTCGCGGCGATGCGCGAGCGGGCGCTGGCGATCCGGGCCGAGGGGCCGGTGCGGCGGGTGCAGTCACTGCGGGACTACGAGCCGGGCGACCAGGTTCATGCGCGGCTGCAGCTGAGCGGCCGCGGGCTCTTCCGCAAGCCCGTGGCGGGCGTCGACGTGCGCGGGGACGGGACGTTCGTGCCGTTCAAGGGCGGGGTGGTACGGGAGGAGCTCGATCCGACCCACCACGACACGCCGTTCGACGTCGTGCGCGAGACTCTGGAGGCAGAGGACCGATGAGCAAGGCCAAGACCGAGATCCCGAAGGGCAGCTACGCCGCCGGCGAGCGGGTGAAGCTACCCGCGGGCGCCGAACCGCCCTTCACCGTCTTCATCAACGGGATCGAGCAGCCAAAGGGGAGCTACCGGATCGAAGCGGGCGAGATCGTCTTCGGCCGCCCGATCGTCAAGGAGAAGGTCGGCACCGGCCGCTGGCTGGCGATGTACCTGGGCCTCTTTGGCACCTACCGCAAGAACGAGACGATCGACGTCCAGTTCAGCAAGGGCGGCAAGATCGAGCTGCGCTCCGACCTCCCGGTCATCCCCTATGCCGAGGGCGAAGGCCCCGAAGGCTGACCCACCGTGGACATCGGCTTCCTCCTCCTCTGCGACTACAGCGAGGCCGTCAACGGCAAGCTCTACCTGACCGGCGGCGGCTGGAACGTCCTCCGCCTCCCCGAGCTCCCCGCCGAGTGGTCCTTCTCGATCGGCCTCGGCATCGACATCGCCTGGCACGAGACCAACAGCCCCCACGAGCTAGTCGTCACCGTCCAGGACCCCGACGGCAACGAGCTAGGCGAGGGCCTCACCGCCAACTTCGAGACCGGCCGCCCCCCCGGCCTCCCCGAAGGCCAAGAGCAGCGCCTGGTCATGTCGATCGCCGCCACCGCCACCTTTACCACCGCCGGCCCCCACGCCGCCGTCGTCATGGTCAACGGCGAGGAGCTAGGCCGCGCCCGCTTCTACCTGATGGAGGAAGACGCGGGTCCGGGCGAGGTCGGGCTGGCCTAGTCGAAGACGTAGAGCAGCAGGAAAGCGATGATCGCGAAGGCGGCGCCGGCGGCTTGGATGCCGCGGTCGCCGGCGATGATGCCGGACATTGAGCGGTCGTCGTTGCGGTCGTAGATCAAGTAGAGGTAGCGGAAGATGCCGTAGACGACGGGCGGGATGGTGAGCATCATCCTGCTGCCGACGATCGGCGAGTTGACGGTGTAGATCGCGTAGCTGATCACGGTGCCGGTGGTGACCATCGAGACCATCTGGTCGAGGAAGGGCAGCGAGTAGTGCTCGAGCACGGGCCGGGTCGAGGTGCCCTCGTGGAGCTCGGAGACCGCCTCCTGGCGCCGCTTGGTGAAGCCGAGGAAGGCGGCGAGCATGCCGGTGCAGAGGATCAGCCATTCGGAGGCGTGGGCGTCGACGGCGCTGGCGCCGGCGGCGACGCGGAGGATGAAGAGGCCGGCGAGGGTCATCACGTCGACGATCACGATCTGCTTAAGGCCGAGGCTGTAGGCGACCTGGGCGATCCCGTAGCCGACGACCATCAGGCCGACCTGCCAGTTGACGGTGAAGGCAATCCCGATCGCGACAACGGCTAGCGCGGGAGCGATCGCCTTCGCGGCGCTCTCGGAGAGCTCCCGCGCCGCCAGCGGGCGGAAACGCTTCTTCGGGTGCTTGCGGTCGAGATCGACGTCGATCAGGTCGTTGACGAAGTAGCCGGCGCTGGAGATCAGGCAGAAGGCGACGAAGGTGACGAACGCCTCGAAGACGTCGTGGGACTGGTTGAACTTGCCGGAGAAGAGCAGCCCGGCGAAGACGAAGACGTTTTTGATCCACTCCTTCGGCCGGCCGGTCTTGATCGCCGCCCGCAGCGGCGAGCGCCGCGGCACGACTTCGCCGGTTTCCGGCTCGTGCGACTGCGTCGGCACGGTGGGTTGTTCGGAGGTGATCGTTTCCATCGAAGGACGCGGCTCAGGCACCTTCACCAGCTACCCGGCCAAGCAATGAAGTCGCGAAAGGGTACCGCCGAGCGCAGTCAATCCTCGCTCCCACCCTCTTCCTGGGCGGCTTCCAGCGCCTGGATGTCGTCGTGGTCCCGCGGCCGGCTGCTGGCCCGCTTCATCTCCAGCAGGTGCTCGAGAGAGCAGACCTGAACCGCAAGGCCGTCAAGGTCGATCTGCTTTGCCTGCTTCTCAAGATCCTCGAAGCGAGGAACTTGAGGAAGGCCTTGAAGGACGTCGACCTGCCCGAGTTCGGTGCGGACAAAGGTCCTGTCGCCCGTTCGCAGAAAGGTCGAGATCGAAGCGGAGTCGAGAAGTCGGCCGCCTACGTCCACCTGCCCTCTCAGGTCTTGGAGGAGCCGGTCGAGCTTTGCGAGGTTCCCGGGATCCGGGTCGGGGACTACGTCGACATCCTGGGTTCCACGCAGGTATCCCCAGGCGTTTACGGCGAGACCGCCTACGAGGACGAAACGGATCTCTGCCTGGACCAGCCGCTCCAGCAGCTCGCGCAGGCGCAGCGGGTTCGCGCTCAACTGCGCTTGGCGCTTCCCGTGAAGGTGGAGAGGAATTCGCTCAATGCGAGGCCTTCCGCGAGGTTGACCGCGAGTGGCCGACGGGCGTCTTCGCGGACCTGTCGGCGGCGGGATTCCTTATCGCCGCGCCAAGGGTCGGCCTGCCGACGTTTCGGCTTTGACTGCTGGGGTGGCATGTCCAAAGGGTAGTCAGCCGCTCGCCGGCTGCGGCAGCTCGACGGTGAACTGGGCGCCGCCGGTCGGGCGGTTCTCGACGGTGGCGGAGCCGCCCATGGCGGCGGCGAGCTCGCTGACGATTGCCAGGCCGAGGCCGGAGCCGTCGGGGGAGTTGCGGCCGCTGCGGTAGCGGAGGTGGAAGCGCTCGAAGGCGCGAGGCAGCTCCTCGGGCGGGATGCCGGGGCCGTCGTCGGCGACCGTCACCCGGCCGTTGGTGACGGCGATCGCGACGGTGCCGCCGCGGGGGCTGACGCGGATCGCGTTGTCGAGCAGGTTCGTCACCACCTGCAGGGCGCGGCCGTGGTCGGCCTCGGCGGCGCCGTCGCCCTCGACCCGCACCGCGACGCCAGCCTCGGCGGCGCGGGGGCGCAGCCGCTCCTCCGCCTCCCGCGCGACCGCGCCGAGGTCGACCGGCTCGCGCCGCACCTCCAGCACCCCTTGGCGCAGCCGCGCCAGGGCCAGCAGGTCGCCGACCAGGCGTTCCAGCCGCCCCGCCTCGCGGACGATCACCGCTGCCGCCTGCGCCGGCTCCAGAGTCCCGTCCTCGATCCCCTCGGCGTAGCCGCGGACCGAGGTCAGCGGCGTGCGGAGATCGTGGGAGATCGAGAGCAGGACCCCGCGCTCGGCGTCGCGGGCCAGCAGCAGCTGCTCGGACATCCCGTTGAAGGCGACGGCGAGGTCGTCGAGCTCCTCGGTCCGCTCGCGCGGCACCGGTTCGGGCCGCCGCCCCGCCGCCAGCTCGCCGGCCGCGGCGCCGAGGCGGCGCAGCGGCTGGGTCAGGCGGCGGGCGAGCAGGGCGGCGATCGCCGCCGCCAGCAGCGCCGCGACGCCGCTGGCGATCAGAAGCGCCGAGAGGTAGCGGCTGAAGTCGTCGCCGGAAACGACGTCAGGACGGGTGACGAGGACGACGTTGCGCCCGACACGCACGGCGGCGTAGATCTGGCTGCTGCCGCCAAGGTCGGCGCTGCCGGAGACCGATCCGTCTCGAACCAGCTTCACCGCATCCGATCCCGGAAGCTCGCCGGTCGCTTCCCGCAAGGTCAGGATCGCCACCGGCTGCTCCGGCCCGCCGCCGCCGGGACCGGGAACGCCCGCCCCGGGCGGCCCCGCCTGCGGGGGCCGCGGCAGGTTCTGGAACTGCGCAGCGAACGCTTCCGCCTGGGCCTCGACGTCTCCCTGGATCGTGTCCCGCACCGCGCTCTTCGTCAGCACAACCCCCATCGCCAGCGAGGCGCCGACGGCGACCAGCACCGCGCCGAGGATCGCGAGGAAGAGCTGGGTGCGGAGCGAGCGCATCAGGCGGTCAGCTTGTAGCCGGCGCCGCGCACCGTCTGGACCAGGTTCGGCCGCCCGAGCTTGGCCCGCAGCTGGGCGACGTGGACGTCGACCGTGCGAGTCCCGCCCGGGAACTCGCCCTGCCAGGCGAGCTCGAGCAGCCGCTCGCGCGAAAGGACGGCGCCGGGGTGGGCCATCAGCGCCGCCAGTAGCTCGAACTCGCGGCCCGTCAGCTCAACCGGCTCGCCGCCGACGCTGACGCCGCGGGAGCGGCGGTCGAGCTGGACGTCGCCGGCGCTGAGCGTCTCTTCGAGCACGGCACCGTCGCGCGCCCGGCGCAGGATCGCCTTCACCCGCGCCACCAGTTCGCGCGGCGAGAACGGCTTGACGACGTAGTCGTCAGCGCCCGCTTCGAGGCCGGCGACGCGGTCGACCTCGTCTTCGCGGGCGCTGAGGATGAGGATCGGAACGGCGGTGCGGCCGCGGAGGCGGCGGCAGACCTCGAAGCCGTCGATCCCGGGCAAGCCGATGTCGAGGACGACGAGCCGCACCGGGTGGCGGCCGAGCTCGTCGAGCGCCTGCTCGCCGCTGGCCGCCCAGACGACGTCGAAGCCCTCTCGGCGCAGGTAGCCGCGCAGCAGGTCGGCGATCGCCTGCTCGTCCTCGACGATGAGGATCGCTCCCTTCATGGCCATGGCTCTAGTCTCGCGGGCGGGCGCGACGCGAAAGGGCGGCCTCCCCTGCCGCCCTCCGCTCGCTGGGTCCTATTCGGACGAGCCGCCCATCGGCGGCGGCCCGCCGGGCGGGGGTCCACCGCGGAAGCCATCGGGCAGTTCGCCCTTCTTCGGCATCACCATGATCGCCGTAGCCGCCTCGCCCTCGGTGGCGGTGACGCTCACCTGCTGACCGGCTTCGAGGTCGGCGAGGGCCGTTTCCTTGCCGGGCTTGCCGAGGATGTCGGTTGCGTCGTCGACCGCGACCGTCACTTCGCTGCCGTCGTTCTCGGTCAGGGTGATCGAGCCGCCGCCGACGCTCTTCACCTTGCCCTGGTCGATGCGAACGACTTCGCTGTCGCCTTCCTTGTTGAGGACGTGGAGCTCGGCGTAGGTGAGGTTCTTCCCACCCGGGCCCATCATCGGCGGCGGTCCCGGCGGGCGATGGGACGTGCTCTGCCCGGATCCGCTCTGGCTTTCGCCGCTGGAGCCACCCTGCGCGGCGGCAACCCCGCCGACCGTCAGGGCCGCGGCGACGGCAATCATCGCGACCGCCCTGAGGTGTTTTCGTGCTGCTATTCGTGCTGCTTGGAACATCGGAATCTCCTTTGGTTGATGGAACGATTCCGATCTTGCGCCCGCCGCGTTCGGCTCCGGTCAGGCGCATGTAAGGGGTGTGTAAGCCCTATGGGTCGATGAGGACGCCGGGGTTGAGCATCCCGGCGGGATCGAGCTCGGCCTTGGCGGCGCGGAGGGCGGCGGCGAAGGGAGCGGGGCGCTGGCGGTCATACCAGGGCCGATGGTCGCGGCCGACGGCATGGTGGTGGGTGATCGTGCCGCCGGCGTCGATGATCGCCTCGGAGACGGCAGCCTTGACCTCGTCCCACTGCTCGACCTCGCCGCCGCGGATCGCCGGGGCGAGGACGGTGAAGTAAGGGGCGACGCCGTCGGGGTAGACATGGGTGAAGCGACAGCTGACCCGCGGCGCCCCCGCCCCCTCGGCCGCAACGCCGCTGACCTCCGAAACGACCCGCCGCGCCGTCTCCATCACCGTCGCATGGAAGTCCCCGAAGCGGTCCCAGGTGATCGCCGTCTCGAAGGTCTCCGAAAGCACCCCGCAGGCGACAAAGGTGTCCCGCAGGTACGGCGCCAATAGGAAGGCCCCACGCCAGGTGTCCACCGAACCACCCCTCTCCTCGCCGCTGGTTCGGAGGTCGCCGGGGGTGCCGCCATGCGCTCGGGCTATGTCCAGCGCCTGATCCATCGGGACGTCTACTGGCCGCCCGGCCGACTCGAAGCCGAGGAGCAGGAGGTGGCTTTGGCCGTCGCCGGCGCCGGTGAAGCCAGCCTCTTCGGCGTCGAGAAGCCGGCAGTTGGCGGGGTGCAGACCCGACTGGGCGACCTCGCGGACCGCCTCGACGGCGGCGTCGAAGTCTCCGAAGGCCACCCCCACCGAAGCCTTGAACTCCGGCCGCGGGCGCACCCGCACCCAGGCCTCAGCGATCACCCCGAGGATCCCCTCCGAGCCGAGCAGCATCCGGTCCGGCGAAGGCCCCGCCCCCGAGCCCGGCAGCCGCCGGCTCTCCCAGGTCCCCCGCGGCGTGATCGCCCGCACCGACTCGACCAGGTCGTCGATGTGGGTCTCGAGCGTCGCAAAGTGCCCACCAGCCCGGGTCGCAATCCAGCCGCCGAGCGTCGCGTACTCAAACGACTGCGGGAAGTGCCGCAGCGTCAACCCATGCTCCCGCAACTGGTCCTCCAACCCCGGCCCCGTCGCCCCAGCCTGAATCCGTGCCGCCAGCGACACCGGATCCACCTCCAGCACCCGATCCAACCGCCGCAGATCGAGCGAAACCACCGCCCGCTCCCCCACCCGAGGCTCAACCCCGCCGACCACACTGGTCCCGCCACCAAAAGGAACAACCGCCGCCCCCTCAGCCTCCGCCCACCCCAGCACCGCCTCGATCTCAGACTCGTCCTTCGGAAAAGCAACGAGATCCGGCGGATTCTTAAACCGCCCGTAAAACCCCCGCACCACATCCCGATAGGCCTTCCCCAACGAATGCGCCACCCGCTCGTAATGGTCATCCGAAAACAGATCCCCGAAAGCTCCCGGCCGCTTCAACCTCGACGCCCGCAGCTCCACCGCCTCCAGAGGAACCGGCTTCTCAACCTCCCCACCGAACCCAAAGCGCCCCCGAATCCCTTCCGCAGCCTCCCGTATCTGCGTCGAAGTTGGGACTTGGTCCTCGTATCCCCACCCCCAGTGCTTCAACCGGCGATTCATAGGAGGACGGGGACCCCCTCCGACCGGCGGATACTCAAAACGCCGGCCTAATTAGGCCGGCGTTTGTTGGGCGGAGGGGGTCCCCGTCCTCCCCCACTACCAGTGCACGCCTTTCATCAAATGCGCAAAGGCGACAGCCTCAGTCGAAGGCGCTTTGTCCCGAGCCTCCGATTTTTTCCCTTTAGCCGCCTGCGAATCCGGGAACAACTTGTAAGCCGTGTTCAAGATCGAGTCGCTCGCTTTCGGCGCCACCGCGTACATCAGCTCGCCGAAGTTGCCGAGCCGCGTCGCCACCTTCTTCGGCCGCCGGATCATCGCCTTGGCGATCATCTCGGCCGCCTCCTCGGGGGTGATCGCCGGGAACATGTCGTACATCCGCGTCGGCGCGATCATCGGCGTCCGCACCAGCGGCATGTGGACCGTGGTCAGGTGGACGTTGTCTTCCAGCACCTCGGAGGCGATCACCCGGCTGAACGCATCGAGCGCCGCCTTCGAGGCCACGTAGGCGGAGAAGCGCGGCGGGTTCGTCTGCGTCCCGATCGAACTGATGTTGATGATGTGGCCGCCCTTGCGCGCCCGCATCGCTGGCAGCAGCGCCAGGATCAGCCGCACCGAGCCGAGGTAGTTGAGCTGGATCGTGCGCTCGAAGTCGTGGTAGCGGTCGTAGGAGAGGGCGATCGAGCGGCGGATCGAGCGGCCAGCGTTGTTGACGAGGATGTCGACGTGGCCGTGGTAGGTCAGCACCTCCTCGGCCATCCGCTCGATGTCCTCGATGTCGGCGAGGTCGCACTGATGGATGTGGGCGGTGCCCCCCGCGGCGACGATCTCATCCTTGGTCTCCTCGAGCTTGTCGAGCGAGCGGGCGACCAGCAGCACCGTCGCCCCCGCATCGGCGACCTTGACCGCGGTCGATTTGCCGATCCCCGAGGAGGCGCCGGTGATAAGGACGATTTTGCCGCGGACCGCCGCCGAGAGCGAGCGGTCCTTGAAGAGGTCGGGATCGAGGTTGCGCTCCCAGTAGTCCCAGACCCGGGTCGCGTAGGTCTCTAGCGGCGGTACCTCGATCCCCGAGCCTTTGAGCGCTTTCTGCGTCCGGGTCGAGTCGAAGCTGGTTGGGTAGTCGACGTAAGAGAGCATCTCCGGCGGCAGCCCGAGCTGGTTCAGCGCCACCTTGGCCGCCCGCTTCGCCGGTGGGAACAGCTTCAGCGCCGTCCGCACCGCCCCCGTCGCCGGCTCGGTGACGTCGCTGTCCAGGCGCACCGCCATCTGCGGCGCGTCGGCGGCGCCGGCGAAGATGTTGATCACCTCGCCCGCCGTGTGCGGATTCGGATCGGTGAGGTGGAAGGCGCGGCCGTTCAGCCGCGGTTTGTGGGCGATGTGATCGATCGCCGCGGCGACGTAGTCGACCGGGACGATGTTGATCTCGCCGCCTTCGATCCCGATCACCGGCAGCCAGGACGGCGCCACCCGGCGCAGCCGCTGCAGGGTCTTGAAGAAGTAGTAGGGGCCGTCGATCTTGTCGATCTCGCCGGTCCGCGAATCGCCGACGACGATCCCCGGCCGGTAGACCCGCCAGGGACGCTGGCACTCGTCGCGGACCAGACGCTCGGACTCGTGCTTGGTGCGGAAGTAGGGGTTGTTGTCGAGCTTTTCGGCCTCGTCGAACATGTCCTCGGTCCAGACCCCGTCGTAGAGGCCGGCGGCGGCAATCGAGCTGACCTGGTGGAAGCAGCCGGCCTCGAGCGCATGGGCTAGCTCGATCGCGTGGCGCGTGCCCTCGACGTTGGCGATCTCCTGGGCTTCCGCGTCGGCGGTCAGGTCGTAGATCGCGGCGAGGTGGAAGAGGTGGTCGATCTCCCCCCGCATCTTCAGCAGGTCCTCCTCGGAGACACCGAGTCCAGGCTGGGAGAGGTCGCCGGTGATCGGGACGATGCGGGCGCCGTCAGCGCCGAGGCTGGTCCGCAGCTCCTCCAGCCGCCCCCGCGAGCCGGCCCGCACCAGCGCATAGACGGTGCCCTCGCGCTGCAGCAATTTCTCGACCAGATTGCGGCCGATGAACCCCGTGGCGCCGGTGAGGAAATAGCTCATCGGGTACCAGGGTATCTCCCCGACGCTCCCGTAAACCTCTTTCCTTAGACTGAACCCAGAGATGCCAGAGACGGCCACCGTGCAGATCCCGATGCCCGAGATGGGCGAGTCGGTGACCGAGGGCATCGTCCTCGAGTGGCACGTCGCCGAGGGCGACGCCGTCAAAGAGGGCGACACGATCGTCGAGGTCTCCACCGACAAGGTCGACGCCGAGGTGCCGGCGCCGATGGACGGGGTGATCACCAAGATCGTCGCTCAGGTTGATGATGAGGTCCCGGTCGGGGCTCCGTTGGCTGAGATGGAAGCGGGATCAGGAGATGTCGAAGCGGCTGAGTCGAAACCAGCTGCCGAGGAAAAAGCGTCACCCACTCCAGAGGCTCCGCCTACGAACGGTGGCTCCAACGGAGGGGCTGATGTTCGTGCGACCCCGATTGCTCGCCGCGTCGCTGAAGCCAACGGGGTTGATCTTGGTTCCTTGGCTGGCTCGGGTCCCGGCGCGAAGGTGACCAAAGAGGACGTGCTCAACGCTAATAACGGCGGGGGGAATGGGGCCGCAGCTACTGCAACCTCGCAAGGTGAGGCGAAGCAGCTGCGGGGGGCGGCGGCGATGCTGGCGAACGCGATGGATGAAAGCCGGGCGGTGCCTACGGCTACGTCGTTCCGGACGATCGCGGTCGACACGCTGGATGCGAAGCGGAAGGCGATCAACTCGGTGCTGAAGGACCGGGGGCTGAAGGTCTCCTTCACGCACCTGGTCGCCTGGGCGATCGTCGAGGCTGCCAAAGACTTCCCCGTGATGACCCGGGTCTTCGCCGAAGACGGCGGCAAGCCGTTCGCGATCGAGGGGAGCCCGGTCAACCTTGGGATCGCCGTCGACGTCGAGAAAAAAGACGGCTCCCACAGCCTCATGGTGCCAGCGATCAAGGGGGCCGACGAGCTCGACTTCACCGGCTTCCACTCCAGCTTCGAAGAACTGATCGCGAAGACGCGGGAGAACAAGCTCACCGCCGACGACTTCCAGGGCACCAACATCAGCCTCACCAACCCGGGCGGGATCGGGACGATGGCCTCGGTGCCGCGGCTGCTCTCCGGCCAGAGCGCGATCATCGCCACCGGCTCGATCGCCTACCCGCCGGAGTGGCTCCACGCCTCCCCCGAACGGCTGAAGCAGCTCGGCGTCAGCAAAGTGATGACGCTGACCTCGACCTACGACCACCGCGTCATCCAGGGCGCCGAGTCGGGCGCCTTCCTGCGCCGGATCGAGCAGCTGCTGCAGGGCGAGGACGAGTTCTACGAGTCGGTCGCCCGCGACCTCGGCTTCGAGGATCCCTCCGCCGTCACCAAGGCCCACCCCGCCAGCGCCTCGGCTCCGCCGCTCTCCGCCGCCGCGCCCAGCACCGAACCGACCACCGCACCAGGCCAGATCGACGAAGAGCTGCTGCAGGCGGTGCAGGCGGCGACCTCGTTGCTGAAGGCCTACCGCACCCACGGCCACCTCGCCGCCCACCTCGACCCGCTCGGCTCCGAGCCCAAAGGCGACCCGGCCCTGCAGCCGGAGAACGTCAACCTCACCCCGGAGCTGATGGCGAAGATCCCGGCCTCGATCCTGCGGATCGGGGTCCCCGGCGAGAGTCTGCTGGAGGCGCTGCCGCGGATGCGCGACGCCTACTGCGGCACGATCGGCTACCAGTTCGAGCACCTCTCCTCCCACCAGCAGCGGCTCTGGCTGCGGGAGATGATCGAGACCGGCGCCCACCGCCAGCCGCTCTCAGACGGGGAGAAAAAACGCCTGCTCGACCGGCTGATCGATGTCTTCCAGTTCGAGCGCTTCCTCGAGAAAGCGTATTTGGGGCAAAAGATGTTCTCGATCGAGGGGCTCGACGTGGTCGTGCCGATGCTCGACGAGGCGGTGACGCTCAGCCAGCGGGCCGGCGCCGACGAGGTCGTCTTCGGGATGGCCCACCGCGGCCGCCTCAGCGTCCTCGCCCACAACCTCGGCCGCTCGGTCGAATCGATCCTCGCCGAGTTCGAGGGCTCGAAGCGGATCGAGGCGGTCAAGGCCGTCGCCGCGATCCCCCACGGCGGCACCGGCGACGTCAAGTACCACTACGGCCACCGCGGCACCTACGAGACGGCGGACGGCCAGAAGATCTCGGTCCGCCTCTACCCGAACCCGAGCCACCTGGAGTTCGTCGACCCGGTCGTCACCGGCGGCACCCGCTTCCTCCAGCAGGACTTCGAGGGCCCGAACCTGACCCATGACTTCAAGCGGGCGGTGCCGGTACTGCTGCACGGCGACGCCGCCTTCCCCGCCCAGGGCGTGGTCGCCGAGACGCTCAACCTGCAGGGGCTCGCCGGCTACACGACCGGCGGCACGATCCACCTGATCCAGAACAACCAGGTCGGCTTCACCACTGACCCCAGCGAGGCCCGCTCCACCCCCTACGCCGCCGACATGGCGAAGGGCTTCAACGTCCCGATCATCCACGTCAACGCCGACGACGCCGAGGGTTGCATCGCCGCCGTGCGGCTGGCGATGGCCTACCGCGAGCGCTGGTGCCGCGACGTCGTCATCGACGTGATCGGCTACCGCCGCTTCGGCCACAACGAGACCGACGAGCCCGCCTACACGCAGCCGACGATGGCGGCGACGATCAAGTCGCACCCGCCGGTCTCCGAGATCTACGCGGAGAAGCTGATCGAAGAGGGCACGGTCTCCGCCGAGCAGGTCGGGCAGGCCTCCGACGAGCGCCACTCGGAGATGTCGGCGGCGCTGAAGGGCCTGCGCGAGAAGATGGAGGCGGGCGAGTACGAGGACCCGACCGTCACCGGCGCCACCACCCAGACCGGCGAACTGCTCGACCGCACCGCCAGCCCGCCGGTCCACACCGCGGTCGAGGCCGAGAAGCTGCGGGCGATCAACGAGGCGCTGCTGAAGACGCCGGAGGGCTTCAACGTCCACCGCAAGCTACGGCGGCCGCTCTCGCGTCGGGTCGAGGCGCTCGAGGGCGGGGCGATCGACTTCGGCCAGGCCGAGGCGCTCGCCTTCGGCACCCTGCTGACCGACGGCGTTCACATCCGCCTTACCGGCCAGGACACCGAGCGCGGCACCTTCTCCCACCGCCACCTCGTCCTCCACGACGAGAACACCGGCCTCAAGTACACCCCGATCCAGAACCTCGAGGACGCCTCGGCGCCGTTCGAGCTCTACAACAGCCCCCTATCGGAGATCGCCTGCCTCGGCTTCGAGTACGGCTACTCGGCCGCCAACCCCAACGCGCTCGTCCTCTGGGAGGCGCAGTTCGGCGACTTCGCCAACGCCGCGCAGGTGATCATCGACAGCTTCATCGTCTCCGGCGAGTCGAAGTGGGGGCAGCAGACGCGGCTGACCCTGCTGCTGCCGCACGGCTACGAGGGCTCCGGGCCCGAGCACTCGAGCGCCCGGATCGAGCGCTTCCTCGCCCTCGGCGCCGAGGGCAACATCCGCATCGCCTACCCGACCACCGCCGCGCAGTACTTCCACCTGCTGCGCCGCCAGGCCCTGATCAAGAAGCCGCGGCCGCTGATCGTCTTCACCCCGAAGGGGCTGCTGCGTCTCGACCGCGCCACCGCCAGCCTCGAGCAGCTGACCGACGGCGAACTGCAGTTCATCCTCGACGACCCGACCGCCGGCGAGCGCCGCGACAAGGTCGAGCGCCTCGTCCTCTGCACCGGCAAGGTCTACTACGACATGGACTCCAACGAGCGCCGCGGCGCCGCCGAGAACGTGGCGATCGCCCGGGTCGAGGTCCTCTACCCCTTCGCCAAGGAACAGCTGGAACGGCTGATCGCCTCCTACCCGAACCTGAAGGAGATCGCCTGGGTGCAGGAGGAGCCGCGCAACATGGGCGCCTGGAAGGTGATGTCCCGCCGCATGCCCAGCGTCTTGCCCGAGGGCGTCGCGCTCACTTACATCGGCCGCCAAGGCCGCGCCAGCCCGGGCGAGGGCTACTCCGGCGCCCACGCGCGTGAGCAGGAGCGGATCGTCCTCACCGCGCTCACCCCCGGCGCTTAGGCAGAACATGGCGCGGCGGCCTTTCGAGAAGCCCGTCCCGGGCGACCTCTTCGTCTGGGTGAAGCGCGTTTCCTGGATCGAGCTGGCGATCTTCACCGGCCTGATCGCCTTCTGGCTGCTGCCCGGGTTCGACACCGAGACGATGCTCTTCGGCTGGGCCCACGGCCTTGGCTTCGTCGCCCTCTGCGTGCTGATCTGGATCGCCTGCATCCGCAAGGAGACCCCCTACACCCTGCTCGCCGCGACCCTCACCCCGGTCGGCCCGGTCGGCAGCGTGATCGGCATCGAACTGATCGAGCGCAAGGGCTGGGGAATTGGGGAACGGCCTGGTTCCCAAAACCGGGTGACGCAAACCGCGCCTGAACGCAACTAAAACGCTCGACTGCGCTTGACCGTGCGTGATCGAGCCGGTATAGCTAAACCCTGACTGTTCCTCAGGGCAGTCCCGCCAGGGGGAACGGCCGCGTCGGCATCCCTCCCTGGCTACCGACGCGCAGGTGCAGTGAGGGTCGCGCGGACCCCCCTGCCTCCCGCGGCCCCGCTGCGCCTACCCTTTTTCCCGATCCCTGAGGTTCCGCAGCACGGTCTGGAGAATGCCGCCGTTGAGGAAGTAGCCGACCTCGTTGGGGGTGTCCAGCCGGACCGTGGCGGTGAACTGCTTCTCGCCGCCGTCGTCGGCGCGGGCGGTGACCGTCACCTCTTTGGCGCGGCCTTCCTCGAGGTCGCCGAAGTCGAAGGTCTCGGCGCCGGTGAGGTCAAGTGAGGCGACGTTCTCGCCGGCGGCGAACTGCAGCGGCAGCACCCCCATCCCGATCAGGTTGGAGCGGTGGATGCGCTCGAAGCTCTCGGCGATCACGGCGCGGACGCCGAGCAGTTTGGTCCCCTTCGCGGCCCAGTCGCGAGAGGAGCCGGAGCCGTACTCCTTGCCGGCGAGGACGACCAGCGGCACCCCTTCGTCGGCGTAACGCATCGCCGCCTCGTAGATCGTCGTCTCCCCGTCCGGGCCGTCCCCATCGAAAAAACGGGTATAGCCGCCGGCTTTCTCGACCAGCTGGTTGCGGAGGCGGATGTTGGCGAAGGTGCCGCGGATCATCACCTCGTGGTTGCCGCGGCGGGCGCCGTAGGAGTTGAAGTCGCGGACCTCGACGCCCTGCTCAGTCAGCCAGCGCCCGGCGGGGCTGTCGCGTTTGATCGCCCCGGCGGGCGAGATGTGGTCGGTGGTGATCGAGTCGCCGAGCAGGGCCAGCGCCCGGGCGCCGGCGATCGGCTCGACGCCGGGCGCCTGCGCCGGCATCTGCTCGAAGAAGCTGGGGCGGCGGACGTAGGTCGAGTCGGGCCAGGTGTAGCGATCGCCGGCGGGGACCTTGACCGCGTTCCACATCTCGTCGCCCTCGAAGACCTCGGCGTAGTTGCGCTCGAACATCTCCGAGGCGACCGAGTCGCCGACGACCTGCTTGATCTCCTCCGCGCTCGGCCAGACGTCACGCAGAAATACGGGCTCGGAATTCTGTCCCTCGCCAAGCGGCTCGTTTACGAGGTCGATGTCCATGCGGCCGGCGAGGGCGTAGGCGACGACCAGCGGCGGGCTCGCGAGGTAGTTGGCTTTGACGTGCTGGTTGATCCGGCCCTCGAAGTTGCGGTTGCCCGAGAGCACCGCGCAAACGGTCAGATCCTCCGCTTCCACCGCGGCGGCGATCTCCTCCGGCAGCGGGCCGGAGTTGCCGATGCAGGTGGTGCAGCCGTAGCCGACGAGGTTGAACTGGAGGGCGTCGAGGTACTCGGTCAGGCCCGCCTTCTCGAGGTAGTCGGTGACCACGGTGGAGCCCGGCGCCAGCGAGGTCTTCACCCAGGGCTTGCGCTGCAGCCCCTTCTGGACGGCGTTGCGGGCGAGCAGCGCGGCGCCGATCATCACGCTCGGGTTGGAGGTGTTGGTGCAGCTGGTGATCGCGGCAATGACGACGTGGCCGTGGTCGAGCTCGACCTCGGTCCCGTCGGCGAGGGTGACCGCGGTCGCGTCATGGCTGCGGGTGGTGTCGACGGCGACGCCGCTAACCGCCGGCCGCGGTTTGCTGCCGTTGTCGTCGTGATCCTCGGCGGGAGGGTCGGAGGCCGGGAACGACTCCTCGATCGCCTCGTCGAGCCCGGCGCTCATCTGCTCGGCGGCCTCGGGGTCGAACTCCTGCATCACCTCGAGGAAGGACTCTTTGGCCTCGGCGAGGGGCACCCGGTCCTGCGGCCGTTTCGGCCCGGCGATGCTCGGCTCGACGTCGCCCAGGTCGAGCTCCAGGAGGTCGGAGAAGACGGGATCCGAACTGGACTCGTCATGGAACATGCCCTGCTCGCGGGCGTAGGCGTCGACCAGCTCGATCGTCTCGGTCGGGCGGCCGGTGAGGTCGAGGTAGCGCAGCGTCTCGGCGTCAACGGGGAAGATCGCGCAGGTCGAGCCGAACTCCGGCGACATGTTGCCGAGGGTGGCGCGGTCAGCGAGGCCGAGCGTGTGCATCCCCGGGCCGAAGAACTCGACGAACTTGGAGACGACGCCGCGCTCGCGCAGCATCTCGGTCACGGTGAGGACGAGGTCGGTCGCCGTCGCCCCCTCCGGTAGCTCGCCGAAGAGCTTGAAGCCGACCACCTGCGGCAGCAGCATTGAGATCGGCTGTCCCAGCATCGCCGCCTCGGCCTCGATCCCACCGACGCCCCAGCCGAGGACGCCGAGCCCATTGACCATCGTCGTGTGGGAGTCGGTGCCGACGAGGGTGTCGGGGTAGGCCTGCAGCGCGCCGTCGTTCTCGCGGCTGTAGACGACCTGGGCCAGGTACTCGAGGTTGACCTGGTGGCAAATCCCGGTCGCCGGCGGGACGACGCGGAAGTTGTTGAAACTCTGCTGGCCCCATTTGAGGAACGAGTAGCGCTCCAGATTTCGCTCGAAGTCGTGCTCGGCGTTGACAGCGAAGGCGCGATCGTTGCCGAAGGCGTCGACCTGGACCGAGTGGTCGATCACCAGATCGACGTCGACCAGCGGGTTGATCGCGGCCGGATCGCCGCCGATCTCCTCCATCGCATCGCGCATCGCCGCCAGATCGACGACCGCGGGGACGCCGGTGAAGTCCTGCATCAGCACCCGGGCGGGCTGGAAGGGGATCTCAACGCTCGGCTCGGCAGCCGCGTCCCAGGAGGCGATCGCCTCGACGTCGGCGGCGCTGACGGAGGTCCCGTCCTCGAGCCGGAGGACGTTCTCGAGCAGGACCTTGATCGAGTACGGCAGGCGGGCGACGTCGAACTTCTCCTGGAGGGCGTCGAGGCGGTAGATCTCGAACTCACGCCCTCCGACGGAGAGGGTGGATCGGGCGCCAAAGGAATCGCTGCTCACGGGTTCATCCTAGGCAATCGGTGAGGGCGGGTCCGGCACCCCCTCGCCCCAACAAACTGCGACCTAATTAGGTCGCCGTTTTGAGTATCCGCCGGTTCGAGGGGGTGCCGGACCCGCTGACTAACGCTTGTCGGCTGAATGTCCCGAGGCGATGTCTTTAGCGGCCTTTTGGCCCGCCTTGCCGCTTTGGGCTTTGACGCTCAAGGAAGGACTGACGAGGGCCAAGTGGGCTCCCGCTCGCTGTGGGAGGGGGGCAACAGTTACCTCGACCTTGTTTCGCTCGATGGCCTTGACGGTGGCTGCTCCCACCTGCTCGGGAGTGGAGGTACCCATTCCCGGGGGTGGCTTGGCGCCGGCATCAGCGAACATTCCTGCTTCTCGGATGAAGCCTGGGGAGACGAGGGACACCCCCACGCCTTGCGGATTCAGGTCAGCTCTTAGGCCCAAGGCGAAGCCGCGGAGGCCGAACTTCGTGGCGTTGTAGATGGAGGAGCGGGGGCTGGCGGCCTTGCCGCTGAGGGAGGCGACGAAGACCAGGTGGCCGCCACCGGACTCGATCATGGCGGGATAGAGCGCTCTGGCCATCAGGATCGGGGCCTCGAGGTTGACGCGGAGGGCGCGTTTCACCTGCTCGGGGGTGAAGTCGTCGAGTTTGCCGGCGGCGGGGAGGCCGGCGTTGGCGATCAGGATCTCGGTGCCGGCGGCCTCGGCAGCGAGGCGCTCGGCGGCGTCGGGCTCGGCGAGGTCGGCGGGCAGGACGCTGTGGCCGCTGCCGGGCAGCTCCGCGGCTAGCCCCTCGAGGGCCTCGCGCTTGCGGGCGCTGAGGGCTACATGGGCGCCGCGCTCGGCGAGGGCGTGGGCAATCGCCCTTCCGAGGCCCCCCGTTGCTCCGGTGAGGAGCGTTTTTCGGCCCGAAAGGTTCATCCCAGGGCGCAAGCTACCAGCCGTCGCGTCGAACAGATTGTCAGTGGGAGCGGCCTATTCGGACAAATATTTGCGTTTCGTGAGCACGGCGCCGGGTAATGCGCTACATTCTCCGCGTTCGATAACCGGAACGCCGAATCCCGAGCGTCAAGAGCGCAACGGGAGCGGGGGAACCACGTTTTCGGGCCGAGCCCACCGATCAGGTGGGGGCGCAAGCTCCTTTCGCGCTAGGCCGACAGCTAACCCCGTAGGCCGACGAAGGAGAATCGGTTTGCGTCACAACTTTAGGTTGGCTGGGCTTGCGCTTGTCGTCGTCCTATGCGCCATCGCCGTAATCGGCGCAGGCAGCGCCTCCGCTCGCTGCACCACCGGCGGCATGTCCCCGGCTGAAATCGACATGTGCACGCCGACGGCGAAAGCGAAGCTGCTCGCCAACGGGATGCTGGTGCCGCCCGCGAGCGCCCCAGCCCGGGTCAAGGCCGTGATCGCGGCCGCCAACAAGATCCGCAGCAAGCCCTACATCTGGGGCGGCGGCCACGCTCGCTGGAACGACCGCGGCTACGACTGCTCCGGCTCGGTCTCCTTCGCCCTCCACGGCGGCCACTTCCTCGAAAGCCCGCTTCCCTCCGGCCCGATGGAGAGCTGGGGCGAAGAAGGCGAAGGCCGCTGGATCACGGTTTGGGCCAACGCCGGCCACGCCTACGCCGAAATCGCCGGCTACCGCTGGGACACCTCCGGCGACGAAGGCGGCGAAACCGGCCCCCGCTGGCACGCCGAACTGCGCGACAACATCGGCTTCACCCCGCGCCACCCCGCCGGCTACTAGCCAAAGCGCGCGTGTACGAGGGGGCGGTACACCCCCTCTCTCAACTTCTTTGGGTGATCGGGGTCTGTCGGTCCGCGATCGCTGGCGCCCAAAAAGTACAAGCCGTTCGGGGGTGTACCGCCCCCTCCCACAACAGTTTCCTAAGGACGGTGAATGAAGACGAGGCGCGAGCCTTCGGCGTCCTCGACATCGCGTTCGGGAGCCCGATGGAAGCCCAGCGAGAGATAGAGCTGATGCGCCTCGATCTGGTGGGGCCGACTCCAGAGCGCCAGAGCAGACCCATGTCTGTCTGCAGCTAGCCGCAGACAGTTCTCGACCAGCTTCCGGCCGATTCCGCGGCGCCTGTATTGCCCGGCGACCGCAAGCCGGGAGAGTTCGGCCTCCCCCGCCGAAGCGATCATCCCTGGGCGCGCCCCAGCCATATAGAAGGCGACGACGCCGGCGAGCCTGGCTTCGTCTCGAGCGACGAGAATCTCCCCGGCCTCGACGGTGGACTGGAAGTCCTCGAGCGCGTACGGGGTTCTTCGGCCTCCCCGCGGATCATCGGTGTAGGCCGCGGTCCAGAGAGAAGCCACAGCCGCGGCATCGTCCTCTCTAGCCCGCCCGACCTCCACGACCTCAAGGTAGCCGCTCCACCCCGGATCCGGGGTCAGGGAAGTTCGGCACCGCTAGAGGAGGGAGCCGGTTTCCCCCCGAACGGCTTGTACTTTTTGGGCGTCCCCGCTCGCGGACCGACAGCTGCGGCCCCACCCAAAGAAGTTGAGAGAAGGGGGTCACCGGCTCCCTCCCCACCCTCTACTCCACTGCGGCTAAGCCACCGCGGCCACTTTGTCCTTGCTTTCCGCACCGTCCCGGATAACTTCCCAGGCATAGAGGGAGCAGCTGCAGACATACGTTTGTCCAACCTCACCAAGAAGTACGGCGAGGTGGTGGCGGTCGCGGGGATCGATCTGGAGATCGCCCAGGGGGAGTTCTTCACGATGCTGGGGCCGTCGGGCTCCGGCAAGACGACGACGCTGCGGATGATCGCCGGCTTCGAGGATCCGAGCAGCGGCACTATCGAGCTGGCGGGCGAGGACGTCAGCGGGGTGCCGCCGTACGACCGGGCGGTCAACACGGTCTTCCAGGACTACGCGCTCTTCCCGCACATGACGGTCGGCGAGAACGTCGAGTACGGGCTGAAGGTGGCGCGGGTGGACAAGTCCGAGCGCGGCCGGCGCCGCGACGAAGCGCTGGAGATGGTGCGGCTGCCGGGATACGCGGAGCGCAAGCCGGGCGAGCTCTCCGGCGGGCAGCGGCAGCGGGTGGCGCTGGCGCGGGCGATCGTCAACCGGCCCCAGGTGCTGCTTCTCGACGAGCCGCTCGGCGCCCTCGACCTGAAGCTGCGCGAGGAGATGCAGAGCGAGCTGAAGACGATCCAGGGCGAGGTCGGGATCACTTTCGTCTACGTCACCCACGATCAGGACGAGGCGCTGACGATGAGCGACCGGATCGCCGTCTTCAGCGACGGCCGAATCGAGCAGGTGAGCCCGCCGCTGGAGCTCTACGAGCACCCGGCCAACGAGTTCGTCGCCGGCTTCGTCGGCGTCTCCAACCTGATCGAGCGCGACGGCAGGCGGATGACCGTCCGCCCCGAGAAGATCGAGCTGCTCGAGCCCGGCGCGCAAGCGGACAACCTTCAGACGGAGGTGGGTCGCATCGTCGACGTCTCCTACGCCGGCTCGGTCACCCGCTTCACGGTCCAGCTGGAGCACGGGGAGAAGCTCCAGGTCGTCCGGCAAAACGTGGAGAGCGCGTCCTCGGGCACGCTGCCGGCGCAGGGAAACGAAGTCCTGGTCGGATGGCGTCCGGAGCACGCGGCCGCCATCGGCGGGAAGTCAACCAAACAGGAGGTAGCACCATGAGGAGTAGGAGAGGCAATCCCGCCCGCGCGGCGTGGCTCGTCCTCGCCGGCTTGGTCGTAGTGATGCTCGCGATCGCCGGTTGCGGCGGCGGGGGCAGCGACACCACCGGCGGTGGTAGCAGCGACGAAGCGCTGCAGAAGGTCGGCAAAGGCGAGGGTCAGCTGAACCTGATCTCCTGGGCCGGCTACGTCGAACCGGAATGGACCAAACCGTTCGAACAGGAAACCGGCTGCAAGGTCTCCGACAAGGAAGCCGGCACCTCCGACGAAATGGTCGAGTTGATGAAAACCGGCCAGTACGACGGCGTCTCGGCCTCCGGCAACGCAACCGCGCGGATGGTCGCCGCCGGCACCGTCGCCCCGGTCAACACCGACCTCGTCCCCAACTACAAGACGGTCTTCAGCGACCTCAAGGACCAGCCCTACAACACCTTCGAAGGTGTCAACTACGGCATCCCCCACGGCCGCGGGGCGAACCTGCTGATGTGGAACAAGGACGACGTGAAGCCGGCGCCGGACTCGTGGGACGTGATGTTCGATCCCAAGGTCGCGGCCAAATACAAGGGCAAGATCAGCGTCTACGACGAATCCAGCTACATCGCCGACGCTGCCATGTACCTGAAGTTCCACCAGCCCGACCTGGGGATCGAAAACCCCTATGAGCTGAACGAAGAACAGTTCAACGCGGCGATCGACTTGCTGAAAGAACAGCAGGCGAACGTCGGCGAATACTGGTCTGAAGCCGCCAAGCAGATCTCCGCCTTCGCCGGCGGCGACGTCATGGTCGGCACCACCTGGCAGTACCAGTACTTCGCGCTGAAGGAAGAAGGCGCGCCGATGGAAGCCAGCCCGGCGAGCCAGGGCTTCCTGCCGAAGGAGGGTGCGACCGGTTGGTCTGACACCTGGATGATCGCCAAGGACGCGAAGCACCCGAATTGCATGTACGAGTGGATGAACTGGATCATCTCGCCGAAAGCCAACGCCGAGGTCGCCGAATACTTCGGCGAGGCGCCGGCCCAGGAACTCGCCTGCAAGGAAACCAAGAACCCGAACTTCTGCAAGGAATACCACGCGGAAGAACCGGACTTCTGGAAGCGGGTGTACTACTGGGAAACGCCGCTGGCCGACTGTGGCAACGGCGAAGAAGACTGCATGGACTACAACGACTGGGTGAAAGCCTGGACGTCCATCAAGGGCTAGTCCCGCAGGTTTGATTCGTGGCATCTGAGGCGGTTTTGCGGAGGAGGTCGGCGGGCCATCGGCTCGCCGGCCTCTTCCACGGCCGCCGGCGCCTGCAGATAGGGGCGCTGCTCGCCGGTCCGATCGGCTGGCTGGTGATCGGCTACCTGGGCTCCCTGGCCCTGCTGCTGGTAGCCGCCTTCTGGTCGGTCGACCCGCTCAGCGGGCTGACGGTCAAGGAATTCACCCTTGAAAACTTCGAAGCGCTGTGGAACGAACCCGTCTACCGGGCGATCGTCTGGCGGACGATCCGCACCGCCCTCCTGGTCACCTTGACCGACGCGATCATCGCCTTCCCGATCGCCTTCTACATGGCGAAGGTGGCGAGCCGCCGCGGCAAGGCGCTGCTGGTGGTTGGGATCCTGCTGCCGCTGTGGTCGAGCTACCTGGTCAAGGTCTACGCCTGGCGGACGCTGCTCTCGGCCGGCGGGGCGATCAACTGGGCGCTGGAACCGATCGGCCTCCACGGTCCCGGCTACGGCACCACCGCCGTCTGGCTGGTCTTCAGCTACCTCTGGCTCCCGTACATGATCCTGCCGATCTACGCCGGACTGGAGCGGATCCCGAACTCGCTGATCAGCGCCTCCGAGGACCTCGGCGCCTCCCCCTTCACCACCTTCCGCCGGGTGATCCTGCCGCTCAGTTTCCCGGCCGTCGTCGCCGGCTCGATCTTCACCTTCTCGCTGACGCTCGGCGACTACATCACCCCGCGCCTGGTCTCCAACGACCAGTTCATCGGCAACGTCATCTTCAGCAACATCGCCAACAACCAGCCCTTCGCCGCCGCCCTGGCGATGGTGCCGATTGTCGTCATGATCGCCTACCTCCTGGTCGCCCGCAAGCTCGGCGCCTTCGAGCACGTCTAATGGAGAACCGCACGCGATGAGGCTCTCAAGACGCGCCCAGATGATGCTGCGGGTAGCGGTCGCGGTCGGCCTCGCCTTCATCTACATCCCGCTGATCGTGATCGTGATCTACGCCTTCAACTCGAGCAAGATCCTCGAATGGCCGCCACCGGGCTTCACCACCCACTGGTTCAGCCAGGCGTTCAAGGATGAAGCGGCGCGCGAAGCCTTCTTCACCTCGATCAAGGCCGGGATCGCGGCGACCGCGATCGCCCTCGTCCTCGGCACCCTCGCCTCGCTGGCGGTGGCGCGGCAGCGCTTCTTCGGGCGGGAGACGATCTCCTTCTTGGTGATCCTGCCGATCGCCCTGCCCGGCATCGTCACCGGCGTCGCGATCAGCAACACCTTTACCCAGGTCCTCGACGTGCCGCTCAGCCTCTTCACGGTGATCGTCGGCCACGCCACCTTCTGCATCGTCGTCGTCTACAACAACGCCGTCGCCCGCCTGCGCCGGCTCTCGGGCTCCTTCGAGGAGGCCTCCGCCGACCTCGGCGCCCACACTTGGCAGACCTTCCGCTACGTCACCTTCCCGGGGATGAAAAGCGCCCTGATCGCCGGCGGCCTGCTCGCCTTCGCCCTCTCCTTCGACGAGATCATCGTCACCAACTTCACGATCGGCGCCGGCGAACAGACGCTGCCGATCTGGATCTTCTCCAACCTCTTCCGCCCCCACGAACTCCCGATCGTCAACGCCGTAGCGGTAGTGATGGTCCTGATCTCGATCATCCCCGTCTACCTCGCCCACCGCCTCGGCGGCGAAGACGCCGGCGCCCCCGGCCGCGGCGGCGGAGGCGGCGTCGAGACCGAGGCCACCGCAGTCCCGTAAACGAGTTTCCGCTACAGCGGGATGTTGCCGTGCTTGCGCTTCGGCTGGTCGACGCGCTTGGACTGCAGCATGCGGAGGGCGCGGATCAACTTGGGGCGGGTCTGGCGGGGCTCGATGACGTCGTCGATGTAGCCGCGCTCCGCCGCCGAGTAGGGGTTGGCGAAGTGGGCTTTGTAGTCGTCGATCAGTTTCTGGCGGCGCTCGTCGGGGGTCGGCGAGTTGGCGATGTCTTTGCGGTAGATGATGTTGACGGCGCCCTCGGGGCCCATGACGGCGACCTCGGCGGTCGGCCAGGCGACGTTGTAGTCGGCCAGCATGTGCTTGGAGTTCATGACGTCGTAGGCGCCGCCGTAGGCCTTGCGGGTGACGACGGTGAGCTTCGGCACCGTCGCCTCGGTGAAGGCGTAAAGGAGCTTGGCGCCGTGGCGGATGATCCCGTTCCACTCCTGATCGGTGCCCGGGAGGAAGCCCGGCACATCGGTGAAGGTGAGGATCGGGATGTTGTAGCAATCGCAGGTGCGCACGAACCGGGCCGCCTTCTCGGAGGCCTCGATGTCGAGCACGCCGGCGAGGAAGGCGGGCTGGTTGCCGACGATGCCGACGGGATAGCCGTCGAGCCGGGAGAAGCCGCAGACGATGTTTTTGGCGAAGTGTTCGTGGACCTCGAAGAACTCTTCGTCATCGACGACGCGGGCGATCACGTCGCGCATGTCGTAGGGCTTCTGCGGGTCGTTGGGGACCAGCGTGTCGAGCTCGGTGTCTTCGCGCTCCGGGTCGTCGGAGGGCGCGAACCGCGGCGGCGCCTCGAGGTTGTTCGAGGGCAGGAAGCTCATCAGGTAGCGCACGTCCTCGAGGCAGCTCTCCTCGTCCTCGGAGGCGAAGTGGGCGACGCCGGACTTCGAGTTGTGGCTCATCGCACCGCCGAGCTCCTCGAACTCGACTTCCTCGCCGGTCACGGTTTTGATCACTTCCGGGCCGGTGATGAACATGTGCGAGGTCTCTTTGACCATGAAGATGAAGTCGGTCATCGCCGGCGAGTAGACCGCGCCGCCGGCGCAGGGGCCCATGATCAGGCTGATCTGCGGAATCACCCCCGAGCACTGGACGTTGCGGACGAAGACGTCGCCGTAGGCGCCGAGGGAGACCACCCCCTCCTGGATCCGGGCGCCGCCGGAATCGTTGATCCCGATCACCGGCGCCCCGACCTGGGCGGCCAGGTCCATCACCTTGCACATCTTCTCCGACATCACCTCGCCGAGGCTGCCGCCGAAGACGGTGAAGTCCTGGCTGAAGACGAAGACGGTGCGACCGTCGATCGTCCCGTGGCCGGTGACGACGGCGTCGCCCCAGGGCCGGTTCTTCTGCATCTCGAAGTCGTAGGTGCGGTGGCGGACGAAGGTGTCGAGCTCCTCGAAGGAGCCGGGGTCGAGCAGCTTCTCGATCCGCTCGCGGGCGGTCATCTTCCCCTTCGCGTGCTGCTTCTCGACCGCAGCCTCAGAAGCGGAATGGACCGCCGCCTCGCGCAGCTCGCGCAGGTAGGCGAGCTTCTCGTCGTGGGTTTCGGGGTTCCTCTCGCGCATCGGCGCGGCATTCTATGTGCGGAGGATTTGCGGTGTCCTGAGACAGACGAAGGGCCCGCCTGAGCGGGCCCCCCGTGCTTCCACGATGCGACGCTGATCCTACGCAGCGACGCGGATCGACGTCTGACCGGTCAAAGTTCCGCAGGCGACGAGGCCTTCGACGGTCCGGCTGTAAGTGGTCCCTGCTCTCAGACGAACGGGCGCCGCTGCGGCTCCGCCAGCCGGTCGAGCACCGCTTCGAGGTCGGCCGCAGCGAGGCCGGACTCCTCCGAGGCGCGGAGCTCGACTCGGGTCCCGAAGCCCTTCTCGGCCATCGTCACCTCGAGCCCTTCGACCTGCTCCACAAGCTCGGCCAGCTCCGGCTCTGACTTCATCAACGTCCTCGAGACCTCGATCATTGGCCTCGGCTTCAACCACCTGGGCCGGGTTCCTTCCCCCGCGGGCGAATGAGAGGGACCGTTCAGATGATGAGTGGTGAGTTATGGGCGCTATAGCACCCGAAAGTCACCAATCGCTAGAAGAACGCGCCGCCCTTGTATTCGCCGAAGACCTCGCGCATGGCGCCGCAGACCTCGCCGATCGAGGCGTTGGCTTTGAGGGCTGCGCGGATCGGGTGGAGGAGGTTGCCGTCGCCGCGGGCGACGTCGCGGAGGGCGTCGAGTTTCGCCTCGACCTCGGCCTGGTCGCGGTTCTCCTTGAAGGCCGCCAGGCGCGTCAGCTGGCGTTGCTCGGACTCTGGGTCGACCTTGAGGATGTCGACGTCGTCGACCTGGTCGGTGACGAATTTGTTGACGCCGACGATGATGTCCTGGCCGCTCTTGTAACGCTCGTGGTAGCTGAGCGCGGACTCCTCGATCTCACGCTGCATGAACTCGAGCGCCTCGACCGAGCCGCCGAGCTCTTCGACCTTCTCCATCAGCTCCCAGGAGCGGGCTTCGACCTCGTCGGTCAGCGACTCGACGAAGTAGGAGCCGGCGAAGGGGTCGACGGTGTCGGCGGCGCCGGACTCATACGCGATCACCTGCTGGGTGCGCAGGGCGATCCGGGCCGAGCGCTCGGTCGGCAGCGCCAGCGCCTCGTCGAAGCCGTTCGTGTGCAGCGACTGGGTGCCGCCGCAGACGGCGGCGAAGCCCTGCAGGGCGACGCGAATGATGTTGACCTCCGGCTGCTGGGCCTGGAGGGTGACGCCGCCGGTCTGGGTGTGGAAGCGGATTTTCATCGAGCTCTCGTTTTCGGCCCCGAAGCGCTCTTTGACGATCTTCGCCCACATCCGCCGCACCGCCCGGAACTTGGCGATCTCCTGGAAGACGTTGTTGTGGCCGTTGAAGAAGAAGGCGAGCCGCGGCGCGAACTCGTCGATCTTGAGGCCGCGCTCCAGCGCCGCTTCGACGTAGGCGATCGCGTTGGAGAGCGTGAACGCCACCTCCTGCACAGCCGAGCAGCCCTTCTCGCGGATGTGGTACCCGGAGATCGAGATCGTGTTCCATTTCGGCACGTTCTCGTGGCAGTACTCGAAGATGTCGGTCGTCAGCCGCATCGTCGGCTCCGGCGGGTAGATGTAGTTGCCGCGGGCCATGTACTCCTTCAGCACGTCGTTCTGGACGGTGCCGCGCAGCTTCTCGGAGGGCACTCGCTGTTCCTCACCGACCAGCTCGTAGAGCAACAGCAGGACCGCCGCCGGAGCATTGATCGTCATCGAGGTAGAGACGCCGTCGAGCGGGATCTGGTCGAAGCAGATCCGCATGTCCTCGATCGTGTCGATCGGGACACCGGTGCGGCCGACCTCGCCGTGGCAGAGCGGGTCGTCGGAGTCGCGGCCGAGCTGGGTCGGCAGGTCGAAGGCCATCGAGAGCCCGGTCGAGCCGTTCTCGATCAGGTAGCGGTAGCGCTCGTTGGTGTCCTCGGGGGAGGCGAAGCCGGCGTACTGGCGCATCGTCCAGAGCCGGTCCCGGTACATCCCCTCGTGGATGCCGCGGGTGAATGGCGGCTGTCCGGGCTCGCCGAGGCGCTCCTCGAGGCCGGGGCCGACGTCGCCCTCGTCGTAGAGGGGCTGGATCTCGATGCCGGAGTCGGTGAAGACGCGCTCGTCGTCGGGCCCGACCAGCGGCGCGATCGTCTGATGGGCCTCCTGGGCCCCGGAGCCCTCGCTCATCAGTCGCTGGCGCCGACCAAGCGCTCGACGCCGGACTGGTCGATCGTCCGCCGCAGGCCCTCGCGCAGGTCGATCGTCGGTTCCCAGCCCAGCAGGTCGCGGGCGCGGCCGATGTCGGGGCGGCGCTGTTTCGGGTCGTCGGTCGGCAGCGCCTCGTAGACGATCTCCGAGCGGGAGTCGGTCAGCTCGATCACCGTCTTCGCCAGTTCCAACAGCGTGAACTCGTCGGGGTTGCCGATGTTGACCGGCGAATGGACGTCGGATTCGGCGAGGCGGACGATGCCGTCGATCAGGTCGTCGGCGTAACAGAAGCTGCGGGTCTGGCTGCCGTCACCGAACACGGTCAGCGGCCGGTCCTGCAGAGCCTGGCGCAGGAAGGTCGGGATCGCGCGGCCGTCGTGGGCGCGCATCCGCGGGCCGTAGGTGTTGAAGATGCGGACCATCGCCGTGTCGACGCCCTGCTGGCGGTGGTAGGCCATCGTCAGCGCCTCGGCGTAGCGCTTCGCCTCGTCGTAGACGCCGCGCGGGCCGATCGGGTTGACGTGCCCCCAGTAGTCCTCTTTCTGCGGGTGCACCTCGGGGTCGCCGTAGACCTCGCTGGTCGAGGCGATCAGGAAGCGGGCCCGCTTCCACTTGGCGACGCCGAGCATGTGGTGAGTGCCGTGCGAGCCGACCTTCAACGTGTGCAGCGGCAGCCGCAGGTAGTCGATTGGGCTGGCCGGCGAGGCGAGGTGGTAGACGAAATCCACCGCCTCGGGAATGTCGACCTTCTCCGTGATGTCGATGTTGCGGAACTCGAACATCTCGTCACGGATGTGGGCGATGTTTTCCAGCGAGCCCGTCTCGAGGTTGTCGATGCAGATGACCCGGTGCCCGTCCCGCAGGAGGCGTTCGCAGAGGTGGGACCCGAGGAAGCCGGCGCCGCCGGTGACTACGCAAGTGCTCATGCGCCCGATCCTACCGAGCCGCCGCGGCAATGGACGTTTCTCCGGGGCTGCCTGCAATTTCCGCGCTTCGCCGCTGCGAGATCCGTCCAGGCGGGGGGAGAGACGTACCGCCTTCGTACCTAACGCTGCCAGTGTCCGATGCAGAGAATCAAACCGGCAGGGGGAACTGAAGCGATGGAAAGCGCCAGCGTGGAGCGGGACGACCCGCGCCCGCAGACCGACGACGCCGCGGCTCGCAAGCGCGCCGCCGTGGAGATTTACGCGCGCAATGAGACGGCTCTGCGCCGGACTGCGCGCCGCTACTCGCTCTGCGAGGACGACGCCGAAGAAGCGCTCCAGCGGGCGCTCGAGATCCTGCTGCGCAAGGCGCCGGATCGCGGCCCCTTGGAGCTGGTCAAATGGACGCAGACCGTGGTCAAGCACGAGGCGCTGGCGATCCGCCGCGAGCGCGAGCGGACCCTGGCTTCACCTCTGCCGCCGGGTGAGGAAGCCGACTGGGTCTCGCTGCTCCCGGCGACGGGCGCCGGCCCGGCGGAGACGGCCGAGCGACGGGAGGAAGTCGCCCGCAGCCGCGAGGCGCTGCGAGCGCTGAAGCCGCAGGAGCTGCGCGCCCTGACCCTGCTCGCCGAGGGCTACTCCTACGCGGAGATCGGCGAGATCACCTCCTGGTCGCACACGAAGATCAACCGTTGCCTGGCCGAGGGGCGCGAGCGCTTCCGCAGTTTCATCTCCCGCAGCGAAGATGGCCGCCGCTGCGCTGAGATGCGGCCGCTGCTCTCCGCCTTCTGCGACGGCGAGGCGGGCAGCGCGGAAGTGACCAGGCTGCGCGAGCACCTGCGCGCCTGCGCCTCCTGCCGGGCGACGCTGCGCACCTACCGCGCCGCCCCGGCTGCCGCCGCCGCGCTTGCTCCTGCCCTCCCCCTCCACCGCTCGCTGCTGGAACGCGCCCACGATGCGCTGGCCCACTTCAGTGCACGCTTCGGTGGGCGCGGCGGCGGTGGGGCGACCTCGCAGCTGGCAACGGGTGGCGGCGCCGGCGGCATGGGCGTCGCGGCAGCGGCGAAGGTGGCCGCGGTCTGCATCGGCACCGCGGGAGGCGCAGCAGCCTGCGTCGCGACTGGCCTCGTGCCGGCGCCGCTCGACCTCGGCGCGAACCAGGCGCAGCCGGCCGCAATCGAGCGCCAGGTCGACCATCGGGTGCAAGAGCCGGCGCGGGTCAAATACGAACCGGCGCCTGCTCCCGCGCCAGAGCCACATCCGGAGCCCAAGTCCTCACCGCATTCCGTTCACCACCAGGCGGCCGAATCGGCGCCCGCCTCCGCCGAACCGGCGCCGGAAGTGAGCGAACCGGTTTCGAGCAGCACCGTCGAATACGCCCCTCCCGCCCCCGAACCGGCGCCGGTGGCCGAACCCGCACCGGTGGAAAGCAGCGAAGGCGGCGACCCGGCGGGGGAGTTCGGCCCATGAGGACGCTCGCGGTTCTGGCGCTTGCCTGCGCCTGCGCATTCCCAAGCGTTGCCGGGGCCAGCGAACCGCTGCGGATCGAAAACCTCCAGGTCGAAGGCGGCGAAGCGAACTGGCACGCAAGCAACGCCTTCCGCCTCTACTGGACCCAGGTGCCCGGGCCGCCGGTGGTCCCCCGCGCCGCCATCTACCGCCTCTTCGATTCGGCGGGACATCTGGTCGCGGGGCCGGTGCGGAACACCGAGGTCGTCCACATGCTCGACCTGGTGGAGGTGCCGCCGACGCCCGGCGTCTACACCCTCGAAGTCTGGCTCGAAGACGCCGAAGGCCGGACCGGGCCAGCCGCGCGGGCGGCGCTGCGCTTCGACAACACGGTCCCAGCCGCGGCCGCGCCGCAGGCGCCCGCGGGGTGGCTCGCCGGCCATGAGGTCGCCGTCCTGAAGATCGGCCACCCGGGCGGGACGCTGCCGCCCTCCGGGATCCGCGGCTACGCCCTCTCGCTCGATGCCGGCGGCGGCAGCTCGCCTTGCCTGCACGTCGGCTGGTGCAGCGTCGCCGAGACCGACCTGCCGCAGGGGATCGGCGACGACACGCTCGCGCTCGGGACCCTCCCCGAGGGGGAGACCTACGCGCGGGTGGTCGCGGTCTCCGGCTCGGGCATCGCCTCTCCTGTCAGCAGCGTCGTCTTCAGGTCCGATGCGACGCTGCCGCGCCTGTCGCTGCAGGGTGTACCGCCGGGCTGGAGCAGCGGGCCGGTGCGGCTCACCGTCCTCGCCGCCGATGAGCTGTCGGGGATGATTGCGGCCGGGCCGACCGGCCCCTTTGCCGCGGTCGCGGTTGACGGGGCGCCCCCGGCGCTCGCGGACGGCGACAGCGTCTCGACCTGGATCGTCGGCAGCGGCGTCCATGACGTCGCCTACTTCGCGCGCGACGCCGCCGGCAACGTCGCCGACGGAGCCGGGGCCGATCCGCAGCCGCCGAGGACCACGATCCGGATCGACGAAGAGCCGCCACGGGTGCTCTTCGCCCCAGCCCAGGACCCCTCCGAACCGGAGCGGATCGAAGCGACCGTCTCCGACCCCCTCTCGGGCCCGAGCCGGGACCGCGGCTCGATCCGGCTGCGGCGCGCCGGGACCTCCCGCCCCTTCGAGGAGCTGCCGACCCGGGTCACCGGCGACCGCCTGGTGGCCCACTGGGACAGCGACAGCTATCCGACGGGGAAGTACGAATTCCTCGCCAGCGGCTACGACCTGGCCGGCAATGCTGCCACCGGCACCGACCGCGCCCGCGGCAGCAAGATGGTCCTCGTCAACCCGCTGAAGACGCTGACCCGGCTCGAAGCGGGGTTCGGGCCGCGGCGAAGTCGGACCATCTCCTTCGGCCAGGGGATGCCGTTCGGCGGGCGCCTGCTGAACGTCGCCGGGGCGCCCCTGGCGGGACAGGAGGTGACGGTGACGGAGAGCTTCGCGCCGGGCTCCCGACCGACGCAGCGGACGGCGCGGGTACGGACCCGCTCCGATGGAACCTTCTCCCTGCGGCTGGCGCCAGGGCCGAGCCGGGATGTCAGCGCGGCTTTCGCCGGCACGAAGACGCTCACCCGCGCCAGCGCCGGGAGCGTCCATGTAGACGTTGCGTCCTCGGTCCGCCTCCGCGCCTCGGCCACCAAGGCGAATGTGGGCGGCCGTCCAATCGTCTTCAGCGGCCGCATCGCCCAAGCCGGTGCCGTGCCGCTCGACGAAGGGCTGCCGGTTGAGCTGCAGTTCCGCTATCCCGGCGCCCGCTGGAGCGCTTTCCGGACCGTCCAGACCGACACCCGCGGACGCTTCCGCTACGCCTACCGCTTCAGCGACGACGACAGCCGCGGCGTCCGCTTCCAGTTCCGCGCCTACGTAAAGGGGCGGGAGGGCTGGCCCTATGAGCCCGCCTACTCCCGCCCCGTGGCCGTAACCGGCCGCTAGCTGGCGACGCTTATCGCAGCGCCGGGATCTGGCTGGTGACGCTGCCGACGACGCCCTGGGCGGTGTCGACTACCTCCTGGGCGCGCGAGGTCGGGACCTCGATCGCGCGACGGACGCGCTGCTCGACCTCGGTGCGGCGGGTGCGGGCCTCGCGCTCGACCTGGGTGCGGGTCTTGCGGGCCTCGGTGATCGCCCGGCGGCGGGCGGTGGTGCCGCGACGCTCGGTCCGCTTCAGCGATTTGCGCAGGTTGCTGCGGTAGTTCTTAATCTGCCGCTCGGCCTTGCTGCGGTCGGTCCAGGGCTCGACCAGCTCGTTGAGGCGGTCGCTGACCGCGAGCACGGCGCCGACCGGCACGTCGACTGCGGTCTCGACGACGGTCTGGACCTGGTTCTTCTCAGCGACTGCGGCCTTGGTCGCGGCGCGTTTCGAAGCCGACGCGGTTTTGACCGCGGACTTTTTCGCTTCGGTGGTGGCGCGTTTGGCCTGCGTTTTTGATTTGCTGCCGTTGCTTTTTGCTGCTGCCATAAGGGAAAAACACCTCTTCAGTCTCGTATTTGGGGGCGGGAGAGCGCCCGAGTGTAGCGAACATGTGTTCTTGCGAACACTCGTTTGTAAACCGCTTGGGAAGGAGGGTTACGCGGTTTTCGCAAGTTGCGCCGAGCGCACGGTCGCGAGGCCGTCCTCGCTGTTCGCCGCCGCCATCGGATAGCGCGACTCGAGGTCGAGCAGCGCTTCGGAGAGCTCGCCCTCGCCGAAGGCGACGGCGCCGCCGGCCTCGCGGACGATCAGCTGCGCGGCGGCGGCGTCGACCGAGCGGCAGGAGCGCAGGCTCAGCATCGCGTCGAAGCGACCGGCGGCGACGTAGGCGCCGGAGATCGCGATCGCCCCGACAACCCGCAGGCGGAAGACCTTCCCCGCCAGCACCTCCAGCGCCGGCAGCGACCATTCCGGCTCGACCGACTCGATCCCGACCACCTCGAGCCGCTCCGCCGCGGGCGAGACCCGCGTTGGCTGGCGGTCGAGGGTCGCGCCCTCGCCGCGGCGGGCCATGAACTCCTCGTCGGCGCCGAAGTCGTGGACAAAGCCGAACTCGACGTCGGCCATCGAGGGACCTGAGGAGACGGCGATTGAGACCGCGAAGGAGGGGATCGTCCGGCGCGCGTTCATCGAGCCGTCGATCGGGTCGATCACGACCCGGTGCTCGCCCCCGGCGCCGAAGGTCATTTCCCCCCGCTCCTCAGAGACGGCCACAAAGGAGGCACCCTCCTTCGCCAGCCGCTCGAGCTCGGCGAAGACCACGTCCTCGCATTCGCGGTCGATCACCAGGGTGCGGTCGCCGCCCTCGCCGACGCCCTCGTAGACGGTGCGCTCCTTGCTCGTCCTCGCCCGCTCAAAGATCGGGCGCTGGGCGGCGACGATGCGGCGGCAGATCGCCGGCCAGTCGGCGGTGAGGACGTCCATCGACCCCATGCTACGTGGGCGTTAGTTTGAGGTGATGCCTGAGGAGCAGCCCACCCTGGAGACCGCCGGCTCGGAGCGCCGGCGGGCGATCGAGCACGACGCCGGACCGCTACTCGTGGTCGGCGCGCCTGGGACCGGCAAGACCGAGCTGCTTGCCCGCCGGCTGGCGCGCCTCGTCGCCGCCGGCACCCGCCCCGAGCGCGTGCTCACGATCGCCTCCAGCCGCACCACGGCGGCGCGCCTGCGGGGGCGCTGCGAGGCGCTGCTCCCCGGCTCCTTCGAGGAGCTCTGGGTCGGCAGCTGGGACGCGATCGGCGAGCGGCTCCTGCGCGAGTACTCCGAGGAGGCCGGCCTCGACCCCTTCTTCGACGTGCTCGGCCGGGCCGAGCGGCTGGCGATGCTGCTCGACCGGCTCGACCGGCTGCCGCTGCGCCGGCACGAGATCCGCGGCAACCCGGCGGGTCTGCTGGCGCGGCTGCTGGCGCGGATCGACGACTTGAAGGCCGAACGGGTCGGGCCGACGACGCTCTCGGAACGGGCGGCAGCCGCCACGCCCGAGGACGAGGCCGGCCGCGAGGCGATCAGCCGCGAGCAGGAGTTCGCCGAGCTCTACGCGACCCACGACCGCATCGTCGCCGAGACCGGCAGCCTCGACCGCGGTGACGTCTTCCTTGCCCTCGACTGCTTACTGGTCGAGCGCCCCGACGTCCGCCGCGCGATCGCCGAGCGCTGGCGCTACCTGATGGTCGACGAGCTCGAGGAGGCGACGCCGGCGCAGCTGGCCGTGGTCGAGTCACTCGCCGCCGACAACCCGAACCAGCTCTATGCCGCTGAGATCGACCAGGACGAGGCGCTGCGCTGGTTCGCCGAGCGCTTCCCGGATGCCGAGCAGGTCGAGCTGGAGGAGCGTTTCCGCGATCCCCAGCTGAGCTTCTGGAGCTGCACCAACGAGCGAGCCCAGGCGCAGGCGACGGCGCGGGCGGTCGAGCACCTTGTCGCTGCAGGCACCGCGCCGGAGGAGATCTGCGTCCTCGTCGCCGATCCCGCCCAGGGCGGCGGCGCGGTAGCAGCGGCGATGGAGGAGCGAGGCATCCCCTTCCACCTTTTCGGGCCGAGCGCGCTCTTCCAGCGACCGGAGGTCCGCGACGCGATCGCCTGGCTGCGGGTTCTAGCCGACCCCGACGACTCCTCCGCCGCGGCGCGGGCGCTGACCCGCCCACCAGTCGAACTGCGCTCCGGGGACCTGGCCCGGCTGACGACGATCGCGCGGCGGCGCAAGCAGGACATGGTCGCCGCCTGCGAGGCCGCCCTCGACAGCCCCCAGTTCCAGCCCGAGGCGCGCGAGCGGATCGGCACCTTCCTCAAGCTCTACGCGGGTGCCGCGGCGGTGATGGAGGAACGGCGGGCTGACGTCTTCGTGCGACGGTTGATCGAGCAGGTGGGGCTGCGCCGCCAGCGCCTCTTCGCCGCCCAGCCAGAGGTGGCCGAGCGGCTGCTCGGGCTCTCCCGGCTGGCCGAGCTGGCGACCGCCTGGACCCGCCGCGAACCGCGCGGCTCGACCCGCGGCTTCGTCCGCTACCTCAGCGCCGTCGCCGAGGCGGGGGTCGAAGCCGAGGAGGCGGAGGAGCCGCCGGCGCCGGGAGCGGTACGCGGCATGGCGATCGCCGCGGTGAAGGGGCTCGGCTTCGACCACGTCTTCGTCCTCGGCCTGGAGGCCGAGGCGGACTGGGAGCGGCTGGGCTGGCCGGCGCGCAGCGGCCTCGTGCTCTCGCGGGTCGAGCGCGGCGCAGCGGGCGAGGCGGCACGTCCCTCCCGCTACTACGAGCAGGCGCTGGCGCAGGCGGAAGCCGCGGGCGCCGAGGAGGAGGTCCACGAGGAGGAGCTGTTCGGGCCCGCCGAGGGCCTGCACGCGACTTACCGACAACTGCGCGAGCAGGTGCTCGAGGCCTCCTGGCGGGCAGGACGCGAGCTCTCCGAGCCGCGGCTCGACACCGCGATCGACGTCAACCGGGCGATCGCCCGCTACCTCGAGCTGCTGAAGCTGGCGGCGCTGGCGCAGCGGCCGGGCGATGAGACCACCGCCGATGCGATCGACGCGGTCAACGGGCTGCTGCGCCAGGTGGCGACGCCCGAGCAGCAGGCCGAGCTTGACGCCTCCGCCCTCGACGCCTACCTGCTCGACTCCGAGCGCGAGCGCGGCCGCCGGCTGGAGCTGGTGGCGGCGCGCGAGGAGCCCTCGCTGGCGGCCTTCCTGCCGCGGCGGGGCGACGGCATGCTTAGCCTCTCGGCCTCCGACCTCTCGCTCTACCTAACCTGCCCGCTGAAGTACAAGTTCGCCCGCGTCTTCGGGATCCCGCAGGAGCCGACGATCAACCAGCGCTTCGGGATCCTCTTCCACAACGTCCTCGAGCGCTTCCACAAAGAACCGCCGGAGAACGAGCACGAAGGGCTGCGGCTGCTGAACCGGCTCTTCGAGCAGGGCTGGCGGCGCACCGGCTTCGGCAGCTCCGACGACGAGCTGCAGTTCCGCGACCGCGCCAAGGAGGCACTGCGCCTCTACTGGGAAAACGAGCGGCTGGCCGAGGGCGAACCGGTCTGGCTGGAGAAGAAGTTCGACTTCAAGGTCGGCGACCACCACGTCCGCGGCCGCGTCGACCGGGTCGACCGCCTGCCCGACGGCGACTACGAGTTGATCGACTACAAGACCGGCGAGCGCAAGTCAGAAGAGGATCTCGACAGCGACCTGCAGCTGGCGCTCTACCGGATGGCAGCGCGCGAGGCCTGGGGGATCGAGGCCAGCACCGGCAGCTACTACTACGTGCTCGACGGCGACAAAGTCGCGGCGCCAACGAAGCCGGACGACGCCGAGCGGGTCGAGCGCACCGTCCTCCAGGTCGGCGAGGGGATCCTCAGCCAGGACTTCGAGCCGCGCCCTTCGCCGAAGGTCTGCAGCTGGTGCGACTACAGATTGATTTGCCCCGCCGCCGAAGCCTGAGGGCGCGAAAACCAAGCCAGATCAAGGACGCAGGGAGCCCGAATAGCAGCGCTATTTGGGCGACCGAGGACGCCGAGATGCGCCGGTTTGCAGCGTCCTCAGTTCTGCTCGTCGCCGCGCTGGCGGAGGAAACGCTGGAACTCGCTCGCCAGGGTGTCGGCGCTGGGGAGCTCGCCCTCCTCGTCTAGGAGGTCGACCTGTTCGGCCTCGATCCTCGCCACCAGCTCCTCGATCTCGGGGTTGGCGGCAACGGCGCGGCCGATCTGCTCCTCGTAGTCCTCGGTTTCCTCCTCCAGCTCGGAAGCCTCGACGGCGATCCCGGTCAGGCCCTCGAGCCGGCGCAGCAGCGCCAGCGCCGCCTTCGGGTTGGGGACGGCGGCGACGTAGTGCGGCACCGCCGCCCACAGTGAAGCCGAGTCGAGGCCGCTCTGGCGGCAGAGGTCGTGGACGACGCCGACGATCCCGGTCGGTCCCTCGTAGCTGGAGCGCTCGAGTTCCAGCTCCTCGACCAGCGCCGCGCTGGAGGCGAGGCCAGTGATCGGGACCGGCAGGGTGTGGGAGACCTCGGCGATCAGGGCGCCGAGGGTGATCACCATCTCGACGCCGAGGGCGTCGGCGACGGTCGCGATCGTCTCCGAGAAGGTGCGCCAGCGCAGGTTCGGCTCGGTCCCGTCGAAGAGGACGAGGTCGCGGTCGGCGCTCGGCACCGGCACCGCGATCACGTTGTTCTCCGGCCACTCGATCCGGCGCGTCTGCCCCTCGTCCATCGTGATCGTCGGCCGGGTCGACTGGAAGTCGAAGAAGTCCTCGGGATCGATATGGGCGATCTGCTCGCCTTCGAGGTCGTTGGCGATCGAGGCGAGGGCGGTCGATGCCGCAGCGGCGGCGTCGTTCCAGCCGCGAAAGGCGCAGACCAGGATCGGTGAGCGCAGACGCGGGAGGTCACCTTCCCAGGTCAATGAATCCACGCTTCTGAGCGTAGACCATGCACCGCGGCCCCTCGGGCGGCGGCCGTCCCCTCAGGCGGCGGCGCGGGCGCGGCGGACCAGCTGCGCGGCCATGAACAGGGCGAGGGCGGCGAAGGCGAGCTGGAGAGCGCGTTCGGAGAGGTGGTTGGCGAGGGCGACGCCGACGAGGACGCCGAGCGGCGAGAGGGCGCCGATGATCAGCGCCTCGCGGACGCGGACGTTGCCGTAGCCCTGCTGGCGGTAGGCGCCGACGATCGCGACGACGACGATCATCAGCAGCGAGGTCGACTCCCCCTCAACCTGGCTGAGGCCAATGAAGACAGTGAGGGCGGGGACGAAGAGGACGCCGCCGCCGACGCCGACGAGGCCGCCGGTCATGCCGCCGGCGAGGCAGATCAGCACTGCGATGAACTCGTTCATCGCGTTTTCTCGTTCACGAGAGGATCAGCTCCACCGCGATCGCGACCAAGAGCAGGGCGAAGAGGTAAGAGACAGCGACCTGGGGGATCCGCTGCTGGATCGCGGTGCCGAGGACGACGCCGACGGCGGCGGGGATCGAGAGCAGCAGCCCGGTGGCGACGTGGACGTTGCCGTAGACGCCCCCCTGGGCGAGGGCGCCGATCAGGCCGATGATCACGATCGCGGCGAGGCTGGTGCCGGTGGCAAGGCGCTCGCCGTAGCCGAACCAGAAGATCAGCAGCGGCACGATCACGGTTCCGCCGCCGACCCCGAAAAGGCCGCTGAAGATCCCGGCCACGGTGCCGATCGCCGCCAGCTTGAGGAGGGCATGGTCCGGGCTCGCGCTGGCGGACATCCCGCGATACTAAGAGCCGTGCCCCCCGACTCCGAGACCCCGGGCGCCCGCGGGGACTGGGCCGCTGCGCTGGCGCCGCTGCGCGAGCAGCCGCAGCGCGCGGCGATCCTCACCGACGTTGACGGGACGCTGGCGCCGATCGTCGAGCGGGCCGAGCAGGCCGCGGTGCCGGCGCCGGCGCGCGAGGTGCTGGCGGCGCTGAGCGAGCGATACGCCCTGGTCGGCTGCATCTCCGGGCGGCGAGCGGAGGACGCGCGGCGGCTGGTCGGGCTCGACTCGCTCGCCTACGCCGGCAACCACGGCCTCGAGCTGCTGCTGCCCGGCGAGGAGGCGCCGCGGCCTGATCCCTCGGTGGCCGGGCGGGAGGACGAAGCGGCGGCGTTCCTCGCCTCCGTTGACGGCGATCGGCTTATGGCGGCCGGCTTGCGACAGGAGGACAAGGGTCCGATCCAGGCGCTGCACTGGCGCGGCAGCCCCGACGAAGCGCGGGCCGAGAGCTGCGCCCACGAGATCGCCAACGAGGCCGGGCGCGCCGGCCTCGAACCGCGCTGGGGGCGCAAGGTGCTGGAGCTGCGACCGGTCGGCGGCGGCGGCAAGGACGGCGCCGTCGCCTCCCTGCTCGCCGACGAGCGCCTCGACCGCGCCACTTACGCAGGCGACGACCGCACCGACCTCGACGCCTTCCGTCGTCTGCGCGAGCTGTCCGAGGAGGGACAGCTGAGCGCCGCGGTCTGCGTCGGCGTCCTCTCGCCCGAGGGGCCGCCCGAGCTGGCCGAAGAGTGCGACGTGACCGTCGGCGGCCTCGACGGCTGGCTCGAGATCCTCGAATGGCTGGCAGCCTGACGCCGGTGGAAACCCGAACTGCATCAAATTCTCCACCTGCCAGGGGGATAATTTGATGCAGTTCGCATAGCGATGCCCTACACCGACCTGCTCCGCGCCAGCGTCTTCGTCACCGCCGCCGAGGCGACCGCGCTCGGGGCGATCACGGCGCTTGCCGCCAACCGCGAAGGCGACACCCGAATCGCCGTGATCGCCGCCGCGTGGTGGTTGGTGGCGCTGGCGATCGGCATCTACCTCGGCCGCCCGCAGCGCGCCGCCGACGACGTCCGCGACGCCCTCGCCCGCGCCCGCACCGCCACCTCGCTGCCCGACCAGAGCCCGTCGCGGATCGCCCTCACCCGCCTCTGGCCGATCGCCTTCACCGCGATCGCCGCCGGCGTCCTCGGCATCTTCTTCCCCGGCGTCGCCGCCGTCGGCGCCGGCTACGCCCTGATCGTCTCGCTCGCCTGGCACACCCGCGAGGCCGCCGTCCTCGGCATCGAGCAGCGCGACGGGGTCAAGTTCTACGTCGTCCCCAGCCACCCGCTGCGCCCGATCGAGCTGGTGCGGGCCCCGGGGCTGCGCGGCGGCGATCGGCTGGGTGCGACCTAGCGTCTAGAAGAGGCAGGCGTGCAGGCCCCAGACGTAGGCCTGTTTGCCGGCACCGGCCAGCGGACGCGAGCTGATCGGCGCGTCGGGATGCGCTTCCGCCTGCTTCAGCTCTTCCCCGAGCCTGCTGAGGAAGCTGTTGTAGTCGTAGGCGTCGGCCTTCGCCGGTTCCAGTGCTTCGAGCTGGCTCGCGATCCGGCGAAAGGCGGGCAGCACCACCTTCAGCGGCAGCTTCGTCCCTTCCCAGTCGGGTGCGGAAGAGGGCTGCTTCGGGACAGGTTCGCCGGCCGCCTTGTGGATCGCGACGTCTGCCTGTTCCAACCCCTTCTTGCAGACGATCGAGGCGCGGAAGACGAAGTCGTATTTGGCGCGACTACGCGACTTCGACGCCGAGGCGGCTTCGGCCTGCGTCGAGGAGGAATCGCTGCTCCCGCAGCCGGTCGCGACCGCGAGCAAGAAGATCGCAACCCCCACCCACGCCGCCTTCGGCACCCGATTCATCGGCGCCTGCCAATTTACTAAACGAAACTCGCGCGGTCGCCACGTGGTCGCTAATTCTTCGTCAGCTTCTTGAACCTGCTCCAGCCACGAGTGTTGGCGATGTCGTCGGGGGTGAGCCAGGCGCGGCGGGCGGTGGCGACGGCGTAGGCCATGTTGTCGAGGGTGTCGACGCCGTGGGCGTCGGTGTTGAGGACGATCTTGACGCCGGCTTGCGAGGCGAGGCGGGCGTGGAGGTCGGAGAGGTCGCGGCGGTTGGGGTTGCCGTTGATCTCGATCATCGTCCCGTGCTCGGCCGCGGCCGCGGCGATCGCCTCGATGTCGACGCCGTAGGGCTCGCGGCGGCCGATCAGCCGCCCGGTGAGGTGGCCGATGCAGTCGACGTTCGGGTTCGCGATCGCGGTGAGGACGCGCTCGTTCATCTGCTTTTCGGGCACCGAGAAGGAGGTGTGGACGCTGGCGACGACCCAGTCGAGGGCGGCGACGAGGTCGTCGGGGTAGTCGAGCGAGCCGTCGAGGCCGATGTTGATCTCCGAGCCGACCAGCAGGCGGAACATCTTGCTGGCGTTCTCCTCGTTCCAGGCCGCCACCTCCTCGATCCGCTCCCACAGCCGCTCCGGCGTGACGTGGTCGCCGAAGCCGTGGCTGGCCGAGTGGTCGGTGATCGCCAGGTACTCGTAGCCCCGGTCGCGGGCCGCCTCGGCCATCTCCGCGAGGCTGTTGCGGCCGTCGGAGAGGGTGGTGTGGGAGTGGAGGTCACCGCGGACATCGCCGAGCTCGACCAGCTGCGGCAGCTTGCCTTCGCGCGCCGCATTCAGCTCGCCGCGGCCCTCGCGCAGCTCCGGCTCGACGTATTCGTAGCCGAGGCGCTCGTAGACCTCGGCCTCGGTCGCGCAATGGGTGACGTCGCCGCTCTCGGTCTCGGTGATGCCGTGCTCGGAGACCGAGAGGCCGCGGGCGACCGCCTCTTCGCGCAGCTGCACGTTGTGCGCCTTGGAGCCGGTGAAGTGCTGCAGCAGGTTGCCGAAGTTGGCGGGCGGGACGATCCGCAGGTCGACCGAGATGCCGTTGTGGGTCTGGGCGCGGACGCCGCTGACGCCGGGCGAGCCGGCCGCGGCGATCAGCGGGTGGGAGGCGAGGTGCTCGGCGAGCGCGGCCGGCTCCTCGGCGGTGGCGATGATGTCGACGTCCTTGCAGGTCTCGGCCCAGCGGCGGACCGAGCCGGCGACCTCGACCTGGTCGGCTGCGGGGTGCTCGCGCAGCGCCGCCGCCAGCTCCTCGGCGATCGGCTTGACCTTCGAGAGCAGCAGGCGGCCCGGCCCCTCCCCCGGCTCGCCCAGCCGCTCCAGCGAGGCGAGGATGTTCTCCTCGGCCTTCGGGCCCAGCCCTTTGACGTCGCGGATTCGCTCGGACTCCGCCGCCGCTTTCAGGTCCTCCATCGAGGAGATTTCCAGCTCCTCGAACAGGCGCCGGGCGGTTTTCGGCCCGACTCCGGGGACGCGGGTGACCTCGATCAGGGTCGGCGGGAACTTCGCCTTCAGCTTCACCGCGGCCGGGATCTCGCCGGTCGCCAGCAGCGCGTCGATCTTTTCCGCCAGCGTCTTGCCGACGCCGGGGACCTCCGTGGCCCGCCCCTGGGCGGCGAGCTCGGCGACCGCGACCGGGCTCTCGCGGATCGCCTTGGCGGCCGTGCTGTAGGCGAGGACGCGATATTTGACCGCTCCGTCGAGCTCGTAAAGGATCCCCAGCTCTTCCAGGGCGGCGGCGATCTCGGCGTTCGTCACCTGCCAAGGAATACCATCGTCGCCAAGACGGGTAAGGAGAGCGCGGTGGCTTTGGCGGGGTTGCACGAGGCCGCTATACTTTCTGAAGTATTGAGAACAACTACACGACCGGGAGACGGACAGTGACTGGCAAATTGACCGACGTGACCGATGCGACCTTCAAATCGGACGTGCTTGAGGCCGAGGGGCCCGTGCTCGTCGACTTCTGGGCGCCCTGGTGCGGTCCCTGCCGCGTCGTCCACCCGGTCCTCGAGGAGATCGACTCCGAGCGAGACGATCTCAAGATCGTCTCGATCAACGTCGACGAGAACCAGCAGACCGCGGCCCAGTACGAAGTCCTCTCGATCCCGACGATGATCCTTTTCAAGGACGGCGCGATCGCGAAGAAAGTTGTCGGCGCGATGCCGAAGCGCCGCCTCGAGGCCGAGCTGGAGCCGGCGCTCGCCTAGCGGCGCCGCTCCCCGCCTCACCCGAACCATGCCATTCGTTCACGTCCACTGGTACGAGGGCCGCTCCGACGAGCAGAAGGCGGAGATCGCCAAGCGGATCGAAGCGGCCCTAATCGAGGTCGCCGGCGTCGCCCCCGATCACTGCTGGGTGAAGTTCGACGACTCGAAGAAGTCGGACTTCATCATCGGCGAGAAGCCGACGGGCTAGACGCGCCTTAGGCGCGCGTGACGCCGATGCTCAGCTCGCAGCCGTCGATCTTGGCTGCGGCGCCGTCGCCGTCGCCGTCGTAGGAGACGGAGGTCGCTAGGACCTCGTTTGCGAGGTAATCCTGGTGGGCTTGGGCGGCGGCTAGGAGGTCCTCGTCGCCGGCGAGGGTGAGGGCGATGCGGTCGGTGATCTCGAGGCCGGCGTCTTTGCGGGCGATCTGGACGGCGTGGACGATCTCGCGAGCGAGGCCCTCGCGGCGGAGCTCGTCGTCGAGCTCTAGCTGGAGAGCGACGGCGTGGCCGGCCTCGGCCTCTACCTCGTAGCCCTCGAGGGGCTGCAGGGCGAGGGTGACGTCCTCGGAGGTGAGGCTATGGTCGGCACCGTCGATGCTGATCCCGATCTCGCCGCCTTCGGCGAGGACGGCGGCGACGTGGGCGGCGTCGAGGGCCTCGACCGCGGCGGCGACCTGCGGCATCTTCTTGCCGAAGCGGGGACCAAGGGCGCGGTAGTTGGGCTTGGCGCTGTAGGAGACGAGCTCGGACTCGTCGCTGACGAAGTCGAGCTCCTTGACGTTGAGCTCGGCGGTGACGAGGGCGGCGCGGGCTTCGATCGCGGCGCGCTCGGCCTCGTTGGCGACGATCACAGCGCGCCGCAGCGGCTGGCGCATCTTCGCCTTCGCCTGGGCGCGGGCGGCGCGGCCGAGCTCGACCGTCAGCCGGACCGCCTCCATCCCCTGCTCGAGGTCGGGGTCGGCCAGCGCCTCGTCGACCGCGGGGAAGTCGCGCAGGTGGACCGAGGGCGCGGCGTCCTCGCCCGCGAGGTTGCGGTGGATCTCGTCGGCGAGAAAGGGCGTGAACGGCGCCAGCATCGCCACGGTCTCCAGCAGGCAATGGCGCAGGGTCGCGAAGGCGGCGCGGTCGCCGTTCCAGAAGCGGCGGCGGCTGAGCCGCACGTACCAGTTGGAGAGCTCCTCGACGAACTCGGCGATCGCCCGGCCGGCGGACGTGCAGTCGTAGGCATCCATCCGCTCACGCACGGTGGCGGTCGTCGCCTGCAGGCGCGAGAGCGCCCAGCGGTCGAGGTCGTTCAGATCGACGCGCGGTTCCTTTTCCTCGCTATCCGGTGAAAAGGCACCACGGAAGTCCTCCGGACCCAGATTCTCCGCGTTCGCGTAGAGGACCCAAAACGAGTAGGTGTTCCAGAGCGTCAGCAAGAACTGGCGGACCGACTCGCCGACCGTGTCGACGCTGAAGCGGTAGCCGGCCCAGGGCTGCTGGGCGGTCAGGTAGTACCAGCGGAAGGCGTCGGCGCCGTGGGCGTTCAGTACGTCCCAGGGGTCGACGACGTTGCCGCGGCTCTTCGACATCTTCTGGCCCTCGGGGTCGAGGATCAGCCCGAGGCAGACGCAGTTCTTGTAACTGGAGGTGTCGAAGAGCAGGGTCGACTCGGCGAGCAGGGTGTAGAACCAGCCGCGGGTCTGGTCCTGGGCCTCGCAGATGTAGTCGGCCGGGAAGCGCTCCTCGAACTCCTCTTTGCCCTCGAACGGATAGTGGAACTGGGCGAAGGGCATCGCGCCGCTGTCGTACCAGGTGTCGATCACCGAGAGGACGCGCCGCATCTCGCCGCCGCAGCGCTTGCAGTCGAGGGCGACGCCGTCGATGTAGGGGCGGTGCAGGTCCTCCGGAACGGCGCCGCGCGCTCGCTCGCGCAGGTCCTCGACCGACCCCGCGCAGAAGCGCTCGTCGCAGCCCTCGGCCGTGCACTCCCAGATCGGCAACGGCGTCCCCCAGTAGCGGTCGCGGGAGAGCGCCCAGTCGACGTTGTTCTCCAGCCATTTGCCGAAGCGGCCGTGCTTGACGTGCTCGGGGTGCCAGCCGATCTCCTCGTTGTTGGCCAGCAAGCTCTCCCGTGCCTGCGAAGTGGCGATGTACCAGCTCGACTTCGCGTAGTAGAGGAGCGGCGTGCCGCAGCGCCAGCAGTGCGGGTAGCTGTGCTCGTAGACCTGCTCGCGGAAGAGCAGACCGCGCGAATCGAGGTCGGCGATCAGCGCCTTGGTTACCTCGGGGTCCTTGACGAACTGCCCCTCGAAGCCGACGACGCGCTGGTCGAATTTTCCGTCCAGTCCGACGGGGTTGTAGAGGGTGCTCGCGTTGGTGGGGTCGAAGAGTTCGTTCTCGGCCGCGACCTTGTAGTCGTCCTCGCCGAAGGCGGGGGCGATGTGGACAACACCCGTTCCGTCGTCGGTCGTAACGAAGTCGCCGCCGATGATCGGTGAGCCGCCGGGCTCGCGGTCCTGCAAGGTGAAGACTGGGCCTCGGTAGTGCCGACCGATCAGGTCACTGCCCGAGAAGCGGTCCTGGATCTCCGCCTCCTCACCCAGCACTTTCTCGACCAGCGCCTCAGCCAGGATCACGGTCTCGTCGTTGGACCGCGCACGCACATAGGTGACGTCAGGCGCGACGGCCACTGCCTCGTTGCCCGGCAAGGTCCATGGCGTCGTCGTCCACACGAGCAGGGACGCGTCCTCGTCCACCAGCGGGAAGCGCACGTAGATCGACGGGTCTTTGACGTCCTCGTATCCCAGCGCCACCTCGTGCGAGGACAGAGCCGTCCCGCAGCGCGGGCAGTACGGAACAACCTTGTGGCCCTCGTAGAGGCGGCCGTCGTCCCATAGCCGGCGCAGCGACCACCAAACCGACTCGATGTAGTCGTCCTCGAGGGTCACGTAGGGGTCGTCGAGGTCAATCCAGAAGCCGATCCGCTCGGTCAGCTTGTTCCACTCCTCGACGTACTCGAAGACCGACTCGCGGCAGCGGCGATTGAACTCGGCGATCCCGAACTCCTCGATCTCCTGCTTGGAGGAGATCCCGAGCTGCTTTTCGACCTCGAGCTCTACCGGCAGGCCGTGGCAGTCCCAGCCGGCCTTGCGCGGCACCCGGTAGCCGCACATCGTCTTGTAGCGCGGGTAGACGTCCTTGAAGACGCGGGCGAGGACGTGGTGGGAGCCGGGACGGCCGTTGGCGGTCGGCGGGCCCTCGTAGAAGCTCCAGACCGGGGCGCCCTCGCGCTGGGCGAGCGAGCGCTCGAAGACCCCCTCCTCGCGCCAGCGCGCGAGCATCCGCTCCTCCAGCTCGGGGAAGGACTGCTTCGGGTCGACGGG